>VOFH01003514.1_pt1 | contig 45586 bp, 56 predicted proteins | sample 5384091 | NCBI WGS metagenome assembly VOFH01 (sample SAMN12384727, study PRJNA508395) | human gut metagenome | isolation source: healthy gut G | host: Homo sapiens
GGCGGTCATCGGCACGATGTCGCCGTACGGCACCAGGCCGAGCTTGATGAGCGCCTGGAAACCGTTGCAGATGCCGAGCATCAGGCCGTCGCGGTTGTTCAGCAGGTCGCGCACGGCCTCGGTCACGGCCGGAGCACGGAAGAACGCGGTGATGAACTTGGCGGAGCCGTCCGGTTCGTCGCCGCCGGAGAAGCCGCCTGGGATCATCACGATCTGGCTCTTGTTGATCTCGTCGACCAACGCCTGCGTCGATTCGGCGACGGCGGCCGGCGTCAGGTTGTTGACGATCAGCGTGGTCACGTCGGCGCCCGCACGCTCGAAAGCTGCGGCGGAATCGTATTCGCAGTTGTTGCCCGGGAACACCGGGATCACCACATGCGGCTTGGCCACGCCGGTGCCGGTGTACACGGTCTTCTTCGGCGCGTTGAATGTGATGGTTTCGACGCTCTTGCCGGCTTCGTCGCTCTTGGAACGGTACGGGAACACGGATTCGATGCCGCCCTCCCACGCGTCCTGCACGTTCGCCAGATCCAGCGTCTCGCCCGCCGCCTTGAACACGTACTCGGCGGTGGTGGTGCCGATCTCGCCGACCTCGACCAGGTTGGAGGCCACCGGGATTTTCTCGTTGTCCGCCAGCTCGATGATGAACGAGCCGTATGCAGGCTTGAACAGGTCGTCCGCGGCGATGCTCTCGTTGAGCGTCAGGCCGATGCGGTTACCAAGCGTCATCTTGAAGATCGCCTCGGCGGTGGCGCCGTAGCCCGGCGTGGACACGGCCAACGCGATGTGATGCGACGGGTCGGTAAGCTCCTCGACCAGCGAGAACGCCTCAAGCAACGCATTCTTGTCCGGGGTCAGGCCGTCGGCCAGGTAGCGCGGCGCGATGCGTACGATACGGTGGCCGGCGCCCTTGAACTCGGGGGAGGTGGCGCGCTTCATATTGCCCACCGCCACGGCGAAGGAGATCAGGGTCGGTGGAACGTCAAGCTGCTCGAACGTGCCGGACATGGAGTCCTTGCCGCCGATCGCGCCCGCGCCCAGATCCACCTGGGCCATCAGGGCGCCCAGCACGGCGGCCGTTGGCTTGCCCCACCGTTCCGGCTCGTCACGCAGCTTCTCGAAATACTCCTGGAAGCTTAGGTACGCCTTCTCATGTTCGAAGCCGGCGGCAACCAGCTTCGAAAGCGATTCGACCACGGACAGGTACGCGCCGGTGAACTGGTTCTGCGACATGATGTACGGGTTGAATCCCCAGGCCATCGCGGAAGCGGTGGTGGTCTCGCCGAACACCGGAAGCTTGGCGACCATGGCCATGTTCGGGGTCAGCTGCTTGCGTCCACCGAACGGCATGAGCACGGTTCCGGCTCCGATCGTCGAATCGAAACGCTCGGACAGACCCTTGTTCGATGCCACGTTGAGGTCGGTGACGACCGCGTTCATGCGGTCGGCCAGCGAGCCTTCGCGCCACGAGGCGGGCACCTCGTACGCCTCCTGCTCCTCGACGCGCACGACCTGATGCTTGGAGGCGCCGTTGGAGGCCAGGAACTCACGGGACAGGTTCACGATCTTGTCGCCGTTCCAGGTCATCACCATGCGCGGGTCCTCGGTCACGGTGGCAATCACCGTGGCTTCGAGGTTCTCTTCGCGGGCGTACCCCAGGAACTCGTCCACGTCCTCGGCGGCCACGTCCACGGCCATGCGCTCCTGGGATTCGGAGATCGCCAGTTCGGTGCCGTCAAGACCCTCGTACTTCTTGGACACCTTGTTGAGGTCCACGAACAGGCCGTCGGCCAACTCGCCGACCGCCACGGACACGCCACCGGCGCCGAAATCGTTGCAACGCTTGATCAGACGGCACGCGTCACCACGGCGGAACAGACGCTGCAGCTTGCGCTCAACCGGCGCGTTGCCCTTCTGCACTTCGGCGCCGTCAAGCTCCAGCGATTCGACGTTATGCGCCTTGGAAGCGCCGGTGGCGCCGCCGATGCCGTCACGACCGGTGCGGCCGCCGAGCAGGATGACCTTGTCTCCCAGGAGCCGGGGTCTCGCGGCGCACATGATCGGCCGGAGTCGCGGCCACGACCGCACCGACCTCCATGCGCTTGGCCACATAACCGGGGTGATAGATCTCATTCACCTGGCCGGTGGCCAGACCGATCTGGTTGCCGTAGGAGGAGTAGCCGGCCGCGGCGGTGGTGACGAGCTTACGCTGGGGGAGCTTGCCCTCAAGCGTTTCGGAAACCGGCACGGTCGGATCGGCGGCACCGGTCACACGCATCGCCTGATACACGTAGGAACGGCCCGACAGGGGGTCGCGGATGCAGCCGCCGATGCAGGTGGCCGCGCCACCGAACGGTTCGATCTCGGTCGGGTGGTTGTGCGTCTCGTTCTTGAACAGGAACAGCCAATCCTCGTCATGGCCGTTCACATCCACCTTCACCTTGACGGTGCAGGCGTTGATTTCCTCGGATTCGTCGAGATTCTTCAGAATGCCGTTCTTCTTAAGCCACTTCGCGCCGATCGTGCCCATATCCATCAGGCATACCGGCTTGGCGTCGCGGCCCAGCTCGTGACGCATCTCAAGATAGCGTTCGAAAGCGGACTTGACCGCGGCGTCGTCGATGTCGACCTTGTCCAGCTCGGTGCCGAACGTGGTGTGACGGCAATGGTCGGACCAATACGTGTCGATCACCTTGATTTCGGTGATGGTGGGCTCGCGGCTCTCCTCGCTGAAGTACTTCTGGCAGAATGCGAGGTCGGCCAGATCCATGGCCAGACCGCGCTCGTCGATGAACTTCTGGCCGGCAGCGGCGTCCATCTCGTTGAAGCCGGCGATGGTCTCGACCTTGCCGGGGGTGGGCACCTGGGTCTTCAGCGTGGTCTTGACATCCAGAGAGGCTTCACGGGCTTCCACCGGATTGATCACGTAATGCTTGATGGCAGCGACGTCGGCCTCGCTGAGCGTGCCTTCGAGCGCGTACACCTTGGCGGAGCGCACGGTCGGGCGCTCACCCTGCGAGATGAGCTGGATGCACTCGCTGGCGGAGTCGGCGCGCTGGTCAAACTGGCCAGGCAGGAACTCGGTGGCGAACACCATCGCGCCGCCGAAGTCGGGCAGGTCCGCGGAGGCGTCATCCACCTGCGGCTCGCTGAACACGGTCGGCGTGGCCTGGTCGAAGAGCTCCTGGGAGATGCCCTCGACGTCATAGCGGTTGACGATGCGCACCTTGCGCAGGCCATCGATGCCGAGGATGGTCTTCAGTTCGGTGCCGAGCTGCTGGGCTTCGACGTCGAAGCCGGGCTTCTTCTCCACGTACACGCGAAAAACCATGAGAATCCTTTCTTAAGAAGTTATTCAAAAAATGAAGAGGCGTGGTGAAAGAACTTGGCTCCCCTCTGGAGGGAGCTGTCAGCGAAAGCTGAATGAGGGAGATGTCATGGCAGTGAACGCCTTAACCTCCCCTCAGTCGTCTATCGGCGACAGCTCCCCTCCAGAGGGGAGCCAACATTATATTCTGCTACTTGCGCTTGGATGAATTACTCGGTGACCTCGATGCCCTCGGACTTGGCGAGTTCGGCGAGGCGCTCCTCGATCTCTTCGTAGGCCGGGATGATGCTGCCGAGACCACGGCGGAACAGGTCCTTGTCAAGGTGCTCGACCTTGCCGGAGTGATCCTTCTGATCCCACAGGCGGCAGGAATCCGGGGGTGATCTCGTCAGCGAGCAGCAGCGTGCCGTCGGACGCGCGGCCCATCTCGATCTTGAAGTCCACCAGCTTGACGTCGATCTTGGCGAAGATCTCGATCAGGGCCTCGTTGATCTTGCGGGCGAGCGGCGCGATCTCGGCGAGGTCTTGGCGGGTGCACACGCCAAGGGCGACCAGATCGTCGTCGTTGACGAACGGATCATGCAGGTCATCGTTCTTCATGAAGTATTCGAGCACCGGCTCCTTGAGGGGCAGACCTTCCTCCACGCCTAGACGGGAGCAGAAGTGGCCGGCCGCGACGTTGCGCAGCACGATCTCCAGCGGGAACATGTTCACCTTGCGCACCAGCTGGCCGGTGTCGTCCACTCGCTTGATAAGGTGGCTGTCGATGCCGCGCTTCTTGAGCAGGTCGAAGATGATCGTGGTGATGAGGTTGTTCAGACGGCCTTGCCGGTGAAGTCCTCCTTCTTCTCGCCGTCGCCGGCCGTGGCGGTGTTCTTGTATTCGACCCACAGGACCTCCGGGTCGTCGGTCGCGTACAGCTGCTTGGCTTTGCCCTCGTAGAGCTTTTCCAATTTCTCCATAATCGCCTTCCAAATCATGCTTGAGGAGCGGAATTTCTGGGTGAACTAACGGTAAAAGAATACCAATGGGCGGCTACATGCGCAGCGCTAACACGCTCGCTGCGGCTGCTATCCGCGCATGATCCCACCTGTACCGTCCGAAACGGGACTTTGACGGGATGAAGGAGGCCTATGGCTGTGTACTTGTCCCGTGTTTGGTTGCGCGTTTGGCTGTGTGTTCAGCTGTGTGTTCAGCTGCGTGTTATCCGGCGAAAGTCCCATTGGAGTTGAACCGGATGGGACTTTCGCCGGATAGAGATGAAAGATGTGCCGCGGTCTTCGTGTGGCGCTAGCGCACGGTGATGGTCAGCGCATCGGCGACATCGGCGGCCTTGCGCCGCGCGTCACCGGCATCCGTCCCGATGGCCAGCGACACGGCCATGCGGCGGTGTCCATGCACTCGCGGCTTGGCGAAGATCCGCAGGTCGGTGCCGGGTTCGGCCAGCGCATTCTCCACTCCGGTGAATTCCGCCTCGCCGTCGCCGGCGACCACGATGGCGTGGCTCGCGGCGGTCTGCCCGTCGCCCGTCGCCAGCGCCACATGCCCTTCGGTGACGGGCAGGCCGAGGATCGCCCGCGCGTGCAGCGCGAACTCGCTCAGCCTCTGGGAGATCAGCGTCACCATGCCCGTGTCATGCGGGCGGGGGGAGACCTCGTTGAACAGGATCGATCCATCGGTCAGTACGAACAGCTCCACGCCGAACACGCCCCATCCGGTTTCGCCCGATGCCGTGGCCTTGTCGACCAGCCCCTGCACCGCGGTACAGGCGATGGCACGCGCCCTTTCCAGCACCTCGCCATCGGCTGCCGCAGGCTGCCAGGATTCCCGGTAGTCACCGCTTTCCTGCCTCTGCCCGATAGGCGCGCACGTGACCACGCCGGCCGACGAGCTCACCGTCAGCACCGTCAGCTCATAATCCAGCGGCGCCAACGCCTCGACGATCACGCGCGACACGTCGCCCTCGTCGGCGGCGCGCCGACCCTCCTGTGCCTCGACCCATGCGGCGTCGATCGCGTCCGCCCCGCGCACGACCGACTGCCCATGCCCGGACGAGCTCATCACCGGCTTGACCACGCATGGGTACCCGACCTCCCGCGCCCCGGCGCGCAGCTCCTCCAACGACCCGGCGAAACGGTACGGCGTGGTCGGCAGCCCCAGATCCTCGTGCGCGAGCACGCGCAGCCGCTCGCGGTCCATGCAGATGGCGGCGATTTCGGCGCTCGGAACCACCTGGACGCCGCGCGCCGCGGCATCCGACAGCTCGCCGGTCGCGATCGCCTCGACCTCCGGCACGATGATGTCGGGGCGCACCTCGTCGAACAGCGCGCGCAGCCGGGCCGCGTCGGCCATATCCAGCACGCGTGCCTCGTTCGCCACCTGCTGGGCGGGCGCACCGGCGTACGAGTCAGGCCGCGCACACCCATGCGCCGAGACGCATCAGCTCGATGGTGACCTCTTTGCCGAGCTCGCCCGAGCCGAGGAACAGCACGCGGGTGGGATGTGCCCCCAGCGGCGTGCCCAGCGGGCGATGGGAGGGGAGGGAACTTGCAAAAGCGCTGGTTTCAGTCATGGTCTCATTGTGCCACCGGGGGATACCGTATTTCGACGTTTCGACGCCGTGTCTTAATGTAATGCCAATATAGTTTACATAATCAGGAGCCGTAAAAATCATGGATGATACCTGTGCGGTTCCGTCTGCGGCGTGAGGACGGCATAGAGGTCGCCTTCCTTGCCGCGCCTGTCATAATCGACAACCCCTGAGGAAAGGAAGCACCATGAGTCGTGCTGGATATAGGAGAGCGTATAGGAGAGCGGTGGGGGGGTGACGGCGGCCTTAGCGGCGGCTCTCATATGCCTGGCGCCGTTGTTCTCCACGAACACCGCGCAGGCGGCCGGAGGAGACGTCGTCTCGGTCGCCGATTACGGGGCGCCGCCGATAGCGGCGAAGACAGCGCCCCCGCAATCATCAAGGCGGTCGACAAGGCCAAGGAACTCGCCGCCGAAGGTAAGAACGTCACCATCGCGTTCCCCAAAGGGGCGCTACGACATCTATCCCGACAAGGCCGAGCGGCGCACCCTGTACGTATCGAACACCGTCGGCACGAACTCGTCCTACAAGGACAAGAAGATCGGCATCCTGCTTGAGGACACGAAGAACATCACCGTCGACGGCCAGGGTTCGGATTTCGTGTTCCACGGCAAAATGACGACGTTCGCGGCCATCAACAGCCGGAACGTGACGTTCAAGAACTTCAGCGTGGACTTCCAGGTGCCGACGGTCATCGACCTGACCGTCGAAAAAGTGGATGCGGGCGCCAAGACCGCGACCGTGTACGTGCCCGAGGAATACAACTACAGGCTGTCGGGCTCGAACATCGAATGGTATTCCGATTCCAGCCCGTACACCGGCGCCACGTACTGGACGGCAAGCAACGCCCTGCCGTACGTGCAGCTCTATGACACGAAGACCGGACTGACCGTGCGCGGCGACGTATGGACCAACCCCATATTCCAGAACGTCACCGGCATCACCGACGCCGGCAACCACCGGCTGGTCTTCTCGTACTCGTCGATGAGCGACAAGCTCGCCAACGCCACGGGCATCAGCTATCAGATGCGACAGACCACGCGAGACCACCCGGGCGTGTTCCTGTGGAAGGACAAGGACGTCACGCTCAAGGGCATCGACTTCCGCTTCCTGCACGGCTTCGGCGTGGTCGGCCAGTCGACCGACACCATCACGATGGACGGGCTGCACTTCGGTACCGGCGAAGGCACCGGCCGCAGCACCGCAGGATACGCCGACTTCGTGCAGATGTCGGGCTGCAAGGGTGTCATCACCGTTGCGAACTCCAGCTTCTCCAACCCGCATGACGACCCGATCAACGTGCATGGCACCTTCCTGCAGGTGGTGGAGAAGATCTCCGACACCAAGATCAAGGTGCGCTACATGCACAACGAGACCGCTGGATTCCCGTCGTTCTTCGTCGGCGACCAGGTCGAGTTCATGACCAAGGGCGACATGCTCCCGGTCTCCGACTCCGTGCGCACCGTCACCGCCGTCGACGCCCGACGGCCAGGGCGGTGACATGGGCGCGGGGTCGGGCAGCCTGACCGACATCGTCCTCACGCTCGACAGCGCCATCCCCTCCGCCGTCGCGGTCAACAGCCACGTGGTGGAGAACATCACGTACACGCCCGAGGTCAACATCCACGACAATGTCTTCAAGGAGACGCCGACCCGCGGCATCCTGGTCACCACCCGCAAGAAGGTGACCATCGAGAACAACCTGTTCGACGGCATGGGCATGGCCGGCATCTACATCTCCAACGATGCGCAGAGCTGGTACGAATCCGGCCCGACCCGCGACGTGACGATCCGCGGCAACACGTTCCGCCGCAGCGGATCCGACGCGATCCTGGTGGAGCCGACGAACCCGACCGTGTCCACCACCGACACCGTGCACAAGAACATGACGATCGAAGGCAACACCTTCTACGTCAACGGCAACCGGGTGCTCAACGCGAAGAGCGTCAGCGACCTGACCTTCCGCGACAACAAGATCTACCGTGAGAACCCCGACGATACGGTCACGCTGGGCGGCGACGCGGACGTGGCGCTCGCCGTCGGAGACACCCGCCGAATCGATGCGACCGCGTCGGTGAGCCAGGTGTCGGGATCGCGCCTGTTCCGTCTCAACGGATGCAAGCAGGTCGTGTTCGGCGGCAACACGTACGACGTCGGCGTCAAGGCCGGTATCGACCTGGCCAATATGGGTGCCTCCGAGGTGAACGTCAGCGACGATTCGGCCAAGGTCGGCGCGGACGGTCTCGTCCCCGTCACCGGCAGCATCGCGTACGTGTCCGACGACGCGGCGGTCGCCTCGGTCGACCAGGACGGCACGATCACCGCGGTCGGCGAAGGCGAGACAACGGTCCGCACCTACGTCATCGCCGGCGCCCGGCGCATGCCCGGCTCCGTCGTCAACGTACGGGTGAGCGCCTCGACCGCCACGGCGCCGACCCCCGGCACGTCCGCCGACCCGCTGGACGGGCACCCGTCCTCGGTGGCCACGCTGTCGTCCGCCACCATCGACGGCCTGTCCAAGTCGTTCGACTTCAAGCCGGGCACGCTGTACTACTTCGGCGCGGACTCGGCCCTCACCGCACGCGCGGCGTTCAAGGCGACGGATGCCGATGCCAGCGTCAAGGCGACGTTGAACGGCAAGGCCATCGACGCCACGGGCGCCGACGTGAAGCTGGCGCGTGGCCGCAACGTCATCGAAGCCACGGTCACCGCGACCGACGGCATCACCGCCAACACCTACCGTTTCGTGATCGACCGCATTGGCGGCGTTGACACGGGTCTGGCAGCGCTGTCGGTCGGTGGCAACGCCATCTCGGTGGAGCCCGGACGCCTGCAGTATACGGCGTCGACGATGCGCTCCAAGACGCAGGTCGTCGCCTCGTCCTTCGACCCGACTGCCACATTGCAGCTGATGCGGGTGAACGGCTCGAAGAGGGTCCCAGTCGGCGATGCGCAGCAGGGAAGCCTCACCCGGGACGTCACCGTATACCAGGGCGACAACACGTTCGAGCTGGACGTCACGTCCGGCGGCAGCACCGTCTCCTATAAGGTTGCCGTGACCGGCACGGACAGCGTCTACGCCTCCGATCTGGCGTGGGGTCGGCCACGTCCGGCGACCCCAACACCAACCCGGTGCGCAAGGACAAGAGCTGCGGCAACAACACGATCACGCTGTGGGACGGCGAGAAGGAGCAGACGTTCGACAAGGGCATCGGCACCCACGCGGCCTCGCGCATCGTGTACGACGTGTCCGATCTCGGGGCGATCCGCTTCGAGGCGTACGTCGGCGTACCGCGAGCTGACCGGCGTCGACCGCGACCACGCAAATGTCGACTTCCAGGTGATGATTGATGGTGAGGTCGTCTTCGAGAAGACGGCGATGCAGCACGACACGCCGATGGCGAAGGTCTCCGTCGACATCCCCGAAGGCGCCAAGACCATCACGCTGGCCGTCGGCGCGGGCAGCGAGACGTGGGGCGATCACGCGGATTGGGCGGACGCCCGGTTCGTCGGCGTTGAGATGCCGGAGGCGCCTCAGGTCACCGGCCTCGCCGTCACCGGCGAGGGAGTCAAGGACGGCAAGCTGGACATGACCGTCGGCCAGAGCGTTGGTCTCGGTGTCACGGTCACCCCCGAGGATGCCGTCGACCAGTCGGTCACGTGGACGGTCGCAGGTGACGCGGTCAGCGTCGGCGAGGACGGCACGGTGAAGGCGCTGAAGGCCGGTACGGCCACAGTCACCGTCGCATCCGTCGCGGTGCCGTCGGTGACGGCCTCGGTGACGGTCACGGTGGCGGAGAAAGCCGATCCCGACCGGATCCGAAGCCTGATCCTGAACCCGATCCTGACCCGACGCCGAAGCCTGATCCTGACCCGGATCCCAACCCGAATCCGGGTCCGGGCGACGAGCCGGGTACGACGACTCCGGGCGACGGCCAGAAGCCGAACACCGACAAGGATGCCGACAAGAACGCCGGCAAGGACAAGAACCAGTCCATCGCCGCGACCGGCGCCTCGATCGTGCCGGTTGGCGTGCTCGCGGTCTCGATGATGGCCGCCGGCTGCGCGCTGACGGGGCGCAAGAGGCGCGAGTCCTGACGGCAAACCGTTCTCCGGGCACGTATCGCACGGCTCGAGGAACGGCGTGTCGGTAAATGATGCCGACGTCCGGACATCCTCCGGACGTCGGCATCGTTCGTCATGATAGGCGGTCATAGATTTCCCGTATGACCGGACGCTTGCGTCGGCAATCCGCCCGCGTGACAATAGTTCTTACCGGGCGGTTAACCCGCGCCGGGCCAACGTTCAGGGGGGGGCGAGTACATTGCGTCAACGAGGACGCGGCCATGGAGACATGCGGCGAAGGCATGTGGCCGGCCACCGTGCGCGTCTCGGTCGTGATTCGCGAGACTGCGAGATAGGATGAAACAATGCGAGACAACAAGAACGAAGAACCGCACCCCCAGGACAGGTCGGTCTTGGATCGCCCCATGACCATCGTGCTGGTCATGGACACCATCGGCAACAAGGGCAACGGCACGTCGAACTCCGCATTGCAGTATGCGCACGAATTTGAGCGGCAGGGTCACCATGTCAGACTCGTCGGCATCGGCGCCCCGAATATCCGGCACGGGTCAACAAGGTGCCGCTGGTCTCCTGGGTGGCCGCCAAACAACAGATGCAGTTCGCCAAGCCAAGCGATACGCTGTTCCGCACGGCGTTCGCCGGAGCGGATGTCGTGCATCTGTATCTGCCGTTCAAGTTCGGGCGGTGCGCGTACAAGGTCGCGCGGAGCATGGGTATTCCCGTGACCGCGGGATTCCACCTCCAGCCGGAGAATGTCATGTATTCGGCCGGTCCGCTGAAATACCTGCCTGGGATGTCGGGTTTTCTGTACGCCCTGTTCCGCTTCTGGCTGTACCGGCGCATCGGCCATATCCACGCGCCCACCGAAATGATCGCCGGACAGTTGCGCGCGCACGGGTACAAGGCGAAGCTGCACGTGATATCAAACGGCTACGTGCCGCGGTTCACCCCAAACGGCAGCGTTCGGACGGAGCCCCCGCGCCGGTGCCGTTCCGCATCGTCGCCTCGGGGCGTCTTTCCCATGAGAAGGACCAGATCACGTTGATCAAGGCGATTTCTCGCTGCCGTCACGCGAAGGACATCGAACTGATCATCTGCGGAACCGGGCCGTTGCAGCATTACCTGCGGTTCCGCGCCGACCGGCTTCTGGAGCGCAAGGCGCAAATCGGGTTCCACAAGAACGCCGAGATGCCGGCGCTGCTGCGCTCATGTGACCTGTTCGTGCATCCGTCGATCGTGGACATCGAATCGTTGAGCGTCATCGAGGGCATGGCGTCGGGGCTGGTGCCCGTGATCGCATCCGCCGAGTTGAGCGCGGCGAGCCAGTTCGCGTTGTTGGACGAGTCCCTGTTCCCGGCTCGCGACGTGGCGATGCTCGCCCGGCGCATCGATTGGTGGATCGATCATCCGCACGAGCTGGCCGTTTGGGGCGGACGGTATGCCGAACACGCGAAGGCCGATTATTCGGTCGAGGCGTCGGTCGCGAAGTTCGTCGCCATGGAGCGCGAGGCCATCGCCGACGCGAAGGCCTAGGCCCGGCGTCGGCCTCGCGGCTGTTCACAGCAACGCGATGAGCTGGTCAACCTGCTCGTCGGTCGTCGCCCAGCTGGTGCACAGGCGCATCACCGTATGCTCGTTGTCGGCCTTCTCCATGAAGCCCATGCGTACATGGGCCTGCAGCCGTTCGATGGTCGGATGGTCCAAGGTGACGAAGACCTGGTTCGTCGGCGCCTCGAAGGTCAGTGTGTAGCCGCGCTCGCGCAGCGCCTCGCGGATCCGGTCCGCCTGCCGGTTCGCGTTGGCTGCGATGCGCAGGTACAGGTCATCGGTGAACAGCGTGCCGAACTGAAGCCCGAGCAGCCAACCTTTGGCCAGCAATGCGCCGTGCTGCTTGATCTGCGTGAGAAAATGCTTCGGCGTATTGCCCTTGGTGAAGACGACGGCCTCGCCGAACAGCGCGCCGACCTTGGTGCCTCCGATGTAGAACACGTCGGCGATGCGGGCGAGGTCCGGCAGCGTCACGTCGGTGCCGGCGGCGGTCAGTCCGTAGCCGAGTCGTGCGCCGTCCACGAACAGCGGCATGCCGTGCCGGTGGGCGGTCTCGGCGATGACCTCAAGCTCGGCCTTGCCGTAGATCGTGCCGTACTCGGTGGGGTGCGAGATGTAGACCAGTCCGGGGAACACCATGTGCTCGTGGTTGTCGTCGGCATAGAAGGTGGCGCAATAGTCGTCGAGCTCGGCGGCGTCGAGCTTGCCCGCGTGATGGGGGAGCGTGATCACCTTGTGGCCGGTCGACTCGATGGCGCCGGCCTCGTGCACGTTCGGATGGCCGGAATCAACGGTGACGACGCCTTCGTACGGGGCGAGCATGGTGTCGATCACGGTCTGGTTGGTCTGCGTGCCGCCGACGAGGAACCACACGTCGGCGTCGGGCGTCTCGCATGCTTCGCGGATCCTGCGCTTGGCATCTTCGCAGGCCGCGTCGCTGCCGTATCCGGGGAACGCCGTGTCGTTGGTCCGCGCGAGACGGTCGAGGATCTCGGGGCAGGCCCATAGGAATAATCGTTTCCGAAAGACAGCATGCCGGCTCCTTGTCGCGCTGTGTCGTGGTGCGGATGCATCAGGGTATGTAGCGAGTGTACCGCGCATGGGTCATGTACGTGCCGCGTGACGCAGGCCGCGTTCCGCAGACCGCGCGCCATAAACAAGGGCGCCGGATGTGGATCAGCATCCGGCGCCCTTGCGAAAGGAGTCTCTTCTGTTATGAAAGGTGTGGTCACGTTGCAGCAGAGCCGGCATTGTGCCGCTTCCTCGTCAACTGCGGCCGTAGCTGCGTTGCCGGCTCTGCGGATTCTCTGCCTCTTCGCTGTTGTACTCTTCCCGTCTGCGGCTCACAACTACCGCGGATATCTCAGGCTGAGCTGCTCAGCGTAATACGCTCCACACTGTGTCGCCGAACGATGATGTCGTTGCCGTATGGCGATGTCTTCTGATGGCGTACTCATCATCGTGTCGCTTCGCACTGCTTCGCTTGCGTGCTGCATTGTTTCTGTTTGCCTCGGTATTTAATTATCGTGAAGACGTTGCGCTACTGCTTTGTGCGCTTCATTGCAATCAACAGGGTTCCCCTGATGATAACAACTCCGGCCTTCGTGTTTCATTGTACCTGTGGAAACGAACATATTCAAGTTTGAAAGCCGTAAAAACATAATGTTTGCAGGTGTTTTCATGTGCCCAAAAAATCGCACAGAAGTGAACATATCGCCCGTCTGTCGAGGTGGAAACGCACAAAATCGCGCAGTGAATGATACTGGGCGGCTGCGCGACACGCCGCGGTGACGCGGCTTGATATTTCGTGTATAGTATCCCTCTGTTGCGTTAATCCAGTTCGCTGGAATGACTCACATGGTGGATATAGCTCAGTTGGTAGAGCATCTGATTGTGGTTCAGAAGGTCGCGCGTTCAAGCCGCGTTATCACCCCACTGAAAACCCTCCCATGCGGAGGGTTTTCGTTTATCTGCCTGTCTTGTCTGCCGTCACGACAAGCGTGTCGTTGTCCGCGGTGGAAGTAATATAGATACTTGTGTGTGCCAGTGGTGCGCCTTATGTGATAGGAGTACGCGCTGGGATATCCCGGATCTTGATTGGATCGCGCGCAGCAATGCGGACTGTGAAAGAGATACGGCATCGGGCCGGTGGACTGTGGCTGCTTATGACGATTCATGGTCGTGGGCGTGGGCTGCAGTGCGGCGGCTTCACGAAAAGGAAGAAACCACTGAATCGGAGAATTCAAGTTGCCTACTATTGAACAGCTCGTCCGTAAGGGACGTCAGGCAAAGCCGAAGAAGTCGAAGACTTTGGCTCTGAAGGGCAGCCCGCTGCGCCGCGGCGTGTGCACCCGTGTTTACACCACCACCCCGAAGAAGCCGAACTCGGCTCTGCGTAAGGTCGCTCGTGTGCGCCTGTCCTCGGGCATCGAAGTCACCGCCTACATTCCGGGCGAAGGCCACAATCTGCAGGAGCACTCCATCGTGCTCGTGCGCGGCGGCCGTGTAAGGATCTGCCGGGTGTGCGTTACCACATCGTGCGTGGCGCGCTCGATACCCAGGGTGTCAAGGACCGCAAGCAGGGTCGTTCCCTGTACGGAGCAAAGAAGGCGAAGTAAGAGAAATGTCACGTAAAGGACCTGCTAAGAAGCACCAGCTGCTGCCCGATCCGATCTACGGCTCGACCGTCGTGGCCCAGCTCATCAACAAGATTCTGCTTGACGGCAAGAAGTCGATCGCCGAGGACATCGTGTACTCCGCGCTCGACATGGTCAAGGAGAAGACCGACCAGGAGCCGGTCGCCGTTCTCAAGCGTGCTCTTGACAACATCCGTCCGTCCCTCGAGGTGCGTTCCCGCCGTGTCGGTGGCGCCACCTACCAGGTGCCGGTCGAGGTCAAGCCCGCCCGCGCCAACACGCTGTCGCTGCGCTGGCTGACCGACTTCTCCCGCGCCCGTCGCGAGAAGACCATGGCCGAGCGTCTCGCCAACGAGATCCTGGACGCCTCCAACGGCCTCGGTGCTTCTGTCAAGCGCCGCGAGGATACTCATAAGATGGCAGAGGCCAACAAGGCCTTCGCTCACTACCGCTGGTAATTTCGAGATCGAGAGCAAGGAACAGCAATGGCACTAGACGTGCTTACGGATCTGCGCATGATCCGCAACATCGGCATCATGGCACACATCGATGCCGGTAAGACCACCACCACCGAGCGCATCCTCTTCTACACCGGCAAGAACTACAAGATCGGTGAGACCCACGACGGCGCTTCGACGATGGACTTCATGGCTCAGGAGCAGGAGCGCGGCATCACCATCCAGTCCGCCGCCACCACCTGCTTCTGGAACCGTCAGTCCCACGACACCAAGGAAAAGTTCCAGATCAACATCATTGACACACCCGGTCACGTTGACTTCACCGCTGAGGTTGAGCGCTCGCTGCGCGTCCTCGACGGCGCTGTTGCCGTGTTCGACGGTAAGGAAGGCGTCGAGCCCCAGTCCGAGACCGTGTGGCGTCAGGCCGACAAGTACGGCGTGCCGCGCATCTGCTTCATCAACAAGATGGACAAGCTCGGCGCCGACTTCTACTTCTCGGTGCAGACCATCAAGGACAAGCTCGGGCCAAGCCGCTCGTCGTGCAGCTGCCGATCGGCGCTGAGAACGACTTCGCCGGCGTCGTCGACTTGATCCGCATGAAGGCGTACGTCTGGAACGACGTCTCCACCGATCAGGGTGCCCACTACGACACCGTCGACATCCCCGCCGACCTGCAGGACAAGGCCGAGGAATACCGCGCTCAGCTGCTGGACGACGTCGCCGAGGCCAGCGACGAGCTGACCGAGAAGTACCTTGAGTCCGGCGAACTGACCGAGGACGAGATCCGCGCCGGTATCCGCAAGCTCACCATCGAGCGCAAGGCGTACCCGGTTCTGTGCGGTTCCGCGTTCAAGGACAAGGGCGTGCAGCCGATGCTCGATGCCGTCATCGACTTCCTGCCGTCTCCCAAGGACGTTCCGTCCATCAAGGGCTTCAAGCCGGGCGACGAGTCTGTCGAGATCGACCGCAAGCCGCTGACCTCCGACCCGTTCGCGGCCCTGGTCTTCAAGATCTCGACCCACCCGTTCTACGGCAAGCTCGTGTTCGTGCGCGTCTACTCCGGTGCCGTCAAGCCCGGCGACAACGTGCTCGACTCCACCAAGGGCAAGAAGGAGCGCATCGGCAAGATCTTCCAGATGCACGCCGACAAGGAGAACCCGGTCGACGCCGCCGAAGCCGGCAACATCTACACGTTCGTCGGTCTGAAGAACGTGTCCACCGGTGACACCCTGTGCGACGAGAAGGCCCCGATCACCCTTGACTCCATGACCTTCCCGGATCCCGTCATCCAGGTGGCCGTCGAACCGAAGACCAAGGCCGACCAGGAGAAGATGGGCATCGCCCTCGCGAAGCTGGCCGAAGAGGATCCGACCTTCCAGGTCACGACCGACGAAGAGTCCGGCCAGACCCTGATCGCAGGTATGGGCGAGCTCCAGCTCGACATCATCGTCGACCGTATGCGCCGCGAGTTCAAGGTCGAGTGCAACGTCGGCAAGCCGCAGGTCGCCTACCGCGAGACCATCCGCAAGCCCGTGCTCAACGAGGTCTACACCCACAAGAAGCAGACCGGTGGTTCCGGCCAGTTCGCAAAGGTCCTGATGAACTTCGAGCCGCTCGACACCACCGAGGGCAAGACCTTCGAGTTCGAGAATAAGGTCACCGGCGGCCACATCTCCGCCGAATTCATCGGCCCATCGAGGCCGGTGTCAGGAAGCCATGGAATCCGGCGTGCTCGCCGGCTTCCCGGTGGTCGGCGTCAAGGCCACGGTCTACGACGGCCAGATGCACCCGGTCGACTCCTCGGAAATGGCCTTCAAAATCGCCGGTTCGATGGCGTTCAAGGAAGCCGCTCCCAAGGCGAAGCCCGTCATCCTGGAACCGATCATGGCCGTCGAAGTCCGTACTCCGGAGGAGTACATGGGCGAAGTCATCGGCGATCTGAACCAGCGCCGTGGCAACATCCAGTCCATGACCGACGGTACCGGCGTCAAGGTCATCGACGCCAGGTCCCGCTGTCCGAGATGTTCGGCTACATCGGCGACCTGCGTTCCAAGACCAGGGCCGTGCCATGTTCACCATGGAGATGGACTCCTACGACGAGGTGCCGAAGTCGGTCTCGGACGAGATCATCAGGCCCAGCGCGGGGAGTGACACGCGCAGCTGTTTTGAAGCCGTAAGTGTCTCCAGTCAGCGGTAAAATCATATACCGCTGACTGGGTTCTGGCTCCAAAGTGGCAAGAAACCCAGAAACCCAGTACAATGTAGCGAGTGTCTTGTGCCGCAAGCGCAAGCCAACTACACGAGACGTCCAGGAGGACAATTACATGGCAAAGGAAAAGTACGAGCGTACTAAGCCGCACGTTAACATTGGTACCATCGGCCACGTCGATCACGGTAAGACGACCCTGACCGCGGCCATCTCCAAGGTGCTGCACGTAGAGTACCCGGATCTGAACCCTGAGTACGACTTCAACCAGATCGACGCCGCTCCCGAAGAGCAGCAGCGTGGTATCACCATCAACATCGCCCACATCGAGTACCAGACCGCGAAGCGTCACTACGCTCACGTCGACTACCCGGACACGCCGACTATGTGAAGAACATGATTACCGGCGCTGCCCACATGGATGGCGCTATCCTCGTTGTGGCCGCCACCGACGGCCCGATGGCTTCCAGACTCGCGAGCACGTGCTGCTCGCCCGTCAGGTTGGCGTTCCGAAGATCCTCGTCGCCCTGAACAAGTGCGACATGGTCGAGGACGAGCTCATCGAGCTCGTCGAAGAAGAGGTCCGCGACCTCCTCGACGAGAACGGCTTCGACCGTGACTGCCCGGTCATCCACACCTCCGCTTACGGTGCTCTGCACGACGACGCTCCGGACCACGAGAAGTGGGTCCAGACCGTCAAGGACCTGATGGACGCCGTCGACGACTACATCCCGACCCCGGTTCACGACCTGGACAAGCCGTTCCTGATGCCGATCGAGGACGTCTTCACCATCTCCGGCCGTGGTACCGTTGTCACCGGTCGTGTCGAGCGTGGCCAGCTGGCCGTCAACACCCCGGTCGAGATCGTCGGCATCCGCCCGACCCAGACCACCACCGTTACCTCCATCGAGACGTTCCACAAGACCATGGACGCCTGCGAGGCTGGCGACAACACCGGTCTGCTGCTCCGCGGCATCAACCGTACGGACGTCGAGCGTGGTCAGGTTGTGGCCAAGCCGGGCTCCGTCACCCCGCACACCAAGTTCGAGGGCGAAGTCTACGTGCTGACCAAGGACGAAGGCGGCCGTCACTCGCCGTTCTTCTCCAACTACCGTCCGCAGTTCTACTTCCGTACCACCGACGTCACCGGCGTCATCACCCTGCCGGAAGGCGTTGAGATGGTGCAGCCGGGCGATCACGCTACCTTCGGCGTTGAGCTGATCCAGCCGATCGCTATGGAAGAGGGCCTGACCTTCGCAGTGCGTGAAGGCGGCCACACCGTCGGCTCGGCCGTGTCACCAAGATCCTCGCCTGATTTCCATCAGCGAAGAACTCGACACGCTTGAACTAGCGTTCTGAGTGGGTCCTGAAACCTTGTTTGAGGTTTCAGGACCCACTTTCGTATTCCAGGGACCCATACAGGAGAATTCCATACAGGTGGACAACGATGTCGCCGTCTTTTCATGTACTGTTCATCTGCAGACGCGTGATTATTCCCCTTCCCGATACGTTGCAGAGCCAGCATGGCCATGTGAACGGTAACGTTCGGAAGGAAAATCATGAACAAGAGAATAGCCGCGGTGACGGCGACGACATGCATGCTGTTCGCATCCGTCATGATTCCAGCGGTATCAGCCGAGGGTACGACTGATATTGGCGCACAGAATCAGGTCAAGGCCGTTGCCTACAGCGATGCGCTGGACAAGCTCGATTACAAGGGATTCGAGTCGGGGGGACTGTCAGGTCTCACGTGGGACAAAACCGCGGATTCATATGTGGCGCAATCCGACAACCATGGGAGTGACGAATCTCGGGTGTGGTTCCTCGGCAAGGGACCTGCACAACCCGTCCATCACGCGTGATCCGGTGACGTTTACCGATGTTAATGGGACGCCCTATAACGGCAACACGACGGACAACGAGGGCATAGCGGTGCTGCCCGACGGCGATTTCGCCATCAGCTCGGAAGGCATTCCCCCTGCTGGCAAGAATCAGGCCGAACACCCGACAATCAGGATCTTCGACGCCAATGGGCGGCAGAAGGGGGAGCTTTGAGGTTCCGCAGCTGTTCGACATCAACACGCCCAAGGGTCAGGCGTCGCATAACCTTACGCTGGAAGGATTGAGCCTGTCTCCGACAGGGCACGAACTCGTATCGGCCATGGAAGGCACGCTCAAGTCTGACGTCTACCAGAACCGGGCGACGCGCGGCGCTTCCTCGTATACCGTGACGACGTGACGGGCAAGGCCGGCCAGTGGACGCTCGTCAAACAGGTGGGTTTCCACACGGTACCGGGACTGAACATCTCCGATATCGTCCTCGATTCCGAAGATTCCCTGTACGTCCTGCAACGTTCATGGAACAGCGAGACCGGCAACAAGGTGGCGCTCTCGTACGTCTCCGGGCTGAATGGCGCGCCGGATGTTTCCGGTGTGGCGAACCTCAACGACCCGAAGAATGCATCCGAGTTCGTGAAATCCCGCCAGATCGGCGAGCTGGACAAGCTGCCGGATCTGGGCGCCTCCGCGAAACCCGGCGCTCATCAGGCGAACCCTCTGATGGATAACTACGAAGGGCTCGTCATCGCGAACCTCGACCAGCTCGCCACTCCCGATGCCTCGTGGCATCGCGGTGACGGCGAATACAAGGCCGCTATCTCCATCATCAGCGACGACAACTACAGCGCCACTCAGACCACGCGCATCCTCGACGTCGAAGCGGAACCGTTCCAGAAGACGGCGGCAGGATTCGACGACTCGGCAAGCGGTCGCCTGTCACAGTACGTCACGGCACTCGGCAGAAACGATCGCCTTGACTACTGGTCGGCTAACGGATTCAGCGACGGCACCGGCACGTCGGAGCCGATAGCGTTCGGCGGACTGTCCTCGACGGCGTACAACAGGAAGCTCGGACAATATGTGTCCGCAATGGACAATCATGGTACCGATGTCGCTCGCCTATGGCTGCTGGGCAACGATCTCGACAAGGCGGCTCCGACCGGCAGCATCGTCCTGACCGATGAGAACGGTACGCCATACAACGGCGAAACTACTGATGATGAGGGGCTCGGCGTGCTGCCGAACGGCGACTTCCTGCTCACCTCCGAAGGCCATCCGAACGCGGCAGAAGGCGAGCATGAGCAGCCGAAGATCCGTATCTTCGGCATCGACGGCCGTCAGAAGGACGAGTTGCCCGTGCCTGAACTATTTGACATCAACTGCGGGGACAGGCCGTGCACAACAAGAGCCTGGAAGCGCTGACGGTATCGCCGTCCGGCCATCAGATCGTGGTCGGCAACGAGTACGCCCTCAAGAACGATTCGCCCAGCGGCAAGGACATCGCCACCACAGCCCGCCGCGCGCTGGTCTACCGTGACGACGTGAAAGGCACCAAGGGACAGTGAAAGCTCGTCAAGCAGGTGGCGTTCAAGGCCGCCGACGTGAACATGGGTATCACCGAGTTCGCGGCGATTGGCGAGGACGGATTCCTGGTGCTGGAACGCTCCTGGGACCAGACCCATGGGTACGGCATAAAGCTTGCGTATGCGCACGGCATCGCGGCGCCCCGGACGTCTCGGATGTCGCGTCGCTGTCGAAGAGCGCCGACTCGTCGTTCCTGCCGGTCACGGAACTCGCCGATTTCGGCGGCAAGCTGACCCTTGGCGCCCAGTTCAAGCCGAATGCGCAATACATGGACGCCAACCCGTTGCTCGACAACTTCGAGGATCTGGTCATCACCCATGCGGACGACAATGGCCGGCTCGATCTGAGCCTGCTCACCGACAACAACTTCGACACCACAGAGACGACGCGAATCGTCAACGTGCAGATCGACCGGTCGGCGTTCGTCGCCGACCCGAGCAACGGCGATGGGCAGCAGCATGGTGCAACTATTCAGAGGCCTTCAGGTGCGGGTCTCGGCGGATCGACCGTCCGGCTGGCTCACACGGGCGCGGTCCGTGACGGCGGTCTTCATGCTCGCGGCTGTGACTCTCACGTCGGGGCTCGTCCTCATTGCGGGTAGGCGGCTGCGGATATCGCGAGAGTAGTCAGCGCCACGGTTCAAGGTTCGAGAAAGCCGCCTTGTCAGGTATTTCACGAATACCGTTACTCATGAAGGCCAGTAATACGGTACCTGTCATGATTGCGGCGGTGGTCGCCGCCGCAATCATGTACCCCAGAGAGGAAAGCATGATTCCCGCAATACCGGACGCCAATGAGGCAAGCGTGATGTTAAACAAGGAGAACACTGAGAACACGCGGCCACGCAAATCATTCGGAATGATCAGCGACGCGTAGGCACCAAGGACGGAATTGGCGGGAACGACCATGAGATTCATGATCGCCATGCAACCGGCCAGTAGATATGTATTCTGGGTGAGTGGCTGTAAAGCGCATCCTACCATGATGATGATGAAGGAGACTTGTACTGTTCTGCCTCCCGTCAGACGGTTGGCAAGGGGAGTGGTCAGAAACGACCCGCTCAGCAGTCCGACACCGCTTCCGGTTGAGATGAGCCCAATCTGCCAGCCGGGAATGTTCAGCATCTGTTGATTCAGAATCACAATGCTGACCATCAGGGTGAGGACACAATTCAACAAGAGCACACTGCTGAATACGGATACTGCTTGTGGCCATCGCGTGTACCATGCAAAGCCTTCGATCAACGATGAATGCGATGAACTGCCGCCAATGTGGTTTCGTGGTGTTTTCTTCGTGGAATCATCGGAATCCGATGGGGAGGCGTCGTTCTTGGGCCGTAGATCCGAACGAATCAGCGGAGTCGCAACGGACATCAGCGCATACAGGACGGCGCTGATCAGGAATGGAATCTCGGGGCCTAATCCGTACAGGAACCCTGACAGCGGTTTGGAGAACAATTGGATGCATGCATCGCGCGATTCATTCGCGGAATAGGCTTGCACCAGCTGATTCCCGGTGACGATTTGAGGCAAGATGATATTGGACACATTGGAAAACACACCGGAAGTGAGTCCCCGTACAATGGCAAACAGGAATAGCAAAGGGCCGACATCATTTTCGCAACCAGGGCCAATGTCATCACACACAGTGTTGCAGCCGATATAAGACCGCAAACAATCATGAGTTTCTTGCGATCGATTCTATCCGACAGGTGCCCGCCTGGAAGTGTTCCCAAACCTTCGCACAGTGCGAACACGGTGCCGACCATACCTGCCGTAGTTACATCATGGCTTACCGCATATGCCACCAGCGTGAACGCAAATCCGCCGATTGTGGTTCCCTAGTGCTGACGCAGTGTCAGCCACGAACCAGGACCGGTAATCCCTCACCCTCCATGGTGAGATTGTTGATTCTTTTTCCTGACGTTTTTCAGTCACGGTTTTTTCTTCTTTCTGTTGATATGAATAGTTCGATTACATCGAAGAGACTGTTGACGTCATCTCCATATACAGGATGCTCTGCTGTATCGTTCCACCCATAGGGGATGAGGGCTTCCCTTTTGAACGTCAGATATTGTATGCACGATTCCAATTGCTGTTGAATAGTATTTGAGGGAACGTCATATCCGGCAATTTGAAATCGACTTTTCTCATCACCAGGAAGTCAACTATTGATTGAATGTGTCTTTCGTAGTCGCGAGGAGGAAGCGAGACATGTAACTTCCAGAAGAAGGCCGGAAACTGGTTGCCTGTAAACACAGCGGTGTAATAAATGCGGCAACACTATGTTAGTGAAAGGAGGCGAATGATTATGGATACCGAAGTCGAGACGTTACCAAGTAAGTCGACTAGGCAGGAAGGATATGTTGAGGCGAAGCATTGCCTGTGCATAGAATTACTGCCAGACGTCAATGAGCGCGCGACGCGTATCTTCGCGCCGCAGGTTCGTGTTTCAGACCACATGCTTGATTCCGTTCTTTGCATCAACACTATAAACTGCATCGATTGATTACGTGAGAATGGCGTCATGTCGGTTGTCTCCTATCGGTTCAGCCGACATGTCGTCATTGTCATTATTATGTTCATTATTCAGCTACTAAGTCATTAGGTGAATTGTCGTTAACCACTATTGCTTGTTCCGTTTCAATTGCATGAGGAACAGCTGATGCAGCCGGAAGATGCCATTGGGGGATTGTTCGCGACGCGCTGTATAGGCGGTATGGCATAATAGACAAGGCTATTTTTGAGCTTTGCCGAAATTGAAAACATGAAAAGGTGAGTTAATTTGGCACAGACTACCAATGACATCAAGAACGGTTCTGTTCTGAACCTCGATGGCCAGCTGTGGACCGTCATCAAGTTCCAGCACGTCAAGCCGGGCAAGGGCCCCGCCTTCGTGCGCACCACCATCAAGAACGTGCTTTCCGGCAAGATCGTCGACAAGACCTTCAACGCGGGCATGAAGATGGAATTCGAAACCGTCGACAACCGCAACCTCCAGTACTCCTATGAAGACGGCGACAACTTCGTCTTCATGGACATGACCACCTACGACCAGATCTTCATTCCGAAGACCCTGGTCGGCGATCAGGCCAAGTTCCTGCTCGAAGGCACCGACTGCGTCGTCTCCTTCCACGACGGCACCCCGCTGTCCGTCGAGCTGCCGGCTTCCGTCGTCCTGACCGTCACCCACACCGAGCCGGGCCTGCAGGGCAACCGTTCCAACGCCGGCACCAAGCCGGCCACCGTCGAAACCGGCGCCGAGATCCAGGTGCCGCTGTTCATCGGCGAAGGCGAGAAGGTCAAGGTGAACACCACCGACGGCTCCTACCTCGGCCGCGAGAACTGAGAGTAAGGACAGCGAAGTTTCATGGCACGTTCCACCGCTCGCAAGAGGGCTCTGAACACGTTGTATGAAGCGGATGAGAAGGGACAGGACATCCTGTCCCTTCTTGCTGAGCGCATCGAGCAGCCCGGCGCTCAGACCCCGCTGCCCGACTACGCCATCGAAATCGTGCGCGGCGTCGCCGATCACCGGCGTGAGATCGACTACATGCTCAACGAGCATTCCACCGGGTGGAAGGTTCGCCGCATGGGCGTCGTCGACCGCAATATCCTGCGCATCGCCGCATGGGAGATCATGTTCAACGACGACGTGCCCGATCGCGTGGCCATCGACGAGGCGCTCGGCCTGGCCAAGACGTTGAGCGACGGCGACTCCCCGGCGTTCATCCACGGCCTGCTCAGCGCGATTTGCGATGACACCGAAGGACGCGAGGCCATTCTCCACCCCGAAAACGACGAGCCCGACGCACAGCCGAGCGACGACGGTCAAGAGCCTGGTGAGCCTGCCGGCGAAGCGTCGCATGCGGAAGCCGAAACCGGCGATTCCGAAGCGTCCGAGGACGATGACATCGCCGACGGCGTCGATTTCGACGACATGACGTTCGACGATGTATCCGATGACGTTGCCGAAGCTGCATCCGAGCAGACGTCCGATCCACAAGCCGGCCAGCAGGACGGCGAGTCCACAAGTAAATGACGAGAACCAGCCGAATTGCCGGTGGGGCGCGTCCCCGCCGACAGTTAAGGTTGGTACGAATATCCTGAGAAAATAAGGGGGTTTTGGTGAACCAGATTGATTCCGAAACCGTGAGTTTTGCCCTGATGACGCCGTGCTTGTACTTGAGGACGGGCAAGTGTATGTGGGCGAGCCATACGGCGCGATCGGCACGACCAGCGGGGAGATCGTTTTCGCGACCGGCATGACCGGCTACCAGGAAACGCTTACCGATCCCAGCTACGACCGTCAGATCGTGGTACAGACGTTCCCGCACATCGGGGACACGGGAATCAACGGGGAGGATCCGGAATCCTCCAGAATCTGGGTCGCAGGCTATGTGGTGCGCGATCCCAGCCCGAATGTGAGCAACTGGCGGGCCACCGGCAGCCTTGACGACGATCTCGTCGCCGAGCGCATCGTCGGCATCAGCCACATCGACACCCGCAAGCTGGTGCGCCACCTGCGTTCCGCGGGCGTGATGCGCGCCGGAATCTTCTCCGGTGACGCGCTGCTCGACGACGAAGGGCGCCTGAAGACCGTCGCCGCGCTCATCGACGAGGTCAAGGCCACCCCGCAGATGCAGGGTCTGAGCCTGTACGACGAGGTGTCCACCAAGGAGACCTACACCATCGAACCGTGCGGCGAGTACGAAGGCAAGGAGCCGCTGTACACCGTGGCCGCTGTGGATCTCGGAGTCAAGGGCATGACCCCGCATCGCATGGCCGAACGCGGCTGCCGCGTGCACGTCGTGCCGTCCACCATCACTTTCGAGGAACTCACCGCGCTGAACCCGGACGGCGTGTTCTTCTCCAACGGCCCGGGCGACCCGGAGCAGGCCGGTCCTGAATGAATCTGCTGCGTCAGGTACTCGACGCCGGATATCCGTTCTTCGGCATCTGCTTCGGCAACCAGCTGCTGGGCCGCGCGCTCGGCTTCGGCACGTACAAGCTCAAATTCGGCCACCGCGGCATCAACCAGCCGGTCAAGGACCTGACCACCGGCAAAATCGAAATCACCGCGCACAACCATGGCTTCGCCGTGGATGCGCCAATCGGCGAGACCGTCGACGCGCCATTCGAGAACGGGCAATACGGCAAGGTGTTCGTCAGCCATATCGATTTGAACGATAACGTGGTCGAAGGCCTGCAGTGCGTCGATATCCCGGCGTTCTCCGTGCAATATCACCCGGAAGCCGCCGCCGGCCCGCACGATGCCGCATACCTGTTCGATCGTTTCGTCGATCTGATGAAGACGTCCAAGGAGGGAACCCGCAATGCCTAAGCGCACAGACATCAAGTCCGTGATGGTCATCGGCTCCGGCCCGATCGTGATCGGCCAGGCGCCGCCGAATTCGACTATTCGGGCACCCAGGCCTGCCGCGTGCTGCGCGAAGAGGGCATTAGGGTCATTCTGGTCAATTCCAACCCGGCCACGATCATGACCGATCCGGAAATGGCCGACGCCACCTACATCGAGCCGATCTCCACCCCGATCCTCGAGCAGATCATCGCCAAGGAACGTCCTGACGCGTTGCTGCCGACGCTGGGCGGACAGACCGCGCTCAACGCCGCCATGGCGCTGGGCGAGGCCGGCGTGCTCAAGAAGTACAACGTCGAGCTGATCGGTGCGTCCCTTGACGCCATCGATCGTGGCGAGGACCGCGACTCTTCAAGAAGGTCGTGGAGGAGGCCGGCGCCGAATCCGCCCGCTCCGAAGTTGCCCACTCCATGAAGGAAGTGGACGCCGTTGCCGCCGAACTCGGATACCCGCTGGTGGTCCGTCCGAGCTTCACCATGGGAGGTCTCGGCTCCGGCATCGCGCACGACGAAGACGAGCTGCACCGCATCGCCGGCGCCGGCATCCACTATTCCCCGACCGACGAGGTGCTGATCGAGGAAGGCATCGAAGGCTGGAAGGAATACGAACTCGAGCTGATGCGCGACAAGAAGGACAATGTCGTGGTCGTCTGCCCGATCGAAAACGTCGACCCGGTCGGCGTGCACACCGGCGACTCCATCACCGTGGCCCCCTGCTTCACCCTGACCGATCGCGAATACCAGAAGCTGCGTGACATCGGCATCGCCATCATCCGTGGCGTGGGCGTCGACACGGGCGGCTGCAACATCCAGTTCGCCGTCAACCCGGACACCGGCCGTATCATCGTCATCGAGATGAACCCGCGCGTGAGCCGTTCCTCCGCGTTGGCTTCCAAGGCCACCGGCTTCCCGATCGCCAAGATCGCCACCAAGCTGGCCCTCGGCTACACGCTGGACGAGATCCGAACGACATCACCCAGTCCACGCCGGCCAGCTTCGAGCCGACCATCGACTACGTGGTCACCAAGGTGCCGCGTTTCGCGTTCGAGAAGTTCCCCGGCGCCGATCCGACGCTGACCACCTCCATGAAGTCCGTCGGCGAGGCCATGGCTCTCGCGGGCAATTTCCAGGAGTCGCTTGGTAAGGCTATGCGCTCCATCGACAAGCGTCACATGGGCTTCAACTGGGATGGTGACAAGCCGTCCGAGGACGAGGTTTCCCAGCTGCTCAAGGCCATCAAGGTGCCGACCGAGCACCGCTATCTGCAGATTCAGCGTGCCCTGTGGGGAGGCGCCACCGAAGAGCAGATCTTCGCGGCCACCAAGATCGACCCGTGGTTCGTCAAGCAGCTGGCCCTCATCAACCAGACCGCGATGGAAGTGCGCGACGCCGAGAAACTCACCGCCAAGCTGCTGAAGAAGGCGAAGCTCGCCGGCCTGTCCGACCTGCAGATCGCGCACCTGCGCCGTCTGGGAGACGAGGGCGAGAACACCATCCGTGAGCTGCGTTGGTCGTACGACCTCCGCCCGGTGTTCAAGACCGTCGACACTTGCGCCGCCGAATTCGACGCGGCAACCCCGTACTACTACTCCTGCTACGCGGATGAGACCGAGCTGCGTCCTCGCGACCGCGAGGCCGTGATCATCCTCGGCTCCGGTCCGAACCGCATCGGCCAGGGCATCGAGTTCGACTACACCTGTGTGCACGCCGTGCAGGAACTCGGCAAGAACTATGACACGATCATGGTTAACTGCAACCCGGAGACCGTGTCGACCGATTACGACATGTCCGACCGCCTGTATTTCGAGCCGCTCACCTTCGAAGACGTGCTCGAGATCTACGAGGCCGAAAAGAAGATGGGCCCGATCAAGGGCGTCATCGTCCAGCTCGGCGGCCAGACCCCGCTGTCCCTGGCCGCCCGACTCAAGGCCGCAGGCGTTCCGATTCTCGGCACCACGCCTGAATCCATTGACCTGGCCGAAAACCGTGAGCTCTTCGGCGAGGTGCTGAAGAAGGCGAGCACATGAACGCGCCGCGCTACGGCACCGCGCTGAGCCTGGACGAGGCCCGCGAGGCCGCGCACGCCATCGGATACCCGGTGCTCGTGCGCCCGAGCTACGTGCTCGGCGGCCGTGGCATGGAAATCGTCTACGACGACGCCCAGTTGACCAAGTACGTCAACCGTGCGCTCGACGAGGCCAAGGCCGACACCGTCGTGTCCGGCCGTCTGCCTTCGCCGCTGCTCATCGACAAGTTCCTGCAGGATGCCGTGGAAATCGACGTCGACGCGCTGTTCGACGGCGAGGAGCTGTATATCGGCGGCATCATGGAGCACGTCGAGGAAGCTGGCGTCCATTCCGGTGACGCCGCCTGCACCCTGCCTCCGTCCACCCTGTCCGATGACCAGATCCGTCGTCTGCGTGAAGGCACCTACGCCATTGCCAAGGGCTGTCACGTGCAAGGGCCTGATCAACGTGCAGTATGCCTTCATGGCCAACACTCTGTACGTCATCGAGGCCAATCCGCGTGCCTCCCGTACCGTGCCGTTCGCTTCCAAGGCCACCGGTGTGGCCCTGGCCAAGGCGGCCGCCCGCATCATGGCGGGGGAGACCATCGCCGATCAGCGGGCCAACGGCCTGCTGCTGCCCAAGGGTGACGGTGGCGACATCCATCGTGGCCAGCAGGTGGCCGTCAAGGAATCCGTGCTTCCGTTCAAGCGATTCCGCACTCCGCTCGGCAAGACCGTCGACGTGCTGCTCGGACCCGAAATGCGTTCCACCGGCGAGGTCATGGGCTTCGACCGCGACTTCCCGCACGCGTTCGCCAAGAGCCAGCTCGCCGCATACGAAGGCGGCCTGCCGACCAGCGGCAACGTGTTCATCTCCGTGAACGACACCGACAAGCGCCAGCTGCCGCTGTTCGCCGCGCGACTGGTCGAGCTCGGCTTCAACATCTGGGCCACCGAAGGCACGGCATCCGTGCTGCGCCGCTACGGCATCGATTCCAAGATCGTCGACAAGATCAGCACCCGCGTCGACTCTGACCCGGATGCGGCGTCAAGGTCGAGCACGCCGTCGGTGGCATCGGAAAGAACGTCGTCGAGCTTATCGAGGAAGGCAAGCGATCGACCTGATCCTCAACACGCCGAATTCCCGGGGATCGCGTTCCGACGGATATTCCATCCGCGCTGCGGCCATCGCGGCCGACCTGCCGCAGTTCACCACCATGACGGAATTCTCCGCCGTGTTGATGGCTATCGAAGCCGTCAAGCACAACGATTACCAGATCATGAGCATCCAGGAGCACGCCAAGCAGCTGTTCGAGTTGGAGAGCCAGGAATAAGTTAGGCCAGGAGCAATCATGACACACGCCAGCAGTGAGGAAGAAATCAAGGCCATGCGGTCGGATTTCGGTCTGCGACTGAGCAATTCAATGGCCCAGTACGGCCCGTTGTGCGTCGGCATCGACCCGCATCGGCAGCTCCTCACTGACTGGGGCTATAACGTCGACGCGGAAGGCGCGGAGCTGTTCTCCATGCGCATGCTGCAGGCCATGCGAGACCGCGCCGCCGCTGTCAAATTCCAGGAGCCCATGTTCGAGCGCTACGGGTCCAAGGGATTCGCGGCGCTCGAACGAGTGCTCTACGCCGCTCGTCAAATGGGCATCATCACCATCGTCGACTGCCTGCATGGCGGCCTGCCGACCACGATTTCCGCGTTCGCGGACGCCTATTTCAAGCCGGGCGCGCCATTGCTGGCAGACGCCATCACCCTGCTGCCGTATTACGGCGCACGCTCGCTGCGGGGCCTCACCAATGAGGCCCTCAACAACGGTCGCGGCGTCTTCATCGCCTCCCTGACCTCCAATCAGGAAGGCGCCAGCATGCAGACGGCCATCCGCCAGAGCGGCGACTTCAAGGGCAAAACCGTGGCGTTCGGCATCGCCAGCACTGCCCAGAAGTTCAATGACGACATCGACGGTATGGGCTCGGTCGGGCTCATCATCGGCGCCACCATAGGCCAGTGGATCGCCGACAGCGGTGTCGACCCGGCGAAATTCACCGGTCCCATCCTTTCCCCGGGCTACGGCTGGCAGGGCGCCGAGGCCAGGACCTCAAAACCGTGTTCAAAGGCACCAAGGGCAACGTTCTGGTGACCGTACCCCGTTTCATCGCTGCCCATGATATTTCCGATATTTCCGCGCTTGCCCAAGCCACCGAGGCCATCGCCATCGACGTCCGGCAGGCGCTCTACGAAGCCATGAAAGAAGGCGAGGACAAGGAGAAAGACGGTATGGGAACCATTACCGCATCACTGCAGCAGACCTTTTACCGAGCCAGCGGCCACTCCCGACGATGATGGCACACCTCGCAAGCGCCTCGTCGTCCTCACCTGGCCCCGCCGGTGTGGGCAAGGGAACCGTCGAGAACATCCTGCGCAAGAACCATCCCGGCGTCTGGGTCTCCGTGTCCGCCACCACCCGCAAGCCGCGGCCCGGCGAGGTCAATGGTGTCAACTACTGGTTCCTCGACGACCAGCAGTTCACCGACAAGGAAGAGGCCGGCGATTTTCTCGAAACCGCCATTTACCCACGGCCTGGCCCGCTACGGCACGCCCCTCAAGCCCGTTCAGGAACACCTCGCCGAAGGCGTCCCCACCATTCTTGAGATCGACCTGCAAGGTGCCCGACGCGTCAAGCAGCGTGCCAAGGAGCTCGGTCTCGAAGTCGTCTATGTGTTCATCGCCCCGCCCAGCTTCGACGAGCTCGTTCGCCGGCTCAAGGGACGTGGCACAGAAACTCCCGAGGAAGTCGCCAAGCGTCTGGAAACCGCTCATGTCGAACTCTCCGCCGAAAACGAATTTGACGTCACCATCGTCAATGATGATGTCGATAAGGCGGCGGAGGACCTGTGGCGGGTCATCGCCTCCGAATACGGCATCACGGAGTGACCGCCGAGCGGCACATCTGACTGCTGGACCGTTGCCGTTGGTTGTTGCCGCTGTTTTATGCGCCCCTTATCAGCCAGAGTCCCATCCGCATGCACTGCGATGGGACTTTTTCGGTATACGCATCATCTTCCATCCGCCCACAGTCCCATTCATGTCGTCTGATGTGGGATCATGGCCGGGTGAGGGATATGGGAATGGCGGACTTGTCGAAGTGCCGTGGTCGTGGACTGGCAGCCAGGCGTCTAGCGGGTGCGCAGACGGTAGGCTTTCCAGATATCGCTGAGTTTTTTCGCCGTTCGACGTACGCTTCCACACATCCAATCCGGCGCTGCGACCGCCTGCCGCGCGTGCCGCGGCCGTGGGCGACGCATATTCCGAGCCGTCCTCAAGACGGAAGCGTCCCTCCTGGGTCACGGTCACCAGCCAACGTTCGCCCTTGCGCGGTCGCTCCCATACCAAGGTCTCGCCGGGAATCAGCAGACCGGCGGCGACGACCTGCTTGATGGTGACACGCTGTGAACCGCGCGTCTGCCGGGAGCCTGCATCGCCGGAAAGCTGCTCCGGGGTTTGCTCGTCAGATCGGCATGGCTCTCGTCATAACGGATGTCCCAGTATTCGGCAAGCAGGCGAATCGTCTCCCTTCTGCCGGTATTCCAGCATCGCCGGCGTGCATTCGTTGAAGTCGGCAATCTGCTTGGTCAGCGGGAAACGGCAGGAGTCGGCACGCAGCAGCACGCGGTCGCGACGGCGCCCGTACTCCGTGAGCCGGTCGATCTGCCCCTCCTTGCCTTGCATCAGCACCATATTGCCCAGACGATACATCCAATAGTCATGCAGGTCCGCCGTCCAGGAAGAGAACGACGCCGCCGACGCGATATCCAGAGGCATGATCGGTACGACCGCCAGCGCACGCGGGCGCGGAATGCGAGCCCCGGCACGCTGCTCGTTGGCCCGAACCAACAGCAGACGCACCAGATCAGGGTCTCCCTGCAACTCGCCGTGCAGCCTGATCAGGGCACCTGCCCGGTCGGCGGCGCTGACGGACAGTCCGCGTACCAAGCGAACAGGGAATCCCTTTATCCAGATCGCGGATCGCAGCTGCGGTGTGCCCACGACGGTCAATGGCACTCCGACGATTCAGCATATCGACACCGGCCACCTGTTCCAAAGCGCACAGAATCTCGCCCAAGCGCTGTCGGTCATGCGATCCCAACGGGTCGGTACCGTCCTGCCGCAGTCCCGTGCCGAATGCGAACCACGTTGGGCGAAGAACGAGACCTCGGGGTCGCCGAGGTTCCTGAACGAATGCGTCAGCGCCCACATCGCCACGGCTTTCCACTCATGATGCCGATAGTCGTTCAGCGCCTCCAGCCTGCCTCGAACATCATCCGGCAGCACGGTATCCGACGGGCGCTCAAGAATGCGCCACGCCATGGCATACGGGGCGAGAACACCGTCGATGAACGCCTCAATGGAATGACCGGCGAGATACTGGTTCAGCACGTCGGAAAGGAAGTCCTCGATCAGTTTGCCCGTCGCGGGCTTGTGCGTGAGGATGAGATGCAGGTACCGGAAGAACTCCTCCACGCGGGTGGCGTCATCGCCCAGCGGATCCATGATGTCATCCCAACGGGAGGCGTACGTGTCCACCGCGGCGGCGGGCAGTCCTGACATCGCCACGGGCCTTGAACACATCCGATGGCGTCAGGGGAGGCCACGCATGTTCATGACGTCGAAAATACGATGCGCTCCATCAAGGTCATCGGTGGTGACGATGACCAAGGTCACCGAATTGACCAGATAGGATGCGAACCGGTGGCGTTCCTCCTCGTCAAGCTGTGCCAATGCATCGTATGCCTGCTTTGTGTTGGCGATGATGTTGCGCTGCGCGTTCGAGGAGCAGTCCTCATCGTTCATGTCGAACAGCGCCTCCAGATTGCCTTCCTGAACGTATTCGCGGAAAAATGCGGCGTCGCGTTCACGAAGCGTCAGTCGGGGCTGAGAGGTGATGCCGCGCAGCTTGTCTCCGGCTCGACGATCAGAGCGTCCAGCAGACGCATCCATTCCTCGTCATGTTCGAGGTCGCGCAGCGCGGCGATGATGATTGACAGCGAGACCAGACGCTGCTGGCCGTCGATGACCGAGAAGCTGGTGTCGCCTTCCCGCACGAGAATCAGAGAACCGAGGAAATACGGCGTCTCCGGTGATTTGCACGCCTCCTCAAGGTCGCTGATGAGCTGCAGGATGTTCTCGGTTTCCAGATATAGGCGCGCTGGAAGGATGGGATGGACAACTGATAGTCCGGAGTGAACACCTTGCCCAGTGGTTTTTCCGTCGCGTTGATTGCCATGACGCCCCCTCATCGGTAGCTGCTGAGCATCAGCGTACCAGCGGGTCGGTATGGATGCGCTGGCGGCGACTTGCGTGACGGCGCCGTTACAGGTCCGCTCGTTCGACAAGCCGTGCCATCTGCACGCGCCCCATGTCGAGTTTGTCCGCGGCGCTGGAGAGATGCGCTTTCGCGGTGCGTTCCGATATGAACATGCGTCCTGCGATCTCGGCGTTGGTGCAGCCTTCGGCGGCGAGCAGCACGGCTTCGCGCTCCCGGGAGGGCAGCGTGTCCAGTAGAAGGCCCGAGCCTCGTCACGCCTGGACTGGGGCCGCTGCATGCTCAGATCATTGATGAGCTGTCTCTGGCTGGCCGGATTGAACTGCGGGGTCCCTCGCATATGCCGACTATGCGGCGGATGATGTCCTCCGGCGCGTCGGTCTTGGATACGAATCCCTCGGCGCCGGCCTCCACGGAGCGTTCCACCGTGTTGGACGGGTTCAAGGATGTGAGGATCAGCACGTGAGGAGGATTGCGAAGCGCGCGAAGACGACGGGTGGTCTCGATGCCGTCGATGCCGGGCATCGCCACATCCATGAGAACGACGTCCGGGTGCTCGCTGTCGGCGTTTCGCACGGCGGTGGCTCCGTCGGTTGATGTGGAGACGACAGAGACACGCCCCTGCGAGTAATCGCGGAGAATCATACTCATCGCCTGGCACACCAGCGGATCGTCGTCTATGACGCTCACGGTGATGACGTGCTGTTCGGAATCGTTCACGGCTTCATTCTATCGGCTTGACAGGCGATCCACGGCATTGCCACGTCGAGATGGAAGACATGGTGGTCGTCGTGCCCGTATCGGCATGTCCCGCCGGCCGTCTGCACCCGTGCCGTCAGGCCGGCAAGTCCGTTGCCGTCCGTTGCGGATGGGACCTCGCGCTCGTTCGGGGGAGAGACCGTGCTTCATGGGATTGCTGATGTGGATATGGATGCCGTTGCCGGGGTTCATCGTGACTTCCACAGACACCGGCTCACCCTCGGCGTGTTTGCGGGCATTGGTCAGCCCCTCTTGGATGGCTCGGTATGCGATTTTCCCTGTGCCCTCATCGAGGTCGGAGAGCTGCTGGATGTCTATCCAGGTGTTGATGCGCATGCCGGCGGAGCGCGCATCGTTGATCAGGGCGTCCAATGACGGGCGTGTCATTGACGTTTGCGGGGCGGGAGCGAGCTGCTGACGTGCCTGTTGGGGGTGACGGAGCATGCCGATGATGGAATGCGCCTCATCCAAGGCTCCTGCGGATTGCCGTCGAATCTCCTCGGATTTCTCTTCGATAAGCGAAGCCTGATTCCGCAATTCGGGGGTCAGCATCTGCCCCGTCTCATGTGGGTTCGTCGCATCGGCAAGCTGGATGAACGCCCGTGCCTCGCCCTGCAGGGCACTGGCGTTCAAGGCGATGAGGGACAAGGAATGAGCGAGCGTGTCGTGGGCTTCGGCTGCGATGGCGTCGGCCAGCTGCTGATCGGTGAGATTGCGATGCAGGCTCACCGCATAATCGCTGATGGCCTGGGTCTTGGTAGCGGCCTCGTCCAATTGCACTCGTGACCGGATATACAGTCCCGCCAGAATGGCGATGAGGACGGCTATCAGCTCCACCACAACGGCTGTGGCTATGATGGTCGGCCTCCCCTCAAGCATCACGGCATGGCCCGAGGCGACATCCGAATCCGGCTTGATGAAGATGGCCGATTGCCACATCGAGGAGTTGAACGGGCGCAACGTGTCGCGCATCTGCCCCCAGACCCCGACCAGCGTCGCCGCGACGATAGCACGGATGATGCGCTGCCTGCCGCGGCGTCTTGCGATCAGCGATGTGAGCGCCATCAGCATCAGCATCGGATCATAGGAAAGATCAATATGACGGCGCAGCAGATCCAGAACACCGGTTCCGGGTGCTTGTCGCGTGCAAGCAGCAGGAACGGGAACGCGAAGGCCAGTAGGGAACTCGCGATGAACCAGACGTACATGGCGTTGACCGGATTATTGATGTACCGGGTGGCTGCGAATGAAGTCTGCACCAGGCACATGAACGCGGAAACGGTGATCATCACTGCGGTGCACCATACGCGCGTGCGCACGGCGACGGTGTCCTCGTCGGACGTCGTCACCGGGAGGTCCTCCCGCGCGGGGGTGGGGCGAGAAATCATTCATGGCATCCACTCTACGGGGTCAGGTCTTTCCGCGCCATCGAACGCGGGTTCATTCTTATCTGCCCGAAAGGGCAATCGGAAATGAACGTTCGTCCACTGATGCAAACGTGCGAACTCCGATAGCGTGGATGGTGCATAACTCACCGAGATCAAGAAGGAGAATGCTATGTCGCACGGTATCAAGGGGGAGACGTCCGCACAGGGTACCCCAAAAGGAACCACGATCTGCGGTATCGTAGGCGTCGTCTTTGGCGCTTTTGGGGCTGATCCTCAGCTTTATCCCGATCGTGAACAATATAGCGGCCATCCTAGGCGCCATCGGCGTGGTGCTGGCGATCATCGCCATGGTGGGGACGTTCCGCGGCAAGAAGGCGGGCAAGATACTTTCCATCGTCGCGGCGGTGCTGTCGGTGCTCGCCATCGTCATCACTCTGGCCATGCAGTCCGCAGCCAGCAAGGCCATTGATGAGGCCATTAACGGTTCCGGCACGTCACAGAGCAAGTCATCCGACGCGAAAAAGAGCGGCGACGATTCCTCCAACGACGGTTCCGCGAACAACGATCCGACGAACAATGACTCCACCGATACGACCAAGGCATCGGGGAGCAGGATAGGGAGGGTGATCTCAAGAACCTCCATGTCACGATCGTCTCCGCGGCGAAATCGGGCAACGACTATGAAGACAAGCCTACGGTGATGGTCACGTACGAATGGAAGAACAATTCAGGCAAGAACAACTCCTTCGCCGCGCTGGCGCATCCCCAGGTGTTCCAGAACGGACAGGCCTGGACACCGCCGTCTATCTTGACCAGCCGACCGGATATGACATGAATTCATATACGGCGGAGATCCAGCCCGGAGCGACGGGAAAGGTGACCCTGGGATACGTGTTGAAGGACGAGTCGACCATCACCGTCGACGTGACCGACCTGTTCTCCATCGATGACTCCCGGAAGGTCGTGCACACGTTCGACCTGAAATAGACGAATAGGCAGGCGTTGCTGGTGTGATGCTCAAGGCTGAACATTAATGATTTGTTCAGCCTTCTCCGTTACGATGAAGCGTACGCAAACAAAGGAGCCAGCATGACATTCGGACAGCAGCCAGGCAACGGCGATCCTATTACGGCGGCAATCAGCAGCAGCCCGCATATGGGCAGCAGCAATACGGACAATCACAGTATTCATACGCGCCCAACGGCACTGCGGCGATCAACGCCCAGACCATCTACAGCCGTGAACAGGTGCAGGCGGCCAACGGGCATCCGTCACCAGGGCATACGGCGAGATGACGCTCGGCCTTATCATCACGGTACCGTCGTCGCGGTCGTCGCGCAGATGACCGGCGCATACGTCTCCTTCATCGAGTCAACCGGCCTGATCGGCTTCTTCGGATTCGCGATCGTACAGGTTGTGCTGGCCGTGGCGCTGGGCGCCCGCATCATGAAGATCAAGGCATCGACCGCCCGTGTCATGTTCTACGTGTACGCGGCGCTGATGGGATTCACTCTCAGCTCCATCTTCCTGGTGTACAGCATCTCCGACATCGGCGTGGCCCTTTGGTCCTGTGCGCGGCGTTCTTCTTCGTGCTCACCATGTTCTCGTTGACCACGAAATTCGACATGCTCAAGGCCGGCCCCATCCCTCATGGGGGCCTGGTGGTGCTGATCATCTCCCAGATCGTGCTCATGTTCGTTCCGGGCAGCACGACCGGGATGCGTATCATCTGCGCCTTCGGCCTGATACTGTTCGCCGGCATGACCCTGTACGACGCTCAGCAGACCCGTGCGCTGTTCAGCGCCTATGAGGCCCAGGCCGGAGATGATCAAGAAGATCTCCATCATCTGCGCGCTGAACCTGTATCTCGACTTCGTGAACATGTTCCTGTACATCCTTCAACTGTTCGGCAGCCGAGACTGATATCACTGGAACGGTACCGTCATAGCCGATTCCGCCAATACGGATATTGTCACGACGGCAGATGCGATGGCTCATCCCGCAGCCGCGGGATGGGCCATCATCGTTCAGATGCCCATCGCGCGAATCAGCGAGACCACTCCATCATCGTTCGGGACCGGTCACGGTGATACGCTAGCGTGAATGCTCATGAAGCAGCAGGAAATGGCCGGTATGGCATGTCTTGTGTTGACCTCGCTGATTTGGGGATTCGCGTTCGTCTCCCAGGTGCAGGGCATGGCATCGATGTCGCCGTTGTTCTTCAACGCCACGCGGTTCACCTTGGGGGGCGATCTCGCTGATCCCGTTGCTGCTGTGGAAGCGTTTGCGACGATGCCGGGAATCGGGGAAGACGGTTGGCGCGGGGAACCGTGAGGCTGGCGATGACGAACATGACATGATCGCCGGCAGCGCACTGTCGAACCCGCTCATCGTCGGAGTGATATGCGGTGTGTTCCTGTTCGCGGCGAGCACGCTGCAGCAGTACGGCATCATGTTCGGTAGTTCGGTACTTACTGCGCCGGCTTCATCACCGCGCTCTACATCGTCATGGTGCCGTTGCTGGCGTATCTCGTCCTTCGCCGCGCAGTGCGCATGATGACTTGGATGGCGGTGGGCGTGGCCGTGGCCGGATTCTACCTGCTGTGTGCATCACGGACGGCTTCGGTTCCCTGACGCTGGCCGACTGCCTGCTGCTGTTCACCGCGGTCCCATTGTTCGCCGCTCATATCCTGTCGATTGATACGCTGGGAGCGTGCGTCGACGCGCTGACACTGTCATTCATCCAATTCGTGACGACCGCGGCACTCAGCTGGCCGGCACGCTGATCGAAGGCTCCATGGACTGGAACGGGGGCAGGGCAGGCGTGGATCGCCGTGCTGTATGCGGGAATCGGGTCAGTCGGCGTCGCCTACACGTTGCAGGCTGTAGGCCAACAGTGGGTGCCGCCGACCCGCGCATCGCTCATCATGTCGCTGGAATCGGTGTTCTCGGTCATCGGCGGCGCATTGCTGTTGGGCGAGACGATGACGGTACGCGGATACCTCGGCTGTGCGCTGATCTTCGCGGGTATCGTGCTCGCGCAGATGCCCGGTGTCATGCAGACGATTGGCGGTGAACAAGACCGGAAAAACGGGATCAGTGAACGCGATCGGGGAATGCGACCGGAAAACAAGAAAAGACAGAATCCCGCTGATCGGTAGTCAGACGGATCCGTTCCCGTCAGCGAGGGCGGAGGATGCGTGACGAGGCCGATTCGACCAGCTTAGTCGGCTTTTCGGTGTCTCCTCGACTTTGCGGCGCGCCGTTGATGTCGCGGTGGATGTTCTGCATCTGTACCTCGATGTTCTGCAGGCTCCGTGCGCAATCAAGCAGCGTCTGGGAATGCTCGGCGAGCTTGTTGTCCGGCAAATCGGTCTTGTAGCGCAGCGCATGCTCCAGACTCGCCCAGTAATCCATCGCGATGGTGCGGAACTGGACCTCCACCGGGGTGTAGTGGGCACCGGATGAGAGGAACACGGGCACCGCATAGATGACGTGCAGCGACCGATAGCCGTTCTGTTTGGGGTTCTTGATGTAGTCCTTGACCCGCAGCACGGAGATGTCGTTCTGCGCCGACAGATAGTTCGACACGGAGTACACGTCGTCGCGATAGTTGCAGATCACGCGGATGCCTGCCACATCGAACAGGTTGTCCTGATCGACGACACGGTCACCGGCAGCGTCTTGCGCTTGAGCTTGCCGAGGATCGAGTTCACCGACTTGAGACGACGTTCCATGTGGTGGATGAGATCATGCGAGAACCGCACCTGGAACTCCGAATCAAGGATCTCCAGTTTGGTGCTTATCTCATACATCGCGCCTTCGTAGACTTGCATGAGATTCACGAATTCGGTGAGTTCTTCCGGCGAAAAAAGACCCGGTCCATGCCCGCGGCATCGAGTCGGGTTTTCAGGTCATTCGTGTTTATGCGGCTTTGTCGGTCAAGTATCACGGTTCACCATCATAGCCGAACTCTTTGCGGAGGAACTGAAAATCGCAGCACGCTGGTGCTGGCTTGGGCAATCGTTACGATGGTTGACTATGAACGAAGACATGATGACCGAGTCGGAGCGCACCTCCACATTGATTTTCCGACGGAACCCTTGGCGCCACAACGGGCGCGGCAAGGGCGTATTTTACGCACACGCTGGGATGCCAGATGAACGTGCATGATTCCGAGCGAATCGCCGGTGTGCTCGAAGATGACGGATACATGCCGGCGACCGAGGAACAGGCGGCGGACAAGGACGTCGACCTGATCATCATGAACACGTGCGCGGTGCGGGAGAACGCCGCGGAACGCATGTACGGCACCATCGGCCTGTGGGCGGACCTCAATCGCGCACGCATCCCGAACATGCAGATCGCGATCGGCGGATGCATGGCCCAGCTTGACCGCAAGAGGATCGCGCAGAAGGCGCCGTGGGTGGATGCGGTGTTCGGCACGAAGAACATCGGCTCGCTGCCGCGCCTGCTGGATCAGGCCCGCATGGCGACGGGACCTGCCAGGTCGAAGGTGGCCGACAAGCTGACTATTTCCCCAGTCAGCTGCCGGTCGCCCGCGCTTCCGAAGGTGTCGAGCTGGGTATCCATCCTCGATCGGCTGCAACAACACGTGCACGTTCTGCATCGTGCCCACCACGCGTGGCAAGGAGCATGACCGCCGTCCCGGCGACATCCTCGCGGAGATTCGCCGATGCGTGGATGAAGGCGCCAAGGAGGTCACGCTGCTCGGCCAGAACGTCAACTCGTTCGGTTACGGCATCGGCGACCGGTATGCGTTCTCCAAAGCTGCTGCGGGCGCCTGCGGAGACATCGAGGGTTGGAGCGTGTGCGTTTCACGTCGCCTCATCCGGCGGCGTTCACCGACGACGGATCGCGGCGATGGCCGAGACGCCGAACGTCATGCACCAGCTGCACATGCCGTTGCAGTCGGGCTCCGACAAGATCCTGCGTGCGATGCGTCGCTCCTACCGTTCCGCCAAGTTCCTGGATATCCTGGGCGCAAGGTGCGCGAGGCGATGCCGGACGCGCAGATCAGCACCGATATCATCGTCGGATTCCCCTGGCGAGACGGACGAGGATTTCGAGGCGACGATGGATGTGGTGCGTCAGGCGAGGTTCCAGTCGGCGTTCACATTGAATACTCGCCGCGTCCCGGAACCCCGGCCGTACTGAAATGGAACATGGTTCCCGCATGAGGTCGTGCAGGAACGGTTCGACCGGCTGGTGAAGCTTCAGGAGCAGATCACGGAAGAGGAGCTCGCCAAGTTCGAGGGCCGTGACGTCGAAGTGATGATTACCGGCAGGCCCAAGGCAGAAGGATTCCGCGACACATCGCGTCACCGGTCGTGAACGGACCGGCGTGCTGGTGCATATCGGCGTGCCGGACGGCGAGCCGATGCCGCAGATCGGTGATTTCGTGACCGCGACCGTCACCCATGCCGGTCGCCACAACCTCATCGCCGACCCGGATGTCAACGCCGGCCAGACGTATGCGGTCCGCCGGTGAGCGGGACAGACACCGCGATATAAGCGAGACGACATCATGAGTGAGACCGTGAACGAGACCATGAACGATGTGACCATGACCGATAAATTGACGAATAATGACATGGCGTCGAACGTGACCGGCCCGGCCTTGTCAGGCTCCGAAGGCCGGTCAGCAAACCCGTCCGTGGCGATGCCGAGGGTCGTCAGCATCACGTCGGGCCGGCGTCCGGCAACGGCCTCGGCATCGCCGTCGCCCGGGCGCTGGCGGAACGGGGGGGGCCGAAATCGTGAACGCGGACGCCTACCAGATGTACCGCGGCATGGATATCGGCACGGCCAAAACCCACCGCCGAGGAACAGGCGGCCGTGCCGCACCATCTCATCGACATCATCGATCGGACGAGGCCATGTCGGTCGCCAGATTCAGCAGGTAGCGCGAGCCACCATCCATGACCTGCAATCACGCGGAATCCGCCCCATTCTCGTCGGCGGTCCGGCCTGCGCCAGGGCGGCCATCGATGACATCACCTTCCCCGGCACCGATCCCGACGTGCGCAGGCGACTGGAGGAACGAGCGCAGCGAGAATTGCCGGAGCTTTGTTCCGACGAGTTGCGGGGGACCCTCAGGCCGCGTCGCGCATGGAACCCCCACAACCCCGTCGTACCATCCGCGCGTTGGAGGTCATCGAAGCTGACCGGGCGTCCGTATTCCGCCAGTCTGCCCCGCTACCGGTACGTCATCGCCTCAGTGCAGATCGGTCTGGACCTTGCCCCGCGAGGATTTGGACCATCGCATCGACATCCACGCAAGCAGATGCTGGAGGTGGTTTCATCGAAGAGGTGGAGCGGATCCGCCCCCATCTGGGAGCGACCGCCGGGCGGCGCTCGGCTATCAGCAGATCATCGATTACCTGGACGGGCTGTGCGATCTGGATGACGTTCGCGAGACATCGCACAGAAGACCAAACAGCTCGCCCGCAAGCAGATGGGATGGTTCCGGGCGTGACCCGCGCATCCATTGGCTCCAGGCGCTCAATCCGAAACTGGTGGATAACGCGATGGCCGTTATCGACCATGCCGACGCGGGCGACTTGACCCGATCGATGCGCAGGCGGACGAGGGATACGCAACATCATCTGGGCGACCTGCAGTAATGGCAGAGGAATGGCGACCGGTACCCGTGGTGACCGGCAACAGAGTCGCCGCGGCAATCAAGTGAGCGTTTTCTCCCAGCCGGCGATCAGGAAGACCCGCGTGGGGTTCGCCGGGCGCACGATGTCGGCGAACATCTGGCTGAAGGCGTTGATGTCACCTCGATATGCGGCGTGTTTCGCCTGCTTACTCTTCGCGCGTCACGCCTCCCCAGTCGAGATCCCACCCCGGCGTCATGCGCGAGACGGGACGCGAAGATGCGAAGCGTCATGGCATTGCCCCCTTGAACGGTGCAGTAGCCCTGTTCGTGTCGTAGATTAGGCGAACGCGTGAACGAACACGCCCCGATCGAGGCATGTCGGAGTTGCGTTTGTCGGCAACTCCGGTCGAGATGTTGTGCGCCGGTCTCAATCAATTGCGCGGGCAACGCCTCCGGGTTCGCCGATGCCGCTTGTCGGTGACCTCTCGCGGGTGACGTTCGTTTTGCGCAGCTATTCTGGCGTCCGGAAACACGCCGTCGAACAGTCCCCGGTGGATGGCGGTCAGCTCGGCAATGTCGCCGCTCGGATTCCAACGGCGTTCAGCCAACAGCACCGTTCGGGCGAACACGCTGCTGGCGTGGTCGGTGGCATGATCGTCAAGGCTCCGTCGGCAGAAAGCCTGCCGCTGACGATCCCGGAGGTCTCCATGGCCCGCGTTGTCGATCAGAGCGGATACGTCGTTGTCGCCCCGCTCATCCTGCCGCGGCGCGCATCGTCGCATCGCCCGGCGTCATCGCTTCCAATGCGCAGTTTTTGAGTGCAAATGCGACTGCGCTCGCACGTTCTGCTGGAGTCATGCAGTTAGATGGTACATGCGCCGATGCCCCTCGCGCGGGTTTCGACGCGAATTGATCGGGAAAATAACGGGTGATGGGTAGAATCTGAAGACATATGGCACGAACAACATCCCCTCATCAGGCAATGGTCAGACCCAACGACTCGCCGCGGCACCCGCACTCAGCGTGCTTCGTCGCGCGGCGGCGAGACCGGGAGAGCTTCCGGCGGGCGTGGCGGCAAGGTCAGGACGACGTGCTTGCACCTCGGTCGAGGAGCCGCTGTGAAGCGGATCATTCTCGCGGTTCCGCGCGGCTTCGGCGGCTCCTGGTTCGGCCGGTTGCCGGAGTGGGTGATTCGACCCGTGTATCCGTCGTGATGGTTTGTGCTTCCTGCTGCTCGTGCTCGCCGTGCTCTTCTGCGCTTCCGAATGGTTCCGCGTGAACGGATCCATTTCCGGGTGCTGCATGCGTTCTCACCGGCGTGCTGGAACGTGATGAGCGTCGTGTTGCCGGTGCTGCTCGGTGATCGTGGCCATCCGTCTGATGCGCAACAAAGCGGCAAGAGGGTCCGACAACCCCCGCGTGGTGAGCGGTTGGGCGATACTGCTCATGTGGTCGATTTGTTCGATCATCGACGTGGTCGTGGCCGACCGACGCGCGTTCGTTCCGACATCGGCCTGCAATCCGCCGGCGGACTGCTTGGTTTCGTGCTGGGCTCGCCTTTGGCATGGGGATTGTCGAAGGTGTTCGCCGTCATCGTCTTCGTAGTAGTCGGCTTGTTCTCGCTGCTGATGATCACCCGCACCACGTCACCAGGTGCCGGATCGCGTCCGCACCATCGCCGCGATCAACGCAAACCGTTCCTGTATCCTCGGCAGGAGCCGGATGGGAGCGCAACAGGATCAGTTCCCCAACGAGGTGCGTGTGGGTGACGGCGATGACCTCTGGCGTTCGCCGAGGGCGTTCCCCCGCCCATGACGGACATGGACGAGGCTTGACAACGATCAGGCCGGCGATGCACGGCCCAGCCTGTTCGCACGACTTGGTTCCGGCCAAGTCCGCAAGACCGGACGACGACTCTTGACCGGTATGCTGCCGACGATCTGTTTCCACCGGCGAGTCGGCATGGGCAGGTCGCCGAAACCCGGTGGTCGATCCGATGACCGGCGAGTTATCGGTGCGCGAACCATTGCATCGTCTTCGTACGACGGCCGTCCGCACCTATGCCCTGCGCCTGCTGCCGATGCAGATGATGGCGACGCTTCCCAGACCGCGTCATCACCAGTCGGCCATGGCCGTCGTCATGCTCTGGAAAGACCGTGGGCACCAGTGCCGCCTGGCCGGTGACTGTCGCGCTCACGAGGCAGCCGGTGCGATGGGGCGGCCGGGCCGCCGGTGCCGCGGCTGCGTGGGCGACCGGAGCCTACGCGGGTGCCGATGCGGACGGCATGTCCCGGATGCCAGGCGTGCCAATACGGGCGAGCCAGCCGAATGTGGACGACCGGCAACGATACGAACGCCGGACGCCCCGTACCAACGTTGCCCCGACCTGAACATGCTGTCGCAAGGCCAGCTCATGCGATGCGCACCCCGGCCAATGACCGCGTGATCCGGGCGCTGACTTCACCTTCGAACAGTTCAACGTGGATGCAAAGTCGTCGGCTTCCTGTGCGTTTCCGTCGGTCGCAGCATGAGGTCGAGCCGGCTTGGGCATTCAGGTGGAGAAAGTCCCAACCTGCAGCGCAACATCGCCTACGCGGTGGCCAGTTCGGATGTGTATCCTTTCACCGATTCCCGGCAAGTCCGCCATCGGCATCGAAATCCCGAACGAGGATCGCGAGATCGTGCAATTCGGCGACGTACTGCGCTCCGACAAGGCCGTGGGCGACCCTGAACGATGCTCTCCGGCATCGGCAAGGACGTCGAGGCCACTTCCGTGACCGCCGACCTGACCAGATGTTCCCGCACCTGCTGGTGGCAGGTGCCACCGGTTCCGGTAAGTCGAGTTTTATCAACTCGATGCTCACTTCGATCATCATGCGTGCCACGCCCGAACAGGTGCGCCTGATCATGGTGGATCCCAAGCGCGTGGAGTTGAGCGCCTGCGCGGGCATCCCGCACCTGCTGACCCCGATCATCACCGATCCGAAGAAAGCCGCACAGGCCTCGAATGGGTGGTCAAGGTGAGCGGACGCGCGCTACGACGACCCGCAGTTTTTATTCCCGCCACGCCGGCATCACCGCCGCGCGCGGCGCGGCGCCAGCCGGTTCGAAACTGCGTCGCCCTGTTCGTACTCTGGTCGTCGTCGGTGACGAGATGCCGACCATTGGCGGCCGCCAAGAACGCACGTCGAAAGCCCGATCCAGCGCATCACATTGAAGCCAGCGTAAAAGCCGCGGGCGTGCACCTGGTGCTCGCCACGGCGTCGTCGGTCGACGTCGTCGGCCTGATCAAGGCGAAACATCCTGTCCCGACTGGCATTCGCCATCCTCCGCCACCGATTCGCGAGTCATCCTCGATTCGGTGGGCGCCGAGACGCTGATTTCGGCCAGGGCGACGCCCTGTTCCGCCTATGGGCTCGGTGACCCCATCCGCGTGCGGGATCGTGTCGGGTGAACGAGTCTCCAAGATCCGCAAAGAGGCCGTCGAGTTCGTGCGCACACAGCGCAAGCCACTACCGCGAGGACATCGAGCAGATGGCGCAGGAGGCCGAGAAGAAGGCCGTCGAGGCGGATGAGGACATCGGCGACGATATGGACGTGTTGCTGCAGGCGTAGGTACCGAGCTGGTGGTCACCACGCAGTTCGGTTCCACCGATGCTGCAGCGTTGCGCGTCGGTTTCGCCAGGTTCTAACACCTGGCGATCAAGGGAGTCGGGGGTTGCTTCACCGTCCGAAGGCTCGAATACCGTGTCGCGTCTGCCCAGGATCCATGCCTGCGGTGTCGTTCATTCGTGGCGAGACCGATGCGATGCAGGCCTCTGCG
>VOFH01000203.1_pt1:0-2500 | contig 45548 bp, 59 predicted proteins | sample 5384091 | NCBI WGS metagenome assembly VOFH01 (sample SAMN12384727, study PRJNA508395) | human gut metagenome | isolation source: healthy gut G | host: Homo sapiens
GATTTAGATAAAGAAGTAGAAGACCTTACCCAAAAAAACAAAAGTATATTTTACTTCGTTTACCTAACTTCCCAGCAGATTCAGATCCTATTGGACCAGATGAAAGCTATAACGAAGAAGTTCGTAAATGGAATGAACCTACTAAGTTTGATTTTGAACCAAAGCCTCACTGGGAAATTGGTACTGAATTAAATATCTTAGACTGGGATACTGCTGCTAAAGTTTCAGGTGCTCGTTTTGTTTACTATAAAGGTGCAGGTGCATTACTTGAACGTGCAGTTTCAAATTTCTTCTTAGATGAAAATACTAAAGATGGTTATACTGAAGTGATTCCACCATATTTAGTAAATGATGCTTCTATGCAAGGAACTGGTCAATTTCCTAAATTTACCTGAGGATGTTTATACCATTGTTGATAATGATGATCCTGACAAGCCACGTGATCTAACTTTGATTCCAACTGCAGAGGTTCCATTAGTTAACTACTTCCGCGGTAAGGGCGGCGTGCCTAATACGCGCAGCGAAAGGTGCTTGCACCTTTCAAGCGAGTGGCGAACGGGTGAGTAACACGTGGATAACCTGCCTCAAGGCTGGGGATAACATTTGGAAACAGATGCTAATACCGAATAAAACTTAGTATCGCATGATACAAAGTTGAAAGGCGCTACGGCGTCACCTAGAGATGGGCCCGCGGTGCATTAGTTAGTTGGTGGGGTAAAGGCCTACCAAGACAATGATGCATAGCCGAGTTGAGAGACTGATCGGCCACATTGGGACTGAGACACGGCCCAAACTCCTACGGGAGGCTGCAGTAGGGAATCTTCCACAATGGGCGAAAGCCTGATGGAGCAACGCCGCGTGTGTGATGAAGGCTTTAGGGTCGTAAAGCACTGTTGTATGGGAAGAAATGCTAGAATAGGGAATGATTCTAGTTCGACGGTACCATACCAGAAAGGGACGGCTAAATACGTGCCAGCAGCCGCGGTAATACGTATGTCCCGAGCGTTATCCGGATTTATTGGGCGTAAAGCGAGCGCAGACGGTTGATTAAGTCTGATGTGAAAGCCCGGAGCTCAACTCCGGAATGGCATTGGAAACTGGTTAACTTGAGTGTTGTAGAGGTAAGTGGAACTCCATGTGTAGCGGTGGAATGCGTAGATATATGGAAGAACACCAGTGGCGAAGGCGGCTTACTGGACAACAACTGACGTTGAGGCTCGAAAGTGTGGGTAGCAAACAGGATTAGATACCCTGGTAGTCCACACCGTAAACGATGAATACTAGGTGTTAGGAGGTTTCCGCCTCTTAGTGCCGAAGCTAACGCATTAAGTATTCCGCCTGGGGAGTACGACCGCAAGGTTGAAACTCAAAGGAATTGACGGGGACCCGCACAAGCGGTGGAGCATGTGGTTTAATTCGAAGCAACGCGAAGAACCTTACCAGGTCTTGACATCCTTTGAAGCTTCTAGAGATAGAAGTGTTCTCTTCGGAGACAAAGTGACAGGTGGTGCATGGTCGTCGTCAGCTCGTGTCGTGAGATGTTGGGTTAAGTCCCGCAACGAGCGCAACCCTTATTGTTAGTTGCCAGCATTCAGTTGGGCACTCTAGCGAGACTGCCGGTGACAAACCGGAGGAAGGCGGGGACGACGTCAGATCATCATGCCCCTTATGACCTGGGCTACACACGTGCTACAATGGCGTATACAACGAGTTGCCAACCCGCGAGGGTGAGCTAATCTCTTAAAGTACGTCTCAGTTCGGACTGCAGTCTGCAACTCGACTGCACGAAGTCGGAATCGCTAGTAATCGCGGATCAGCACGCCGCGGTGAATACGTTCCCGGGTCTTGTACACACCGCCCGTCACACCATGGGAGTTTGTAATGCCCAAAGCCGGTGGCCTAACCTTATGGAGGGAGCCGTCTAAGGCAGGACAGATGACTAGGGTGAAGTCGTAACAAGGTAGCCGTAGGAGAACCTGCGGCTGGATCACCTCCTTTCTAAGGATAATCGGAAGTGACAGTACATTAGATTGTAAATTTGGGAGTTCAAAGTTTTGTTTAGTTTTGAGTGTGGTACTGTAATAGGTATCATGGTCAAAAATGATCCTATGGGGAATTAGCTCAGCTGGGAGAGCACCTGCTTTGCAAGCAGGGGGTCAGCGGTTCGATCCCGCTATTCTCCATAGACAACTGAAAGGTTGTCGGGGTTGTACATTGAAAACTGAATAGTAACAAATTCTTTTAAATAATTGAAAAATTAATTAAATTGAACCGAGAAACAACACAAAAAAAGTTCTTTAATAAAGAACGGTTTAATCGCAGGTCTGAAAAAAGACCAACTCATAAACTTAAACCACAACTACGGTTGTATAGGTTAAGTTAATAAGGGCGCGTGGTGGATGCCTTGGCACTAGGAGCCGATGAAGGACGTGACTAACTACGATAAGCTTTGGTGAGCGGTAAGTACGCTATGACCCAGAGATTTCCGAATGGGGAAACC
>VOFH01000203.1_pt1:5000-45548 | contig 45548 bp, 59 predicted proteins | sample 5384091 | NCBI WGS metagenome assembly VOFH01 (sample SAMN12384727, study PRJNA508395) | human gut metagenome | isolation source: healthy gut G | host: Homo sapiens
CGTCGCGGGCGCAGGAAATTTGAGAGGAGTTGCCCTTAGTACGAGAGGACCGGGGTGAACAAACCGCTGGTGTACCAGTTGTTCCGCCAGGAGCATCGCTGGGTAGCTATGTTTGGATGAGATAAACGCTGAAAGCATCTAAGTGTGAAACTCGCCTCGAGATGAGATTTCCCATTCTTTATGAAGTAAGACCCCTTAGAGATGATGAGGTAGATAGGCTAGAAGTGGAAGTACAGTGATGTATGTAGCGGACTAGTACTAATAGGTCGAGGACTTAACCAAAGTCTAGTACAGGAATGTACAACAAGCAAGATTATGAGTGGTTCAATTTAAAAGAAGAATTTGATACTATTTAGTTTTGAGTGAATAACTCAAAGGTGTCGTGTCGATAGCATAGAGGACACACCTGTTCCCATTCCGAACACAGAAGTTAAGCTCTATCACGCCGAAAGTAGTTGCCGGATCGCTGGCTGCGAGGATAGGAAGATGCGATGCCGTACATAGGAAGTGCTCTGAGAAGAGTGCTTTTGCTTTATATAAAGAGAGAGAACGGAAGATTTCGGAGAGGTGTCCGAGTCTGGCCGAAGGAGCATGGTTGGAAACCATGTAAGCAAGGAATTGTTTCGAGGGTTCGAATCCCTTCCTCTCCATATGGACGCTTAGCTCAGCTGGGAGAGCACCTGCCTTACAAGCAGGGGGTCACAGGTTCGATCCCTGTAGCGTCCATTGACGAAAGTCAAAACCGGCACGTCGGGATAAAGCGATGCCGACTTAGCTCAGTTGGTAGAGCACCGCTCTTGTAAAGCGGGGGTCGAAGGTTCGAGTCCTTTAGTCGGCATGTTCATGCGGAAGTAGTTCAGTGGTAGAACATCACCTTGCCATGGTGGGGGTCGCGGGTTCGAATCCCGTCTTCCGCTTCTATGCCGGCGTGGCGGAATAGGCAGACGCACAGGACTTAAAATCCTGCGATAGAAATATCGTACCGGTTCGATCCCGGTCGCCGGCATATATGCACCTATAGCGCAATTGGATAGAGCGTCTGACTACGAATCAGGAGGTTGCAGGTTCGACTCCTGCTAGGTGCATAGAGGTTGAAGGAATTCAAACTCTTTTTTTAAGTTTAAAGGGGCAGAAGCTCTCGTAGAACTTTTCGGGACGTAGCTCAGCTTGGTAGAGCACCTGGTTTGGGACCAGGGGTCGCAGGTTCGAATCCTGTCGTCCCGATTGACAAACCAAAATTTGTCAAAGACGATCGCGGTGTAGCTCAGCTGGCTAGAGCGTCCGGTTCATACCCGGGAGGTCGAGGGTTCGATCCCCCCTGCCGCGATAGGCTCGAAAAAAGGACCTTTAGCTCAGTTGGTTAGAGCAGACGGCTCATAACCGTCCGGTCGTTGGTTCGAGTCCAACAAGGTCCATGCAGGACAAGAAAAAGCAACAGATGATGGAGAATTACCCAAGTCTGGCTGAAGGGAACGGTCTTGAAAACCGTCAGGTCGAGAAATCGGCGCGTGGGTTCGAATCCCACATTCTCCTTAGGTAGAGATACCAAACATAATATTATCGCGGGATGGAGCAGTCTGGTAGCTCGTCGGGCCCATAACCCGAAGGTCGTAGGTTCAAATCCTGCTCCCGCAATTGGTCGCATGGTCTAGTTGGTTAGGGCGCCTGCCTGTCACGCAGGAGATCGCGGGTTCGAGCCCCGCTGTGACCGTTTAGTATGAAAGTGCTAAGATGGCTCTGTAGCTCAGTTGGTAGAGCATACGAAACTCCGTCCATTAAATCACTTTGAGCAGTTTTATGGAGAAGAGATATATAGGACGGTTCGACATGTTTAATTTCGTGTTCGGCCAAATATTTATTGGTCAAATTATCTATATACTCATTAACTTGATTAGCGTCTTTTTCAATTAATTCTTCTTTTTGCCAGGGTGTTAATTTCGCGTGATCTTCGCAAATTAAGTTTCCGTCAGCGAGTTTTAATAGTTTTTTTGCTGTTTTATTGTCAATAATACATTTGTTACTAGACATAACGTACCTCCATATACGCTAAGTGTAGCACCTTTATTAAGCGATAGAGAGTAAAAATGCAATAAAAGAAAAAAAAGTTCAAATTAGGGGTTGCATCAACTGGGTGTTTTTAGTAATATAGTTATTGCTGATGCGGAAGGTAATACAAAGCAACGCATCAAAAAATAAAAACTTGTTGACATTGCTTTATAAATAGAGTATGATTAATAAGTACGTTAAAAACGACCCGTTGGTCAAGTGGTTAAGACACCGCCCTTTCACGGCGGTAACATGAGTTCAAATCTCGTACGGGTCATTACCATATTAAAGATGGTATAAATGGAGGATTACCCAAGTCCGGCTGAAGGGAACGGTCTTGAAAACCGTCAGGCGGGTTCTGCCCGCGCGTGGGTCCGAATCCCACATCCTCCTTAATCATCGCGGGATGGAGCAGTCTGGTAGCTCGTCGGGCTCATAACCCGAAGGTCATAGGTTCAAATCCTATTCCCGCAATATGGTCCCTTAGTGTAGTGGTTATCACGCCTCCCTGTCACGGAGGAGATCACCGGTCCGAATCCGGTAGGGACCGTAATGGCTCGATAGCTCAGTTGGTAGAGCAAAGATTGAAGCTCCTTGTGTCGGCGGTTCGATTCCGTCTCGCGCCATTCTGGAGGCCTAGAAGGAAGTGGCTAAACGCGGCGGTCTGTAAAACCGCTCTCTCTGAGTTCGGTGGTTCGAATCCACTCCCTCCATTTAAATAGGGATATCGTATAAAGGTAGTACATCGGTCTCCAAAACCTCAGTGTGGGTTCAATTCCTACTATCCCTGTTTTTAATATTATGGCGGAATTGGTGAAGTGGTTAACACACCGGTTTGTGGATCCGGCATGCGTGGGTTCGATCCCCACATTCGCCCTAATTCATTGGGATATAGCCAAGTGGTAAGGCAATGGACTTTGACTTCATCATGCGTTGGTTCGAATCCAACTATCCCAATTTGTTAATGATCAGAGGTTGGCGGTGTAGCCAAGTGGTCAAAGGCACAGGTCTGCAAAACCCTAATCATCGGTTCAAATCCGATCACCGCCTTCGCCTGAATTTCCTGATTAATTTCATTTATGGCGGTGTGGCGGAATTGGCAGACGCGTCAGACTCAAAATCTGGTGTCCCCTGGGACGTATCGGTTCGACCCCGATCACCGCTATTTATTCAGACATTCTGGCAAAAAAGACGTGAGTTAGTTCTCGCGTTTTTTTTATCCAAAATTGCAACTCCTTTTCTACTAACTTTATAATGGTCTTTAATGGAGGTATTTTTACATGAATATTGGGCTATTTACCGATACTTATTTTCCTCAGCTTTCTGGGGTAGCAACTTCAATCCAAACATTGAAGAATGCTCTTGAAAAAATGGACACTCTGTCTTTATTTTTACTACAACAGATCCTCATTTGGGTAAAGGAACTATTGAACCTAATGTTTTTAGAGTTAGTAGCGTTCCTTTTGTTTCTTTTTACTGATAGGAGAATAGCGTTTCGAGGACTTTTTCAAGCTACCAAAATCGCTAATGAAGTAAAGCTTGATATTGTTCATACACAAACAGAATTTTCAATGGGGATGATTGGAAAATATGTTGCACATTCTTTAAGTATTCCCGCTATTCATACGTACCATACTATGTACGAAGATTATTTGCACTACGTTTTAAATGGACATTTACTGAAGCCATATCATGTAAAACAATTTACCAAAGCTTATTTGCATAATATGGATGGAGTAGTTGTCTCCCAGTGAACGCGTTAAAGAAACTTTAACACGATATGGAGTTACCATACCTATGCGAATAATTCCGACGGGGGTAGATTTGACTTTATTAATGAAAATCCACGACGAGATGTAAGGAAAGAATTAGGAATAGATTCGAATGAGAAAGTTATTCTTACTCTGAGTCGTGTAGCTGCGGAAAAGAAAATAGATCAAATTCTGGATGTTTTGCCCACAGTTTTAGAAAGTGAACCAAATGTAAAATTTGTAATTGCTGGGGATGGCCCAGATGTGCAGCCTTTAAAAGATCAAGTTGCTAGACTTTCGTTAGAGGACTATGTTATTTTCGCTGGTAGTGTTGAGCACAGTGACGTAGGAAATTATTATAGAATGGCAGATTTATTTGTATCAGCTAGCGATACTGAAACGCAGGGCTTGACATATATTGAGGCTCTAGCTGCTGGTACTAAATGCGTTGTCTATAGTACTGATTATACTGAGCATGTTTTTTTGATAATAAGGAGCTTGGGAGTACATTCACAACAAAAATGAAATGACGAATGAAATCATTGATTATTTAAAAGCAAATCACTTCACTATTCCTAAAAATCTAAAAAGAGAAAAAGTTAATAGACGTGTCAGCAGATACGTTTGCACATAAAATAGAAGATTTTTATCAAGAAGCAATTCAAAATAAACAAAAGACTGAGGTAAATTATGATTAGAATTAATATGTTTTCTCAAGCTGACTCTGTTCAAGGTCAAGGCGTGGGATCAGCGTATAAAGAGCTAATTCGTTTACTTAGAACAAGATTAGTAGATGAATTTTATGTAACTATCAATAAATATGGAACAAGTGATTTAACACATTATCATACAATTAATCCTACATATTTTGCTAACAGTTTTTTGCCTAGTCGAGGTAGGAAAATTGGATATGTACATTTTTTACCGGAAACCTTAGAAGGTTCTGTTAAATTACCCGAGCCTGTAAAAAAGTATTTTTTATAAATATGTAATCGATTTTTATAAAAGGATGGATCAAATAGTAGTAGTTAATCCAATTTTTATTGATAAACTAGTAAAATACGGTATTAATGAAAAAAGGTAAAATATATACCTAATTTTGTAGCTAAAAGTGAATTTTATGAGCAAAGTCAAGTTCAAAAAAATGCATTTAGAAATAAATTGAATATTCCTTTGGATAAGTTTGTAATTGTCGGAGATGGACAAGTTCAAGAAAGAAAAGGCGTAGATGATTTCGTTAAATTAGCCGAAGCAAATCCAAGTATTCAATTTATTTGGGCTGGTGGCTTTTCATTTGGAAAAATGACGGATGGATATGCACACTTTAAGAAATTAATTGATAATCCACCTAAGAATTTAAAATTTACAGGAATTTGCCACGAGAAGAATTAGTCAGTTATTTAAATATTGCTGACTTATTCTTATTGCCATCTTTCGATGAACTGTTTCCAATGTCTGTTTTAGAGGCATTTTCATGTAATACTCCTGTATTATTGCGTGACTTGGACTTATATCAAGCTATTATTGATGGATATTATATGAAAGGTAGAAATTTTGAAGAGTTAAATTCTCAAATTAAATCTGTAGTATCCAATCCCGAAAAATTGAAAAAATATCAAAATTGTCTGCTGAAGCAAGTCAAGAGTATTCAGAAGACCATCTCGCTAAAATCTGGTATGACTTTTTATATGGAGCAGTATGAAATTGGTAGAAAGTTAGGGCAAATTAAGTAATGAACAAAAAACATTTTATTGGAATGCTAATTGTTCTTCTAATTAGTGGTTTCGTTATTTGGCAAGAACTAAGAAAAACGCCAGTTAAAGCATTATGGGGAGCTAGCAAGAAATTAAATATAAACTTTTTATTACTAGTTCTTTTTTGGTAATGGTTTTATCTTATGCCTGTGAAGCTGCAATTATTTGGATTTTAGAACATAAAAAGGAGAGCCTCATCGCTCCGCATGGTCTTTTTTCAGAATTCCAATTATTCAAGCACTTTTTAATGCCATAACACCTTTATCTACTGGGGGTCAGCCTTCACAATTAGTAGCAATGATTCAAATGGGAATAGAAGGTGGCCGTGCTACTTCAATTTTATTGATGAAATTTATTATTTATCAGATTTGTGTTTTGTTTGCTTATGTTTCAACAATTATTTTTGGTTTCCATATGGTGATAACCAAGTTTTCAGGGTTAGCATTGTTTATCTTAATTGGTTTTATTCTTCATGTTAGTTCAATAATATTTTTATTAGCTATTATGTTTGCTTACCGCTGGACAAAAGCGCGACTAATTGGCTGATGAATCTATTAGAAAGATTCATGAACAAAAATACTGTTGAAAAATGGCGTAAAAAATACTATGGAAAAAATTGAAACTTTTTATGCAGAAGGTCAAAATTTAAAACGCGAAAAGAAAAATTACTTGGTGCAAGTATTTTGACTATTGGACAATTGCTGTGCTTTTATTCAATTCCATATTTAATTCTGTTAGCTTTAAATTTAACGCCTTCTTGGTTAGAAGTGACACAGATGAATATCATGATTATTATGTTTATGGCAATTGTTCCAATTCCAGGTGCGTCAGGTGGAGCTGAATTTAGCTTTCAGACTTTATTTACTACCTTTATTCATTCAAATATATTATTAACCTTAGGGATGTTTTTGTGGCGCTTTACCACTTACTTTTTGGAATGATTCTAGGAATATTTGGTTGGTTGTTTAAGCCAAAGAAAATAAGAAGTCATTAAAATTCCTTAAATTTACTATTTTAATTTATCAAAACTATTTTTAGTAGTAATATCATGAAAGAACAAAGTTGAGGAGGACTTAAATGGGACGCCTAAAAGCATCATATAATTGGCTAACTAAAACTAAATTAGGCTTTTTTACTGTAGTTGTTGTATTTTTTCTGGGTTAAAACATATTTAACTTACATAACTAAGTTTAATCTAGGAGTAGTGGGCCCAATGCAGATTTTGTTATTGATTAATCCACTACCAACAGCCATGCTATTAATTGAATCGGATTATTTTTAAGGGTAGAAAGTCATATTGGATTATGGTCATAATTGATTTCCTATTGTCTTTGTGGCTATTTTCGAATATTTTGTATTATCGAGAATTTTCTGATTTCTTATCTACATCCATTATTAAAACTTCAGGATCTACGTCAGATAATTTGGGAAAGAGTATTGCTGGAATTACTAAAGGTACTGATTTTTTAGTATTTTTGGATGTAGTTATTATTGTTTTATTAATAGCTTTTAAAGTTTTTTAAAATTGATGTTCGTCGTTTAAAGCTAAAGATATCTCTTCTAATTGAAGGGTTAGCTGTAGTATTGATTGGAACAAATCTAACTATGGCGCAAAAAGACAGACCTGGTTTGCTCACAAGGACTTTTGATAATAATTATATTGTCAAATATCTAGGTTTAAATTCTTTTGCTGTTTATGATGGTGTAAAAACAGCTCAAAGTAATGCGATTATGGCAAAAGCAAATCATAGTGACTTAAAAACTGTTCAATCTTATATTAAGAAGAACTATATTGCTCCTGAACCCTGAATATTATGGTGTAGCTAAAAATAAAAATGTGTTGGTTATTCATTTAGAAAGTTTCCAGCAGTTTTTAATTGATTATAAGTGGCACGGAAAAGAAGTTACTCCTAACTTAAATAAGCTATATCATGCAAATGATACAATTAGCTTCGATAATTTCTTTAATCAAGTAGGTCAAGGGAAAACATCAGATGCTGAAATGATGCTAGAAAATTCTATTTTGGCTTACAATCAGGTTCAGCAATGTCAAGTTATGGAACGTCCAATACTTTTGAAAGTGCTCCAGCTATCTTAGGGCAACAAGCTGGTTATACGAGTGCGGTTATGCACGGTGGTGCAGGATCATTCTGGAATCGTGATAATGCTTATAAATCCTTTGGGTATGATTACTTTATGCCTTTATCTTATTATCAAAATAAGAAGGGGTATTATTTAGGTATGGAATTAAAGATAAGCTCTTTTTTGATCAATCTATTAAGTACATAGAACATTTACCGCAACCATTTTATTTGAAGATGATTACTGTAACCAATCACTATCCGTATGATTTAGATAAGAAAAATCAGTCAATTGATAAAACAGATACTGGTGATAAAACAGTAGATGGGTATGTACAAACGGCCCACTATCTTGATGAAGCTATTGAGAGCTTATGAGTTATCTTAAAAAGTCAGGATTGAGAAGAATACTCTAATCATGCTGTATGGTGATCATTATGGAATTTCAGGAAATCACCATAAGGCTTCAGCACAATTGCTGAACAAAAGATAGCTTTTAATAATTTTGATAACTTACAATTTCAGCGTGTGCCTTTGATGTTCCATATGCCAGGACTTAAGGGTGGCATTAATCATACATATGGCGGAGAGATTGATGTTAGACCAACTTTATTTAACTTGTTGGGTATCAATGATCAGATAAATCGGGTAAGCGTGTAACTCATCCAAGTAAGAAGGTAAAAGCACAATTAGCTTCAATTTCTAATACGGTAACAACCGAGCTATCGCTGTCTGATCGAGTAATTACCGGTAATTTGCTTCGTTTCTATAAGCCGAATGGATTTAAATATGTAAAGAGAAAGAATTATTCTTATAAAAAGACAGACTCTTTGAAGAGACTGAAAAGGCGGAAAAGAAGAGTAAAACAGCGTATGGTATCAAAATGGTAAGAAGTCCACACAAAGTGACTTTAAGACGGATGCTCCAGAATTGAAAAATAGGAAGAAAACTGTGTTAAGTAAATATGCTTAACACAGTTTTTTTTATATCCGAATTTTTAAAATAAAGATTGCTTTTAAGTTGGAAAATAAAAGACGAAAATCAGACAATTGAAATCTATTAATAGTTAATATTCGGAATATATCTTTTTGTTAAAAACTATATTGACGAAAAGGAGAAAAGTCTGTAAAGTAATACATGCTGTTTGAGGCAAGCAAGAAGAGAGCAAAGCGAGAAGCTTGTCAAGAGAGCAGAAAGATGATAATATTATAAAGCTGTCATTTGAGAGAGATGAGAAAGAGAAAAAGACTTGTCAAAACTCAAGAGGCATGATATAATATAAAAGTTGTCACACGGCAACGGTAGTACCTTGAAAACTGAACAAAGTTTCGCTGAAAGTGTGCGGGATATAAAATCCCAAACAAAAGCGAAGTCAATTGCAAGCAATAAATTTGAGATAACTCAAAGAAAGTTTTAGAGCTAAACGATAAAAAGCTCATTTTCAAGAAGGAAAATGAGAGTTTGATCCTGGCTCAGGACGAACGCTGGCGGCGTGCCTAATACATGCAAGTCGAGCGAGCTTGCCTAGATGAATTTGGTGCTTGCACCAAATGAAACTAGATACAAGCGAGCGGCGGACGGTGAGTAACACGTGGGTAACCTGCCCAAGAGACTGGGATAACACCTGGAAACAGATGCTAATACCGGATAACAACACTAGACGCATGTCTAGAGTTTAAAAAGATGGTTCTGCTATCACTCTTGGATGGACCTGCGGTGCATTAGCTAGTTGGTAAGGTAACGGCTTACCAAGGCAATGATGCATAGCCGAGTTGAGAGACTGATCGGCCACATTGGGACTGAGACACGGCCCAAACTCCTACGGAGGCAGCAGTAGGGGAATCTTCCACAATGGACGCAAGTCTGATGGAGCAACGCCGCGTGAGTGAAGAAGGGTTTCGGCTCGTAAAGCTCTGTTGGTAGTGAAGAAAGATAGAGGTAGTAACTGGCCTTTATTTGACGGTAATTACTTAGAAAGTCACGGCTAACTACGTGCCAGCAGCCGCGGTAATACGTAGGTGGCAAGCGTTGTCCGGATTTATTGGGCGTAAAGCGAGTGCAGGCGGTTCAATAAGTCTGATGTGAAAGCCTTCGGCTCAACCGGAGAATTGCATCAGAAACTGTTGAACTTGAGTGCAGAAGAGGAGAGTGGAATTCCATGTGTAGCGGTGAAATGCGTAGATATATGGAGGAACACCAGTGGCGAAGGCGACTCTCTGGTCTGTAACTGACGCTGAGGCTCGAAAGCGTGGGTAGCAAACAGGATTAGATACCCTGGTAGTCCACGCCGTAAACGATGAGTGCTAAGTGTTGGGAGGTTTCCGCCTCTCAGTGCTGCAGCTAACGCATTAAGCACTCCGCCTGGGGAGTACGACCGCAAGGTTGAAACTCAAAGGAATTGACGGGGCCCGCACAAGCGGTGGAGTATGTGGTTTAATTCGACGCAACGCGAAGAACCTTACCAGGTCTTGACATCCAGTGCAAACCTAAGAGATTAGGAGTTCCCTTCGGGGACGCTGAGACAGGTGGTGCATGGCTGTCGTCAGCTCGTGTCGTGAGATGTTGGGTTAAGTCCCGCAACGAGCGCAACCCTTGTCTTTAGTTACTAACATTGAGTTGAGGACTCTAGAGAGACTGCCGGTGACAAACCGGAGGAAGGTGGGGATGACGTCAAATCATCATGCCCCTTATGACCTGGGCTACACACGTGCTACAATGGACGGTACAACGAGAAGCGAACCTGCGAAGGCAAGCGGATCTCTGAAAGCCGTTCTCAGTTCGGACTGTAGGCTGCAACTCGCCCACACGAAGCTGGAATCGCTAGTAATCGCGGATCAGCACGCCGCGGTGAATACGTTCCCGGGCCTTGTACACACCGCCCGTCACACCATGAGAGTCTGTAACACCCAAAGCCGGTGGGATAACCTTTATAGGAGTCAGCCGTCTAAGGTAGGACAGATGATTAGGGTGAAGTCGTAACAAGGTAGCCGTAGGAGAACCTGCGGCTGGATCACCTCCTTTCTAAGGAAGGCGAAAGATGATGGAGAGTGCGAGAGCACTAAAGAGAAGTCATCGAGAAAGTTTTTTTGTTTAGTTTTGAGGGAAGCACACTGAGATAAAACAAGTCCATTTGTTTAGTTTTGATGGGGGGGGTAATACCTCAGAGGAGGTCATCGGTTCGAGTACATTGAAAACTGAATATAATCTAAAGCAAAAACCGAGACAATCGAAAAAACAGATTGAAGAGCGACCGAGAAGAGAGAGAAACTCAACTTGAAATAGGTCAAGTAGAAAAGGGCGCATGGTGAATGCCTAGGCACTAGAAGCCGATGAAGGACGTGACGAACCACGAAAGGCTTCGGGGAGCAGTAAGTAAGCGATGATCCGGAGATATCCGAATGGGGAACAATACCGCGAGGTATTATCAAGAGCTGTTAAGGCTGTTGAAGGAAGACGCAGTGAACTGAAACATCTAAGTAGCTGCAGGAAGAGAAAGAAAATCGATTTCCCAAGTAGCGGCGAGCGAACAGGAAAGAGCCCAAACCAGCTGGCTTGCCAGTTGGGGTAGTAGGACTGCAATAAAGTACTTGAAGCGATAGCAGAATTATCTGGAAAGATAAGCCAGAGAGGGTGAGAGCCCCGTAAGCGAAATTGCAGAGAGACTTAGCAGGATCCTGAGTAGGTCGGGGACACGAGGAATCGATTGAAACCGCGAGGACCATCTCGCAAGGCTAAATACTAACTAGTGACCGATAGTGAACCAGTACCGTGAGGGAAAGGTGAAAAGAACCCCGGAAGGGGAGTGAAAGAGAACCTGAAACCGTGTGCCTACAAGTAGTCAAAGCACATTAAAGTGTAATGGCGTGCCTTTTGTAGAATGAACCGGCGAGTTACGTTATGGTGCAAGGTTAAGTCAGAAAAGACGGAGCCGGAGCGAAAGCGAGTCTGAAGAGGGCGAGAGAGTATCATGACGTAGACCCGAAACCAAGTGACCTACCCATGACCAGGTTGAAGGCGTGGTAAAACACGCTGGAGGACCGAACCCACGTGAGTTAAAAATCGCGGGATGAGTTGTGGGTAGCGGTGAAATTCCAAACGAACTTGGAGATAGCTGGTTCTCTCCGAAATAGCTTTAGGGCTAGCCTCGTGTGAATGATAATGGAGGTAGAGCGCTGTTTGGACTAGGGGCCCGTCAGGGGTTACTGAATCCAGATAAACTCCGAATGCCAGATATCAATGCACGGGAGTCAGACTGCGAGTGATAAGATCCGTAGTCGAAAGGGAAACAGCCCAGATCACCAGTTAAGGTCCCCAAATCTATGCTAAGTGGAAAAGGATGTGGAGTTGCGTAGACAACCTAGGATGTTGGCTTAGAAGCAGCCACCATTTAAAGAGTGCGTAATAGCTCACTAGTCGAGTGACGCTGCGCCGAAAATGTACCGGGGCTAAGCATAGTACCGAAACTGTGGATGCATATCAAAGGATATGCGTGGTAGGAGAGCGTTCTAAGTGCGGAGAAGTTAGATCGAGAGGACTAATGGAGCGCTTAGAAGTGAGAATGCCGGTATGAGTAGCGAAAGATAGGTGAGAATCCTATCCGCCGAAAGACTAAGGTTTCCTGGGGCAGGCTCGTCCGCCCAGGGTAAGTCGGGACCTAAGGTAAGGCCGAGAGGCGTAGCCGATGGACAACAGGTAGAGATTCCTGTACTGAAATTGTTCGATAAGAGCAAAGGAGGGGGACGCAGGAGGCTAATGACGCATGTAGCTGGAAAAACATGTGCAAGCAGTAAGAAAAAGATGAGTCAAATGCTTATTTTTAGATTTCAAGCTGTGACGCGGAGTGAAATCAAAGTAGCGAAGGTCATGATGTCACACTGCCAAGAAAAGCTTCTAGCCAGAGCAATTTTACCCGTACCGCAAACCGACACAGGTAGTCGAGTGGAGAACACTCAGGTGAGCGAGAGAACTCTCGTTAAGGAACTCGGCAAAATGACCCCGTAACTTCGGGAGAAGGGGTGCTGATGGTAAAAAGATCAGCCGCAGTGAATAGGCCCAAACAACTGTTTATCAAAAACACAGGTATCTGCAAAATCGTAAGATGACGTATAGGTGCTGACACCTGCCCGGTGCTGGAAGGTTAAGAGGAGAGCTTAGCGTAAGCGAAGGTTTGAATTGAAGCCCCAGTAAACGGCGGCCGTAACTATAACGGTCCTAAGGTAGCGAAATTCCTTGTCGGGTAAGTTCCGACCTGCACGAAAGGTGTAATGATTTGGGCACTGTCTCAACGAGAGACTCGGTGAAATTATAATACCCGTGAAGATGCGGGTTACCCGCGACAGGACGGAAAGACCCCATGGAGCTTTACTGTAGCTTGATATTGAGTATTTGTTAAACATGTACAGGATAGGTAGGAGCCAGAGAAAGTAGGACGCTAGTCTTACTGGAGGCAATGTTGGGATACTACCCTTGTTTGATGGATCCTCTAACTCGCAGAGCTGAGCGTTCTGGAGGACAGTGTCAGGTGGGCAGTTTGACTGGGGCGGTCGCCTCCTAAAATGTAACGGAGGCGCCCAAAGGTTCCCTCAGAATGGTTGGAAATCATTCGCAGAGTGTAAAGGTATAAGGGAGCTTGACTGCGAGAGGTACACCTCGAGCAGGGACGAAAGTCGGGCTTAGTGATCTGGTGGTACTGCATGGAAAGGCCATCACTCAACGGATAAAAGCTACCCTGGGGATAACAGGCTTATCTCCCCAAGAGTTCACATCGACGGGGAGGTTTGGCACCTCGATGTCGGCTCGTCGCATCCTGGGGCTGAAGTCGGTCCCAAGGGTTGGGCTGTTCGCCCATTAAAGCGGCACGCGAGCTGGGTTCAGAACGTCGTGAGACAGTTCGGTCCCTATCCGTCGTGGGCGTAGGAAATTTGAGAGGAGCTGTCCTTAGTACGAGAGGACCGGGATGGACATACCGCTGGTGTACCAGTTGTCTTGCCAAAGGCATCGCTGGGTAGCTATGTATGGAAGGGATAAGCGCTGAAAGCATCTAAGTGCGAAGCCCCCTCAAGATGAGATTTCCGATGCGCAAGCAGTAAGACACCTTAAAGACGATGAGGTAGATAGGCTAGGAGTGGAAGCATGGCGATATGTGGAGCGGACTAGTACTAATCAGTCGAGCACTTGACCAAAGCTCAAAGGTTTAGAGCGGAAGATTATATTCAGTTTTGAGTGTAAAAGCTCAGAAAGAGTACGGTGGCGATGGCAAGAAGGATACACCTGTTCCCATGCCGAACACAGAAGTTAAGCTTCTTAACGCCGAGAGTAGTTGGTGGGAAACTGCCTGCGAGGGTAGGCAGTCGCCGTGCTCTTTTTAATATTCCGGCTTAGCTCAGTTGGTAGAGCACCTGACTGTTAATCAGGTTGTCGTCAGTTCGAGTCTGACAGCCGGAGTAAGTAAATGAAGAAATGAAAGAGAGAACGAAAATATTTTCATTTCTCTCTTTTTTGTAGGTTAATAAGTATATAAAAAGTCTCTAGGGTTAACTAGAGACTGTAAAGAACTAATTCATTTCTTTCTGTATAAAGTGAGTTATACATACTGGTACTATGAAAATTATGCCTGCACTAATCATTGGAATACGATAATTTGGAAAAATTAATAGAATAATGATCATAGCTATAAAGAAAGTTAGTACTGCTATATCAGATAAAGGATATAATGGCATTTTGAAGGTTGGTAGTTCGCTTTCTAAGGTTTTCTTTCGGTAAGCCATGTGGGTGATAATCATGATTGACCAAATGACTAAAAACATGCTAGTTGCTGTAGCAGAAATAAATGTGAACGCATCTTTTAAAAATAAATTTAAAAGTGGAGCTAAAGCAATTAAAATCGTTGAAAATATTAATGCATTTTTAGGTAATTGTCGATGATCTAGTTTTCCTAAATGCCTACTTAATTTAGTTTTACCTTTATAATTTATTGAGAATAATAAACGTTCTGCACTATAGATAAAACTATTGGTTGATGAGATAGCTGCACTTATTACAACGAAGTTAATTATTGAGCCAGCGTTTTTAATACCAGTAGCACCTAATGCCTGAACAAATGGTGAACTAGAAGTGGAAACCTTATCCCAAGGAATAGCTAATAAGATACTTAAAATTGCTAAGACATAGAATAAAATGATTCTAATTGGTAATTGATCAATTGCTCGAGTAATGGTTTTCTTTGGTTCTTTTGCTTCTGCAGCTGTTAATCCAATTAGCTCAACTCCGATAAAACTGAAAATAACCATTTGGAAACCTAATAAGAAGCCTTTGGGACCTTTTAGCGAAAATTCCGCCATCAATTACCATATTCCGCCAGCTTACTTGTCCGTATTTTGTTGCAGAGTTTGTGATTAATAAATAAAAAACTAGAATAACAAATGCAATAATTGTTACTATTTTAATAATTGCAAAACTAAATTCTAAGTTACCGAATACTCGAGCTGAGATTAGGTTAATAGATAGTAAAACTAATAAAGTAATTAATCCCGGAATCAACTTTGCAAATTTGGCCACCAATATTGAAAGTAAATACCTAAGGCGGTAATTTCCGCCATAGCTAACGTGAGCCAGCTAAACCAATACAAATATCCCGTTGTTGTACCAATGCTTTTTCCTAGGTATTCTGTAATAAAATCGATATAGGTATTTTTTTTAATATCAGACAGTATCAATTCTCCTAGAGCTCTCATTAAAAGAAAAAGGAAGAAGCCAACTAGACAATAAATGAAGATTACTGCTGGTCCGGCTAGTTCAATACTGTTTCCAACTCCTAGAAAAAGCCCAGTTCCAATCGTTCCCCCAATGCAATTAGTTGAATATGGGTATTTGTTAAACTACGTTTCATAGTTTTAACCTCAGATGCTTCTGAGTTGTTTTTGACATTAAAATATAAAACTCCTTTCATAGTTTATTAAAATTTTAACATAAAAATCTATGACAATAGCTAAAACGTATAGGTTTTAATATTTTTATAAGATCGTAAAGCAAAATTCAATTGTGAAATATTTTTCAATATTATTAAAAATGTAAACGATATCATTACTGAAAACAGTTATTTCTTACTTTTTATCATATTGTGAATTTGTAAAAGAGTGCACAAAGTCATTTACAAATGTCTAAGATAGGCGCTATACTGTCATTGTTCATAAAAATATGCCTAGATTTCCGAGTAGGAGGCCCAATTTAGATGGTGCAAGATAAAAAGGCTACAAAAGAAGAAAAACAATTGATGTAAATAAAATGATTGATGGCTATGTTGAAAAAAGCTCATGTTGCTTTAGATGAGATGGCCGATTTCAATCAAGAACAAGTTGATAAAATATGTGAAGCTATTGCAAGTGCTGGAGAGCAAAACAGTTATCTTCTTGCAAAATGGCAGTTGAAGAAACTGGTCGTGGTGTAGTAGAAGACAAAACAATCAAGAACATGTTTGCTAGTGAAAATATTTGGAATAGTCTTCGCCACGAAAAAACTGTAGGTGTTATTGAAGAAGATAAGGAAAAGCAATTAGTCAAAATTGCAGAACCTAAGGGTGTAATTGCTGGTGTAACTCCAGTTACTAACCCAACTTCAACTGTAATTTTTAAGGCAATGCTTGCTTTAAAGACTAGAAATGCTATTATTTTTGGTTTTCACCCACAAGCACAGAAGAGTTGTGTAAAACTGGTGAAATTATTCGTGAGGCTGCAATTAAGGCGGGTGCACCTAAAGATGCTATTCAATGGATTGAATATCCAAGTCTTGAAGCCACTAGTGCTTTAATGAATCATCCAAATGTTCAAACTATCTTGGCTACTGGTGGTCCCGGAATGGTTAAGGCAGCTTATTCATCTGGTAAGCCTGCTATTGGTGTTGGTCCTGGTAATGGTCCATCTTATATTGAAAAGACTGCTAATATTCCAGAATCTGTTTATGACATTGTCTTGTCTAAGACTTTTGATAATGGAATGATTTGTTCATCTGAAAACTCTGTAGTAGTTGATGAAGAAATTTACAACAAAGTAAAAGATGAATTTAAGTCTTGGAACTGCTATTTCTTGAAACCAGATGAAATTAAAAAATTTGAAGAAAAGTTTATCGATCCTAGAAGAGGAACAGTTGCTGGTCCAGTCGCAGGACGTTCAGCTTATCAAATTGCTAAGTTATGTGGCGTAGATGTTCCAGAAGATACCAAAGTAATCATTGCTGAATATAAGGGTGTAGGTAAAAAGTATCCTTTATCTGCTGAAAAACTTTCCCCAGTATTTCCTATGTACAAGGCTAAAGATCATGAAGATGCCTATAAGATTTGTACTGATCTTCTAAACTATGGTGGTCGTGGACATACTGCTGGTGTTCACTCACAAGATGAAAAGGTTATTGATGACTTTTCAATGAAAAATGGATGCATGTCGTATCTTAGTAAACTCTCCTGCTTCAGTTGGTGGGGTTGGTGATTTATACAACAATATGCTTCCTTCTCTTACTTTGGGAACTGGTTCATACGGAGCAAATACTTTCTCACATAATATTGGTGCTAGAGACTTGCTTAATATTAAGACGGTTGCAAAGCGTCGCGATAATATGCAGTGGATTAAAGTACCAAAGAAGACGTATTTTGAACATAATGCTGCAAATTACTTAAAACATATGCCAGATGTTGAAAGATTTTTCATTGTGACTGATGAAGGCGTAGCAAGTAAGTACATTAATGAAATTACTGATATCATTAGTCAACGTCGTGGAAAGAAGAGCTATGAAGTCTTTCAAGCAGTAACTAAAGATCCACATACCACTATAATTGCTGATGGTGTTCACAGAATGAATATCTTTAAACCAGATGTAGTTATTGCTGTTGGTGGTGGTTCTGTAATGGATGCTGCTAAAGCAATGCGTTTATTCTATGAAAATCCAGATATGAGTTTTGAAGATGCCTATTCAAAGTTTTTTAGACATTAGAAAAAAGAACGGTAAGGTTTCCAAAATATAACGCCATTCAATTAGTATGTATCCCAACAACTTCAGGCACTGGCTCAGAAGTATCACCATTTTCCATTATTAAAGATACTGTAACTGGCATTAAACATACTCTTTGTGATTATTCTTTAAATCCTGATGTTGCCATTGTTGATGATCAATTTGTAGAAACAATGCCTAAAGAATTGATTGCACGTTCTGGCTTTGAAGCATTAGCTCACGCAGTAGAAAGTTACGTTTCTACAATGGCTACCGATTTTACTCGTGGCTGGTCAATGGAAGCTATTAAGTTGATTTTTGAAAACTTAGAAAAATCATATAACGGCGATCAAAAACGCAAAAGTAGAATGCATAATGCGGCTACTCTAGCTGGAATGGCATATGCTAATGCTTTCTTAGGAGTAGGACATGCAATTGCTCATACTGAATCATCTGAATTTGGTATTCCAAGTGGCTTGAGTGATGCAATTGCTATGCCATATGTAATTAGATTTAATTCTAAGAAACCAAGAAAACTTGCTATGCGTCCTCACTATTCAACTTTCAGAGCTGATAAAGGATTATGCTACAATTGCTCGTAGCTTAGGCTTAAAAGGTAATACGGATCAAGAATTAGTGGATGCTTTAATTAAGAAAGTTGTTGAATTAGGGCACGGTGTAGGAATGAAACTTAGTCTTAAGGCTAACGGAGGTTGATGAGGCTGATTTCAATAACAAAGTTGACGCTATGGCTGTTGAAGCTTATGGAGATCAAAATGTCGTAACTAATCTTTCCGCTTTATTAATTAGTGAAATTAAAGACTTAATGAAAGAAACTTATAAGGGAAAGGGTATTGAAGCCTAGTTTATCTCTATTCCAATATCTCATTTAAATATCAATATGAATTCGCATATAAAAGGAGAAGCAATTTTGCTTCTCCTTTTTTGATGTATGTAAATTAATTACTAGATTACCTTTTATAAATTAATCAGTTCAATTTTCCAGCTTTTTTCAAGATAGTGGTGTTCAGTTCTAAAAGCATCAATATCTCCGCCGTTAAAGTCGTTTAATTTAGAAAGCTTATTATTTAATTCATTAAAATCTTTCTTTAAGTCGTTGATAACAGGTTCTTCTTCTTGTTCGTAGACGTAGTGATTTTCTGTTGAATCTTTAGAACCTTCGCCTTTGAATTGTTCGATCTTATCTTCGTCTTTATCGACTTTTCTTGCGTGCTTAAGAATTGATTTAATATCTTTAATTGTTTCGTGTTGAGCGGTGCGATGTTTCTTATCATCAATACTATCTTCAATCTTTGTTAAACGACTTTCTGCATCTGAAATTTTCTTAGCAATTCTGTCTAATGCTTTTAAGTTCTCTTTTTGCATAATCAGTCATTACATATACCTCCTCAAATCAATTTGTTAATTTAATCATCTTTAATATAAAAAGCTAACTGTCATTACTTCAAGAATAATATGTTATTTTATAAAATAAACGTATAGGTTTAAAATAACTAATATCAACATAAATACAGACGTAATTAATTTATTCTATAGTTTTAGCTGTTATTATATTTACTATTTTTATTCTATACTTTAATGGCATATTTCTACATAGAAAGAAAGTAATTTTCAATCCATCTGGCTCTCTTTATAATATAAAACATAAGAAAGAGGCGTGAACTAATGTTTAGAGAAGATGTAAAAAATATTCATGAAAAAGTTTTAAAAAGAAAATGATCCAGAAGCATGGGAGCGAATTAGTCATTTTACTTTCGAAGAAGTTCAAGATGATGTAGATTTACCAAATAAGACAAAATTAATTTCTAATTTAGCTTATTTATTAGGGATGCAGGGCTTAGAAGAATATCGCTTGATGTTACCTGTAGCTTTAGATAATGGTGTAAGTCCAGTTGAAGTAAAAGAAATTGTTTATCAAACAGTTGATTATTTAGGATTAGGACGCGTAATGCCATTTTTAAAGTAACTAATACTATTTTACTTGATCGTGGAGAAAAGTTACCTTTGCCAAAACAAGCTACAACAACTATGGAAAACAGACTTGAAAAAGGCGAGGAAACTCAAATGAGATTGTTTGGTCCTCAAATGAAGGATTTTGCTAAAAAGGGACTATTAATAAATGGTTGGTGGATAATTGTTTTGGTGATTATTATACGAGGAAAGGTTTTAGTGACAAAGAGCGCGAAATGATTACATTTTGTTACTTAGCTGCCCAAGGCGGTTGTGAACCACAATTATTAGCTCATGCTAAGGCGAATGTGGGATTAGGAAATGATCAACAATTTTTAACCAAAATAGTTTTAGCTAATGTCCCATTTATTGGCTATCCACGTAGCCTGAATGCAATTAATGTCATTAATCAAGTAAAATAATCATTTTCAAGGCACTGAAATTGAATAATTTCGGTGCCTTTTACTGCAAGTTTATGGATCAACCAAGTAAAATATAGTAGAATATACGTTCGAAAGGAGCTGAAGCCATGAATATTGATGAACTTTTGAGCTATGCTATTAGACACTTTGGAAAGAATAGTGTTAGTGAGCTTAATGATAATTCTAATTTAGTTGCTTTTAGTTCACCGGATTACTAAAAATTGGTTTGCTCTTTTAGATTTAGATCCTAAAAATAAAAAATTAAATATTAATTGTGGCAATTTTGCAACGACTATTAAAGATTTACCTGGGTTCTCAGCTGCTTCTTTGATAAAGGATAATAAATGGGTAGAAGTTAGTTTGCTTTTAAGCGAGCAAAAAATAAAACAAGCTTTAGAATATGCCTTTAAAGTAGTGCTCATGTCAAATAAGGCTCTAATCCTGAAAAATTAATTTATATACCTGATGCGAGTACGGATAAATTGAATCAGCAAAATGTTTATCACGAACAAAAAATAAACTTTGATAGTTGGGAAAAAACTAATAATTCTAAACAAAATAATTCTCCCAAAGAAAAAATAGAATTAAATTTTGAAAATACGGAATCTGTTCCTGAGCAAATTCAGAAAATGATTAAGGCATATCGTTATGATTTGGCAGGTTCAGTTCGCAGAGAACAAAATTTTTATTTACAAAGGCAAATTAATGGCTACTTATGAAGACAATTATCAAAAAAGGCAGTCATTTTTGCGTTATTATCCGACTTATCATGACTTAACGGTTGGACAAGCAAGGACTTATTTTACTTGGCGTGCCAAGATTAGGAATAGTATTTATGAAAAGGTATCAAATTCATATGCTTATATTTATTTATATGAGTTATTAAATGGAATAGGCGTAGAGAATCCTCAAGAAGGGTTAGATAAGTTAATAGATTTTGATAAAAATTATGCTCAAAGCTTTTCTCCAGAAATGGCAGCATATCTTGATAGATGGATTCGTGACTATATTATTTTTTATAATATTAGTGAAAAAAGAAATGAATTTTTTCAGAAAGAACAAGAAAAGGATAAAAATATGAGCATTTGTTGTACCCAAAACAATTTTCTGAGCATGAAGTTGCAGAAAGCTTAATAAATTTATCTAATTATAAAATTGAAAATTGTCCTTTGTATAAAAAGAATCCAGAAAAATTTGAACATTTATTAGTTTTAGTTTGGCAGCAAATATTAGATTTTACGCCAAGATGGTTTTGATTTTTTGACCAATTATATTACTTATAAAAATCAAATGACGGTTCAGTTATTTTCCGCTGCAGTGTTCAATCATAAACTGATGCCTAAAACAGTTAATTTTGAAATTGATCAACTTAGAAAGTATTTTTATGATAAAGAAAAAGATTCGTGGTATTGTGAATCTTATTGGGGACTAGCTGGTCAAAAAAGTATCATTGGAAATTTGTTGCATGAAGTTGATCGTGAAGTTAGGAAGAACTTTAATGTAGGACGAAGCTTAAAGCCTAGAAAAATTGAAAAGCATTATCTTCAGGCTATAAAAGATGGAATTAAAAAGTACAAAATTGAAGAATATAAATTAAAACAACCAAAGATTGAAATTAATTTAGCGCATTTGTCTACCATTAGAGAAGATGCCGCTGGTACAAGGGATAGTTTATTAACTGAAGAAGAACTACGAGCTGAAAAAGAAGAAAAAAGGCAACTTGAAGAAATAAATGAAAAAGATAAAGACGAGAATTTTGAAGATTATGGTCTGAGTCAAGCAGAATTGCATACTATTAAGATGCTTTTAAAAGGCGAGAATCCAGATCAATATCTTAAAGGAAAGCATCTAATGACAGCAGTTGTGGTTGATAATATAAATGAAAGACTTTTGATGAAATCGGCGATAATGTGATCGAATTTCTCAATGATGTACCAACAATAATTGAAGACTATCAAGAAGATATAGAAGACATGTTTTTGAAAGGAAAAATTAGAAAGATGGCTATTAATAAGACAAGAAAAGTACCTAAGAGAATAGCTCAAACTATATTAAATTCCCTAAAAGGAGGAGTAGTTCCAAGAATTGGCTTACCCTATATTACCGTTGGAAGAAAAGCTGAGATTGAAGCCTTGTTACACGATGTAGAATTAATTGAAAATGGTGGTGCATCTTTTAGATTTATTGTTGGTCGATATGGGTCTGGGAAAAGCTTTTTGCTTCAAACAATTAGAAATTATGTAATGGATAAGAATTTTGTCGTAGTTGATGGAGATTTATCGCCTGAAAGACGCCTGCAAGGTGGAAAGGGACAAGGATTAGCTACTTATCGTGAGTTGATTCAAAATCTTTCTACTAAGACTAGACCAGAAGGTGGGGCCTTAACTTTAATTCTTGATCGCTGGATTAATACAATTCAAATGCAGGTTGCCACCGAGACTAACTTAAATACGGATGATCCTGCTTTTGAAGAAGCAGTTAATAAAAAGATCTATGCTGTAATTTCTAATCTTTCTGAATTAGTGCATGGTTTTGATTTTGCTAAATTGCTCGAAATGTATTATCAAGCCTATATTAATGATGATGAAGAAACTAAAGCCAAAGTTGTTAAATGGTTTAGGGAGAATATGCAAATAAGACTCAGGCTAAAAAGGAGTTAGGAGTAGATATTGTAATCTCGGATGATGATTGGTATGAGTATCTTAAGCTATTTGCTTCATTCTTTAGACAGGCTGGATATGCAGGTTTAATGATCATGATTGATGAATTAGTTAATATTTATAAAATTCCGAATAGTATCAGCCGGCAGTACAATTATGAAAAAGATACTAACAATGTATAATGATGCTTTACAAGGAAAATCAAAGTATTTGGGAATTATTATGTGTGGTACGCCTCAAGCTGTTGAAGATAAGAGACGAGGCGTATATTCTTACGAGGCTTTACGTTCACGTCTTGCTAGCGGAAAATTTTCAGAAGCTGGTAATAGGGACATGTATGCTCCTGTTATCAAACTTGATCCTCTTACTCCTGAAGAAATGTTAGTTTTGGCTGAAAAATTGGCAGACATGCACGCTCATTTATATGGATATGAAAGAACAATTACAGAGGATGACTTAGAAAAATTTATTAAAATTGAATATTCACGCGTGGGTGCTTCTTCAATATCACGCCACGTGAGATTATTCGTGATTTTATTGAATTATTAGATATTGTTTGGCAAAATCCCAAGACTAATATTGAGCAGCTACTTAATTCTGATAAGTTTTCTTATACTGAGTCAGAAGCTGTTTCTGATGAAAAAGTCTGATAATTTTGCTGAGTTTAGAATTTAAGTGAAAAATGGATATTTTTACACGTTTTGCTCCTTTTATTCAGGACTATATTTATGAAAATAATTGGAAAAATTTACGTTCAATTCAAGTTGGCGCAGCAGAAACAATTTTTAATAGTCAAGACAATGTCTTGCTAGCTGCTTCAACAGCATCTGGTAAGACTGAAGCTGCTTTTTCCAATTTTGACGGATCTATATGAAAATCCTGCTCACTCAGTTGGGGTTCTATATATTTCACCATTAAAGGCGCTAATTAATGACCAATATGAACGGTTAACGGATCTTTGCCAAGATGCTGATATTCCAGTTTGGCGCTGGCATGGTGAAGTAGCTCAAACGCAAAAAAGAAAGTTGCTTAAGCATCCATCGGGAATTTTGCAAATTACGCCAGAATCGTTAGAATCGTTGATGATTAATAAGCATATGGATATTCCTAATTTGTTCCATGATTTAAGATATGTGGTAATTGACGAGCTCCATTCTTTTTTACGATCAGATCGAGGAGGACAAACTTTTGTTTGATTGAGAGATTATCGAAGATGGCTGGTGTTGATCCCCGGCGAATCGGACTTTCAGCTACGATCGGTGATACTAAATCTGCCGCTAGATTTTTAGGAGCAGGTTCAAGACGCAAAACTACGGTTCTAACACGGAAAGTGGGGGTCAAGTTTGGCGATTATCGATGGAGCATTTTTATGATAATGGACCACAAGCTGATAGTAATAACTTTGATCCAGCTCAGCCAGTTTTAGATGAGAAAAGTGATCAGGCACCTCAAATGGCTGATCCATCGATGGCTTATATTTTCGAACATACACGTGGAAAGAAATGTTTGGTTTTTACTAATAGTCGAGAAGAATGCGAGGCAGTATGTCAGGTTTTAAGACAATATTGTGAAGTAAATCATGAACCAGATCGTTTTTAATACATCATGGTAATTTGTCAGCTGCGTATCGGCAAACTGCAGAAGCTGAAATGAAAAATGAAGATTCATTAATGACAACTTGTGCGACAGCAACGCTTGAGTTAGGTATTGATATTGGAAAATTAGAGCGTGCCTTTCAAATTGATGCTCCTTTTACAGTCTCTGGATTTTTACAAAGGATGGGTAGAACTGGACGCAGAGGAAATCCAGCAGAAATGTGGTTTGTGATGCGGGAGTCACATCCTGAGTCCCGTGCGATGCTACCAGAAATTATTCCTTGGTCATTACTCCAAGGAATTGCTTTAGTTCAGCTATATTTAGAAGAAAAATGGGTAGAGCCACCAGAACCAAACAGATTACCTTATAGTTTGTTGTATCATCAAACAATGTCTACCTTAGCTTCAAGCGGGGAAATGACTCCTGCTGAACTGGCATCTCGTGTATTGACGCTGCATTATTTCCATAACGTTAGTCAAAATGATTATCGAGTTCTATTGCGTTATTTGATCAAAGAAGATCATATTCAACAAACCGAAAACGGTGGTTTGATTGTTGGATTAGCTGGAGAACGAGTAATAAATAATTTTAAGTTTTATGCTGTTTTTCAAGAAAATGAAGAATATTCTGTTAAATCTGATTCTGAAGAATTGGGAACAATTGTTAAGCCACCTCCAGTTGGAGATAAGATTGCGATTGCTGGCCGGGTCTGGGTGGTAGAGGATGTAGACCGAAAACGACATCAAGTGTATTGTCATCCAGTTAAAGGGCGTATTCCAGCTTATTTTGGGGATGTAGCAGGAGACATTCAACCTAAAATTTTGCAAAGGATGAGGAAAATTTTAGGTGAAAGAACGCAATATCCATATTTAATGAAACAAGCTGTGGCGCGTCTAAAAGAAGTTCGGAATACAGCACAAATTTCAGGGATGCTAGAGAGTAATTTAATTAAGCTTGGTGGAAAAATGTGGTGCCTTTTCCTTGGACTGGTACTTATGCTTTTTTAGCATTAGAAAGGCTAATCAAGATAAAATGTGCTAAACGTCTTGGCTTAAGAGGCTTCAATTCTAGCCGTCCATATTTTATGCAATTTGCGATGGATGTAGGTAAAGATGAATTTTAGAAATTCTGAAAGAAGAAGCAAATAAAGATTTTAATCCCTTGGAATTAGTTTATCCGAAAGAAGTCCCTGTTTTTGATAAATATGATGAGTATTTACCAGATGAATTAGTAAGAAAAGAATTCGCACGAAGTATTTTGGATATTAAAGAAATGAGAAAGTGCGTTAATGAATTGAGATAAAAATAACCATTCAGTTAATCTATCTGTAGTGACCCCCGAAATTCGGACACGGATTTCGGGGTTTTACTATGTCTAAATTAACTAAAAAAGATAAATTGAATATTTATAAAGAATGGACTATTGAAAATAAAAGATCGACATATTTAAGTAAAAAGTATGGAATAGGCTCAGTTAGTATTAAGTACTTAGTTTCACTCATTCATAGGCATGGAATGGATATATTAGATAAGCCCCATACTTATTATTCAGCCCAATTTAAGCTAGAAGCTATCAATCGGGTTTTAGTCAATCATGAAGCTGCTTACTCTGTATCTTTAGAATTGGGCTTGAAAAGTCAAGGGATGCTTATTAACTGGATTCGCTCTTATAAAGAAAACGGGTATAATGTCGTTATCAAGAGGAAAGGACGACGAACCCGTGAACAAAGAGCTAGAGAAATTGAAGAAAGAAAACGAAGAATTGCGTCACCAGAATTTAAAGCTTACTGTCGAGAATGCATTTATAAAAAAATTGGATGCCTTGGTTCAAAAGAGAAAAACCAACCAAAACAGAAATAGCACAAGCTGTTAGAGAATTAAGGCTAGAACTTGGGTTGGGTGTTAAAACTATCTTGTCGATTTTAAGTGATCCGAATAATGCTTTACCTAGCTTATCCAGAAGCAATTATTACAATATTTTAAAGCGCGAAGATCAAGATGAGATAAAGCACCACAGTCTAATTAAACGAATTAAAGAAATATTCTTTGAACTTAAAGATAGATACACTGCTCCAGGTTATCGAACAATAACTGATCACTTACATAGTGAAGGCTTTATAATCAATCGAAAAACAGTCTATCGTTTAATGCGTAAACTTAATTTGATTGGATATCGTATGAAACGTAGAAGACGCTACAACAGCTTTGAGGGTGAAATTGAAGGAAGAATTAAACCTAACTTAATTAAACGCAACTTCTTTGCTATTAGACCAAATATGAAGTGGTACACGGATATTACTGAATTCAACTTAAGAGGACAAAAGCTTTATCTATCGCCTATTATCGATGGCTGTGGGAGAGATATTGTCGCTTATAATATCTCTCGTCGTCCCAACTTGCAGCAGGTACTGACTATGCTTGATGATGCATTTAAAGTTAATGATTCATTGAATGGATTAGTATTTCATTCAGATCGTGGCTGGCAATATCAACATAAGACTTATCAATATGAACTTGCAAGACGTGGCATTGAACAAAGTATGTCTAGGAAAGGCTGTTCTCCAGACGATGGGCTTATGGAAGGCTTCTTTGGCATACTTAAAAGAGAGATGTTTTATGGCAAAAAGAATCAAACTATGCCAATCTGAATGAATTAGAACAAGCGATTAAAGATTATATTCACTTTTATAATTACGAAAGAACAAAAGTAAACTAAAAGGACTGACTCCGATTCAATATCGGAATCAATCCTTAGTTGCATAATATTAATAAAGTGTCCAATTTTTGTGGGTCACTACAATCACTGAATGGTTATTTTATTACCTTTACTTATCTTCGTAGCCCTTTGGATGGCTCTTGTGCCAGTTCAAGCAGTTGCAATTACATCATCAACATTTTCATGCTTTTGGCTTCCAGCCTAAGACTTTACGAGCCTTGCTTGAGTCAGCAACTAAAGAATCAGGATCTCCTCCTCTTCTTGGTCCAATAGTGTAAGGAATGTCAATGCCAGTAACTTTTTTTAGCAGCTTCAAGGATTTCTAAGTTTGAGTAGCCTTGAGCAGTACCTAGGTTGAAGACGTCAGACTTGTTAGTTTCCATCACGTGCTTAAGTGCCAAGATGTGAGCGTCAATTAAGTCTTCAACTTGAACGTAGTCGCGGACATTAGTACCGTCTTTAGTGTCATAGTCGTCACCAAAGATAGTAAAGTTGCCATCGCCAGAAATAGCACTCTTTAAGATGTTTGGAATTAAGTGAGTTTCAGGACCATGGTCTTCACCAATTGAACCGTCGCTTGAAGCACCAGCCACATTAAAGTAGCGAAGAGCGATTGACTTAATGCCGTCAGCTTTGTCAGCCCAGTGCATAATCTTTTCCATCATCATCTTGGTTTCGCCATATGGGTTGATTGGATCGAGCGGTGTATCTTCAGTAATTGGTAAAGTCTTTGGAATACCGTAAGTTGCAGCAGAAGATGAGAATACTAGGTATTTAACTTTAGCGTCATCCATTGCTTGCAGAAGAGAAATCATACCTGAAACGTTATTGTCGTAGTACTTAAGTGGTTTCTTAACTGATTCAGGAACTAATGAGTAAGCGGCAAAGTGCATTACAGCATCAATGTTTTCATCACGTAAGATTTTGCTTACTAAATTAGTGTCTTCAATATCGCCTTGGTAAAACTTGGCTTTCTTGTCAACAGCCTTTCTGTGGCCAGTATAGAGAATCAAGGACAACGACATCGTTACCTTCTTCAATTAATTTTCTAACAGCGTGAGAACCAATATAACCGGCCCCACCAATAACTAATACTCGCATTAACTAGTTACTCCTTTTTTATTAAATAATAACCGAATCAAGTTAATTTTAGCACAATAACTTATTTTGAAAATTCTAATTAAAAATTTGTGTGTTGCCACTATGATTCTTTATTTTTTCTTTGATATTAGATAATCACAAAAAATTATAAGCAAAAATAGTGCAATTTTATATTATATGTTTAAAATAATAGTTAAAGAAGCAAGATTATAAAAAGTAAGAGGATAAAATTATGAAAACAATTAAAAATATTATCATTGGTTTTGGTAAAGGTGGGAAAACTTTAGCTAAGTTTTTTTAGCTCAAAAAGGTGAAGAAGTATTAGTAATTGAAAAATCTAATAAAATGTACGGTGGTACTTGTATTAATATCGCCTGCTTACCGTCAAAAGATTAATTATTGAAGCTTCAAATGGTGTCTCATATGTGGATGCAGTGAGTGGAAAAAATGAAATGACTGCACAATTGCGGAATAAAACTATCATATGTTAGCAGATGAAAAGACAGTGACAGTTTTGGATGGTGAAGCTCACTTTATTGCGGATCATGAAATTGAAGTAGTTTTAACTAATGGTGAAAAGGAGCAGTTTAAGGAGAGCGTATTTTTATTAATACCGGAGCTGTTCCGGTAATGTTACCAATTCAGGTTTAAAAGAAAGTAAGTATATTCTTGATTCTACGCAAGCAATGGATGAAAAGAAAAATGCCAGAAAATCTAACAATTATTGGTGCTGGTTATATTGGGTTAGAATTTGCAAGTATGTTTGCAAAATACGGCAGTAAAGTAACAGTGCTTGATCATAGCAGAGAATTTTTAAGTAGAGAAGATGTCGATATTAGTCAATTAGTCAAAAAAGGACTTAGAAGATGTAGGGGTTCATTTTGAACTTGGAGCTGATATCAAAAAATTATTGATGAAGAAAATGAAGCAAAAGTTCGTTATCAAATAAACGGTCAAGAAAAAAAGAAATTAGCGCAAATCGGATCTTAGCTGCAACGGGAAGAAAGCCGAATATTGAAAATCTTGGTTTAGAAAATACTTCAATTGAAATAACAGACCGCGGTGCAGTTAAAGTAGATGATTTTTAAGAACAACAGTTGATAAAGTATGGGCGATTGGAGATGTTAAGGGTGGTCTTCAATTTACATATATTTCTTTAGATGATTTTAGAATTATTAAAGATCAATTATTTGGTACAGGTGCACGGATGATCAGTGATCGTAAAGTGGTCCCTTATAGTGTCTTTATTTCACCTGCTTTGTCTCAAGTTGGCTTAAATGAAAAGCAAGCACACAATCAAAATAAGGAATATAAATTATTTAAGTTGCCAGTTGCAGCCATTCCAAAAGCAAAAGTTGCTAAAGATAGTAGAGGTTTGTTTAAGGCTTTAGTTGATCCTGAGACTGAAGAAATTCTAGGCGCAACTTTATATGGAATTGAATCTTATGAGTTAATTAATATGATTTCTTTTGGCAATGAAGGCACATCTTTCTTATACGGTTTTAAGAGATCAGATTTATACTCATCCAACTATGTCAGAAGCCTTTAACGATTTATTTAAGTAGATAGGCACATCTCTGTTATAAAAGTTTCTTAATTTACTTTTATAATACGGTTAGATATAGAAATGAGGTAGATGTATGAATTTTAATTCACTTGAAGATACATATACATTAAATAATGGTGTAAAGATTCCAATTATTGGTTTTGGAACTTGGCAAACTCCTGATGGAGATATTGCAAAACATGCAGTTGAAGTAGCACTTAATGCAGGCTATCGGCATATTGATACAGCAGCAGCTTATGGTAATGAAAAAAAGTGTTGGTCAAGCGATAAAAAATAGTGGCATAAATCGTCATGATTTGTTTATTACAACTAAGCTTTGGAATGCAGACCATGGTTATAAATCGGCTAAGGCAGCAATTGATAGGAGTTTGCAAAATTTAATGGTTGATTATTTAGACTTATACTTAATTCACTGGCCTAATCCTGTTGATATGCGTGACCATTGGGCTGAAGCAAATGCTGAAAGCTGGCGAGCAATGGAAGAAGCAGTACAAGCTGGAAAGATTAGGGCAATTGGAGTTTCTAATTTTAGAAAACGTCATTTAGATGAACTTCTGAAAACTGCAGAAATAAAACCTGTGGTTAACCAAATTATGCTTAATCCAAGTGATTTACAACCAGATGTAGTTAAAATTAATAATGAATTAAAATTACTTAGTGAAGCATATAGTCCTTTAGGTACTGGTGGATTATTAGGTAATGAAACTGTCAATGAAATAGCTAGTGAAGTAGGAAAATCTCAGCACAAGTTTTAATTCGCTGGTCTTTAGAACATGGATTTTTACCACTACCTAAGTCAGTTCATGACAAGTACATTCGAGCAAACGCTGGAGTGTTTGATTTTAACTTGAGTTCTGAACAGATGAATAAATTAGATAGTTTACATGGAGTTAGTGGCTTAGCTACTGATCCAGATGCAGCTAATTTTTAATTAGAAGTCGGAGTAGATACTACTTCGATTTTTTATTTGCAAAAAATTTGTTGATACTTTACAGAGAAAGAAAATCTTTGTTATAATTCTAATGTTAGTTGCTGAATTAGCTCAGTTGGTAGAGCGCTTCCCTCGTAAAGAAGAGGTCGCCAGTTCGATTCTGGCATTCAGCACTCAGGGTATTAACTAAAGAAGCCTTTCAAAGAGTTCCGTAGAACTTGCTTTGAAAGGCTTTTTTTACACATATTTTAATATAATGAAAAAAATTCGGCATTTTTTCGCGTAATAACTAATAGAACAAAAGTATGAAAGAGGTGCCGAATGAAAAATATGCACAAAAAACCATGGTTCGGTTTTACAGAAGACAAGGTATTTGGCAGTAATGTCAAATAAAGAATTTTGCAAGCATGTTTTGCAAGGAATCTTGCCAGAGTTAGCTATTGAAGACATCTATTTTCCACATAAGCAAGAAGAAATAAATGATCCTGAACATTATGATCAGAAAGACGTTCGTTTAGATATCTTAGTTGAAGATTATAATCATAATCTCTATAACATTGAAGTACAGACAACAAACACTGATGATATAGCACGCAGAATGCGTTACTATGCTGCGAAGGCAGATCAAAGATATACTTTGAAGAAGGGAAGTACATATCGAAATCTAAAGAATGTCTATATAATTTTTCTCTGCTCATTTAATTTAGCTGAAAAGAAGCTAATTAAAAGTAAGTATTTAACTATAAATTCTGATAACCAAACAGATGTATTGCAGGATGGACTGACCAAAATTATAATTAATTCAAATGGAATTCCTAGTGGAAATGAAACTAAGACTTTACTTAATTTGGTAAAGCTAATGAAAAACTTGCCTATATCTGGTGATGCATATTTTGATATTGCTCAAAATAGAATTAAAGAAATTAATAGTGATGAGAAATGGAGGGATATGATTATGGATTATGAAACTAAGCTGCTAGAACGTGAACAAGATGCAGAAGAGAGAGGCTTAAAACGAGGAATTGAAAAGGAATAAATCAGGGAATGCAGCAAGGAATGCAGCAAAGGGATTCAGCAAGGAATACAACAAGGAATACAGCAAGGTATTCGTCAAGGGATTCAGCAAGGTATCGAACAAGGGACGAAAGAAGGAAAGAAAAAGAAAAATTAATAGGAATAAAGAAATTGATTCTAGCTCTAAAAGATTTTGGTGGAAACGATCAACAAATTTTACAACGTTTAGAAAAAGATTATGGAGATAGTTTTTCTAAGGAAGAATTAGAAAAATTTTTGAAGGAAAGTTAGAAATAAACATTATGAAAAGCAGGGTTTTTTTCCCTGCTTTTTTAGGTATACTATTAGAAAAATGAAAGTAGTGAAAAATAGTGACTTTAATTTATACACGTTATGCTAATAATCATGATTTATCTGAAATTATGACAATTATTAATGAAGCAAAATTATTTCTAAAGCAAAGCGGAAGTAGTCAGTGGCAGGGCAGTTATCCTAATGAAGAAACGATACAAAATGATATCAGAAATAAATGTGCTTTTGTCTTAGTAGTAGATAATCAAGTTGCTGGTTATGCAGCCAGTATAATTGGCGAAGAGCCAACCTACCAAAAAGATTGATGGTTCTTGGAAAAATAAGACACCTGATTATGCGACTTTTCATCGATTAGCTATTAGTAATAAATACCGCGGAATGCATCTTGCAAACTTGATGTTTTCGGATCTAATCTCAATAATGGTTAGCCAAGAAATTAGAAATTTTAGAATTGATACGTCACGTAAAAAATAGAATCATGCAACATTTGGCTTTAAAGCATAATTTTAGTGAACGAGGAATTATTCAGGTAGAGGAGGATCCAAAAAAGATCCTAATCGATTAGCCTATGAATTGAATTTATAGTTTTATGTGTCTATTCAAAATAACGATTCCGATAATTAATAATAAAATTGCAATTGAATGAATTAAAATTTGCATAGGCTCCCCATGAGCAGTAATTAAATTTCTTAACAAGGCGGTAATTCCTAAGCTCATCAAAAAATTTAAGCTTGTATGTCCCATGTGTTTAAGGGCTGCAACAATCATTGCTGAAAACTCAAAAAGAGGAAGAAAGTAACAATCTCATCCAAAACTTTGATTGGTATGTGAATGAAGCTATTTCTAATCATTCTTTGTCCAATTGCAAGTAGTTGTCCAAACATTAGAACAATAAGTAACGCGCCTAAAATTCCTAAAGCGATCATGATAAAAAAGCGGAGAAAGTTTGCATATTTGCTAGCAATTTTATTGAATTTCTTCATTATATATACCTTTCATATGTAGATAAGTTTATTTTTACGCTTTTTAGCTGATTTTTCCAGAGTTGTTTTAGGATGCTATTTAGTTAAATAATGATATCTTTAATATAGAAGAAATACTAAAGTTTGCTCATGAGGTATTAAAAATGCCATTTACTTTTTCTGAAATTATCGTTCTCTTTTTTACATATTCAGTGATTGGTTGGATGTGGGAGACGATATATTGTTCAATTAAAGATCATCATTATGATTATCGCGGATTTTTATTTGGTCCGTATTGTCCGGTTTATGGATTTGCAGTAACTACCATTTTGATCTTTACTTATCATATTCAGGATAATCTTTTCCTATTGTATGTAGTAGGAATAATAGTGGCGACAATTTTTTGAGTATTGCGCGAGTGTATTTTTACAATATGTTTTTCATATGAAGTTATGGGATTACTCCCATTTGTGGGGAAATGTACAGGGGAGAGTGGCTCCAGTAATTTCTTTATTTTGGGGAGTAGGAGTGGTCTTTTTAGTAAAAATCATTCAACCTTTTATTCAAAAAGATAATTAATTGGGAAGAAGCGAGAACTCATGGCTACTTGGCATTAATCATTTTATTGGGAATGGGGACAGACTTTTGTTCTTACAATTATTAGTGTTGAAAAATTTCATATTAGCACTAAACGATGGGACGAGCGATTAAATACGCAGATAAAGCTAGATGAAAATAGGCTTAATCAACGTTTTGATAAATTACTTGAGTCACTGTCATGGAATCAAAAAAGATTTCTTACAAGTTTCCGCAACTTAAATTTACGGATATAGATCAATTTAATGCAATTAAGCATAAAAGAATGATTAGAAGGAAAAATAAGAGTTAGAGCTACTAGCCCTTATTTTTTTGCCCTTTTGCTACAGAAAGGTTACATCGTTACATTATTGTAATTTAAGGCGCAAATATTACAAAGAATGTAACAAGATGAAATATATCCTTAATTTTCCGGGAACTATTCTGAAATATTGGGCATGTATTATATATGCTGTAAATTGAAATTGACGAAATAAATGATTCAAATCAAATTTATCAAGGAGAGAATTTAATTTTGAATATGCTTAACAATAATTTGAAATCAACTTTAACTAAAACCGCTGCAGCAGCTGCTCTTACTTTAGCAGGTGCCGCAATTGTAAATAATACTCAAAATACTGTAAAGGCCGCAGAAGTTACTGTTGGCCAACAAGAAAAAAGATTGTTACAATTAACTATCTTCCACATAAGAGCATTGCTGTTTGGAATTCATACGGTCCTGATAAGCAAATGACCGGTCAGTACTTACCACATGCAACTGCTTGGAAAGTTATCAGAGCTGCCTACGATGATGCAGGTAACAAGTGGTACGACCTTGGTGCAAACCAATGGGTAATGGCGAAGTACACTCGCTTAGGTAAAGATACTGTTGACCCTAATGTTGCTTCAGAATTGTTTACTTCACAAGCAAGTTCATACAATACTGCAGCACAAACTCAAACTACTCAAGGTTCATACTCAGCTCCTAAGACTTCAGTAGGTTCTTACTCATCAGTACAAAGTACTCAAACTCAACAAGCTCCAGTACAAAAAGCACAACCTTCACAATCACAATCAAGCTACACTTCAAACGTATCTGGTTCTGAAGCAGCAGCTAAGGCATGGATTGCAGGACGTGAATCAGGTGGTTCATACTCAGCAAGAAATGGTCAATACATTGGTAAGTACCAATTATCAGCATCATACCTTGGTGGAGACTACTCAGCAGCAAACCAAGAACGTGTAGCAGATAACTACGTAAAGTCACGTTACGGTTCATGGACTAATGCTCAAAGTTTCTGGCAATCAAACGGCTGGTACTAAAAATAGCGAATAGGTAAAAAAGAGATGTTTTAATGACATCTCTTTTTGTACCAAAATATTACAAGAAAGCGTGTGTAAATTACAAATATTACACAAACTGTAACATAAGGCACTTTTATTTAATAATGTAGTAGCATTTATGTTATAGTTTTGACATTTTGAGACTGTATTATGTAACTTGTAAATTAAATGACTGACAAATATGAAAGGAAGAATTTCTCTTGAAATTTCAATCTATCTTAACTAAGACACTTGCAGCAGCTGCTCTTACCGCAACTGGTTTGGTAGCTTTAAATTCACAAAATACTAATGACGCACAAGCTGCTACTATTGTTCAAAATGATACTAATGTTGTAACTATTAATAATGCAAATTCTACTGTTGCCGTTTGGGATGGCGTTGAAAATGCTCACTTTACTGGCAAAGAATTAGTACATGGTACAACTTGGAAAGTTATCAGAACTGCTTATGATGCTATGGGTAATAAGTGGTACGACCTTGGCGCAAACCAATGGATCATGGCTAAGTACACTGTAGAAGGTGGAAATGCTACAACTGCTCAAGCTCCTGTTCAACAAGCTCAAGCTTCAGTACAAAAGCAACAAACTACCCAAGTACAACAATCAGCACAAAAGCAAACTACTTCTGTAGCTTCACAACAAGTAAATACTCAAGCTAAGGCTGCAACTCAAGTTCAACACCAAACTGTTGCACAAGCTCCTAAGACTAACTACAACTACAATGTACAACGTACTTACTCAGCTCCAGTACAACAAAGAACTTACAGCTACGCTTCAGCACAAAAACAAACTACTCAAGTAGCACAAAGACCCAAACAACTACTAGCTACACTTCAAATGCTTCTGGCTCTGAAGCTGCAGCTAAGGCTTGGATTGCAGGACGTGAATCAGGTGGTTCATACTCAGCAAGAAATGGTCAATACATCGGTAAATACCAATTATCAGCATCATACCTTGGTGGAGACTATTCAGCAGCAAACCAAGAACGTGTAGCAGATAACTACGTAAAATCACGCTACGGTTCATGGACTGGTGCTCAAAAGTTCTGGCAAACTAACGGTTGGTACTAATATCAACTGAATTATAATTAGGAAGATCACCTTTTTGGTGGTCTTTTTTATTTAACTTTTTAAGATAATAAAGTTTATTTTGATAATTTTGTTGACAGCTTTTACTATTTATAATATGATATTAAACGTTGAGTGATTAAGTTCATTCAAATAGAGCCAACAAGTAAAAGGCTTGAAGGATGGGTTATAGCCAAGTGGTAAGGCAATGGTTTTTGGTACCATCATGCGCTGGTTCGAATCCAGCTAACCCAATAGTTTTGCCAGGTTGTTACCTGGCTTTTTTGTACCTAGAAATGAGGTTTATTCTGATGGAAACAAGACATGGGCGTAATTCATTTTTGATGGTGGTTTGCTATCTTTCATTGGCTGGCACCTATTAGGAACAATTATTACAGTTTGTACTTTCGGTATTTGTTACCCTTGGGCAGTGTGCATGATTTATGGATGGGAAATCAATCATACTGTAATCGAAGGATATCGGATGAAATTTACCGGAAGTGCATTTGGTTTATTTGGTAATTGGATAAAGTGGCTTCTATTAACGATTATTACTCTTGGCATTTATGGCTTCTGGGTTGGAATAAAGATTAGAGACTGGAAGGCTAGAAATACGATTTTCATTAATTAATAAAAAGACTAGGAATTTTTCCTAGTCTTTATGTTTTATATACAGTTATTTTTCGTCAAAAGGATATTTCATCCCCCATGAGGTACGGACACTAGTTAAAATATGGGCTACATCTCGTGAAATTGCTAATTCACCATCATCATGTCCTTGAGATATATAACGTTCCATGTCTTTAACCTCATATTCAAAGGGCCTCAGAAGTGCTTCCAGCATTGATTGTCTCATGACGTTCTTCATGAGCACTAGCTGTATAAGTAATTTGCGCTTCTGTTGCACGCGGATAATTTGATATCTCAATATAACCTTTAGTTCCGGAAATTACACCGCGCTTTGGTTGCTTAGCTCGCATTGAAAGAGCCATGACTGCCATCTCATCTTTAGTGTTCTTAAGAATGATTCCTGATTGTTCATCAACACCAGTTTCAAAAAATTTTACTGTGGTAAGAATACTTTCAGGTTGTTTTGATAAAAACATTCTGGCAAATGCAGTAGCGTAGCCGCCAATATCAAGCAGAGCTCCACCTGCTAAATCTTTATTAAAGAAGCGGTTATTAGGATCATAATCTTTTAAGCTACCAAAATTAACTTGGACTAGCTTAATTTGACCAAGCTTACCATCACTAATCAATTTTTTACCTTTTGATAAATAGGCATATGGTAAAGCGTAAATCCTTCAGAAAGAATTAAATGCTTATCTTTTGCTAATTTTTCCACTTCGTCAAATTGATCTGCATTGACCGTAATGGCCTTTTCGCAGAAAACATGTTTACCAGCCTTTAAGGCTTTTTTGATATAGTCATAATGAAAAGTATGTGGTGTAGCAATATAAATGATATTGATATTTGGATCTTGAATCATTTCATTTGGACTGGTGAATAAATGCTTAATGTTTTTTCAGCTGCAAATTTTTTTAAACTAATTTCATTTGGGTTAGCAGCTGCATATATTTCGCCTTTAACTGCTTGAAGAGCATCTGCCATTTCATGTGCAATCCAACCGGTACCAATAACTCCCCAATTATATTTTGTCATTTTAATTATCCTTTCTTTATTTCAATTGCTTCATTGTTGTTTTCGGTAATAATACTTGTAACAAGATTTTTAAAATAAGAACTACTTATAACGCCATTTTGCTTTAGAAGAAAATCATTTAATTGTTCAATGTCTGACCAAGAATTGTTGGGATAAATATCAATTAAGAGATTGCCCAATGGTGAATGAGCGAATGATGCTACTGACTGGCTCAAACGAATCTTAGCTGTATATCCTTGGGGTATTTTTTTTCATTAAATTATTTAAACAATTTGGAATGATTTCAATACACAAGGAAATAGTAGGATTAAGCGTCTCTTTAAAACGTTCTTTTGGTAATAATAAAATATATTCTTTTGCATTTTCAGCGGCTATTTTTCAAAAAGATGGATTCCGCCACCACTTTTTAATGCGTTAAAATTTTGATCAATACTATCACAACCATCAAATGCTAGATCAAATTTAGGCATATTGTCATTTAAAGCTAAAATATTTAATCCAAGCTGCTCACATTGAAACTTAGTAATCTCAGATGGTGAGTAAAGGCGTAAGCCTGGTATTTGTGCGTTATTCATGTCTTTAGCTAGCGTTAAGACGTTGCTTCCGCCACCGAGGCTAACGGTCATATTAGGTTGTATTTTACTAAGCGCTTTTAACTAATTATTGACATGAAAAATCTCCGTTAATTATTTTCAACTGATAAATTACATGAAAATTATTTACGTAGAAAATAATAATATTAAAAATTATTTTAGTCAAACATCAATGTGCGAAAATAATTTTACAATCATGATATAATTTCTATGAAATGAGGTAGAACCGTGGAAAATATTATTGATAAAATTTATGCACAAATGAGTAGCATGTCCCTTCTGATCAAAAGGTAGGTAGAACAATTCTCAAGAATCCAGCAACGATTATAAACATTACAATTTCTCAATTAGCTAAAAGAGCAGGTGTAAGTGATGCATCTATTACAAGATTTTGTCGTAATTTATCCTTATCTGGTTTTCATGAGCTAAAAATTTTATTAGCACAATGCATTGGTCAAAAGAAAGTGAATCGTTAAAGAAACTACCAAAAGACGATATGCAGGCAGCGCTAGGAGAGATAGAAAAAAATAAAGTTGGTGAAATTCACGCTACTTTAAATCAAATTCCAACTGATGAATTAGAAAAGATTCTTTCTATTATTGAAGCAAGCCGAATCATCCAGATTAGCGCAGAAGGTGATACTTATCCAGTAGCTGCCGATGCTGTCTACAAATTTAATCAAATCGGCTTATTGTCATTTGCTTCTGGTGGAAATGTTGAAACAGCTGATGCGCAAACAATGAATTTAGGCAAGAAGGATTGTCTAATTGTTATTTCAAATTCTGGGGAATCAGCAGCTTTGTTAAAGGAAATAAAGTTAGCACACAAAAATAAGCTAAAAGTTATTAGTATCACTAATAATCCTGCTTCTCCAATTGCTTTAGCGAGTGACTATCATTTAAAGACTGGTGTAAGACAGACAATTTTGCAAAATCAATATTATTTTTCTCGTGTAGCAGCTTTTACGATTACTGAAGCTCTATTTTTATTACTTATAAAAAAGGAACGAGAAGCGAATTGAGAATATTAAACAGCATGAACAAATTATTTCTAGTCAAAAAATCTAAAATAATTTAAAACTTGTCTTAATGGATTATCCTAAAGGTGTAAGAAATTTTATAGAAAGCGGGAATTATAATGAGAAATGTAGCCGTAATTGGAATGGGACACGTTGGTGCAACAGTCGCATTCACTTTGTTTACTCATGGAATTGTTGATAATTTATATTTATTAGATAAAAATCAAGCTAAAGCAGAAGCTGAATACAATGATTTACGTGATACTTTAGCTAGAAATGATTATCATGTTAATGTATTTTAGGCGACTACAATGATTTAAAGAATGTAGATATTATTGTAACTTCTTTTTGGTGATATTGCCGCAACAGTTAAGACTGGGGACAGATTTGGTGAATTTGAGATTAACGCTAAAAATGCTAAAGAAGTCGGAGCAAAAAAATTAAAGAATCAGGTTTCAATGGTGTTTTAATTAATATTTCAAATCCATGTGATGCTATTTCAACTATTTTGCAAGAAACGACTGGTTTATCAAGAAAGCAAGTCTTGGGCACAGGTACTTTCTTAGATACGGCTAGAATGCAAAGAATTGTTGGTGAAGAACTAAATGAAGATCCAAGAAATGTTGCTGGCTTTTGTTTTAGGTGAACATGGAGCATCCCAATTTACTGCTTGGTCGACGGTATCGATTAATGGCAAATCCGCTAAAGAATTGTTTACAAAAGAACAAGAAGAAAAATTGAGCGCACAGCCTAATAAGAACTCAATGAAAGTTGCCTTTGGTAAAAGGATATACTTCCTATGCAATTGCTACATGCGGAGTGCGCTTAATTCAGGCTGTCTTTAGTAATGCACGCTTGTTTGCACCAGCTTCAGTTTATTTTAGATGAGGTTGGAACATATATTGGTTATCCAGCAATTATTGGTAAAAAAATGGTGTAGAAAAAAAGTTATTCCTTTAGAGTTACCTAGTGAAGAAGATCAAAAACTAAAGAGAGTCAGCTGAAATTATTAAAAAGCATATTGCTCAACTAAAATAGAAAGCTAGAAAATAAAAAAGTTGGAGTTTTTCCAACTTTTTATTTTTTACTTGCTTTTGCTAGGCGGTTCGTTATTATAATTAAGTAACGTTTCGGAGGCCTAGCGAAGCGGCTAAACGCGGCGGTCTGTAAAACCGCTCTCTCTGAGTTCGGTGGTTCGAATCCACTGGCCTCCATTGCTGGATTATTCCAGCTGGTTGCATTGAACAACAAGTAAAGTTCAATCAAATGGGTTATAGCCAAGTGGTAAGGCAATGGTTTTGGTACCATCATGCGCTGGTTCGAATCCAGCTAACCCAATCGTTCGAAAGAACACCTAACCCGAAAAAAGGTCATCATTTGATGACCTTTTTTTGTTGTATTATATTTTTAAGTTAAACTTTGGATTTT
>VOFH01000943.1_pt1 | contig 45366 bp, 55 predicted proteins | sample 5384091 | NCBI WGS metagenome assembly VOFH01 (sample SAMN12384727, study PRJNA508395) | human gut metagenome | isolation source: healthy gut G | host: Homo sapiens
TAGACGGGTCATTCTGATCTCTCGCAATAGCCGCCCGGAGTACCAACCTTACCATCTGTTTGACGATTACGATAATCATTCACTTTCCCATTTGCGTCAGTGATAATCTTGCCATCGGCAAACTTTGTACCCTTCGGAAGTACGGAAAGCAATTTCACACAAACCGTCACCATCAAAATCATACAAGATATAAGAAGTATAATGTGATCCGGAACGGATGTTAATTCCCAAATCAATCCTCCACAAGAAAGTCCCGTCCATTTTATATGCTTCCAACAGAGTAGTACCATCAAACCAAACTCCCATATTCGCTCCGTCGTATGGTTCTCTCTTCACCACAATCTCTAATTCACTGTCACCGTCCAAGTCACCTAGCTGAATATCATCAGGAGAATATGTAATCGATGCATCGGGTACATTCATGTTTAATCTAATTTCATGATAAAACTTTTCTGCCATTTCAGAAGTAAATGTATAATCGCAAAGCGTTTCAGCCTGATTAGCAAGAGTAACCCGATATACATTCGTTTTTGATACATCAATATCTGCATCCACCCAGGAAGTCGTATTTGAAATAGGTTCTTCATTCAATTTCACTTCCGTCTCACCGTCTACTGATTTATAAATATCCAAAAGCAACATTAGACGGATCGGTCTTCAATAATCTCCAGCTAATCAATGCGGATGCAATCCTGATGCGTTATTGGGATCAGAAGCCGAAATAGGATCATAACTCACCCACATGGCGCGGCTACCCGTTATGACTTCGGTCGGCAGAGGAGGCAATTCTTCTGTTTGATTGCCATTGTTCACTTCAACGACGGGGTCATTATCTGAGCAAGCAACTATAGCCAGCAAATAAAACAGCCCCAATATTATATAATGTATCTTCATTTCTTTCTTGTTTTTTATTCTATAAACATCCGTTCTATGCAAGAATATCCTATTTCTATTCATCAGTATTCCGGTTAAGTTACCAACCCGGATTCTGCTCCAAATTAGGATTTTTCGATTTTTCACTCTGAGGAATCGGGAAGAAATACATCTTATCATCCCAACTTCTTTCTTTTACCTTACGCTCATACGTATAAATATCATCCCCATTTTTCGTAATTTTCATTTCAACAATGTTCTTGAAATGTTTGTCCCCTCCTTCCAACGCCGAACATCCCAAAAACGATGTCCTTCAAAAGCCAATTCTACCATACGTTCATTCTGATATTTCTTCCAGAAAGCATCATTGGTCATCCCTTGAGGGAATCCGGGCATTCCGGCACGTGTACGGACTACTTTGATAGCATCTACAGCCGAAGTTGTAAATTCACTGTCCGTTGCATACGGACTACCCAGATACTTATATACAGCTTCCGCATAATTCAAATAGAACTCTCCAAAACGGAACGTAATCCATGAATGATAGGTCTTTGAAGCTGTACTTACGACGCAAGTCTACTGCCGTCTGACAATACTTCTTCAGATAATAACCTGTCGGAGTTCCGCCACTCAAAGGTTCCGCATTTAATCCGCCCTGATAGGTTTGCAGAGGAACAGTATTCCAGTTAGGCCATTTTTCGTCTCCATTCTTGGCAATAGTCAGATAGAAACGAGGGTCGCGGTTGGTATAATAAGGATTAGTAGGATCGTAGTTATCCAACTCGTCCGGGCGCAACCCTGTATCCTTCATCTCATACGCATCCACCAGTGTCTGTGTGGGACAGTTTCCACCTTTACAATTTTCCAACCCTACCGGGAAGTTATATCCCTCAAAAAGAATTAGTGGTAGTAGTGGCACGACGGAGAAAAATCAATTCACTAGTAGCGTCATTGTAATTATCCTTACTCCAAAGTGATGAATAATCCTCCACTAAGAGTTTTGCCTTTTCAGCAAATCCATTACTGTCATCTAAAATTTCCTTATTGGCTTTAGCTGCACGATACCACAGCTCTTTATTATCAGTCGGGTTAAACAAAGGACTTGCCGCATACAACGCAGCACGAGCTTTCAAGGCCAATACCGTTTTATGGTTGGCACGTCCTGTTTCCGCCGGACTACTAGGCAATGCCATATCTCCCAGTTTACTGTAATCGACAATAATCTTTATCCTTTATATCATCACATTCGGCTATGATATAATCAAAATCTCCTGTGCCGGCCTGCGCGACAATGTATTCGATTCTTCGGCTGTTAATATATGGTCGCTAAACGGTACATCTCCATATTGCCGTACCAAGTTAAAGTAGAAATATGCACGAAGGAAACGCACCTCATACTGGTAATTGGTATAACGGAACATTTGTTGTGCATAATCACTGTTCAAAGCCAACTCCGGGAAATGTCAGTCCGGTAAACTTCTCCAGATATAAATTACAATTGGCTATCCCTTCATAACAGGACGTCCACATACTACTTTTAGCATTTGACGGACTCCAAGAACCATTGTAAAAAGTCTTCAATCTGATTTCCCGAATAAGCATATTCAGCCTCATCAGTAGCAGAACCAAGAATTGCCCCGCTATAGTTTCCAAAGTCCACATCCATGGACAAATAGATATTTGTTATCAGCCCTCCCACATTACCGAAGTTGAGCTTCACAAAATCCTCATCATAGTTATTGTACTCATGATATTCCATCTTATCTGAGCAGGAACCGAGTGTGACTACACACATCATTCCGTAGATAATGTTTTTCAGTTTCATTCTTTCGCTTTGTTTTTATGATTAAAAACCAATCGTAACACCGACTACTACACTCTTATTCAGCGGAGTCGCTACACCATAACATTCCGGATCTGCCACATCAATGTGATCTGAACAGAACAAGTCTGTTCCTCTAACATATAACTTGGCACTCCCCAATATCTTAGTCTTCTTCATCAATTCTTTCGGGAATCTGTAATACACCTCCGCATTACGCAACTTCAAGAATGATCCGGTCTGCCAACCAAACCGTATTAGCCTGATAGTTATTGGCATTACTCTGTGAACTCAAACGAGGATATTTGGCATTTTGATTTTCCGGTGTCCAACGATTCTCATAATAATGAGTAGAAAGTGTCGTATTATTTATCAATGGCCAAAACATACTCTTCGTATTCAATAAAGCAGAATAGTTACCTGTTCCCTGAAACATTACATCTACCCCAATCCCTTTCCATTCGGCTCCCAAATGGAAAGAATAATAAATTTCCGGGGCTGTCGTACTATAACCAATAGCAGTTTTGTCATTAGCATCAATGATTCCGTCTCCATTCACATCTTTATATTTTATGTCTCCCGGCACTACCGTAGTAAAGTTTTGTGTAAGGCTGTTTGCTATATCTTCTTTATCTTTGAAGAAACCTTCAGCTACCATTCCATATACTTGGCCCAACCGATTTCCTGTTTGCACAAGATTCTTATACAAACGCGGTTCTTCCAGTTGTTCCTTAATTTCATTCTTATTCCCAGCAAAATTACCGCCAAGATTAAACACTACATCTCCTAACCTTTTCGTATAGTTAAGTCCTAGTTCCATACCATAGCTATCAACGATTCCGGCATTCTCGAACGGAGCATCAACTCCCAGTACATCGGTATATTTACCCTCGGAAGAAACCCAAATATCTTTTCTCCGTTGATAATAGCCTTCTGCCGTCACATTCAATCCATTGAACAACATAGCATCAACACCAACATTATATTTATCCGCTTTCTCATGTGTAGAATTAGCAGTTGCCAAAGCGACCGATAATAGTACTTCCGAATTCAGAGTCGTAACTACTGTTAAACTTATATTGCGTCCGGTAGTCGTATAAATCTGGTCCCAATAGTCATATACGGTAGTACTTCCGTCTTTAGGCAGATAATCAACATTGATCACTCCAAACGAAGCGCGCAATTTCAAGAAGTTCACCCAAGACACATCTTTCAACCATTTTTCTTCCGAAAGTACCCAAGCAGCAGAAATGGTAGGAGAAAAAGCCCATTTATGTCCCGGTGCCAATAAACTGGAAGCCGAACCAACCAATGCCAGATCCAAATAATAGCGATTAGAGAAACCTACATGATTATACCAAGAAACATTTTGCCGATAAATAGTAGTGTTCAGACCGTATGAATCACGATATTCATAATCCCATTTCAATTGAGAATACACATCCCACTTTTGGAATGAACGATTATAATCTACACTACCTGCAAAATTAAATTGACGCGCCCAATTGTCAATACCCGCACCCTGAACCCATTTCACTGGATTCGCCACCTGAAATGGCAGTATAAAAACGGCCCGTTAGTTGTCCAGCTTGTTGCATAACCGGCATACGTATAAGTTTTGCTATGATCTTCCAGAATATTGGAATAGTTGTCATAAGCTAAACGAAAGTTAGCTCCCAATCCTTTTCAGCAAACCAGACAAATCTTGTGACAAGGTAAGGTCGGCAAACAAACTACGAGAGTGTCCTTTAGAATAAGCAGCTCCCTGCGATTGTGCGACAGGATTCGACGTCCCCGCCCAAGTAGTACTTCCTCCCCAACTGCCATCTTCCGTACGAACCGGAAAAAGCTGCAGAAGGAATCGAATAAATCATATCCCATAGGTTAACCGAAGCCCCCGGAATCCGAGATTCGGACAAGGTACCGAGAAGATTCAACTTCAATTTGGTAGTGGCGGTTAAATCAATATCCAGATTTGTACGCAAATTAGCACGTGAATACATATTTTGTGTAGAATATCCGTCATTTGCATTCGGGGTTTTGATAAACCCTTTGTCTGTTAATAAATTCGCCATAGTATAGTAGCGGAACTTTGCTCCTCCTCCACGGAATTCGATCGTATATTTATTAGACACTCCTCTGTCTTTAAAGGTTTCATCAATCCAGTTCACATTAGGATAGAGATAAGGGTACATACGGGAAGCCCCTCCACTGCCTACTCCATTACGGAAAGCATCGACTTCTTCCGAGTATACCGAGCTCCCAAACCTTCATATCCACGCGCTTCATTCACTGCAGAAGCATACGTAGCCGCATCCACAAATTCCGGACGTCGAGACTGTGTGTTAATGATATGATCATACGTAAAGGTTATCTCTTTTTGTTTTGTACTTACCACGCTTCGTCGTAATCAAGATCGCACCGTTCACTCCTTTGTATCCGTACAATGCCACAGCCGCGGCATCTTTCAGGATGGAAACGGATTCTACTTCTTCCGGACTCACCAAGCTCATGTCTCGTTCCAAACCGTCAACCAGCACAAGCGGTGTACTACTTGACAAGCTCTGCAAACCACGTACATAAAAGGTAGGATCTGCCATTAACCCGGTACTGACCGCATTCTGCAAAGTAGTAAGGCCCAATCCATATCCATATAAAGAATTGGATATATTCCGGGAAGACCGCTTATTAAACTCTTCATTATAGGTGGTAGAAACTGCTGCCGTTGATTCATGACGATTGAATGTCCGGTTAGCTCCCACATCAATAGTCTGAGCTGCATATCCCATCACAATGGTCATCGGACCATCAGTCTTTGCCACAACTGTGGTAGAGCCTTTGTCGACAGAAACGACACTCAAGCGTTGTCCTTTCTCGACCGCAATCTCGAATTTACCATCTTTATCAGTTTCAACCCGGGTCTCCACTGCGCCACCTTCCACATTAACGGACGCTCCATAGACTGGGTTTCCCGATTTATCAACAACAATACCTATAATGTTGTTGTCTGTATTCTGCGCTCTGACCGGAATGCTCAAACAAACCAGTAAAGCCAGTATCAGAATCTTATTTTTTTCTCATATAAATCAATATTCAATATTGTTTTAATCTATTTCGCTGTCTCACATTACCAACCCGGATTCTGAATCAATCCATATCCTTTGTTAATTTCCGTTTGCGGGAATGGAGAAAGATACCATTTGGGATCAAATCCGTATGTCCACCAACGACGGACCGGTTTGGATAACTCAAACCTTTCATATTCAAAAACGAGTAGGCTGCAATGCTCCCTTGTTCTTATCTCCTTCATTCCATTTAGCATTTCCCGTTATACGATTACCGGTATCATCCAAACGATAGGTGAGCAACCCGTGCAGGCGCTTCTCGAAACGATCGGCACGTTTGTAACGGATAAGATCAAAGTAACGGCTATCTTCAAGCCCCAATTCCCTGAACACGCTCGCACAGCAATTCTTCCAATAAGGCTGCTTTGTCAGAAAGTAAATTCTTATCTGTAACACACTCCGCCAAATCTTTCTTCAATCCTACACGGGCACGTACTATATTCATTTGGTTAACAGCGCCCCGGTGATCATTCTTGGCTTGAAGCAAGGCCTCTGCATAAGTTAAATAAATGTCAGATAAACGAAGATATACCCAATGCGTATACTGACGTTGGTACTTGTTCCCAAATAATATTTCATATTTTATAACCAGTCGCATAGTTACCTGATTCAAGCGCTGCATTTTGTCCTTCATCGTATCCTCCGACCCACAGTTCATAAGGTAAACCGGACATTGTTCCTGCACTCCAGTCTAACATCTTCGGCAATCCGTTTACCATGCAATGCTCATACAGACGAGGATCACGGGTTAATACGATTTCCGACAATAGTTGTTCTCCATTTTGAATGTTCCGGTCAGGAACATTGCATCCAACTTACCTTCTGTTTCCGCCTTTTCCAGTCAAACGGAGTACCGTCGGCCCATGGGAACATCTCCACATATTCCTGTGTAGGCGGATATTCGGTACGACAAAGTGACGGAACAGCCCAGGAATGCCACATATAAGAACTTGAGTTGAAAGCGTCCGACATATTCGTGCGGACAGAATGCAAGACCTCCTTGCTGTTCTGACGAATATATCCCATACGATATGCCTGCCGATACTGTTCCGGTGTTTCTTCCGAAGCCTTATTCAGGCTATACCCGCCTTGACTCTCCAGCTCTTTAAAGAATGCTTCACAAGCCTTCAAACAGTTATCCCAAAGTTCCGCATGGTAACCGCCGTACCATACCAGATGCTGCTGTTCAGCCTCTGAGTTTCCTCCTGCATATCCGTTGACATCGTTAAACAACGGAGAAGCGGCAAATTGCCAGATTTTGCATTTCAATGCCATCGCACCGGCCTTTGTCCAGTGTCCGGCCTTGCTGGCAAGATCGGCATCAGCATAAGCCCACACCAATCCACCGGAATTGATAGCATCATCCAACATCTTTATCATGTAGTTAACAGTCTCCTCTACCGTAGCACGGGGGATTTCATAACCTGACTCCGTACCGGTGAATGAAGCATATAACAATGGAAGACCTCCATAATGACGGAACATATCAAAATAGCGTGCCGCAATCAGGCATTTAGCTTCTGCCACCAACTGAGTTTTTCAGTGCTATCCATGCCCGGCACTCTATCTATATTTTCCATTAACAACCAGCACCAGCGCACTACTTCCCATACCATTTCCCGTGTATATGGGAAAATATTACCACGCGTGCCATAGTTGGCATTGAGAGAACCCAAATAATACTGCTGATATACAGTTGCGTCACTAAAATAAAGTGACCAGCAGTCTGTTAGCGCATCCTTCTTTCCTAAATAAGGACTGGAAGAATCAGGAATATTACCGTTACTGTCCGTATTATAGGGTAATCCGTAATACTGTCTACTGTAACAGGTATTCAAAAATTGGCGCGTATATTCCGCACTATTGAACACTGTGTCAATAGTAGCATTTCCGCCCGGTGCCTTATCCAAAAAAGAGTTTCCGAATTTAATTTCGTCCACATGAAGTGGAAACCAAACAAACCGCCGCTCCCAACATCGCACCGATGAACCATTTATTTTGTAATTTCATTGTATCTTTCCTTTATCTATTTTAGAATCCTAATTTCAAGCTCAACGTATAAGTCTTGGACAATGGATAAGAAGGTGCATTAGTAGCTCTTGCCTCCGGATCACCCCACAAATAAGGTGTAATAGTCCACAAATTATATCCTGCAAAAGCCAACTGGCATGTATTCAGTCCAAGTTTCTTCATCAATGGGAAGTGAAAATTGTATGCCACCTGAAGAGTTTTCAAACGCAGGTATTTTGCATCTTTCTCATATAAGGTGGAGGTAGCATAGTTATTCTTCGCATTGTCAATGGTAGCTCTCGGATACTCCGAAGATTGTGACGGATTTTCCGGTGTCCATGTATGGTCCAAATGGTATGCCAACAATCCTCCCTGCTCGCTATTGGAAGATGAATAAAACGGTTGACGAAATACATCCGAAATCATACGACTTACATTCCAGGCCCCTGTCCATTGAGTACTTATTTCCAGATTCTTCCAACTGAATCCTAAATTAATACCTAGCATATATTCAGGATCGTCTGTAAAGCCATAGTCATAACTTGCATCATTTGCATCAATCTTACGGTCACCATTCAAGTCAACATATACTGCATCTCCATTTTGAAGAATACTCGTGAGTCGGGAACGGACGATTAAATGTCTGCTCATATAGCGCAGGTGTATCCTCATCATAGAAGCGCCAGAAAACATATTGACTACGCGAACCGATACGGTGTCCCTTCTGATATTGATATAAATTATTCTGCGGTGCTTCCTTCTTTTCAAGAATCTCATTCTGATTATAAGAAAGGTTAATACCCGCCCAATAACGGAAATTATCGCCAATCTTATCGTTCCATTTTAAAGAAAGTTCCCAGCCCCAACTGTCTACACTTCCTAAATTTGAATAGGGAGTAATGAACCCTAACATTCCCGGAGCTGTACCGTCACGCAAAAGGATGTCATTACGACGTTCTTTATAATATTCAAAGGTTGTTTACAGACGGTCATCAAGGAAGTTAATATCAACACCATAGTTCCGTTTCAGAGCTTTTCCCATGTCACAGCAGGGTTATTCTTAGCTACCTCACGCGCACCCAGACTAACAGTACCATTATCTGTTCCGAATCCATATCCCCAGGCGTTAGTTGCTCCTCCACTTGCCGTTACACGATTTGCCAAGTCACCTAAACCGACATTATATGGATCAGCCATATACATAAACCGCGATCCTCCAATATTATCGTTACCTACCAAACCGACACTGGCACGTAATTTCAAGAAGCTAACCACCGACTTCAAAGGACGGAAAAACTTCTCTTCACTCATCACCCAACCTATAGAACCAGCCGGGAAATAAGAAAAGCGCAAATCGGACGCAAAGTTTTCCGAACCGTTATAACCCACATTAAACTCTGCCATATAGCGGCTCTTCCAATCATAAGTGACACGTCCGACTAATCCGACATATCCATGAGGAATGTCCGAATATAATTTCGGATAATACTCTTTCTGTTGATTATACAAAACTAAGGCTGTCACCGTATGATCACCAAAAGTACGATTATAATTAAAGCTGGCTCCCATATACCAATTACGTGCTTTGCCTGTAGTATACGAATACTTCACATCTGTATTCTCTCCAAACTTACGATAAGCAATACTACCGTCATCCATCAATACAGGAGTGTATGTAGCAATAGACCCACCAGAACCGACTTTATTAACTGTAAACGAGCTGTTATAAGATCCCTTCACTTTAAAAAAGAAAGTCCTTTAGTCAAGAAGTCCATTTTTTGATCCAGAATCACATCCACATTCAGCGAATTGTTGCTGGTCTGGCTGAACCCATTTCCATAATATCCCATACCTGTACCTCCTGTAAATGGTAATTTCAGTCCGTCTGAATAAGTCTCATCGCTCGAATTTACCAATTTTCCATCTATGATTCCCGGACTGGAGAAAGGAGTAGCATAATACATATTTTTAATCAATCCGGAAGATCCTGACTCGTACGCGGTTGATCTGAATTATTCACATTACCACTAATATTGAATGACAAAGTAGTCGTTTTAGTGACATCCATATCCAAGTTTGTACGATAGTTAAACCGACGGTACTGATAGCTTAAATTATAAGGAAGATCAAACTCACTAAAAGTCCTCCTTGCGTATAAGCACCTGCAGAGATGAAATAACGTACTTTATCTGTTCCTCCCGAGATGTTCAGATTATGCTGGCTCTGAAGCGTAGAGCTTTTCATAATATAGTCAGCCCATTGTATATTTGGGAAACGAATAGGATCGGAACCATCTGCAAATTTTGAATCACGCCATCACTAAATAAGGCAGATTTGCCATCACCGGACATCATTTGATTATGAAAACGGGCATAGTCATAGGAACTTGCCTGTTCTACCATTTTTGTAGGCATCAATACAGAAGCAGAAGTAGTAAACGAAATTTTCGCCTTTCCTTCCTTTCCTCGTTTAGTTGTAATCAAAATGACCCCATTTGCTCCACGAATACCAAATACGGCTGTTGCCGAAGCATCTTTCAAGATAGAAATGGATTCAATTTCATTCGGGTCGATATCACTCATACTTTCACGATCCACACCGTCTACCTGAATTAACGGTGAAGAATTTTCCCAAGTAGCTTTACCACGAATAAAAATTTCAGCGGCATCCGCTCCCCGGCTCACCGGAATATTGTACGGTAGTCAGACCTGTCATCTGACCTCCTAATACATTGGATACCGAACCTACAGATACACGGGTCAATTCTTCTCCCTTCACACTAGCGATAGCTCCTGTCATGGTCACTTTCTTCTGCGTACCATAAGCTACGATTTCCACCTCTTCAAGTGCTGTCACATCCTCTACCAGAATGACTTTCATGTCATTTTTCGCTACTACTTTTTATCGGTATAACCTATAAAAGATACTTTCAATTTCGCACCGGGACGTACATTTATTCTAAATACACCGTCAATATCGGTAATTGTACCATTAGATGTTCCTTCCGCAAGTACACTTGCTCCAATTATCGGTTCGCCTTGGCTATCTACTACTGTTCCTTTTATAGTACTTTGCTGCTGTACAACTTCGATGGCTGCCGAAGCTGTTTGCAATCCCCATACAGGTGCAAAGTTGCTATAGTGAAAAACAGAGCGACAGGTAAGGTTGTCCCTTTTATAAAGTTTTTCTTATTCATATATTTACATTTTCATGATATAAGTATAATTTTAACGGACTTTATATACCGTCATTATTTTAGAATGCAAGCATCATACGGAAATAACCGGCACGCGAATCACGTTCACAAATTATGTGATATCTTCCACCAGCCATACCGTGTGTCCATTGGTTGGCTGGAGAACGCTGTGTGCTACTCCAATAGTGTCCACTGTTAGTTTCCTGACTCGACAGAGGTCATCTCATCACCATTTACATTCTTGAGACAACGGTTAATAACACTCAAATTCTTAGCGACTGTATCCCAACACATTATAGAGGGCAAATACCAAGGAGTCACATTTGCCGGAATAGCTTCCGCTTCACGATAAGCCTTGATATACGCATAAGCATGGTCGCAAGTAGAAGGACTACCCATACCTTCGTAACACATAGTAAGTAACTGTGTATTATTGTATCCCATTAGTGCTGGGAAAACCAATGAAGCATCATTCTTGTTAACATCCTTCTCTGTGTTACAACCTACAAACTTGTTTGCCCAATTCTCATCTGAAGTAAACCAGTCTGAATAATAACCGGACTTACTTGAATGGAACATTTTCAAAGCAACATCATTTTGTTCACTATCTTTTACCACAGAATTCTTAATAGATAGCACTATACCGTGCGTACATGCAGGGAAATCGCGACGCAAAGCATCAACTTCTGCTGAATAGAGTTCAGTAGGTGTTACACTGGGTTGTGAATTTCCTACATAACATACAATACCAATCACATTCTCCGGCACCGTTTCCGCATCTACTGAAACTATTTTTCCATCTGCACAAAAATAGTCTCCTACCTGCAAAGTATGGTTGATTTTACTTTTATCTTCGATGGTATACATTTTCGCCGTTCCTCCTTCCAGCGTACCTTTAGCTTCATATTCCATCTCACTTACTCCAGAATAAGTACCCTTAATTGAGAATTCCTTCTTCGGATTAACCAAGAAACGGTATGTATCCGTACTTTCCTGATAATAAGGAGTTGCTTGAGTATTGTTCACTGTAAACGAACCGGCTGTTAATGGTAACAAATAATCATCTATACCGCCATTTGTAAAGCTATAGGTCAAATTAGGCATCTTCACTACCGCAAGAGCCATCCGATGTTGCATAGTAAAAAGCGATCTGTCCTTTCAAACGATCCCCTGAACACTACCCGTACTCGTCATCAAATCATATTGTGTATAATTTCCTTCATTTTGTTCACTGCCTATTTTCCAATTGTTGACGTATGTTTCAAAAGGATCCACTGTCTTCGTCGGATCAAAAGTCACATTCGCATTATACGGATAGTATGCATAAAAAGTCATCCGCTGAAATTGTGAACCTTTGTATTCAATAGGATCCCCTCCATCAGTCAATTCCCAATAGCCATCTGTCAGTGTGAATTTCCGATTCTTGATATCCTCTACCACCGTTTCTCCTCTTACCGCAAATATACCGATAGCATCTCCGTTAGAAAATCGGGTAGTATATCCATTCTCTGTAGCACGTGTCTTACCACTTTCGTCCATAAATCCTTCATCAGACACACTAATCTGAAATCCCTGCAAAGAATCCGGTGTTTCTCCGGTGAGTTCTTCATTTGCGAGCAAGACGCAAACTATGGCTGCGCCAGCCAGAAAAAAGCATTGATATATAATTATATATTTTCATAAATCTCATGTTTATATTTTTAGCATTTTTATCTATATTAGATTGGTAAACAGATCACTTCACAACAGGCTGTGGAGTTACGGTTTCTTCTGTAATATTCCAACTAGGATTAGTTATCTCTGTTCCAGTTTCAGCTATACTCGGGTCGGATGTTATAGGATCGTGGTTTTCATCCTCCCATCCTATTATTTGCGTTTGTTCTGTAATTGTCAACACATAATTATTGTCCTCGTATTTATTTGTCTTGATGATGTAATTATAAGAAAATCCTGATTTCAATTCTGTCAAGTTAGCAAACTCGGCTTCATAAAGATAACCGTTCATTCTAGCTTGGATAGTTACTTTGCCTTGCACCTTCTGTGGCAGTAAAATAGCTTGTACTGTATAATTATCCTGCTCTCCTATTTTATCCCAATAAATATCATCTTTATCCGTAACAGGGTCTTCACTGACTGTTGTCTCCCCTGTTTTAGGATTAAATGTACCATTATTCTTAAGCCCAATAAGATAACAAGTTATATCTGCCAAGTCCACACCTTCGCCAGCTTGAAACTCCAATCTAATACGGCTCATCACATGATTGAATGCTAATGTCACGTTCGGGGTTTGTGATGTAGCCTTCCCTTTAGCAAAAAGAAAATCTAACTTCGCACGTTCTTCTGCTGTAGCTTGATTTTCACTAGCTGTAGTCACTTCTAATGCAGGTTGTTCTTCACCTGATGTACCAGAAAATGGAGCGTATGCCACTACATCATACTCTCCGGAACCTAATACCCAAATCTCTTCTGCATTTCCTCCTTTTGCCGCAAAAAGACCATTGCCCTTGTATTTGTAATGAATATTCACTTGTTCCGTACCACAAGTGATTCCTACCGAGTCTTCTGCCTCCCAGTTTGTTTCCGTAGCTCTTGTAACAAGATTGCTAGCCTCATGATTGTTTATTACTGCACTAAAAAGAAACTTTCGCTCCCGTATCACCGGTAGCAAACTGAATATCAGTTTCTTTAATATCGTTGCTACATCCTGCTAAAAGTAGTAAGGCAACAGCAGTTGTGACATAGTTTTTTTTCATACCATGTTTTTTAAAGTTAAACATATTTTTGTTGATTAGTAAAATCGTCGTAAAGTAAAAAAGACAATGGCTGCATTCTTTTCCAAGCAGCAATTGAAATAAATGAAGCATTTTTTTTTATTGTTTTCCATATCTATTAGGTACATCTGTTAAGTTAAACAAAAGTTAGATTCTCTTTTTTTAAAGAATCTTCACACTCTACCTGTGAAAAAGTGTTGCAAACATAACGACTAAATCAAGATATAGCAATGCAGAATCGTACAAATGCATGGAAAATACCGTCTTTTGCACGATATTCCATGCTGTGGGCTCGTTTTTCAATTAGAGACCAATAGCTATGAACCTTTTTGTTTCTATTTTATTGTATGGAAAATAGTAATTTATAAACCTAAAAACGATATGGCGAATTTTTTCAATTGTGATTGTGCCAACTAAGAAGCTGGCAAATGGCAGACATCGAATAAGGATAGCAGTAGCACATCATTCGAAAACGAGATATATATCAACTCAGTTTACTTTGGATTCTGCTAGTCAGTTAAAAAATGGACGAGTGATAAAACATGAAAATGCTGCAAACATAAATGCATGTCTTCGGAAACTAATAAATGAGTATGAGGAAATTGTTACATCGATTAGTTATTTGCCAGCGATCTCATGCACCGAGCTAATCCATATTATAGCTTATGAACAGAAGAAAAAAGGTATAACCTTTCAAGCTGTTGCAAAAGAATACATGAATTTCATGAAAGGAGAAGAGCGGGAGAAATCTTACAAACTTTATAAGATAGCTTCAGAAAGATTCATTAAGTATATGAAAGGAGATTTTCCCTTAATTCAGTTGACTCCTCTCCATATACCAGAATTTGCAAATGTTCTTCACGAAGAGAATTTGGCAGATACTACCATCAGAATATATCTGACTTTAATAAAGGTGATAGTAAATTATGCCGGTAAGATGAATTATGTATCTTACTCCATTCATCCTTTTGTCCTCTTTAAGATGCCGACAAGTAATGTGCGGGAACTTGATTTGTCAATAGATGAACTGAAGAGAATACGTGATGTCCGGCTTTTAAAGTCTTCTTTGTCGATAGTAAGAGATATTTTATGCTTACCTATTATTTAGGTGGTATTAATTTGAGAGACTTATTAGCATATAATTTTAAAAATAAGAACGATATGCGTTATTTGCGTCACAAAACACTTAATAGTAAAAAAGTAGAGAATGGAATTGCATTTACTTTACAACCTGAAGCAAAAGTGCTTATAGATAAATATATGTCGAGAAATGGGCATTTGCAGTTTGGTAAATATTCATCTTATAAACAAATATATAGTTTAGTCTTCCGACATATAAATAAGGTAACAGAACTTTCGGGGGTAAAGAAAAAGGTTACTTACTATTCCGCCCGAAAGACATTTGCACAACACGGATATGATTTAGGCATTCAAATTGAAAAAAATAGAATACTGTATCGGACACAGTATGAAAAATAACCGTCCCATATTCAATTATATAAAAATTATGCAAGAACATGCCGATAAGGTGTTCCGTGCCGTACTTGACCAATTGCTATAGTATAGATAGTTTTTCACTGCTATTTTAGTTCCTTCTTTTTGCTAATCGATTTCATTCCGATCGCTATTCTTTTTCGTTCCACTATAGTTATCCGCAAAGTACACTATAGTTACCCTTTGCGGATAACTATAGTCAAACGCAAAGATAACTATAGTGGAACGAAGAAAGATTCGCATGCCGGATAACTCATAATAGGTAAAAAAGAAATTAATGGTACTAATTGTTCAAATCCTATCCTCAATTGATTGCTAGCTATATGTAGTCGTTTGATGTGCAGGCAGTTATGTTTAAAAAGAGAATCTAACTTTTGTTTAACTCTATAATAAATATGCTATGTAAATATATTAATATCATACAATATATTATACTACTAAACCTCTATAAAGTACTACGTTACAGGAATATCCATATAAAAAGAAACAAAGAGTCTTCATTAGAGGATAAAAAAGATAAATCAACAATAAAGGATCTATAAACCAATATTTATAATTTAATAATTAAAGTATGAAAAGCAACAAAAAGGTAATCACCTGTACGCCTATAAGGATACTATCCGACGGCTATTTCTCCTCACTTTGTTTTCTTTTTTAATAGTAGAATCTTATGCCCAGAATAAAACGATTTCGGGTACGGTTACAGATTTCACCGGAGAACCGGTTATTGGTGCCAGTGTGGTGGTGAAAGGTACTACTAATGGTACAATTACTGATTTAAATGGCAAGTTTCTCTTTCCAATGTGCCAATAAAAGGTACAATCACTATCACTTATATAGGATAAAAAGCAAGAAGTATCCGTAGCAGGAAATACTAACTTTCAAGATAACTCTTCAAGAAGATACTGAAACGCTGGATGAAGTAGTAGTTGTAGGCTATGGTGTACAGAAGAAAAGTGACGTAACCGGTGCTATGGCTCGCGTAGGTGAAAAAGAATTACTGAAAGCAATGCCTGTAAGAAATGCGCTAGAAGGGATGCAAGGTAAAACAGCCGGTGTAGATATTACATCTAGTCAGCGTCCCGGAGAAGTCGGTAACATTAACATTCGTGGGCAACGCTCTATTAATGCAGAGCAGGGTCCACTGTATGTGGTAGACGGTATGGTAATTCAAAATGGAGGCATTGAAAATATCAATCCTTCCGACATTGAAGCTATTGACATTTTAAAAGATGCTGCAGCTACAGCTATTTATGGTTCACGTGGTGCCAACGGTGTGATTCTTGTAACTACTCAAAAAAGGAAAAGAGGGAAAAGTAACCCTGAACTATTCCGGTACTGTCACTTTTGAAACGCTACACGATGTTACAGAAATGATGTCTGCCGCCGAATGGTTGGATTATGCCCGCTTAGCCAAATACAATGCGGGTTCTTATGCTTCGGCCACTCCAACTTTTGAAGCAGATAAAGCAGCATTCGGCAGTGTAAGCGCTTCGTGGAAGAATATCGAGCAAGCATGGTCAAATGGCAATTATGATCCCTCAAAGGTCGGCTCCTACGACTGGGCATCTCACGGCAAACAGACGGGTATCACCCACGAACATACCTTAAGTGCCTCCGGAGGTTCGGACAAATTCCAAGGTTATGCTTCATTCGGCTATCTGAGATCAAAAAGGAACACAACCAGGGCAAGCATATGAACGTTATACGTTAAAAACCTCATTTGATGTGACTCCTGTCAATTGGTTCAAAATGGGATCTTCAATTAATGCATCTTATTCCACTCAAGACTATGGATATAGTTTCTCCAAGTCTGTAACCGGTTCGGGTGATTTCTATAGCGCATTAAGAAGTATGATTCCGTGGACAGTACCTTATGACGAAAACGGTGAATATGTCCGTTATCCGAGTGGGGATGTAAATATCATCAACCCCATCCGGGAATTAGACTATAATACCAATCAACGCCGTACTTTCCGTGCTTCTGCCAGCATGTACTCACAGATTGATTTCGGTAAAATCTGGAAACCACTGGAAGGCTTATCTTATCGTCTTCAGTTTGGTCCTGAATTCCAATTCTACACTTTAGGAGTCGCTAATGCAGCAGATGGTATTAATGGAGATGGTAACAATGGCGCACAATACAAGAACGAACAAAAACGTGCATGGACATTGGATAACCTGATCTATTATAACAAAGCCCTGGGTCAACATAATTTAGGCATGACATTGATGCAATCCGCTTCTGCCTACCATTACGAGATGGGAGATATGAGAGCTACTAATGTAGCCTCATCAGATGAGCTTTGGTATAATATGGGATCTGATTTCCGGTACATTGAATTCCTTTGGTACTGGGCTAACCGAAACTCAGATGGCATCTTATATGGTTCGACTGAACTATGGTTACAAAGATAAGTACTTATTGACAGCATCTATGCGTTGGGACGGCGCCTCTCAATTAGCCGAAGGGCACAAATGGGCAAGTTTCCCTTCTGCTGCTATCGCATGGAGAATGGATCAGGAAGATTTCCTGAAAGACATCAGTTGGCTGAATCAGTTGAAACTTCGTGTAGGTATGGGTGTTACAGGTAATGCGGCAATCAAAGCATATGCAACTAAAGGCGCTATCACCAGGCTTATACTATAACTGGGGACAGAATGAGTCATCCTTGGGCTATGTACCTTCCGATCCTTCACAAAGAGCCTGCTAAAATGGCTAATCCAACTCTAGGCTGGGAAAGAACTACACAATACAATGTCGGTGTTGACTATGGTTTCTTTAATAACCGACTTACTGGTAGTATCGATGCATACAAAACAAGAAAACTGATGATTTGTTACTAGAAATGTCAATTCCTTCACTAACGGGTTATGTTTCTACTTATGCCAATGTAGGTAAAACATCCGGATATGGTATTGACCTACAAGTAAATGCAATACCAGTACAAACCAAAGATTTTTCGTGGAGCACTACTTTAACATGGTCAATGGATAGAAACAGAATTGACGAATTGTCTAACGGCAGAACTGAAGATGTGAACAATAAATGGTTTGTCGGTGAGGAAATCGGTGTTTATTACGACTGGGTATATGATGGAATCTGGAAAACAGAAGAAGCCGAAGAAGCTGCCAAATACGGACGTAAGCCGGGACAAATCAAAGTAAAAGATTTAAATAATGATGGTGCAATAGATGCCAATGACGACAACAAATTGTAGGTCACACACGTCCACGCTGGACAGGTGGATGGAGTAACACTTTCAGCTATAAGAATTTTGAGCTATCCTTCTTTATTTTATCACGTTGGGGATTTACTGTCCCACAGGGAGCTGTAACGCTTGACGGTCGCTATATGCAGCGTAAAGTAGACTATTGGGTAGCCGGTACAAATGAGAATGCAAAATACTATTCACCCGGTTCCAACGGTGAAGGAGCCGATGCCTTTCAACAGCGCAATGAACTATCAGGATGGCTCATACATTAAAGTACGTAATATCTCATTGGGTTATAACTTTACCCCGCAACAATTAAAGAAGTTGGGTATCAATAATTTGAAGCTATATGTTCAAGCCATGAACCCATTCAATATCTATAAAGCATGTGACTTTTTAGATACAGACTTGGTAAACTATGACAATAATACCAAAACATTTGGTTCACCTACCACTTTGAAGAGTTTTGTAATAGGTGTCAACATCGGATTCTAATCAACAAATTAAAGTAAAGACATTATGAAATTAAATAGAATATTATTTGCTGCTTTAATAGCCAGCGTAACAGGAAGCTCGATCACTTCGTGCAGTGAGTCTTTCCTTGATGAGAATTTAACAACTCAATATAGTACCGACCGCTTTAAGACACAAGAAGGTCTTGATGAATTAGTGACTGGAGCCTATCAGAAACTGAAATTCAAATTCAACTATATATGGGGAATCCAATGCTACAATATGGGAGTGGACGAGTTTACCGATGCTAATAATGTAATTCCTGCATGGAATCACTATAGCCAGGATTTAAACTCATCTGAAAATGCCGCTAACCAACCTATCTGGGACAATTACTACGGACTGGTTGAACCCGCAAACATATTGATTCAGAACATACCTCAATATTATAACCAGAGTTCACCTACATACAACACACGCTTAGGAGAAGCACACTTTCTAAGAGCCTATGCTTATTTCGAATTAGTGAAGCAATTTGGTGGCGTACCGTTGAAATTAGCTCCGTCTACAAGCGCGGAAACATATTTCACACGGAATTCTGCTGAAGAAATATACACACAGGTTATATCTGATTTTGGAGAAGCCTACAGACTACTTCCCAATAAAGGTGAATCAATCGGACGAATTAACAAATATGCTGCTGCCCATTTCCTTGCAAAAGCACATTTATTCCGTGCCTCCGAATTGTACAGCGATTGGAATAGTAATTATATAGCATCCGACCTCGATGCTGTTATTCAATATGGTTCGGAAGTTGTAGACGCACATCCGTTGTGTAATGATTATGTAGAACTTTGGGACTATGAACAGCCAAACGGAGCCAATGAAAAAAGTAAGTGAAGTGATTCTAGCGGCTCAATTCTCTAATGATGAATCAACATGGGGACGCTTTGGAAATCAGATGCATCTTTATTATCCGGCCGTATACCAAGGCAATGATATAGGTGGATGTAAACGTGACATCTCCGGAGGACGTGAATTCTCATACGTAAGTGCTACAGAGTATACCATGCAGGTATTTGACCGTGTCAATGACTCTCGTTTCTGGAAATCATTCATCACCTGTTATGGAGCCAACGAAACCAAAAGCGCTCCTACCTGGACAGCAGAAGATATGCCATACGCTCCGACAGGTGTAAAAGAAGGTGACAAACGTTTTAGTGGAGGTGAACTCGGTATGAAATACATCGTTAATGACCCGGGAGACAATCGCTATGAGAAATATCCCAATGCTCCGGCATATACTGTTTTGAAAGATGGAAAAATGTGTAACACGTATACATATGTACGCTATTTCAAAGGGCAGGAACACAGTTGGAATGTAAATGAAAAAACAGGTAATTATTACGATATCATACCCCACAAACGTTCCGTAGCTTTATCTAAATTCCGTGATGGTTACCGTGTTTCTATTGCGTCTCAATTCGGTACTCGCGATGCTATTATCGCCCGTTCGGCAGATGATGTACTAATGGTTGCTGAGGCATATATTCGTAAGGGGGAAGCCAACTATGACAAAGCTATCGAGTGGATGAATAAATTACGTGAACGTGCCGGTTATAAAGCAGGCGAGGATCGTAGTAAGAATGTAGATGGCGGACAAGCCTATAAGAACAATCCTTATTGTTCGGGAAAGGGGGGCGGTCACTCCTCTGAAGGTGCTATTTACTGGGAAGAAAATACTTATTATGAGTCAAACAATATCGAACAGGAAACCACTGCTTCTACCAAAACTACGATGAAATTAAATAGTGTGACAGACGTATATAACTCTACAGTAGACACTCCTATTTACAACGAACTGGGATGTACATCCAATGCTGACAAAATGATGTGCTTCCTGTTGAATGAACGTACAAGAGAACTTTGTGGCGAATTGCAACGCTGGGAAGATCTGGCACGTACCAAGACGTTAGACGCCCGTTGGCATAAATTCAACGACGGTGCCAGCAGAGGTCTTGGCGAATTCAAATCGGAGAAACATTACTATCGTCCGATCCCCCAAGCCTTCTTGGACGGTATCACCAATTCAAATGGTTCTGCACTAAGCAATGAAGAAAAGAAAGCAATGCAGAATCCGGGATATTAAGGTAAACAACTAAACCTATTGCCACTTGGCACTCTTCGAAATAGAATTTCTAATCAAAGAGTAGCAAGTGGCAATATTTTCTAATAGCTCCGTTGTTTTTCACTTCGTCTTCTTCTCATGAACTCTTAATCTGTTCACTAATCTGCTCCATTCCCTTTATTGAAGGATGCCCACTCTTTTTGTCAATGTCATGCAATTCTATGCAATCAATGTTATAATGATTGCAGATAGTTCTGACTGATTCATTAAACTCTTCCTTTAAACCGGAATTCAATAGAAAATAGATTTCAACATTAGGATAGCGATCAATCATGTGATCGAGCATATAAGCCATAGCCGGACGGAATGTATATAAATCTTCCTTGGTCCACCCTTCATACTTGTAATCCCCAAGCGGAGAGCCAGCCCAACAATCATTCGTTGCACCAAAAATAAAAATGATATCCGGACATCCCAGTTGATCCATACGGGTAATAAAAGAACGATCCGAATAATCAGCCTGATTATAACCCGTATTACAAATCGTTGCACCCGAAAAGGAATTATTGACACAAAGGCGGTAATTATTCTCTTTAATGAATTTATGCCACCACGTCTGCTTTACTGAAGTCACATCTGTTTGTTGTCGTGGAGAGACATAATACCAAATACTATTCGTATCTGGTTGTAGATATCCTTCAAACGTTGAATACGAATCGCCTAAAATAGAAATAGATTTCAGGCTTTGGGCAAAACTTATACTGCTACATATAGTTAGTAGCAGCAATAAAAACAGGATTTCTTCATACTAGAATAAAGTTTTCAATTTTGCTGCTAATATACTACATTATACTAAAATTATAGCATGAAATTTTCTGCTACTTTCAGGAAAGGGTCATTTCCTTTCCTATCATAGGTCACATTCTTTTCCACTACATTCTCTACATTATTCACTTTCTTCACGAACTCCTTTACCTCTCCTACTTTTACATCCCTAATCATTACATTCTTAGCCGGAAGTTTGGAGTTACCTTTCAATTCGTAAATAGCGTCTGCCGACTCACAAGTGACTTTATCCATATAAATGCCATCAATACGAGTAATTCGTTCTTCATAAGTAGGTACCAAGATCTTTCCATTGGTATAACACTTCGGTATCTATTTCGAGTACACGTTGAGCCGTTCCTGCCTGTACGTTCTTCATATAAACGTTTTCTATAAACCCACCTCTACGATGATTGGTCTTTACAAAAAAAAGACGCATTACTGAATTCGGAGCTGTACAATCATGCATATAAATATTCCGTATTCCTCCGGAAATTTCACTTCCAATACCAAGTAATGTATGTCCTTTAAGAATCTGGCAATTACGGATAACAATATTTTCGCAAGGAGTATTTAATCGCCAGGCATCCTGATTACGTCCGGCTTTAATCACTACTGCATCATCCCCTGATCGAAAGAGCAATCTTCCACTAAAAAGTTACGGCTCATTTCAAAATCAATACCGTCATTATTATGTCCATGTGCTTTTACATCGAGATTACGCACTAATCCCCCGTCACACATATAGAGATGAATGGTCCAAAACGGACTTTCACGAATCTTAAACCCATCCAATAAAACATTCTTGCAGCGATTGAAATGAATCAAGTGCGGACGAAGGTGGTTCTCTCCTACTGCCATTTGACGTTCAATAACAGGAACATCGGTCGAAGCTTTCGTATATAACTCTTTCAATGCCTCCAAATGAGGTTGAGGACGTTTGAACCATACTTTCCAGGTATCCATCTTCGGCTGAAGAGTCCCTTTACCTGTAATCGCCACATTCTCACATTCAAAAGCATAGAGCAATGGAGAATAATTATAACATTCCAAGCCTTCCCATGAAGTCATCACTGCCGGAAGATAATCAGAAGGATTATCCGTAAAATTCAGAATTGCATTCTCCTCCAAATAAAGATTTACATTACTTTTTAAAATGAATTGGCCCAGTTAACCATATACCTGCCGGAACAACAACACGTCCGCCACCTGATTTATGACACGCTTCAATAGCGGCAGCAATTGCTTTTGTATTATCTACTCTTCCTCCATTGACGGCACCGAAGTCTGTAATTATAAAGTCCTTATCAGGATAGATAAAGACTTTAATAGGTTGCATCGGAAAAGGAGCGGTTACTTTAAGCACTTCATAGTTGCCATTTTTCGAAGTAAAAGAAGCGGCTAACAAATAAAAACAGGTACAAGTTATTAAACTTAGAAAATATCTTTTTAATCATATCATTACTCTATTATCCAACATACCAAGATAAAACATTCTTAGTTATTTCACACTCTGAAAATCGGGAATTCGTTTCACATTAGCGCCTTTCATTACTCCCTTCTTTATTGCTTCATTTGTGGCTGTAATTTCTTGTTTTACTTTCTTATAATAATCTTTTGTTAGCCCATTGGCTATGGCATCTGACTCTGTTGCCGCCCAGAAATATTGATAATCTGTCAATATCAGATCCGGTGCCAAAAAAGACAGAATCTCCTTCAAATTTTTCACGTAAATCACCTAAATAAATAGTGTCTGCCGGATTTATTTTCTTATCATTTTGAGATTTATTACTCGAATTACCAACACAAGAAGCAATTAATATTCCTCCAATCAAAAAAAACAATAGTTCAACAGTCTCATAATAAATAATTTAATTGTAACATAATTCTTTTCAACACTTATTTCACTGAAAACACCAATACACCCGCTGTAGGAATATTTGTAGTCCCAATCAATGCTTTGGCTCCCTTCGATAAGTTGAAGGTATAAGGCTGGTCTGAATAGTTCAAAACAATTCCCAAGCCATTCCGGTATTCCATTGTCACGCCATAAGGCAAATCCATTACCGGGATATTCAGCTGTGCATATAGTTTTTCAATATATCTTTTTCCAATGCTCCGTTGTGGCTGTCCACTCCAACATAAGTAATCGTACCTTTCCCCAGTTTGCGGAAAGTCACGGCCGGACTTCCTGCGTAGAATTCGTTTTTATAAGTAGCCCATATTTGAGCATCTGCCGGAGGATTCAGAATCTCTCCCCATGTATTCCAGGCATACTCTTTTCCGTTGTACAGATAAAGTCGCCTCCACCGGCAAATACGCTCCACATCCATAAACGGACAGCTCCAGGCAGCGGTTGAGGATTGATACTCCCCCAATTCACCTGTCCTGGCTGAAGTTCCATTACTCCATAAGTACCTTGTATGGGTCTGAAAAAGTCATTGGCAAAAGCAATACGCAACGGATTTCCTACTCGATATCCGCGGCGACCAATACCTTCATTGTCTCCATACACCATATAGCGAGTATAACTTTGAAAATCAAGTGCAGGGCTGCCACCTATATGTCCTTCCTCATAATTAGGAATATAGTTAGTAGTCACCCATTGGTTCTTTGCATATTTTTTTATCAACAAACATTGTTCATTCAAAAAGTCGTTTGTCTGACTGGCAGCGAAACGGCGGTAATCCAAAATCTGATGATGATTCATAAACATCTGGGCAGTTTTAGGAAGAGTTATTTCATCAAAAGAAGAATAAACCTCACTCCAAAAAGCCGTTCCCCAGGCATCATTCAATGCTTTAATGTCATGATGATATTTTTCACGTAAAAAATCCCGGAAAGCCAGTTCGGCTTTCGGATTATAATCAAATTGTACGGCCGGCTCATTATCGAGCTGCCAGCCGATTATTCTGGAATCATTTCCATAATGCTGAGCTAACTTCTCTATCATTTTATAAGCCAGTTCTCTATAAACGGGAGAAGCAAAAGAAGCATGTTGACGTGCTCCGTGATCAAGCACGGTACCATTTTCATTTTTAATCAAAATTTCAGGGTATTTACGGCTCAGCCATACTGGTGGAGTTGCCGTAGAAGTACACATAATGACTTTCAAATCATATTTGGCAGCCAAAGCCACCGCTTTATCCAACCAGGCAAAATCATATTTTCCCTCTTCCGGTTCCAATTGCGCCCAAGCAAATTCCGCGAAATGGGTGAATTCAAAACCCAAATCGTGCATCTGTTTAAAATCTCTCTCCCATTGACTCTCATCCCAATGCTCAGGATAATAATAAGCACCGGTCAAGGTCAAATCCTTGTCTTTAAACCAAGGCTGTTGTGCAAAAAGTCCTCCGGCCAAAGAACAAGCCAAAAGAACGGTCACAAATCGTTTTTTCATGATAAAATAGTAATTTAATAGATTTTCCATTCCCATAATCCGGCTGCACCTTTATCTATGTGCAAACGCAAATAACGTACTTTATCTCCCACCGTTGCCACATGAGGTGAACATGCCTTCACCTCTTTTACTCCGGCACAAGGTTGCCAATTAGTACCATCATTGGATTTTTCGAGATGCCAGGCATGGCCTTCAGCAGGGTGTACAAAGGCAAATTGACACTCCGTTACTTGCATGGCTTCACCCAAATCCACCATCAGCCAAGGATGATCATCATTTGTTTCTGCCATCCAGCGTGTTCCATTAGACCGGTCGCCTGCATTTCCAGGGTGATATATATGTGTGCGTTCCACCTTGACAAGCGAAGTTTTATCAGCCAAAGGACAATTAGGCTGAGTTTCTATTTCAACCTTAGAAGTACGGGGAGAACGTACGCTGGATGCACTGAAAGAAGCTTTCAGCGCCTTATTTTCGCGCTGTTCCTGGCTGACAGCCAAGTAACCAACTCCCTTTTCATCAGGAACAAGTGTCTTTATAGTGCCATCCTCATTAAATTCCATCCGATTGGCATATACTTGGCGGGTAGTTCCTCCGTCACCGTACTCCAGATATACGAAAATATAATCGTCTGTTTCTTCATTATAAAATACATTCCCATGTCCCGGCCCCCAAACATTATTGGCAATGGATGAAAAAAGAAAAATATCATTGCCTTCGGGCTTTTCAAAGCCCGACAAAGGGGACTGCCGGCTCATCATGTAAGCATTTACATAATTCTGATTCCCTCTCAAAGTATAGATGTAATAATAAATACCTTTACGTTTAAACATAACCGGCCCTTCCGAATACCCTTGACGAGCCGTACTCATCACAATAGTATCACCGGTTAAATGCTGCCAATCGTCAGTCATACGGGCAGCCATCCGGCGGCGCCAGAATAAATAAGCAGTTCCATCATCATCCACAAAAGGTTCCCCATCTATATCCGGAGCAATACAAGATTGATCAAACCCATCCAAAGAATGAGAAGATATAGAATTACGTCCAGCAAAAAAGGAAAGGACCTTCGGGACGGTCGGACTTCAGCACATAGGTACGTGCATTCTCATCCGGTTTTACAAAAGTGGTATAAAGATAATATTCACCATTCTTCTCCACTACTCTGCCGGGTGCCCAATAACGAAAATATCCCGTCTTTTTCTCTCCTTTGGCATTGACATATTCATGTCCTTTATGCCAATCGAATCCCACAATATGTGACCCGTCAAAACTCCAGTTTACAAAATCTTTAGATTTCCATACCACAGGAGTACCTGCTTGTGACAACCCTTTATCAATATCAGTAGTACCATAAAGATAATAAGTATCACCAAATTTGGATAAAGAAGGATCAGCAATATTATCCGGAACAAGAGGATTAAAGTTATGGATACGAAGCAATTTATCAAGTACAGCCTTCTCTACGGTAAAAGCAGTTCCGTGACGGGTTCCTTTTGGAAAAGATACACGGTCAGATACATCTTCCCATGTCTTTCCATGATCACGACTGCAAACAGCTCCATATTGATGATTACGGTATTTATCAAAATAGACATAAAGAGCATCATCTACAAAAAGTGGCGCAGGTCCCTCACACCAATAATTTCCTGTAATGGAAGGAGAAACGGTAGTAGGAAATCCATCCTCTATCCGTGTTGTCCGTGTTATTCTCAAATTCTTCTCTGCCGGCAACGAGTTTTCATTCTTCACCACCATAATCAAGTCTTTCATCACCGGATCGCGTACAATAGCTGCATCAATCACACTGAAATCGGGATTAAAGAACAGTTTGGTTTCAGAAAATGTATTAAAATCCTTCGTCGTAACATAGTAAATACGATGGTTCAGCCCTTTCTCACTCTCAATGACCGGCACTTCCTTGTGACGTCCGGGAATGGTCGTTGCCCAAAAAATATAATAAGTTTGCGAAGATTCATCATAAAACAATTCAGGTGCCCAGCAATTATGTGCAGCAGGCTCATGCATCATTACCGGAATAGAACGCTGCTCACTCCAATGGATTAAATCGGGAGAAGAAGCGTAACCTATAATCCGGTCTGTCCAACTGGAAGTCCACACCATGTGAAAGGTTCCGTCCGGCGCCTGACAAATACTAGGGTCACGCATCAGACGGTTCTTCCCGACCGTAGGTATCAAGAATGATTTTCCATGATTCAGGGGAGTCCATGTCAGCCCATCCAAACTATAAGCCAAATGAAGACCGTCCCGACTGTCATTAATGAAATAAGAGAACAAATAAGCCGTATCACCGGCAAATAATCCGGAAACTGCCCCTAACAAGCAGAGCAAACTGAATAATCGTTTTTTCATGTATACAATGATTTAATTGTGAGCATACAAAGATAAAAAGAGATTTGGACTTTTTTCTGCACATACAAGGCATATCCATGTAAAATCGTACAAATATATCGCACATTACCCTTATTTTATACGAATTTCCATCTATATGTACTTCTTTCTATTTACATGCAAATGAAAAGACCTTAATTTAGCAACATCAAATTCAAAGTAAAAAGATACTATGAAAAAAACGTTATTGACAATCTGCCTAGTATGGATGTGCTTCTCGTTAAGCGCACAAAAAATTATTGACTTATCCGGAAAATGGTCATTCAGTATAGACCGTCAGGATAATGGAGAAAAAGAAAAATGGTTCAGCCACACATTGAATGACTGCATCAACCTGCCCGGCTCCATGCCCGAGAAACTGAAAGGTGATGAGGTCACCGCAAAGACCCAATGGACAGGCAGTCTCTATGACAGTTCCTACTATTATAATCCATACATGGAAAAATACCGTAAAGAAGGTAATATTAAATTTCCATTCTTTCTGACTCCCGACAAACATTATGTAGGAGCTGCTTGGTATCAGAAAGAGGTGAATATACCTGCCGACTGGAAAGGTGAACGTATTTTGTTGTTCCTGGAACGTCCCCATATAGAAACAACTGTATGGGTAAACGGACAAAAGACAGGAATGCAGAATAGTCTTTGCGTTCCCCATCAATATGATATAACCCGTTATGTCCGTCCCGGAAAATGTACTATCACCATCCGAGTGGATAATCGTATCAAAGAAATCAATGTCGGACCGGATTCACACAGCATAACCGACCAGACCCAAGGAAACTGGAACGGCATTGTAGGACGCATCTGTCTGCAAACGACTCCGAAAACATATTTCGATGATATTCAAATATATCCGGAACCGGAACAAAAACTGGCACGTGTCAAAGTCGTCATCAAAGGTGCAGGCATTACAAAAATAAAATTATCAGCGGAGAGTTTCAATACGGATAAAAAGCATATAGTTCCCGCCATACAACAAGAAATCAAACTCAACAAAGGAGTGACGGAAACAGAAATGGTATTACCTATGGGGAATGATATGCTGCTATGGGATGAATTTCATCCGGCCCTGTACAAACTGAAAGCAGAAGTCACCAATGGGAAAAAAACTGAGATAAAAGAAATACAATTCGGTATGCGCCGATTTGAAATCAAAGGTAAATGGTTTTATGTAAACGGGCGTAAAACTCAGCTTCGCGGAACAGTTGAGAACTGTGACTTCCCGTTGACCGGTTACGCCCCGATGGATGTAGAAAGTTGGGAACGAGTATTCCGTATCTGTCGCAATTATGGACTGAATCACATGCGTTTCCATTCATTCTGTCCTCCCGAAGCCGCTTTTATGGCTGCCGACCGGGTAGGATTCTATCTGCAACCCGAAGGTCCGAGCTGGCCCAATCATGGTCCCAAATTAGGTTTGGGACAACCTATTGACAAATATCTGATGGACGAAACCATCGCATTAACCAAAGAATATGGCAACTATGCCTCTTATTGCATGTTGGCATGCGGAAACGAACCTAGCGGACGCTGGGTAGAATGGGTGACCAAGTTCGTAGAATATTGGGAAAAGAAGGATCCCAGACATGTATATACCGGAGCATCGGTAGGCAACGGATGGCAATGGCAACCTCGCAACCAATATCATGTAAAGGCAGGGGCACGTGGCCTGACCTGGTCCAAGAAACAACCGTCCACCCAAGACGATTATCGTTTCCAGAATCATCTTGACACCGTGAGACAACCTTATGTATCCCATGAAACAGGTCAATGGTGCGCTTTCCCCTAATTTCAATGAAATACGTAAATATACAGGTGTCAATAAAGCTAAGAACTTCGAGATTTTCAAAGACATTCTGGCTGACAACCACATGAGCGACCAAGCCCATCTATTTATGATGGCCAGCGGAAAGTTGCAAGCCCTTTGTTACAAATATGAAATAGAAAAGACACTCCGCACGCCTGATTATGCCGGTTTCCAATTATTGGCACTGAACGATTATTCGGGTCAGGGAACTGCACTAGTAGGTGTTCTTGATGTTTTCTTTGAAGAAAAAGGATATATCAACTCTGCAGAATGGAGACGTTTTTGCTCACCTACTGTTCCACTGATGCGTACAGATAAATTTGTATATAATAACAAGGAAATTTTAAAGGCGGATATTGAAATCGCTCATTTTGGTGCCGAGGCATTAAAACAAGCAGAAATTGTATATACGTTAAAAGACGAATATGGCAAAGTATATGCGCAAGGCACATTGGCAACACAAGACATCCCTATCGGAAATTTAAATCACACTGGTAGCCTTGAGTTTCCGCTTACTGATATCCAAGAGGCTAAAAAGCTGAATCTGGAAATACGCATTACAGGAACAGAAGCTGTAAATGACTGGAATTTCTGGGTTTATCCCGCCCAAGTGACAATAGCCGAAGGAAAAGTATACACTACCGATACCTTGGATTCGAAAGCCCTGGAAATTCTTCAGCATGGTGGAAATGTGCTTATTACAGCTGCGGGCAAAGTGAGTTATGGTAAAGAAGTGGTCCAGCAATTCACTCCTGTATTCTGGAACACCTCCTGGTTCAAAATGCGTCCTCCTCATACCACAGGTATCTTAGTGAACCCCAAACACCCGTTATTCCGTCAGTTTCCGACAGAATATCACAGCAATCTGCAATGGTGGGAACTGCTGAATCGTGCTCAAGTGATGCAATTCACCCACTTTCCACCCGCTTTCCAACCTACGGTTCAAAGCATTGACACTTGGTTTATAAGCCGCAAGATAGGTATGTTATTCGAAGCCAATGTATTAAATGGGAAAGTGCTCATGACAAGCATGGACATTACCTCCCAGCCAGAGAAACGCATTGTAGCTCGTCAGATGCATAAAGCCATTTTGGATTATATGAATTCGGACCAGTTCCGTCCGCAATTTACTGTAACACCTCAACAAATCAGTGAGTTGTTCACAAAAACAGCCGGTGATATCAAATCTTATACCAATGACTCTCCGGATGAACTAAAACCGAAAATCAATTAATAACAATCTATATCAATCATGAAACAGATAGCCCTATTAGCTCTTGGACTTTTAGCGACATTAGGAGTCGAAGCACAAACTTACAAATTCGATTTTACCACAGGTAAAAAGACGAAAGACGGTTATACCAAAATAACTCCCGCCGACAGATACTCGGAGGAAAAGGGATACGGATATGACAGACAGCCCTCTCCGGAAGGTAAAAGTACAGCTCCATTCTTTTTCTCTGTTACGGTACCCGATGGCAACTACCACGTCACAGTCGTGATAGGAAACAAACGCGCTGCCGGAGAAACAACAGTGCGAGGAGAATCACGCCGCCTTTTCTTCGAAAATGTGAAGACAAAAAAAGGGGAGTTAAAACCTTGTACATTTGTGATCAACAAGCGCAACACACATATTTCGGAAAAAGAAAATGTGCGCATCAAACCGCGTGAACGCCAAAAATTGAACTGGGATGACAAACTAACTTTGGAATTCAACGGGGATGCCCCCCAATTGTCCGAACTGATTATTGAGAAAGTAAATAATGTACCCACAGTATTCCTATGCGGTAACTCTACCGTAGTAGACCAGGACAATGAACCTTGGGCAAGCTGGGGACAAATGATTCCCCGCTTCTTCAATGACAGCATTTGTTTTGCCAATTATGCAGAATCCGGCGAAAGCGCCAATACTTTTATCGGTGCAGGACGACTGAAAAAGGCATTGACACAAATGAAACCCGGAGATTATATTTTTATGGAATTCGGTCATAACGACCAAAAGCAAAAAGGTCCCGGTAAAGGAGCTTATTATTCATTTATGACCAGCTTGAAAACATTCATTGATGAGGCAAGGGCACGAGGAGCTTATCCTGTACTGGTAACCCCGACACAACGCCGCAGTTTCGATGAAAACGGGAAAATCAGAGATACTCACGAAGATTATCCCGAAGCAATGCGCTGGCTGGCTGCCAAAGAAAACGTTCCTTTGATCGATCTCAACGAAATGACCCGTACCCTCTATGAAGCAATGGGAGTGGAACCTTCCAAAAAGGCATTCGTACATTATCCTGCCGGAACCTATCCGGGACAAAACAGGGTATTGGCAGATAATACTCATTTCAATCCTTACGGAGCTTATCAAATTAAGTATTAAGTATCAGGCATTAGATAAATATGAAAACCAAAAGCATCTTTCCCCTGTTCCTATTGGCAGGCACACTTTTGACAGCAGCTTGCGTCACCCCAACGGCCAAACAGGCAGGAAGCAACAGCTTCGAATGGGGGCAGGTACCTCAGCAACCGGATTTATCGTGGGCAGACAGCGTAGGCAGCCGCCAACTTCCCGGAGACAGGGTAATTATATCCGCTAATTCCTTTGGCGCAGTAGCAGACAGTACCGTACTCAGCACAGAAGCTATCCAGAAAGCAATCGACAGTTGTGCCGTCTCCGGTGGAGGCACGGTCACCCTTCAACCGGGATATTATCAGACAGGGGCATTGTTCGTAAAAAGCGGTGTCAACCTGCAACTGGATAAAGGAGTGACTTTACTGGCTAGTCCTCTACATTCATCATTATCCCGAATTCCGCTCCGGATTGCGGGAATTGAATGACATGGCCCGCGGCAGTTATCAACATTGTCAACGAAAAGAACGCTTCCGTCAGTGGAGAGGGAACGCTGAACTGCCGGGGCAAAGTATTTTGGGATAAATATTGGGAAATGCGGAAAGAATATGAAGCGAAAGGATTACGCTGGATTGTAGATTATGACTGCAAACGTGTACGGGGTATTCTCGTGGAACGTAGCTCGGACATTACCTTCAAAGGATTCACCCTGATGCGGACAGGCTTTTGGGGATGCCAGGTTCTTTACTCCAATTACTGCACGATAGACGGATTGACTATCAACAATAACATAGGCGGCCACGGTCCAAGCACGGACGGCATCGACATCGACTCCTCCTGCAACATACTGATTGAGAATTGTGAAGTCGATTGCAATGACGACAATATTTGTATCAAATCGGGACGCGACGCGGACGGACTACGGGTGAACCTTCCCACGGAGAAATGTGGTAATACGCAATTGTATCAGCCCGCAAAGGAGCCGGACTTATCACCTGCGGAAGCGAAACTTCAGGTTGCATCCGAAATGTATTGGGATATAATCTGGAAGCAAGTCGGCACCTCCGCCGTACTACGGTTGAAGAGTGCCATGAACCGCGGAGGGACGATCGAAAACATTTATATGACCGAAGTAAAAGCAGAAAACGTACGCCACGTGCTGGCTGCGGATCTGAACTGGAACCCCAGTTATAGTTACAGCGTATTACCTAAAGAGTATGAAGGGAAAGATATTCCGGAACATTGGAGAGTAATGCTGACTCCAGTAATGCCTCCCGAAAAAGGTTATCCGCACTTCCGCAATGTGTATGTATCGAAGATACAAAGCAGAAAATGTAGATGAATTTATCTCTGCTTCGGGCTGGAATGATACATTGCGTCTGGAAAACTTCTATCTTTACGGCATCGAAGCGCAGACCGACAAACCGGGCAAAATCTGCTATACAAAAAACTTCAATTTGTCTGAAATCACATTGGATATGAAAGACAAAAACGCTATTGAACTAAAAGAGAATGAACAAAGTAATATCAACTTCAACTATGTGAAGACATCTCCTAACCATCGTACTGCTGGGAATCTTGCTCATTGATGCGCAAGCACAAGCACTGACGCCACCTGCCGGTACTTTCCGGTTGGGTATATCAAAGGAAATGAAAGCCACTGGCTAAAGCCTAAAGAAAAAGTAGAAGGAATCCATTTCCAATGGAAAGCACTGCCCGATAGTCGTGGATTTATCCTGAAAGTAGAAGTCGCCTCTGCTCCGGAAGCCGATGCCCTATTTTGGAGTTTCGGCGATTGCCAACCGGATTCGGATATCAATGTCTTCAGTGTGGAAGGACAGGCTTTCACTTGCTATTATGGAGAAAGTATGAAATTACGGACGCTACAGGCTGTCACTCCTACCGATGATATTCGCTTGAGTGACGGACATAAAGGATGCAACTCCCCTGATGCTTTACGAATCAGGCAAACGAACCGACCGACCTGTACTGGCCGGACGTTGCAATCTCTAAACTCCATTTCTGTTTCTTCGAAAGATTATAAAAGGAAGGATAAAGCCTTCTCGGCTTTACTTCTGTTTCTACGAACAGAATGAAAAAGCGGATTACAACTACTATATGTTACCGGATATTTTTGCCAAAATCGACAAAAAATGAAAAGGAGCTATTTATTATTCACTCTGTTAATTGGTTGCATCCATCTACATGCAGCCATTTATAATGTAATGGACTTCGGAGCCAAAGCGGATGGGAAAACGATTGATTCGCCTGCCATCAATCGTGCAATTGAAGCGGCCGCACAGGCCGGAGGAGGCACAGTATACCTACCAGCCGGGAGAATATGCGTGTTATTCTATCCGGTTAAAAAGTAACATTCATATGTATCTGGAGCAAGGGCCCGTATTCATTGTCGCCTTTCCCGGAAAAGAGGAAGGATATGATACCGCCGAACCGAATGAACATAACAAGTATCAGGATTTCGGGCACAGCCATTGGAAAAATTCCTTAATTTGGGGAATCGGGCTGGAAAATATCACCATCAGCGGGCCGGGCTTAATCTACGGTAAAGGCTGACTCGCGAAGAAAGCCGTCTGCCGGGTGTAGGCAATAAAGCTATCAGCTTGAAGGAGTGTAGAAATGTGACTCTGAAAGATTTATCCATGCTGCATTGCGGACATTTCGCCCTGCTTGCTACAGGAGTGGATCATCTGACGATTATGAATCTGAAAGTAGACACAAACCGGGATGGATTCGATATTGATTGTTGCCGCAATGTGCGCATCAGCCAGTGCACGGTCAACTCGCCCTGGGATGACGCCATCGTTCTGAAAGCATCCTACGGTTTAGGACGCTTCCAAGGATACGGAAAATGTGACGATTAGCGATTGTTACGTAAGTGGTTTGATAAAGGAAGTGTATTAGATGGCACCTGGCAACTGGATGAACCACAAGCCCCCGACCATGGATACCGCACCGGACGCATCAAGCTGGGAACGGAAAGCAGCGGAGGCTTCCGCAATATTGCGATTACTAATTGTATCTTTGAACATTGCAGGGGACTGGCATTGGAAACCGTAGACGGCGGCCATCTGGAAGACATCGTTATCAACAATATAACGATGAGGAATATTGTCAATGCTCCTATCTTCCTCCGCCTAGGTGCGCGTATGCGTAGCCCCGAAGGGACACCCATGGGCACCATGAAGCGTATTCTGATCAGCGACATCAATGTATGGAACGCTGACAGCCGGTATTCTTCTATCATCAGCGGAGTGCCGGGTGCATGTATTGAGGACGTAACTTTTCGAATATTCACCTCTATTATAAAGGAGGATATAGCGAAGAGGATGGCAAACGTATTCCGCCCGAACAAGAGAAAGTATATCCTGAACCGTGGATGTTCGGAACGATTCCCGCCAAAGGTTTCTACATCCGTCATGCAAACAACATAACTTTCGACGGTGTCCGCTTCCACTTTGCACAGCCGGACGGACGTCCGCTCTTTGTGACCGACGACGCAGAAAACTGTCGATGCAACCAATCTGACCTACAATCTGGAAGAATATGCCAAAGCCGGACTGGGAGGTGTTGAAATCACTCCTATTTATGGTGTTCAAGGCAACGATAAGAATAACCTCCCTTTCCTCAGCCCGCAATGGATGAATATGTTGCAACATACTGAAACTGAAGGAAAACGTATCGGTATTGAAGTAGATATGAACACCGGTACCGGATGGCCCTTCGGCGGTCCTCACGTGAGTATGACAGATGCTGCTACCAAAGCTATTTTTCAATCCTATCAAGTAGAGGGTGGAAAAGAAATTACGCTAGATTTGAAAGTAGAAGAAGAAAAACAACGCCCTGTAGCCACTTTAAGCCGGGTTATGGCCTATAATGCGGACAATAAGCAATGTCTTAATCTCACTTCCAAAGCGAAGAACGGACAATTACAATGGAAAGCTCCGGCAGGTCATTGGCATATTATTACCTTATATATAGGTAAAACATTCCAAAAAGTGAAACGTGCCGCTCCCGGTGGAGAAGGCTATGTGATGAACCACCTGGATAAAGGAGCCGTAAAACGCTATTTTGCCAACTTTGACAAAGCCTTTAAAGAAAACAAGACCAATTTTCCACATACTTTTTTCAATGACTCTTACGAAGTATATGGTGCTGACTGGACTCCTGATTTTCTGGAACAATTCGCCCGCCGTCGCGGCTATAAACTGGAAGAACACTTCCCTGAATTTATAGCTCAGGACCGTAATGAAACCACCGCCCGCATAGTCAGTGACTATCGCGAAACCATCTCCGATTTATTGATTGAGAATTTCAGTACCCAATGGACTAACTGGGCACACGGTCACGGCAGCATCACCCGTAACCAGGCACATGGTTCCCCTGCCAATCTGATAGATACCTATGCCTCCGTGGACATTCCCGAATGCGAAGGGTTCGGCCTGTCGCAATTCCATATTAAAGGATTGCGTCAAGATTCCCTGACACGTAAGAATGACTCCGACCTTTCCATGCTGAAGTATGCTTCTTCCGCTGCTCATATCGCCGGAAAGCCCTACACGTCTTCAGAAACATTCACCTGGCTGACAGAACATTTCCGTACCTCACTTTCCCAGTGCAAACCGGATATGGATTTGATGTTCGTATCAGGTGTAAACCACATGTTTTTCCACGGAACTCCCTACAGTCCCAAAGAAGCCAAATGGCCGGGATGGAAGTTCTATGCCTCTATTGACATGTCTCCTACCAATAACATTTGGCAGGATGCTCCTGCTTTCTTTGAATATATCACCCGTTGCCAGTCTTTCCTGCAAATGGGGAAACCGGACAATGATTTTCTTGTTTATCTGCCTGTATATGATATGTGGCAGGAACAGCCGGGCCGTCTTTTGCTGTTCAGCATCCATGATATGGCAAAACGTGCTCCCAAGTTTATAGAGACCGTTCATACCATCAGCAATTGCGGCTATGACATGGATTATATCTCTGACAACTTTGTGAAAAGCACCCGTTGCGTAAATGGCAAATTACTGACCAAAGGAGGAACTTCCTATAAAGCCATCATCATTCCTGCTGTAAAACTAATGCCGTCCGAGGTACTCGGCCATTTACTAAAGCTGGCACAAGCCGGAGCTACTATCATCTTTACCGAAAACTATCCGCAGGATGTACCCGGTTATGGAAAACTGGAAGCACGCCGGAAAGGCTTTGCGCAATTACAAAAGCAACTTCCGGAAATTGCTTCTTTCGATGAGACGGTAGCAACTCCTTATCAAAAAGGGATCATCATTACAGGAAACAACTATCAATCTGCCTTGGAAAAAAGCGGTGTTGTTCCCGAAGAGATGAAAACGCGGTATGGCTTACAATGTATCCGCCGCTCCCATGCCGATGGACATCATTTTATATCTTTCTTTCTAAAAAAAGTGATTGGACTTGCATTCCAGTTTTCGTTTGACTTAAGTTAAGCGATAGTTTGACTTAAGTTATTCTATCGTTTGACTTAAGTCAAACGAAAACTCATTAGGGAATGAAAAAGATATTGTCTTCAAAGAAAACAATTAAATATAGTATAGCGGCAGATTATTTCTTGCCAGTGCTACTTTAAATTTCTTACAGCCTGTTCAAGTTGTTTCAATGCCTGTTCCAGCACAGCACGCGGACAAGCGATATTCAGCCGCATAAATCCTTCGCCTTCTTTGCCAAACGTTGTTCCGTCATTCAATGCAAGATGTGCATCTTCTACGAAAAGGCGGTTCAGCTGGTCCTGATTGAGTCCCAACGCACGACAATCCAGGAAAATAAGATAAGAGGCTTGCGGACGAATCATTTTAATGGCGGGAATATCTCCTTCAAATAAGTTTCCGTGAAGTCTACATTTCTTTTAATATAGGCTACCACTTGTTCCAGCCATTCTGTTCCATGACTGTAAGCAGCAGCTACACTAAGGTAAGCAAACAAATGCCCTTCACTGAACTCACTTGCTTCCATATATGTCTGGAAACGGTGACGAAGTTCGTCGTTCTCTATGATTGCATAAGAACTAGCCAATCCCGGCATGTTGAATGCCTTGCTGGGAGACATAAAGACAAGAGAGTTCATCCGTGCCTTCTCCGAAATCAAAGCAAAGGTGGAATGCTTATAAGGAGGCAGGGTCAAATCGGCATGAATCTCGTCCGAAATCACCAATGTGCCGCTTTCATAACAGATATCAGCGATTTGAGAAAGTTCCTCTTTCGTCCATACACGTCCACCCGGGTTATGAGGATTGCTTAAAACCAGTAGTTTACATCCTTGCACATCCCGGCGAAAACAATCAAAGTCGATATGATACTGTCCATCTTTCAGGACTAACGGGCTGTACACTACTTCGCGTTCATTCTTTTGCGTGACTAGAAAGAAAGGATGATAAACAGGAGGCATTACCATTATCTTATCTCCTTTTTGCGTAAAGCAGTGGATCAACGAAAGCCAAGCCGCGAACAATACCGGGAGTGAAAGTCAACATCTCTTCACGGATTGCCCAACCATGGCGCTCCTTCACCCAGTTAACAATAGACTCCGACCATTCCTTGCAGGCAAAAGTATATCCGAGCACTTCGTGCTCCAGCCGTTTCTCAAAGCATCTATCACAAAAGGAGCTGTGCGGAAATCCATATCGGCTACCCACATCGGAATCAGGTCATTGCGTCCCCAACGACCCTCTACTGCATCCCATTTTACGGAATTCGTACCTTTACGGTTTATTATTTCATCAAAATTATAGTTCATACTGCATGATGTTTTTTTATGTTATGTGAGACAAAAGTAGTACATTTGTACTCAATTCAAAAAGGAATTTATGACGAAAGCTTTATTTTTTGATATAGACGGAACATTGGTTAGTTTCGAAACACACCGCATCCCGTCGTCTACCATTGAGGCACTGGAAGCCGCCCGTGCAAAAGGACTGAAGATATTTATCGCTACGGGACGTCCGAAAGCCATTATCAACAACCTTTCCGAATTGCAGGACCGGAACCTTATCGATGGATATATAACCATGAACGGAGCCTATTGTTTTGTCGGTGAACAGGTTATTTATAAAAGTGCCATACCACAGGGAGAAGTGAAAGCAATGGCAGCTTTTTGCGAGAAGAAAGGTGTTCCCTGCATTTTCGTAGAGGAACATCATATTTCTGTCTGCCAACCTGATGATATGGTGAAAAAGATATTCTACGATTTTCTGCATGTGAATGTCCTTCCTACTGTATCTTTTGAAGAAGCAATAAGCAAGGAAATTATACAGATGACTCCTTTTATCACAGAGGAAGAAGAAAAAGAAATCCGTCCGTCTATCCCCACCTGCGAAATCGGACGCTGGTATCCCTCATTCGCAGACATAACAGCCAAAGGAGATACCAAGCAGAAAGGCATCGATGAAATCATCCGTTACTTTGGCATAAAGCTGGAAGAAACGATGGCATTCGGAGATGGAGGAAATGATATCAGCATGCTCCGCCACGCAGCTATCGGAGTCGCTATGGGACAGGCTAAGGAAAACGTGAAAGCCGCTGCCGATTACGTTACGGCTCCCATTGATGAGGACGGCATCAGCAAGGCTATGAAACATTTCGGGATTATTTAATAATGTGCCGATTTACCAATGCGCCCAAAAAACTATTATCCGCGATTTCATGACACAACGTATTGGCAAATTAACACATCAACAAATTTGCATATTATTATATTATGAGCGTAGACACTAACAACGCCGAGTTTCAGGATGCACTGAATCTGATTCAGTATACTCGTCAATCAGTCTTCCTCACGGGGAAAGCCGGAACGGGTAAATCTACTTTCCTGCGTTATGTCTGCGAGCATACCAAGAAGAAGCATGTTGTGCTTGCACCGACCGGATGCCGGTGGAAGCACACTGCATAGTTTTTTTAAATTACCATTCTATCCACTTTTACCGGATGATCCTAAATTCAGTTTGAAAGATGGAAAGTTACATAGCTTTCTAAAATATACTTCCGCTCATCGAAAACTGATAAAAGAAGTAGAATTAGTGATCATCGATGAAATTTCCATGGTTCGGGCAGACATTATTGACTTTATAGACAAAATATTGCGGGTATATTCACAAAATATGCGTGAACCATTCGGAGGCAAGCAAATATTGCTGGTAGGAGATGTTTTTCAACTTGAACCAGTCATTAAAAATGACGAACGTGAGATAATCAACCGCTTCTATCCCACCCCTTATTTCTTTTCGGCACGAGTCTTTCAGGAAATGGAGTTGGTATCCATAGAACTGACAAAAGTATACCGCCAGTCGGACAAAATTTTTGTTAACGTATTGGATCATATCCGGACCAATACTGCCGGAGCAGCCGACTTGCAACTACTGAACACCCGTTACAACACTCACATAGAAGAAAATGAAAGTGATATGTATATCACACTTGCTACCCGGAGAGACACCGTAGACTTTATCAATGAAAAGAAATTATCTGAACTACCTGGAGAATCAACGATTCTGACCGGTGAGATACACGGAGAATTTCCAGAAAGCAGCCTCCCCACCCAAATGGAACTGGAAGTAAAACCAGGAGCACAAATTATTTTTATAAAAAACGATTACGACCGCCGTTGGGTGAACGGTACGATTGGCACCATTTCAGGTATAGACGAAGAGGATACATTATATGTTATCACAGAAGACGGACAGGAATTTGACGTTAAAAAAGACAGTTGGCGCAATATACGATATAAATATAATGAACTAGAAAAAAAAATAGAAGAAGAAGAGTTAGGAGTATTTATACAATATCCTATCCGTTTGGCATGGGCCATCACGATACACAAAAGCCAAGGATTGACTTTCAGCAGGGTCGTTATTGATTTTACAGGAGGGGTGTTTGCCGGTGGACAAGAGAATGTGCTTTTACGCCTAATAATCAACATATTAATATATAAATTGCTTTGATATATCTGCAAGTTTTTGTATCTTTATGGTTGAAAACTTGCAGATTATTATGATAAACAAGCCCACCCCTCAGCCCTCCTTGTTCAGCTCTTTGACAGACCAGCTGAATCCCAGGCATCCCTTATACCTGCTTGCCAATAAGATAGACTGGCGCCGTTTTGAAGAAGCTTTCTCCCCGCTATACTGTGCCGTCAACGGTCGTCCGGCCAAACCCATCCGCCTGATGTGCGGACTTCTGATTCTTAAGCACGTGCGTAACCTGTCCGATGAATCGGTTGTTGAACAATGGAGCGAGAATGCTTATTACCAGTACTTTTGCGGTATGTTGGAATTCACGCCTTCCTATCCCTGCAATGCAAGCGAACTGGTACACTTCCGTAAGCGTGTCGGAGAAAATGGCATGGAACTGATTCTGTCAGAAAGTATCCGCGTCAATCAGGAGGACGACGGCCCGGACCATCACTGCACGGCCTTCATCGATTCCACGGTACAGGAAAAGAACGTGACTTATCCCACGGATGCGAAGTTGCATAAAAAGATAGTCCGCAAAGTGTTGTCTGTCGTAAAATCCTTAGGGCTTCCTTTGCGCCAGAGCTATACCTTTGTCCTCAAGAAGATCTACCGTGACCAGCGTTTCCGTAACCACCCCAAGAACCGTGGCAAGGCCCTGAAAGCGGACAAGCGGCTGCGCACCATTGCGGGAAGGCTTGTCAGGGAACTGAGGCGCAACCTGAAAGAAAACCACGGCTACGACTCCCTGCTCGACCTCTTTGAGCGGGTGCTTTCACAGAAGCGCAATTCTCCCGGGAAAATCTATTCCCTGCATGAACCGGAGGTGCAGTGTATCAGCAAGGGGAAAGAACATAAGAAATACGAGTTCGGCAACAAGGTTTCAATCGTCCGCTCAATTACCGGTGTCATACTGGGTGCCAAGTCTTTCCGGAATGAATATGACGGGCATACCATTGAAGAATCCCTCAGGCAGGTGGAACGCATTACCGGAAAGAAGATCAGGAAGTTGGCCGGGGACAGGGGGTACAGAGGAAAGAAAGAGGTGGGCGGCACCGGGATACTGATACCCGATGTTCCAAACAGGAAAGACAGTTATTACACACGCAAGAAGAAACATAAGCTATTCTGCAAGCGTGCAGGAATAGAGCCGACTATCGGGCATTTGAAATCAGACTTTCGTTTAGGACGCAACTTTTATAAAGGTGTGTTCGGGGATGTTGTCAATCTGCTCTTAGCCGCAGCAGCGTACAACTTCAAAAGAGCCATGAGGGTTCTTTGGCTACTTGTTGAAAAAATCTGCGGGACACTGTTTTCTTGCAATATCCCGCAGATGAGACGCCCTACGAAAAAACACACCAGCCACAAGCCCTGAAAGGGCGGAACCGTATACTAATTATGCCCTTTCAGGGCGCAAATTCAGATTGCCGTTTTTTCGTAGGGCGTTGCCCTACGCTATATAATTAAGCCCTTTCAGGGCACTCCGCAAAATGATCATTTATCTCATTTCTGCACCGATTTGAACTAAAACCGGAAGTTCGGATTAAGCCAGAAGCCAGTCCTTTGGATTCCGCTTAATTTAAAAATAAGAATCCCTAAAAATTTCTCTTTTTTATCTCTTATTATCAAAAAGTTTTATTAGTTTTGCTCTTCATTATATCTCAAACTCTTAAAATAGAAGCAAATGAAAAAAGGTTTGAAAATCGCAGCTATCACCGTAGGAGTAATTATCATTCTGATGTTCCTTCTTCCTTTCGCCTTCCAAGGAAAGATAGCCGACATTGTAAAAACAGAAGGCAACAAGATGCTTAACGCACAATTTGACTTTAAGAACCTTAACATTAGTCTGTTCCGCAATTTTCCACAGGCTTCTGTCACTCTCGAAGATTTCTGGCTGAAGGGTACGGGTGAATTTGCCAATGACACCCTTGTACAAGCCGGAGAGGTTACCGCCGCAGTCAACTTATTCTCCCTTTTCGGAGATAGTGGCTATGATATTTCTAAAATATTCATTGAAGACACGAAGTTACATGCCATTGTCTTGCCGGACGGACGTGCCAACTGGGATATCATGAAACCGGATACAATAGCAACAGTCGAAACGCCTGCAGAAGAAGAAGCCTCTTCTCCTTTCAAAGTCAAGCTGCAACGCTTTGTTATCAAAAACATGAATCTGATTTATGACGATCAACAAGGAAAGATGTATGCTGATATCCGCGACTTCAACGCTATTTGTGCCGGAGACTTAGGAAGCGAACGTACCACTCTGAAACTGGAAGCGGAAACCAAATCACTCACCTACAAGATGAATGGAATCCCTTTCCTGGCAAATGCCAATATCTCCGCCAAGATGGATGTAGACGCCGATCTTGCCAACAACAAATACACATTAAAAGACAATACCATCCGCCTCAACGCCATTCAGGCAGGTATCGACGGCTGGGTAGCCTTGAAAGACCCGGCTATCGACATGGACTTGAAACTTAACACGAATGATATAGGCTTCAAGGAAATTTTGTCATTAATTCCCGCCATTTACGCCACGGAATTCTCCAGTCTGAAAACAGACGGAACTGCAACGCTTACCGCAACGGCCAAAGGTACGCTGCAAGGAGATACTGTCCCCGCATTCAACATCGACATGCAAGTCAAGAACGCTATGTTCCGCTATCCGGCATTGCCCGCTGGTGTCGATCAGATCAACATTAACGCCAATGTCCGGAATCCGGGAGGAAATATAGACTTGACTACCGTTACCATCAATCCGTTCAGCTTCCGTCTGGCCGGAAATCCGTTTAGCCTGACTGCTACTGTGAAAACGCCGATCAGTGATCCGGATTTTAAAGCAGAAGCGAAAGGAGTACTCAACTTAGGTATGATCAAACAAGTCTACCCGCTTGGAGACATAGAGTTGAACGGTACCATCGACGCCGATATGCAAATGTCGGGACGCCTCATCATCCATCGAAAAGAAGAATACGAACGTATACAAGCCTCGGGCACTATCGGACTGACGGGCATGAAACTCAAAATGAAAGATATGCCGGATGTAGAAATTAAAAGTCTCTCTTCACCTTCACTCCGAAATACCTCCAGTTGAGTGAAACAACCGTCAACATCGGAAAGAACGATATCACCGCCGACAGCCGGTTTGAAAACTACATCGGTTATGTATTGAAAGGTAGCACATTGAAAGGAAACCTGAATATTCGTTCCAACTACTTCAATCTGAACGACTTCATCACCGCTTCTGCCGATGAAGCCTCCACATCAGAAGCTGCGTCCACCGACTCTGTAGCTACAGCCGCCCAGGTATTGTTGAAGTTCCCCGTCACATCGACTTCCAAATGGACGCTAACCTGAAACAGGTGTTATTCGACAAGATGTCTTTCAATAATATGAATGGCAAACTTGTTGTAAAAGATGGCAAAGTGGATATGAAAAACCTTTCCATGAACACCATGGGTGGTAATGTAGTGATGAACGGCTACTACTCCACCGCCAACATAAAGAAGCCGGAAATGAAAGCCGGATTCAAGCTCTCCAATATCGGTTTTGCACAAGCATACAAAGAACTGGATATGGTGCAGAAAATGGCTCCTATCTTCGAAAACCTGAAAGGTAATTTCTCCGGAAGCATCAATATCCTAACAGATTTGGATGCAGCCATGAGCCCCGTACTGAATACGATGCAGGGTGACGGTAGCCTTTCCACGCGCGACCTTAGTTTAAGCGGAGTAAAAGCAATCGACCAGATAGCCGATGCCGTGAAGCAACCCAGTCTGAAAGACATGAAAGTGAAAGACATGACATTGGATTTCACCATCAAAGACGGCCGCGTAGAAACCAAACCGTTTGATATCAAGATGGGAGACTACACACTGAATCTTTCCGGCAGCACAGGACTCGATCAAACCATCGACTATTCCGGTAAAGTAAAACTGCCCGCATCCGTAGGCAATATCTCTAAGTTAATGACTCTTGACTTGAAAATCGGAGGTTCGTTCACCTCTCCGAAAGTCAGTGTTGATACAAAAAGCATGGCCAACCAAGCTGTCGAAGCCGTAGCCGATGAAGCAATCAGCAAACTCGGACAGAAACTTGGCCTGGACTCTGCCGCTACCGCCAACAAAGACTCAATCAAACAAAAAGTCACAGAGAAAGCTGCGGAAAAGGCACTGGATTTCTTGAAAAAGAAACTCAAATAAAAAGAGAAGACAATAACCATTTAACCCCACTCGTCCCTCCTCCTTCTCCTTTGCGAGAGGGAAGGGATGAAGCTTTTAATATGCTACTGAAACTATATGATAAAAACAATAACCCGCAGGATTTACAACGAATCATCGATATCCTGAATGACGGCGGACTTATCATCTATCCTACCGATACGATGTACGCCATCGGCTGTCATGGTCTGAAGGAACGTGCCATAGAACGGATCTGCCGGATTAAAGAGATAGACCCTCGAAAAACAATCTGTCTATCATCTGTTATGA
>VOFH01003061.1_pt1 | contig 45331 bp, 89 predicted proteins | sample 5384091 | NCBI WGS metagenome assembly VOFH01 (sample SAMN12384727, study PRJNA508395) | human gut metagenome | isolation source: healthy gut G | host: Homo sapiens
ATATTAATTATTTATGTAGTAAGTGTGATATTTATAGTATGGTACATTCTCATTTATGAGTACTATTAAGTGTATTAAAAATGAGGAGAACAAAAATATGGACGATATATTTAAAAAATCATTCTATGAAGGATGACAAAGAGTTTATTACCTCTTATTGGGCTGATCGAGCGTGATTTCGGTTCTTTACGAGCTAAAGAATTAGAAAGCCTAAGCTTAAACTTTGGCGTGATGAGTTAATGAGTCATATTTTGATTCCTGACCGTTCTTTACGTATTTGATGTAAGTTTATTGGTGCAGGTTTTCAGTATTATTCTCTCTGAATTAGGTCATACAGTACATGGTATTGACATCACACACCTAATATGATTGAAGAGGCAAAACAATTAGCCCCAATCCTTAGATTCTGATGCTACCTTCTCCATTATGGATGCTGAAATTTAAGTTTTGATACGAATGCATTTGATATCGTTGTAGCTCGTAATGTAACATGGAATTTACCACATCCGGGTAAAGCCTCTATGCTGAATGTTTGCGTGTCATCACGTCTGGCGGATTAATTCTAAAGCTTATGATGCGGACATGCACGCAATCAGCATCATAATTTACCACAATCTGGCACATCATGCACATGAACATGTGAGTAATGAACTAAAGGAACGTTTGTCGCACCATTTATCGCATGCTCGATATTTCTTCCTTTACACACGTCCACAATGGGATAAAGACTACTCACAAAAATGGGTGCCAGCTCTGTATCGATTGATATACTGTAGGACCTCGTATTTACAGCGAAGAAGATGAATTCTACATCCCTGTACCTATGTTTAGTAAAAGCAATTAAATAGATATTGAATAATAGCTAATAGGTCAGTAAAACTACTATAATACAAAACCACTCCATGAATCATGAGTGGGTTTTCTTCTATACTAATCCATTTATTAGCTAATATACGTTAATAGTAATGAATATATTCGCTCCAAATATTAGTTTCTAAAATTTCTTCATCAATAGTAAGCAATTCTTTGTCTTTCATAAGAACTTTACCACCTACAATTGTAGTATTTACATCAAGAACTGTTGGCAGAGTATACAAGTGCCGCCTAAATCGTTGTAACGAGGCATCCAATGCATACCAGATACATCATATAACGATATCTGCAACGATAGCCTTTCGCTAATACACCGGTCTGTATAGCCTAATCTTTTGCACCTTCTACAGTGCCCATATTCCCAAGCTGCTTGTGCAGGAATGGCTTTAGGGTCGTAGAGACGTGCTTTATGTAAGGTAGCTGCAAGGCGTACTTTTCAAGCATGTCCGCATTGTTATAGAAGCAGAAACCGTCTGTACCGAGACCAACAGTAATCACCTTTAATCATTTCAGGAACTGGTGCAATACCACTTGCTAATTTAAGGTTAGATTGTGGATTATGGGCAACAGCTACATTATTTTCAGCCATAATTGCCATATCTTCGTCTGTAACATGAACACAGTGTGCGGCCAATGTAGTATTCCAGAACAAACCTAGGTCATGTATATGAGCGATTGGAGTTTTACCTGTAGCTTTCATTACATTCTCCACTTCCCCTTTAGTTTCAGACAAGTGCATGAATGCCACAGTTTAATTCATGAGATAAAAAGATAACCTTCTCCATAGTCAAATGCGGTCATTATCAAAGCCGTTCCAAGTGCACGGAATAAATCAGCATTTTCAACTAATGCGATCGGCTGTTGGAGATACCCTGCTAAACCACGAGATAGTACGGCGCGAATACCAGTTTCTTTACTACCTCAGCAGTAGTATTCATGAAGAAATACATGTCGCTAAAGGTTGTTGTACCAAGAACGCAACATTTCAGCGATGCCAAGTTGTGTGCCATACCGTACATATTCATCGTTAAGCTTTGCCTCAGTAGGCCAAATAGCCGTTTCTAGCCAGTCCATGAGAACCAAGATAAATCTGCATAGTTTCTAAATAGTCCATCGCAATATGGTGTGCGTATTTACAAGACCTGGCGCTGCCAATTGTCCTTACCATCTAGTACTTCCTTTGCAGAATCTTTTGCTTTAATAGCTTCACTATCCTTTAAAATAAGCGGCAATATAACCATTTTCAATTTCAATAGCATGATTTTTAAGAACACCCTCATCGGTGAGGACGTCTACATTAGTAATCAATAAATCAGACATAGTCTTCCCTCATAGGTATAACCGAGCCATAATAGCTCGGTTATAGTTATTAATTCTGAAAGTTTATAGTAGTAATGATATACCTGGCCTATCATTTACTATTATATTTCCATTCAATTTTAGTTTACTTTTTTGTTAAGTAGTCGATTTGTTCTTGTGTCAAAGAGTCTAAATCATAGCCCATGGAGTTCAATTTAAGTTTAGCAATTTCCACATCTAATTCATGAGGCAATACATATATACTTTTGGCTCCATTTCTTTGCCGTTTTTTCAAGATATGCTCTGCAGCAAGGGCTTGCATAGCAAAGGATAAGTCCATGATTTCTGCTGGGTGACCATCACCAGCTGCAAGGTTAATTCAAGACGACCTTCAGCCAATACATAGAGTTTACGGCCATCAGCCATAGTATAGCCTTCGATATTTTGGCGAACACGCTCATGACTTACAGCAAGGTCAGCTAATTCAGCTACATTTACTTCACAGTCGAAGTGAATGCATTACACATGATTGCTTTATCTTTCATCACTTCGTAATGTTCTTTAACAATAACATCTTTACAGCCTGTTACAGTACAGAAGATATCACCCACTTTAGCAGCTTCAATCATAGGTAATACTTTGAATCCATCAATACTGCTTCAATCGCTTTAATTGGGATCTACTTCTGTTACATATACATGAGCACCAAGGCCTTTTTGCACGCATAGCAACGCCTTTACCGCACCAACCATAACCAGCAACAACTACATTTTTACCTGTTACGGTTAAGTTAGTAGTACGCATAATACCATCCCAAACAGATTGACCTATTGTACCATAACGGTTATCAAAGAGATATTTACAGTAGGAATCGTTTACTGCAATCATAGGGAATGTCAATTGTTTAGCATTCTCTAATGCATATAGACGATGTACACCTGTTGTAGTTTCTTCACTACCACCTAACAAACGTTCTTTTGCATCTTGGCGTGTTGTGTGCAACAAGTTTACCAAGTCACCACCATCATCGATAATAATGTGTGGTTTATGATCAAGAGCCTTGTTAAGGAAGTTGAAATATTCTTCCTCAGTACAATCATACCAAGCATATACAGTTAGGCCCATATCAACGAGACCAGCCGCAACATCATCTTTGTAGATAATGGATTGGAACCAGTTACAATAACATCAGCGCCACCGCGTTTTAATACAGTAGCTAAATATGCTGTTTTAGCTTCCAAGTGAACAACACTTACAACAATAGTTTGACCTTTGAAAGTTTGTTCTGCTTCAAAACGATCGCCCAAGGTATTCAATGTAGGCATAAAGTTAGAAACCCAATCAGTTTTTTTACGGCCTTCTGCAGCTAAATTAATATCTTTAATTAAAGATTGCATAATAACTCCTTTTTACTAATATGAGTTGATATAGTTAAAATAAAGATTTGATAGTAAACCCAATTGGATTTATTTGTTATTTAGATTCTACAATTTTGACGCAGCTTATCAATAGACTCTTCATAGTTGGGTTTTAAAACACCTTCTTCAGTAATGATAGCAGTCACTAGTTTCGTGGTGTGTAACATCGAAGGCTGGATTTAGTACATCAATACCCTTAGGTGCTGTTTTGAACACCATGTAACGATGTTACTTCATAATCATCGCGCATCTCAATAGGAATATCGCTACCATTTTCTAAGGTAAAGTCAAATGTACTATACGGTGCCGCCACATAGAATGGAATGTTATGGAATTTAGCTAACACAGCCACACCATAAGTACCGATTTTATTAGCTACATCACCTTTAGTAGTGATGCGGTCTGCGCCTACGATAACTGCATCAATAAGGCCATGTTGCATCGCATAAGCAACCATATTGTCTGTTTCCAATGTTACAGGAATGCCATCCTCATGTACTCAAATGTAGTAAGTCTAGCACCTTGTAATAAAGGTCGTGTTTCATCCGCATACACTCGTTCTAATTGACCATTTTCATGAGCTTACGAACAACACCTAGTGCTGTACTCTAGACCACCGGTAGCTAATGCACCGGTATTACAATGGGTCAAAAATACGAATATTTTTTGACCTTCAAATAAAGTTGCTCCTGCTTCTGCCATGCGACGATTCAAAGATACGTCTTCTTCATGAATAATAATGGCTTCCTTCGTAATTAGGTCTACCACATCACTCATAGAGGACATGCTTTCAACTTGGTCTTTACTAAAAAAGAAATCACCCGATCTACGGCCCAAGCCAAGTTAATTGCTGTAGGACGAGTTTCTTTTAAAGTCTCGCTAAATTCATATAAGCTTGTAAGTTGTTCACTAAATGGAGCTCTAAACGGCCTGCTTCCATAGCAGCTAAAATGAAACCATAACTAGCAGCTACACCAATGGCGGGTGCCCCACGAACGCGAAGCATTTTAATAGCCTCAGCCACTTGACGCCAATCCGTGCAGTGAACATAAGTAATTTCAGTAGGTAATTTAGTTTGATCTAATAGCACCAGCGTATCTTTACGCCATTCAATATTAATCATACATTCTCCTTCGATAAACTATTGCGTATCGTTATGAACGGATTATAGTTTTAAAGCCACCATATTCATGCATGCGATTATGCGCATCATAACGAGCATCTACATCGATCACATCAATAGCACCTAAAATGAGAGCTTTAAGCTGAGCTGCCATGTCGCCCATCATTTCTACCACTTCACTATGTGTTAGAGCAGATTCAGAAATACCCGCAGCATAGTTTGTAATCATAGAAATCGTAGCATATGCCATTTCAGCTTCATTAGCTAAATTTACTTCTGGTACATTTGTCATGCCTACTGTATCACCACCGAGCATATGGAACATTTTAATTTCCGCTGGTGTTTCAAAGCGTGGACCTTCTGTACATACATAGGTACCGCCATTGTGAACAGACAAACCTTGTTCAGTACCAACCTTTTGAAGAATATCACGTAGTTCTGGACAATATGGATTTGTTACGTCTAGATGTGCTACAGGCCGGTCACCACCTTCATAGAATGTAGTGATGCGGTTTTTAGTAAAATCTAAGATTGATCAGTCAAAACAAAATGACCAGGCTTAAAGTTTTCATTTAAAGAACCTACAGCTGTCGTGGAGATAATAAATGTAACGCCTAATTTTTTGAGGCCCCAAATATTAGCACGATAGTTAATTTTATGTGGAGGAATTGTATGATCTTTTGCCGTGACGAGCAACAAAGATTACTGTTTTCCCATGGTATGTACCTTGTACATAATCTATTTCACCATATGGTGTCATTAAGGATTCTTCATGAATATTTTCAAAGATGGACGGATCATAAACACCAGTACCACCAATTACGCCAATTGCACTCATTGTGACCTCCTATTATTAATAACTCTTATCTTTTATTTTCTCATAGAATACAAAAAACAGGCTATAGGAAAAACCATATAGCCTGTAATTTTTTATAAAGGTTATTTAATTCTTAATAGTAATTATTGTAAGGGACCTTTTGGTTCGAACATATCTTGTAGTTCTTCACGACTAAAATGATACTTTTCATTACAGTAATGACATACAAGTTCTGTTACTTCATCTTCCAAAATAGCCTGTTTATCTTCTTCTCTTAATGTCATAAGTACGGCACCAAAGCGATCGCGTCCACAACGACATTGGAAGTGAATTGGTTCATTATATACTTCATTCACAGTCAAGCCATCAAGAACGCGTTCCATTAGGCCCTTACCATCTGGATGAGCTTTTTAAATATTCTGTAATTGGACCAAGTTCATTAATAATCTTTTCTACTTGTGCTAATGCTTCATCTGCTAGCATCTGGTAAAGCTTTTGTACGATAAAGCCACCAGCTACAACTGTATGATAATCTGGATCCACCAATACACCTAAGCTAATAGTAGAAGGTACTTGTTCAGAAGCATATAAATAATAGAGCCAAATCCTCCGCTACTTCACCACTTTGAATTGGACTTGTAGAGGTATAATCTTGTGCTAATTGTGTAAAGCGAGTAACTTGTACTTCACCATTATGACCAACAAGCAGCACCTACATCAAGCTTACCAGGCTCGTTTTAAAGGTACATCTACATGTGGCTCATCACATAACCACGAACCGTATTATCTGCAAAAGCATCTACGTGAACAACGCCTAAGGGCCATCACCTTTAATACGCAAACTTACATTTTCATGATTTTTAAAATCACCAGCTAATAAAATAGCCCCAGTCATAGCGCGACCTAAAGCAGCCGTTGCGACAGGCCATAAATCATGACGTACTCGAGCCGTTTCAACAGTATCCGTTGTTACCGCTAAGACATACGGACCCTTCTCCCGGGTAGTAAAACGTTTTTATATAATCCATTCTATCATTCCTTATTATTAATTAAAGTTTAAAACGCACTTATAAGTGCTTATATAGTATATCATGTCATAGATTTACTTTTCAATAACAGAGAATATATGTTCGTCTAGCCTATTTTCAAGATAAAGGAACATATTTTCGATAATATAAAAACACTCAGCATCATAAGACACTGAGTGTTTACTATGTAATTATTAGAATTGATCGATAAGGTTAACCATTTCAATAGCGCCCATAGCACAGTCGTAACCCTTATTGCCAGCCTTAGTACCAGCACGTTCAATCGCTTGTTCAATATTTTCAGTAGTTACTACACCGAACATAACAGGAATACCAGTTTCCAAGGAAACATGAGCAATACCTTTAGCTACTTCATTACATACATAGTCATAATGAGTTGTAGCACCACGAATAACAGCACCAACGCAGATAACCGCATCGAAGCGACCAGATGAAGCAGCTTTTTAGCGATTAATGGAATTTCATAAGCACCTGGTACCCAGATAACAGTGATATCCTCTTCTTTTACATCGTGACGCAATAAGCAATCTTCAGCACCACCGATTAATTTGGACGTAATGAACTCATTAAAACGAGAACCGATAATAGCAAATTTTTTACCGCTACCTAGTAAATTACCTTCTTGAACCTTCATTATGTTGACCTCTACATTCCTATAAAGGAAATTCTTATATGACGAGCAATTTGTTAAATAGAACTAAATAATTAGTCTTCTAACATATGACCCATTTTTCTTCTTTTGTCTTTAAGTACCCTGCATTAAATTTATTGGCTGCAATAATGAGCGGTACCCGGCTAGTTACATCAATCCCCCAATGCTCTAAGCCATGACGTTTTTCTGGATTGTTTGTCAACAATCGAATACTCTTAATACCTAAGAAACGGATAATTTGAGCAGCCAAAGGAATATTCGCGCATATCTGCAGGGGAAGCCTAATTGTTCATTTGCCTCTACAGTATCTAAACCTTGCTCTTGTAAAGCATAGGCTTTAATTTTATTTGTTAAACCGATACCACGGCCTTCTTGACGCATGTATACTACAACGCCTTTACCTTCTTTTTCGATGGCACGTAACGCATGATCTAATTGTTCACCACAGTCACAACGTTTAGAACCGAATACATCGCCAGTCAAACATTCAGAGTGAATGCGTACAAGAACATCGTCACAGTTTTGTACATCACCTTTAACAATAGCTAAATGTTCTTTATGATTCAAATCATTTTTAAATACAAAAATATTAAAGTCACCAAATTTAGTAGGTAGTTTAGAACAAGCACCGAGTTCTACCATATCTTCATGTTGTTTACGATACTCAATAAGTTCTGCTACAGATGCAATTTTAAGATTATGTTCTTTAGCAAATTGTAATAGATCGGCAAACGAGCCATATCGCCATCATCTTTTGTAATTTCACAAATAACAGCTGCCTCTTGTAAGCCTGCTAAGCGACAAAGGTCGATAGATGCTTCTGTATGGCCTTGGCGTACTAAAACGCCACCCTCTTTTATATACTAGAGGGAATACGTGACCAGGACGACGGAAGTCTTCTGGTTTAGCATTAGGATCTAATAATTTTTGAATTGTATAAGCACGTTCTGCTGGAGATACGCCTGTTGTAGTATCTACATGGTCAACAGTAACGGTGAAAGCTGTTTCATGATTATCTGTATTTTTGGCAACCATTGCAGGAATGCCAAGCTTTTCTAAGGGCTTCACGACGCATAGGTGTACATACGATACCACGCGCGTATTTAACCATAAAGTTAATATTTTCTTGTGTAGCAAACTCTGCAGCGATGATAAGATCACCTTCGTTTTCACGGCTTTCATCATCAACGATAATAACAGGTTTACCAGCTTTAAGGTCTTCTAAGACCTCTTCAATTGAATGTAATTGTTCGCTCATAGGAACGCTCCTTACTTATATAAATCCATTCTCTACTAAGAGGGATTGCATAGATTTCTTAGGTTTTTCTTCGGTAGGTTCACTACCGAGATTCATAAAATGACGAATGTATCGACCAGCGATATCCGTTTCTAAATTAACCTCAGTACCGATATGAGCAGAACCTAAAATAGTTTCGCCCAAGGTATGAGGAATGATAGATACGGAAAAACTGCTGTCCGTTCGTCGCATAATTGTGAGGCTAATACCATCGATGGTAATAGAGCCCTTATAAATAACGTAATCCATGACGGATTTCGGGGCCTCTACGGTAAAGATAATGGCATTATCCGTTTGTTCCCGATTAATGATGCGGCCCGTCCCATCTACGTGACCTGCCACAATGTGACCACCAAATCTACCGTTGGCGAGCATAGCACGCTCTAAGTTGACTGGTTGATGAACTTTCAAATTTGTAAAAGTAGTCATCTTGATTGACTCAGGCATAACATCTGCTGTAAATACGCATTACCAATCGTTGTAGCCGTTAAACATACACCATTAACAGCTACGGAGTCACCTATTTTTAAATCACTAAATATTTTATTCCCCGAATTGTTAATAGCTAAGGATTTAGGGCCCTTTTTAATGCTCTCTACACAGCCGATTTCTTCAACGATTCCCGTGAACATAAGCGCCCCTCCTTCCTTGACGATACGCTTCGATGCGAATGTTATTATCTAATATTTTAGTTTTTGTAAAAGTTAACTGCGGAGAAGATTCTAAACTTTCAAAGCCACGACCACCTACAGCAGGTGTAGCCTCTGTTCCACCGATTATTGTATTACCAATATAGGTAACTACCTTATCAAAGTTCAATGTTTCTACAAATGAACTTATAATGGCAGAGCCACCTTCAACTAATAATGAAGTATAACCAAAATCGCCTAACTTCGTAAGAATATCATCAATAGATAGTTTTTAATATCTATTACGATATCTGTACTTTTACTTTTACGAGTAGATACTGATTCAACAACAGTAACAAGAGCCCCTACTTGTTCCAGCGCCTGTATTCGTTCTTTAGGACAACCTTTAGATACAAAAATATATGCACCTTGCGAGTATCTACTTCAAATATACGACTTGTGGTAGGTGTTCTACCTAGACTATCTAAGATGATTACATCAGGCTGATGAACATGAATCGGTTCATCAAGTATGCTTGTATCTAATAAAGTTCTGATAATTCAGTATCAGTTAAACGACAGTTTAATTGAGGATTATCTGCTAAAATTGTACCGATGCCAACGAGCATAGCATCATGAGTAGCACGTAGTATATGTCCATCTCGGCAGGAGGACTCATTCGTAATCCATTGGGATTGACCAGTAAAAGTGGCAATCTTACCATCAAGGGACATAGCACTTTTAATAGTTACAAAAGGTTTACCTGTCTGTATATATGTAAAGAAATGCTCATTTAGTTCAGCACATTCCTCACTACATACGGGGCAAACAACCTCTATGCCTGCTTCACGGGTAAATCCATACCCTTTCCCGATACTAGTGGATTAGGATCCGTACTTCCTACAACGACCTTAGCTATGCCAGCCTCGATAATACGCAGCGCACAGGTGGGTTTTTACCATAATGAGCATGGCTCTAAGGTTACATATAAAATAGCACCTTTAGCATTATCACCAGCTTGGTTTAAGGCATGAACCTCAGCATGAGCTGTACCAGCCTTATGATGATAACCTTCACCGATTATTGTATTGTCTTTAACCACTACGGCACCCACCAAAGGATTTGGCGAAGTGTGACCTGTGGCTAATTTTGCCAGTGCAATGGCGCGTTTCATATATGCTACGTCATCCACCATATCACCTCAATAAAAAAGGACTATATACATAGTCCTTGGGTAATCATAAATACGCACGTCAAATGTGCCTCGTCTTTTCTCATCCAGACTATACTGTCGGTATCGGAATTGCACCGATTCATACCAAAAAAGGTTCGCGGACTATACCGCCGGTAAGGAATTTCACCTATCCCCAAAGACTCATCTATTTTGTTTCTGAATTAATAGTAACACTTTTATTAGGGTTATGCAACAATAAGAGTTTTGTATTGAGAAAAGATATTAAATATATAACTGGAATAAAATAACTATTATTATAGTTCTATTTCTATTTTTATTAGATTGAAAATATATTATAATAACAATATAAACATATATAAATTATGTATACATACAATAGTAACATTTATCACATAATTACACTACAAAGAGGTCTAATATAATAATATATGGTTTTATAACAATATTTGATTGATATTATTTATTAAATATAGGTGATAATATGGCAAAAAAAAGAATTTCTGATGTACTTATAGAAGTCTTAGCCAATGCGGTATCGAAAGCATTTATGGTATCACTGGCGATAGTTTAAATTCTGTAAACGACAGTTTACGTCGCAATGGTAAGATTACTTTTTGAACATGTTAGACATGAAGAAACAGCAGCCTTTGCTGCAGGTGCAGAAGCTTCTTTAACTGGAAAACTTACAGTTTGTGCTGGTAGTTCTGGTCCTGGTAATTTACACTTGATCGACGGTTTATTCGATTGTCATCGCAATCGTGTTCCAGTATTGGCTATTGCGTCTCATATTCCACAATCTGAAGTAGGCTTAAATTACTTCCAAGAAACACATCCAGAAAACTTATTCAAAGAATGCTCTTGTTTCTGTGAACTCGTTTCCAATCCAAAACAAATGCCGGAAATTCTTTTCCGTGCTATGAATGCAGCAGTTGGTAATCAAGATGTTGCTGTTATCGTCCTTCCTGGTGATGTAGCAGTAATGGAAACAGAAATTGATGAATTACCAGTATGGCACCACCCTCGCTTACCTCATATCGTTCCACAACGTGAAGATATCGAAGAAATGGCTGCTCATTTAGAAAAAGGTGAACGCATTACCCTCTTCTGTGGTGCAGGTTGTGAAGGTGCACATGATGAGGTCGTAGAATTAGCAAAACGCTTACAAGCTCCTGTAGTACATGCCTTCAGAGGTAAAGAATGGGTTGAATGGGATAACCCATATGATGTAGGTATGACAGGCCTATTAGGCTATACATCTGGTTATCGTGCTATTGAGCACTGCGATACACTCATTATGCTTGGTACAGACTTCCCTTACCGTCCATTCTATCCGGAAAATGCAAAAAGTAATTCAAGTTGATAGAGATCCTAGTGCGTTAGGTCGCCGTGTACCTCTTACACAAAGGGATTATTGGTACAGTAAAAGATACATTAAAAAAGAGTTGTTACCTCTCGTAGGTCAACGTGAAAATACTGAATTTATTGATACAATACGTAAGGAATATACAAAATTCAGAGAGAATTTGGATAGCTATGCTGTTGGCTGAACCAGATGGTGTAGCAATTCATCCACAATATTTCGTTAATCGTTTGAATAAGCTAGCAAGTGAAGATGCCATCTTTACTTTTGACGTAGGTACTCAGTTATTTGGACTGCCCGTCACTTAAAAACAAATGGTAAACGCCGTATCTTAGGTTCCTATAACCATGGTTCTATGGCCAATGCTATGATGCATGCCATCGGTGCACAAAATGCATGTCCAAACCGTCAAGTCATCTCCCTCTCCGGTGATGGTGGCTTCACTATGATGATGGGCGAAATGTTAACATTAAAACAACTTAACTTACCAGTCAAAATCTTTGTATTCAACAACGAAGAACTTAGCTTCATCGCTATGGAAATGAAAGCTTCTGGTTACTTAGACTATGCTACAGACTTTGTAAATCCAGACTTCGGTAAACTTGCAGAAGCGGCTGGTATTAAAGGTGTAAGTATTCAAAATTCTAGTGAAGTAGACGAAAAAATTATGGAGGCTCTTAACCATAATGGTCCTGTTATCGTCAATGTTCGCGTAGATAAACAAGAACTTGCTATGCCTCAAAAATTGCTTACCAACAAGCTAAAGGCTTCAGTAAATACTTGATTAATGCAATCCTTGATGGCCGTGGTACAGAACTTAAAGAAATGGCAAAAACAAACTGGATGAAATATAAATCTCTATACTAAAATCTGCCAAATATTCAAAATCTGTAAAATAAATAAACTGCAAAACTTTCAAAAAAGAGGTGTCACAAAATGATGACACCTCTTTTTTTCTTAATTTAATCATATATTGTTATAAAACCTTCAGTCCATCCCCTTAAATTAGGAGTGATAGTAGCTATTCTAAACACTCTATGCCATGTACTTTAAATATATCCCAGGTTTTATACCACTCTATTGCCTTCTCTGCATATTTTAAAACTACTAAATAAACCTATGTATCCTGAACATGTATAATAATCATCTATATCATAATCATACCAAACACCATAAATTTTGTTGTTTGTGATTTCATAACTAACATCATCACCTATATGTGCACAATCATTTAAATAATGAGTTGTTATCGAAAATGAATCATCAGCCAAATCAGAAAAAACCTATCAAATTTTTTGACTCAGTTAATGCCTTTTCTGCTAATGATAATTTAGAAAAAAGCCTAGGCAAAAAATACTCTGTATAAGGTAACTCATTATTCCTTTTATAGTGATTTACAGCTTCATATATTGGAACTCTCATAATTAACCAACTCGTTACAAAATAAAAACAATATAAATATGACACTCTAATAATTTCTATCTATAATAATCGTCCTCGTAATCGTCTTTATACCGTATTGCATCCACCTCTGATGGGGATAGCACATTCCCTTCCTCATCAACATATTCCCTAAATTCATTAAAGTATATACCTGGAATATCTGATTCTTCTAACTCAGGAACATCCTCCGACTCAATGTCCCAAAATTCAATCTCTATAGGTTGATTTTGTCGTTCCTTAGTAATATTAGATCCAAGTTCCATTTTCTTCTGATTTCATTTCGGTTCTTTAGTAATATCACTATCTGATGAATTAATTCCTAGAAATTTCAATAATCCACTTATCATTACACAACACTCCCTTGTACCAATGATATATCAATTGTATTGTAACAAAATATATAAAAATAAGCACTATATCCCATTTTGGATATAGTGCCTACTTTGCCTATTTAAGCCTAACCTTGTATTTTATTATGCCCCAAAGAGTGACATTTGTTCGTCTTCAGGTAGTTCACCACAGCATTTGAGTTCTTTCATAAGATCGATGATGGTGTTAGATGCTTTACAACGGCGTTGCAAGTCTTTTAGAGATGTAAACGGACGTTCTTCTCGTTCAGCTACGATAGCATCAGCTACTGTTTCACCTAAGGAGTCAATAGCTAGGAATGGCGGTAATAGAGCACCATCTTTAATGCTAAAGCGTCTAGCTTCAGAGTGTTGAATATCTACATTAACAAAACGATAACCCCGTTGGTACATTTCCATAGATACTTCTAAGGCACTCATAAGGTCCTTATCTTTAGGACTGGCACCACGATCGAGAGAAACTTTTAATACGATTGAACTCAGTCATTTGCGTTTTTAGGTCTCCCGTCATAATACGCAAATCAAAGGCCTTGGCACGAATGGAGATAGGCAGCATAGAATGCCAATGGATGGTATACCTTAAACCAGGCTATACGGAAGGCCATCATAACATAAGGCTACCCGCATGGGCCCGTGGGAATAGATAGGAAATCTTTTTACAAGATTCAATGAACCATTCAGGAATATTATTTTCCGCATTTCTGCTTCAAATTCAGTAGTAGCTTGACCTTGTTTATTGCGTTTTCAATGCCCTTCCCTTTACGTACGTTTTCCATAACGAAGAAGCTATGCTTTCTATCCATACCGCGATGAATCAAAGAAATTCATTACGTCGTCACGGGTAGAAATGGCTTCGTTCAATTTACAAGTACCATTTTTAATGAGGTCTTGCGCATTGTCGAGCCATACGTTAGTACCATGAGAGAAACCAGAGATACGTACTAAGTCGGAGAAGGTTTGGGGACGAGAGTCTTCCAGCATGCCCCGTACAAATTTCGTACCACATTCTGGCACAGCCAGGCTAGCTACTTGGTCACCTTGTAATTGCTCAGGTGTTAAACCAATCCCTCTGTGGAAGAGAATAGACTTAAAAAGTACGAGGATCGTCAAACGGTATAGTTTTAGCATCTATACCGGTCAAATCCTCTAGCATACGAATGATTGTCGGATCATCATGCCCTAGAATATCGAGCTTTAGTCATACGACCTTCGATAGAGTGATAGTCAAAGTGTGTTGTTAATACACCACTTTCCTTCTTATTCGCAGGATGCTGTATAGGCGTAAAGTGATGCACATCCATATCGCGAGGACATACCATGATACCGCCAGGATGTTGGCCAGTAGTATTCTTAACATTGGTAAAGCCTTTTTGCTAAATGTTCAAAGAAACCACTACGAGCTTGTATATCTCGAACTTCGGCGTATTTTTTAACATAACCAAAAGCAGTTTTATCAGCTATGGTACCGATGGTACCAGCTTTAAATACATTATCGCGACCAAATAATTCTTCCGTATATTTGTGAACCTTTGCTTGGTAGTCACCAGAAGTTTAGGTCAATATCTGGAACCTTATCACCTTCGAAACCAAGGAAAATGGCAAACGGAATATCATGGCCATTAGTTTGCAGCGCATGACCACACTCAGGACAGTCCTTACGAGGTAAGTCAAAGCCCCTTGCATATTCACCCTTTTCAAAAATTCAGAATATTTACAGTTTGGACATACATAATGTGGCGGTAATGGATTTACCTCTGTAATCTCAGACATGGTAGCTGCAAAAGAAGAACCTACAGAACCACGTGAACCTACGAGATACCCATCATCAAGTGATTTTTTACCAGCTTATGAGCAATGTAATACAATACGCCGTAACCATTGGAGATAATACAGTCTAATTCATAATCAAGTCGCTCTTGTACTACGCGAGGCAATGGATCACCATAAATGGCTTTCGCATTTCTATAACACATTTCTGTGAAAGCTTCATCAGCACCTTCAATCTTTGGAGAATATGTGCCATCTGGAACTGGTTTAATATCTTCGATGCTATCATTAATTGCACGAGTATTAGTAACAACTACTTCATAAGCCTTTTTCTTCACTTAAATACGGGAAAGACGCCAGCATTTCATCTGTAGTACGTAAGTGCAAATCTGGTTGTTCATCCCGCATCTGGATAACCACATGCCGTTAACATGATTTCACGGTAAATCTTTTCTTCTGGTGTTAAATAATGAACGTCACAAGTAGCACATACTGGTTTATTTAAAGCTTCCCCTAATTCGATAACTGTCTTATTCATATCGATGAGGGCTTTTGCTCATCTGGCATAAAGGCCTTTACGAACCAAGAACATATTGTTCGTATGTGGCTGAATTTCAAGATAGTCGTAGAAAGATGCTACCTCCAAAGTAATTCTTCCTTTGTAGCACCACGGACGATGGACTGCATAAGTTCCCCGGCTTCACAAGCTGAACCGATGATGATACCTTCACGATGTTCTTCAATAACAGAACGAGGCAAACGAGGACGTACCTTATAGTGTTCAAGGTGGGAAATAGATATCATCTTGTACAGATTGCGCAAACCTACCATATTTTTAGCTAATAAGATAATATGGTAACGTTTATCTTTTCTTTTTTCTTCTTCTTATCTACGGGCTCTTCATCACGAGTAACAATTTCATCATCAATGAGATAACCTTCTACACCATAGATAACCTTAACGCCCAACTCTTTACCAAGGGCTTGGTTTTCTGGAAAGGCTTGTACAACGCCGTGATGCGTAATAGCTACCGCAGGATGACCCCATTTTTTTACTGTTTTTAAATAGGTCTTTAACAGATACAAGGGCATCTTATCACTCATCTTAGTATGTAAATGAAGCTCTACGCGGGAGTCTGGACGGTTTTCAGTACGTTCAACACTAGTAGTTTCCATAGCCTCGATACTGCGAATTGATAGAATATAATCCTTATCAAAACGATCGTCAAAGCTGACGCTACCTTGTACGCGTACACGTTGTAAACCTTTTAACTGTTTAAGTAGCGCATCCCCTTCTTCAGGGCTATTAGTAAACTTGATGAATTTGATGCTATTCGTATCGTCTACGATGCTACCGTTAACAATACTTTTACCAGTCTTAGTATCACGTTTATCTAGACCAACAAATACACCTTCAAAAATAACACTAGGCGTATCCAAAGTGCCCATAATTTTAGAGGTAACTCCCTCAATTTTAGGTCCTAAAATCATGCCTTCATCAGTAGGAGCATCCTTCGGGGCACGACGAGGGTATTTACTATCCCCTTCACTACCTTTTAGCAGTGGATTTTTATAGTACTTTTTATGTGCAAAACCTTTACTTGCTTTAGGTGTACTGCTCACAGATGCGACAGTATCACTATTGCTAGATGCGGCAGCCGTTTGATTAGAACGAGACACAACAACAGGACTATTATTAAAGTAGCCCAGGCTCAACAGCCTCTACAAATGGGGCAAAATCATCTTCATCGACATCATCATATTCATCTTCTTGGTCATAACCAGCAAAAAGACTTGCCTCTAGGCACTTTGTTTTTAGCCTCTTCAGCCTCACGTTGCGCTTCTGCCGCTTCAATCCATTCACCAGCACCACAGCCACCACCATAATAATAGGTATCTAAGCCTTCCCCTGTTTCAGTATCTACCTTCCAGGCGAAACAACAAGCTGTATCTGTATTCGTTGGAATATTATCAAAAAAAATTTTTTTCCTTATACCATGCAGATAATCTTTCACGCAAACTAAGCAATGTAGAAAACGCAGAATCTGCAGCTTGTATCGTCACATGTTGGCTATGACAGTTTACATAGAAGGACGATTTCTTATTCTGTTTTGGTACAACACGATAACGTACTTTCATTTTTATCCCTTATACCCACAATAGGTAATACATAAATCTCTAAATCGCCAAATATCGCCCTTGCTGCTACGGCTATCCAAAATAATCTCATAGAGTCCTTTTAATAAAAGCTCGTAGTGCCTTAATTGAAATTCTAGGACTCGCCTCGTAAGCTAACTTAATCGGATATGGTTTAAATGACGAATCATGATCCTTACATAAGTTTTGAATAGCTTGAACAGACATTCCCGCTTGTCGACATTCGCTGACCAGTAATTGCAAACGTAATTGCCCCTCAATGTAGCTCATAGCACGATCTAATTCTTTTATAACCGAACATAAACGGAAATAGTTCAAGCAATGTATCAATATCTCGTTTTAACAGAGCCTCTTTAAAGGTGAAAATATTTTTAGCCCCATAATCGCTACCATTTTCTTCGAGAAACTCTTTAGTAATGACTTTATCACCTGTTATTTGTAAAAATAGCGGTCAAATTCGGTTCTCATAAATGAAACCGGTACATCTTGCCATAAATCGATGAGATGCGCTACATATTCCTGTGCATCAGGGGGTCATTTTAAAAACCATTAGAAGTGCAATACTGATGTATCCACATTACAAGGTCTGCCCCTTCAAGGCGCTTACATTGATGATTTGGGAATTTTATCTAAAAATCGCGGTATTCTGCTTGATGCGTGTATCAATCATATCATGATAAATCAAAAACTATAGGATTATCCCCATTATATTCCATGAGGAGTTCATACAATGGAATCCAGGCATCACTATTTTTACCGCTTTTACGAATAATAGGTAAATTCACTAAGCAAAATACCTTTTGATCACCAAAAAGAGAGTCTTCACATAGTTTTCACTTATCTTCTGTGGCCCAGCTTCATCATCTAATACGGTCACTGGAAGGTCAGGATAGGCACTAAAAATTTACGTTTTTCTTCTTCAATTAATTGTGGCTCATCGCCATAAATGAGTTGAATGTGCCATAGTTCCTCCTTTCACAGATAGATATCCTCAATAAAACTGTACCCCCATAATATACATATATTCTGATGATGGGTCCACATCGTAAAACGCCCCATGTGGACTGCCAAATAGAATTATATTATGCGGCAGTAATCTGCCAATTTCATTCATTGAACTAGATCGACTCGTAATAAATAATGTATTAATCTTATCATTTAATTTTAGATTTTTTCTCCTCTTTGTCCATTATATACATCGATTTCTTTCATACTATTTTTATATATTGTTTTTGCAGATCCGTTACTATGAAAATAGTCTACCTTTTACAACTTTTGGATTCACACCATATGCCCTTATAGCTTGATTGACAAGCCTTTCATTAGGCGTCGTTTAATATGGTCTGGCGCATCAATTAATAAATGAGCCCCTTCATGATTGGGTTCTATGCAAAGCAATACATTGCATTGCTTCATTGGGAATATAATGAACTAATGTTTTCCTGATGATGATGCGTAACATAATGGGAAGCACCAAAGGTTAAGATCATTAAAAATAATGATACTACGACATGTACAGTATATCTTTTTCTATGCGTCAAAAAGTACGTAAATAAACCTAATAGCACATAATATATATAAGCACAATAAGGATGCATCATACCAAGCCATAGTAGACTGCCACTACGCCCTAACATATGATTTAAATATAAGGATATACGCAATAGTACATCTAATAAAGACCACATTAACGATATAGAAAATACGTAACTGACTAAAGTACTTACAAAATTAAAACTATAGATATATCTAATAGGGCGCTACTATACAAGCGGCTAATAAACTTTGCAATGCTAATATAGTGAAAGTAATAGATTTGTAACGGTAAAATTAACAATTGGGCCGACACACATAATACAAAAAGGCAGCATTTTTAACCATCTAGGCAACCATTGTATCCGTTCGTATAATACCTTTCCCCATATGAGTAAAATCCATAAGTCGCCCCAAAAGGGATAGCTGAAAGCACATCAAACAAAGAGAATGGATAATATATGAGGGTATAGAATAGCACATATACATAGCGCTTGTTTGGCCTGATATAGTCGTCCCTTTATATAGGCGATACACATGAGTATGCTCATCATCGTTGCACGTAGAACAGTGCATCGCCACCAACAATACCACAATATATACAAGCAACTATAATACCAAGGATTAAACATGTACGCTTTCTTAATTTAAAAAGTCGTCCAGAGTCCGTACACAAGTGCTAACAGTAAAGCAATATGCGATCCAGATATGGATAAAATATGGATAAGGCCTGTATAGGAAAAGCCTTCATTTGGTCTTCTCCCAGTTCACTATAATGACCACCCAAAGCTAATGCTTGAGCTAATACTTTTTGCGGTCCCTCTAGATTGTGACCAATATTTTTTATCTATAGATTCGTGTAATACACCAGCAATTAATAAGCCTTTCCTATATAGTTTGTCATAAAATGTATCTTTATAATGAAAACCTTTGTAAATCTTTACTTGCTAGGTCGATACACCCATCATAGATACGACCTCTAGTATTAGAACTCATATATCGGCCTCTAAGATTAATACGACCTTCCTCTTCAATGAGAAATAAAGGGCTTTGGTGTACCTTCAATAGTGCATATTCTCCTAGTCGTATAGGATAGTTCGTAGCAGATTCCTTAGAGTACTTGTAAACGCCCCTGTGCTTTAATATAGTCATTTTTGCAGTATTTTTATAGGGATGTAGGCCATGAATTTCAATACTATATTTATAATACTCCTGTCCATTCAAATTTACTTTTCAGGAACAGCTACAACCGTACAAAGGTATTCCCTTCTTGCTGTAAATAATATGATGTATAACTATTAAAATGTATAATCCGTAAATCTGTTTGATAATAAGATAAACCAACTAAAACAAAAGACTAAACCGATTAACTTGAAGTAAGTAAAATGCCATCTATTAGACGATTGAAATGCTTTAAAAATACCTACAACTATAATAGCTAACCCAATAGCAAAAGATGTATCGCATCTGATTAAGTACTGGATAATACTGACCATAGCCTAATATTGTACCCATAATTATAGAACCCAATATAGTATGCGCCATTGGCTATGGGTTAAAACCTTACTGTTCCATTAATATCATTTACATCATGGAAGGGCCCATCATTGTTGCTATCTCTATGACTAAATTGTAATTTTATCTTTAATCTTCTTAAATACGCCATCACCAATACCCTTCACCCCTTGATGCTTTCAACGGATGTAAAGGGACCTTTTGTGAACGATACTCTTCAATTCTCTTTGCCATAGCTGGCCCAATGCCTGGAAAGAGTCTAACTCTTTTGCAGTGGCATTGATATATTTATCTTATTACCACGCAATAACGCTGGGATTTCCCGTGAAAGTTAAAAACTACGTGGATATGATCTCCCTGCAGTCACTGGGTTTAGCCATATTAATAGACTCTACATCTGCATATGGTAACAGCCCTCCTGCTAACTTAATAACATCGCCTACTGTTGCAGAGTTTTCAAACTCATATAGACTGGCGATTGAAACTACGACCCGTAATATAAACAATAGCATTTATTAGATGTTTTTCTGCTACATTTGATATAGAAGAATTTCCATCTATTCCTTCAGACGTAAGGACAGAGAATCGCTTTCATCTGTTATAATAGGCCATAGGAAATAAATTCCTACTAAAAAAACACATAGGATTAATATACTTATGTATACGGCTTCAATTTTATTTCATATGCACCTCCTACTAAAGGAGTTTCCATAAAAATAAAACCCTACTTGTGACTCTATTAGTCACATAGCAGGAGTTTTTAAAATTATATCGAATTAAAGGAACATACTTTTACCGGTATATCTATTACTATGTTAAGGGAGTCTATAATGAATCAAGAATTATTACTAAATACGGTGTAAATTTATTGCAACAAGAAAAATCAAATACTTATCGTTTCTGTTGATGTAGAAAATAAAGATTTTGCAGTAATCGTTACAGAAGAAGCCTATCAATTTGGGGGCCAAAGAGGTTGTTCTTAATTGGCGATGTTCCCCTATTGCACGTCAACGTTTATTACATGCTGAACGAATCGGTTTTAGAAAAACCGGCTAACTGGATTCCTGAATTCTACAAGCAATATATCGATGATAAAGCAGCCTTTTATCTTTATTAGTGCCAATCCAAAGGCCTTAGCAGGAATCCCGACAGAAGCGTATTTCCTTACAATCTCGTAATTTAAACAAGGTTTATCCTTCTATCCATACAGCTATCATGAACTCTTCTGTTACATGGTGCGTTGCATCTGTACCAACAGTTCTTTGGGCAGATTTACTTGGCTATGAAGGAGTGATGAAGAAAAATCGATCAATTGTGGCTTACATTATTAAAACTTTGTCGCATTGAAGGTATCAAAGCAAAACATATGCGTCATCACATGGCAAAATTACGCCATCGTCGCGAAGCATTAAATAAATTAGATTTAAAAGCATTGCGTTACACATGTGAAAATGGCACCGACCTTTTACTCGAATTACCAGAAGACCATATTTGGCAAGGTGGTGAAGAGTTCTCTAAAGATGGTACTATTTTCAATGCTAATATACCTACAGAAGAGGTTTCTCTGCACCTCAATACAATGGTGTAAATGGCGTTGTGTTAGCACAAAACCACTTAATTTACCAAGGCAATCCAATTTCTGATTTCTCCTTCACCTTTAAAACGGTAAAATTGTAGATTACACGGCCAAAGAAGGGTTATGAATTCTAAAGAATTAGTCGAGACGGATGAAGGATCTCAATATCTTGGTGAAGTAGCCCTCGTGGACCACTATAGCCCTATTAGCCAATCCAATAAATTTACTATGAAACATTGTTTGATGAAAATGCATCCTGCCATTTAGCAATCGGTGCATCTTATCCAACTTGTCTAAAAAATAGCGATGGTTTATCTGAAGAGGAATCAAAGAACGTGGTCTCAATCACTCCTCGCTCATGTAGACTTTATGATTGGTCACGAAAACATGAATATTAAAGGCATTACAAAGACGGCCAACAAGTAGACATCATGATCGACGGTCGCTTATTGGTATAACTTTACATCCCCCGTAATCCACGGTATATATTTCCGCAGGGCCAAAGTCGCCGAAGGATACACCATCCTCTTTATCTATTATAGTGTTATTTCTAATACGCGGCCCGTCGGTTGATATTCAATATTTCTACACCTGCTGTTTTTAGCATCCGTTTTAGATGCTTTTAACTTCTTTAGTATCTTTGTACAAATCATCTCGATAAATAACGGCCTTTTATGCCACTTTGAATAATGGCTTTTGCACATTCATTACAAGGGAATAGTGTTACATAAATTTTAGAACCTTCTAAAGAACCACCCCGATAATTTAGAATCGCATTTAGTTCACTATGAACGGTATAAAAATATTTATTATCATCTGCCGTATCCCGTTCCCACGTAAAATCATCATCACTACAATTTGCTGGGCATGCCATTATAACCGATGGATAAAGATTTTATTGTCATTGCAGGATACAGGCACCTACTTGTGTATTAGGATCTTTAGAACGTTGTGCTGCCAAAATAGCAACGCCCATAAAGTATTCATCCCAAGAAATATAATCGTTACGTTTTGCCATAATTACCTCACTATAAAAAGCCCCCATCTACCTATGTAGTTGGGGCTTTACATTATATTAACAAATCATATATCATTTATATTTATTTAACAACGATATTTACAAGTTTACCTGGTACATAAATAACTTTTAACAATTTTTTACCTTCTGTAAATTCTGAACACGGCTAGATTCTTTAGCCATTGTTTTCCAATTCTTCTTTTCGTAATATTACGGAAACAGTTAATTTATCGCGAACTTACCATTAACTTGAAGAACCACTTCTACTTCATCATCTTTTTAAGAGCAGATTCTTCATATACAGGCCAATTTCATAGTATGAACGGATTCAGTTTCACCCAAGTTCATGCCACAACTCTTCTGTAATATGTGGTACGAATGGAGCTAAACAACAACACGAGATTATGTGTTAATTCATTAGCAAATGCAGCATTTACGAATTCTGCTTTGTCCTTATGAGCATACATAGCATTAACAAGTTCCATGATTGCACTTGATTGCCGTATTAAAGTTGAAGTTATTATCTAGGTCTTCTGTAACCTTTTTTGATAACACGGTGTAATTCTGCGACGTAATGCAAATTTCGTCTTTTGTAAGTTCACCTGTTACATTTTTCTTTGCTTCTTGGTCATACGCATCAACAATACGCCATACACGACCTAAGAAACGATAGAACCTTCAACACCTTGGTCAGACCAATCAAGGTCACGATCAACTGGCGCCGCAAACAAATGAATAAACGTGCAGTATCAGCACCATACTTATTGATAATTTCTTCTGGAGAAACCACATTGCCTTTAGATTTAGACATCTTGCTGCCTTCTTTAAGTACCATACCTTGCGTCAAAAGACCACGGAATGGTTCGTTAGCTTCGATGAGGCCTAAATCATGGATAACTTTCACAAAGAATCGAGAGTACAACAAGTGCAAGATAGCATGTTCAATACCACCGATATATTGGTCAACGTTCATCCAGTAGTTAGCATTTTTGGAATCGAATGGTGCTTTATCGTTCAATGTCAGTGTATAGCGCAAGAAGTACCAAGAGGAATCGATAAATGTATCCATTGTATTCTGTTTCACGACGCGCAGGACCACCACATTTAGGACATGTAGTATTCATGAAAGCTTTCAGATGTAGCCAATGGAGATACGGCACCAGATTCAAATTTAACATCCTCTGGCAAGCGTACTGGCAACTCTTCTTCAGGAACGAGTTGTTCACCACATTTTCACAATATACTACAGGAATTGGCACGCCCCAGTAACGTTGACGAGAAATCAACCAGTCACGAAGGCGGAAGTTTAGTTTTTACCTTCACCAATACCGCGTTCATTAAGAGCAGCTGTAATATTTTTACGAGCCTCTTCAGATGTTTGGCCGTTATAATCGCCAGAGTTAACTAGAATGCCATCTTCATGGTACCATTCTTGCCATTTTTCAAGGCTATATTCTTCGCCTTCCCGAGCTACAACTTGTTTAATTGGCAAATCGTATTTATGAGCAAATTCCCAGTCACGTTCATCATGTGCAGGAGAACCCATTACAGCGCCAGTACCATAGTCTACTAATACATAGTTAGCAATCCAAACTGGAACTTGTTCGCCAGACATAGGGTTTACTGCATAGGAACCAGTGAACATACCTTCTTTAGGTGCATCTGTAGATGTACGGTCGATATCGCTCATATTGCGCATACGCGTAATAAAAGCTTCTAATTCAGCTTTATTAGGAGCATTTTCAATAAGGCGTTCTACATATGGATGTTCAGGAGCCAATACTACATAGCTTACACCGTAAATAGTATCAACGGGTGTAGTGTACACAGATACACGTTCATTAATGGATGGAACTTTGAAAGAGAACTCTGTACCTTCAGAGCGGCTAATCCAGTTCTTTTGCATCAATTTAACGCGTTGTGGCCAGTGATCAAGAGTATCTAAATCAGTTAACAAGCGATCAGCATATTCTGTAATACGCAAGAACCATTGAGACAAATCTTTTTTTTTCTCAACTGGGTTATCACAGCGCCAGCAAGCACCATCGATAACTTGTTCGTTCGCCAATACAGTATGGCACGTTTCACACCAGTTTACTTTAGCTTCTTTTTTGTATGCTAAGCCTTTTTATAGAATTGTTGGAAGAACCATTGGGTCCATTTGTAATAATCTTCTTTACATGTTGCAACTTCACGGTCCCAATCATAGGACAAACCAAGTGCTTTTTTGTTGCAATTTCATGTTCTCGATATTGTCTAAGAGTCCATGTTTTAGGTGCAATACCATGTTTGATAGCCGCATTTTCAGCAGGCATACCAAAGGAGTCCCAGCCCATTGGATGTAACACGTTGAAGCCCTTCATTTTTTTGAAACGAGCTACTACGTCACCGATGGAATAGTTACGCACGTGACCCATGTAAGTTACCAGATGGGTACGGGAACATTTCTAATACATAGTATTTTTTTTAGATTCATCATATTCTGTTTTAAACGTATGGTTATCGTCCCAATACTTTTTTGCCACTTTTCTCAATATCTTGGGCTACATATTTTTCGTTCATGTAGGGGCCTCCTCCTTATAGTCAACCTCATAGGTTTTGCCATTTTCTAATCAATATTTTTATTTTACTACTTACTATGTAAAAGCAGTCAAACTCTAGCGTTTTACTACTTGTACAGATTTTGTTAAATCATTTCTGTATTTTGCTTTGAACTTCACCTTCATTTTGCTTTTGACGTTTTTATTATGCTTTTTTTAGCTTGCTGCGCTTCTTCTTCTCTTCGTTTTTGCTCAATTCTTTTTAGCCTTTTTGCTTTGCGTTTCCTTCTGCTTTTTAGCTTCTGCTTTGCCTTTTCTTTTTCTTCTAAGCGCAATTTGTATTGTTCAGCCTTTAGTTAATGGTTTTTTTTTCAACTTTAGGTTCAGGAGCAACCGCTGTAGGAGATTTAGGGATACCACGACCTAAGTCTTTACCTTGAATCATTGTAATCGTAGTTTCATCTTCAAAGCCTTTACGCCATGCAGCAAAACCACCAAGCTGTAATTTTTTTCACTAGGTTTAAGTTTCAAACCTAAAAAGACGTATTATCTTCAAACCAGATACGATCAGAACCAGAACTAGTTAGGATAGATAAATAATATAGTTTTAATCGATCATCCCAAGTCATTTTATCTTTGTAATTTGCAAAATAAGCTATGATTCATTTTTCATAGCTAAAGTTTCACCTTTTGCATAGCCATTGTATGTATTCATGCCAAATTTATATAGAATGGGTATACCTAGTACTAGTTTTTGAGATGGTACTTCTTGAAAGCATTTTTTCTGTATGATTGCGAACCCATGGATAACTTGCTACAGGACCTGTTGTACTTTTAGCCCATGTTTCGTCATACGCCATGAGAACTACATAGTCTACGGAATTAGCAAAGGCACTGCGGTTATATACTAAGGACCATTCTGGGCTATCAGAATAACCAGTTACATCAATGGATGTTTTAATATTGTATTGATGTAAATGATTCGATAAATATGCCACAAAAGCTGTTAAACGATCACGGTCGGCATAATCAATAATATTTTCAAAGTCAAGTTATAGCCATCAAATCCGTAAATATAGGCATATTGCACAAGATTATGAGCATATTTTTTCCATACAGATTGATCTGCTAAGATGCCACTTGTAAAAAGCCAGGATCAAAACGATTCGTAATCAAAGGCCATACGTGGTAACCTTTACTCTTATAATCGTTAACATAATCAATACTTACATTAGGACTTGCTTCAAGGCCAAGGCTATGCAATTTAAACCAACTTGGAGAAATGATATTATCACCACTGGAATTCAGCTTTGCTTGATATGGAGTCCCCCTGTGTTGGCCATGGATCAAAGGCCCAAGACAATGGTGTTTGCATTGTATAAGGAGCTTTTTACTGTAGAGGCTTGCGGTGCAGGACCTAATGTTAATTGACCATTGACATTTGTATAAATTTCACACCGAGCATAGCTGGATCAGACTCAATATCGACATAGGTAATGCCATTTTTTACTTGTAGTTGGCAATTTTTACAGGTTCACCAACGGCAGCAGGATTTAAAACAATAGCATTTCCTTGTAACTCTGTTTGAGGTACATACACCGTATAGGATGTTTTATATTGATTTGCCTCGTAATGACGCGTTGTATTTGCTAAGAATTGGTCAATAGGCACTAATACTTCTGCTTGAACGGCTGTACTAGATAATGCAGACATTACCAAAGCTGTTAAAGATTTTAAAATAGTAGATTTACGAATCATGAACTCTCTAACTCTAGTCCCCTAAAAGGGGATACAATTTCAATCTCTATATTATACCATATTATATAGAATTCTCTCAGTTGTTGCATGACGAAGGGTACATGTAATTTATAATTTACCTTATAGAATACAAATTATTACATAAGGAGTTTTATATGCATCAATATCTATTTTTATAGGTGACTTTCCTATCAGAGCCTATGGTGCCATGTTAGCCTTAGCTATCATCTGTGGTGCCTCGGTTGCCTATGTTTTATTAAAAAGATGGTCGTGGTTGGCATGAACATATCATCGACTTTTCCATTACTGTTGCCGTAGCGGGTCTCATCGGCGCTAGATTATGGGATGTATTCTTCTTTGATTGGCACTACTATGGCAATCATTTACTAGAAATCCCTTTGTATGGCAAGGTGGCATGGCCATTCAAGGCGGTGTCGTTCTTGGCACCATTGCAGGCTATTGGTACTTACGTAAAAATAATATCGACTTTTGGGCCTTTGCTGATTTATTCGCACCAGCATTAATTTTGGCACAATCTGTAGGCCGTATGGCAAATCTCTTAAATGGCGATGCCTTTGGTCATCCTACGGGTGGTAATTTTGGTATTCTTTACCCTGAAAGCACGTTGGCTCATCGCACCTATGGAAATCAACCATTATGGCCAGCCGAAATCTGGGAAGGTCAAATCGATATTCTTATCTTTTGTTGCCCTCCTATTATTTAGGCTCCCTTTTAAACATGCTAAAGGACAAGTATTCGTGCTTTATGCGATTCTCTATTCTACGGCTAGATTCTTCCTTGAATTTTTGCGCGGTGACTATGTAGACTTAACATTAGGCTTAAAATCTGCTCAAATGACTAGCTTGATTGTCATCATCATTGGTATCCTGTGTATTTATCTATCTAGGCTATCTAGAAAAGAAAATCAAAAAATAATTGTTACTACAGAGCCTAAAAGTTAAAACTAACAAACGTAAATAAAACAGTAAATAAAAAAATCCTTCATTCCTAGGTATGTGAATGAAGGATTTTCTTATGTAAGTCATAATTTACGATTGATCTAACAAGCTAAATCAATACGTAAATAACTTATCTTATAAATTTTCTTTAGCTTTTAATGCATCCAGTTCTTCTAATGCACGATTAGCAATCAATGCGTTTTTCTCTTTTTCTTACGTACTTTTTTTGAGGCCATGGATCCATGATGCCAAAGTTGACATTCATCGGTTGGAAGTTAGAGCCTTCGTAGTTAGAAATATAGTGGCTGAGAGAGCCGATTGCCGTAGATTTAGGGAAATCAATAAATGAGCGTTCCCTAAATAACGTTCTACTTGAAGACCTACCATGAGACCACTCGCAGCAGATTCTAAATACCCTTCTACTCCTGTCATTTGACCAGCGAAGAATAGACGTGGTTCCTTTTTTAAGTTGGAACGCATGATTCAACAACTCAGGAGAGTTAATATATGTATTGCGGTGCATGACGCCATAACGAACGAATTCAGCATTTTCTAGACCTGGAATCATACCAAATACACGCTTTTGTTCGCCCCATTTTAAATGAGTTTGGAAGCCTACCAAGTTAAACATGGTGCCTTCTTTATTCTCTTTACGTAATTGTACTACTGCATAAGATTCCTCATTAGTCCGTTTATCTACTAAACCAACTGGTTTAAGTGGACCATAGCGCAATGTGTCTTCCCCACGGCTGGCCATGATTTCTACAGGCATGCAACCTTCAAAGTAGATTTCCTTTTCAAAAATCCTTTGGTTGCACAGCTTCAGCTGTAGTGAGTTCATGCCAGAATGCTTTATATTCCTCTTCTGTCATAGGACAGTTAAGGTAATCTGCATCGCCCTTGTCGTAACGAGATGCGGCAAATACTTTGTCGTAATTTAAAAGATTCTGCCGTAACAATAGGAGCCTGCTGCATCGTAGAAATAAAAACCCGTTTCACCGGTTAAGGCTTTAATCTTATCTCCTAATGCTTCAGACGTAAGTGGACCAGAAGCAAAGATAACAGTGCCTTCAGCAGGAATCTCAGTTACCTCTTCATTGTGAACTGTAATATTAGGATGTCCTTTTACCTTCTCAGTCACCATTTCACTAAACAAATGGCGATCAACGGCCAAGGCACCACCGGCAGGGTACAGCAGTTGCATCAGCACATTCCATAATCAGGGAACCTAAACGACGCATTTCTTCTTTTAAAAGACCTACTGCATTTTCAATATTGCCAGCTCGCAAGGAGTTACTACATACGAGCTCTCTGCAAATTGATCTGTTTGGTGCGCAGGAGAACTCTTCACGGGGCGCATTTCATATAAGTCTACATGAATGCCACGATTAGCGAGTTGCCAAGCCGCCTCCAGAACCAGCTAGGCCCGCACCAATAACAATAACATTTTTATTATTCAACAGTTGTTTCCTCTTTTTTAGCTTTGCTAGATTTTTTAGATTCTTTAGATTCATTTTACAGTTTCTTCACTAGCTTCGCTTTTTTCTTTCTTGTTTTCTTTGGTGGTCTAGTTGGACATGTTTCATTGGAACAGAACTTTTTAGTTGTACCATTTTTATATGTCTTTTCAACCATAATAGAACCACATGTTTCACAGAAATCATGGGTTGGTTTATCCCATAATGTAAAGTCGCATTGTGGATATCGATTACAACCATAGAATAAACGACCACGACGAGACTTACGTTCTACGATTTCCCCTTCCTTACATTTAGGGCAAGTTACACCTGTCCCACTGTAATAGGTTTAGTATTTTTACATTCTGGGAAGTTAGAACATGCAAGAAACTTACCATAGCGACCAAATTTATATACCATAGGGCTATGACAGAGTTCACACGTTTCATCACTTTCCATAGATGCAATTTCAATGCGGTCTACATCGCTCGCATCTTCTAGTTCTTTAGCAAATACTTCATAGAAATCAGACAATACCTTTAGATACGTATCCTTACCGGATGCAATAGCGTCAAAGTTCTTCTTCAAAGTTCGTGTAAAACCAGTATTGATTATTTTTTCAAAAGTACGCTATCAAAAAGTCTACCACTACAAAGCCTAACTCTGTAGGAACAAATTGTTTATTTGTATTTTCTACATAGTTACGGCTAACGATAGTATCTAGAATTGGTGCATATGTACTAGGACGACCAATGCCTAAGTTCTTCAATGTTTTGATAAGGCTTGCCTCAGAATAACGAGGAGGTGGTTGCGTAAAATGTTGTTCTGGGTCAATACCTCTACCGTATGGGCTGCATCATTCTTTTTAAGCGGGTATTGAGGCGCATCCTCTTTTTTTTTCACATCTTCATAAACTGCGCTAAAGCCAGGGGAAGATAACACGAGAACCAGTTGCTTTAAATATATAATCATTTTGAACATGTCAACTCAATGGTTGTAGATTCATTTTTGTTGTGGTGCCATTTGGCTCGCCATAAAACGATTCAAATTAACGTATAAAGCTTAAGTTCATCACGACTCCAAGAATGGCTCTACCATCTTAGGTGTTAACTCAAGAGATGTGGGGCGAATCGCTTCGTGTGCATCTTGAGCAGAACCCTTAGAACCGTACACATTTGGTTTAGACGGATAATAGTCTTCCCCATAATTGCGAAGGATAAAGTCCTTAGCCGTTTCTTGCATCTCTTTAGAGATACGCGTAGAGTCTGTACGCATGTACGTAATCAAACCTACGTGACCATAGGAACCGATTTCCAAGACCTTCATAAAAATGTTGGGCAATCATCATGGTACGCTTCGCACCAAAGTTCAATTTACGCACACCATCTTGTTGCAACGTAGACGTCGTAAAAGGGAGGTGCTGCTTTACGAGAACGCTTGCGCTTTTCAATATTTGTCACTACTGCATGGCTCCACCAATAGCATCTACTACCGCTTGTGCTTCACTTTCAGTAGTAATATCGATTTTCTCGCCTTTAATATGAGTTAATTCTGCTGTGAAAGCCTCTTTTTTAGGCGTTTCAAAATTACCTTCAATAGTCCAATATTCTTGTGGCACAAAGGCTTGTATTTCTCGCTCTCGTTCACAGATGAGTCGAACTGCAACGGATTGCACACGACCGCGCTGAGGCCTTTACAAACCTTTTTCCATAACAAATGGACTCAATTTATAACCTACGATACGGTCTAATACACGGCGTGCTTGTTGGGCATCTACCATGTTCATATCGATGGTACGTGGAGCCTCCAAAGCCTCTGCTACCGCATTTTAGTAATCTCATTAAATGTAATACGACATGTAGATGTAGGATATCTACGTTTAATATGTACGCTAAATGCCAGGAAATAGCTTCCCTTCGCGGTCAGGGTCAGTTGCGAGCAATACGGCACTGCTTTCATCGGCATAGGAAACCAAGTTCATCAATAACCTTTTTACGAGTTACCAAGATTGCTATAACGCGGTGTAAAGCCATGCTCAATATCGATACCCATTTGAGATTTAGGCAAAATCGTAAAGATGGCCCATACTGGCTTTTTACAACATAGTTAGGACCTAAAATTTTTTCAATTGTTTTAGATTTAGCAGGAGATTCTACAATAACCAATACTTTGCCATCCGGATTATAAACGCGAGGTTCCGTTGCTCAGGTGGCACGAGGGTTTGCAACAACAGATTTATCATGCAATCCCCCATGGGGTGGGGGCTTCTTTAGTAACCTTACGCTTTTATCGTAGTACTCTCTTTCTTAGTACTTTTCTTTTTTTGTTATCTTTACTAGTACTAGCTGCTTTTGGCTCGCCAATAACGATAGATCGTTTAATGGACAAGTATATCACTCCTAGTCATATTAATATAGCCTCTCGGCGAATGATTCTCTATAGCCCCTTCCATTTCTAACTCTAGTAATAAGGGGGCTGCAGTTGTTGTAATGGAATGAGGTCGCTTTCAAAATATCACTAACCGTAATACATCCCGATCATGAGGTATTTCGCTCAGATTAAACTCCTATCTACATTAAAAACTTAACATAGACAGCCCTTTTCTATCAACTTACTTTGACTATGATTCACCATTTCATTACTATCTTTTTTACGCCATTATTTTCTTTTTTATTTGGTGGTGAAAGTTTTTCTTTCACTAGATAAATATCCCGTAAATGTTAAATGATATTGTTCAACTATATCCTCATAACCAGTTAATACAATGCTCCATTTTCGTGTGAGGAATTTATTGCCATCTGCTGTATGGTCTAATAAATTACATGGCACTACAAAATACATCTCGACCTTCACTAACCGCCATATCTGCTGTAATCAATGAACCACTACTTCCTTTTGCCTCCACTACGATTACACCTCTACTAATCCACTAATGATACGATTTCCGTGCTGAAATGTTTTGCAGGACGGCGTGGCCTGGCGGGTACTCGGATACAAACAAACCCATTATTTTGTAATATTCGGTCAAATAATTTTGTATTTTCTCGTGGATATACTATGTCTAAACCACAACCCATGACCACAATATTCCATACCCCTGGCTAGCTAATAGTCCTTCATGACCATGTGGTCAATACCACACGCCCCTCCACTAACTATAATGGTACTATATTTACCTAATTCCTTTAGCATTCTCGCCACATTCCGTCCGTATAAATGAACATCGCCGTGCCCCAACAAGGGCAATACGATTTAACCGTCCATCTAAAAAGTGCCCGATTACCTCTCATAAACAAAATAGCTGGCGGATTATAAATATGGTTCAAAATAGATGGAAAATCTTTTGTCTAAAAAGGTAGTAACATCCATCTTATATTCGTCTATTTATGGATAATAATCTAATTTTCATCCTTTAGCCGATGCTGCTATAGCACGTTTATCAGTGTTAGAAATATGTGAATAAGGTTTTAAATTTTCTACATTCTTAACGGCTTCCCACGCATCATGGGGGATCAAAAAATCCTCTATAAACGCCTTACATATGTGGCTCCAACTTGTTGTATAACTTTGTAAGCCAATATAAGCAATAAATAGTCTAATCATATCACCTAGTAATTCTTTCTAAGTATATAATCATTAATTTTCTATAGAATCAAACCTACTTTTGGCAAATAAACAACTTGTTTTAAACAATTACTTTGTTGCCTCTAATAACATTAGCTTCAAGTATGATGGGGTTCTACTTTTGGATTTTCTTCTAAATCCGCTATGGTACGAGCCACCTTTAATATGCGATCAAAAGCTCGCCCACTTAAATGAAAATGGTCAAATATATTGCCTAAAACACTCCAGGCCTTATCAGTAATATTGCATAGTTCACCTAATTGCCTTATGAGGTACGGCTCCATTAGAATTAAATTCAAAAGTTTTCATAACGTTTCTGTTGCATAGCAGTGGCCAACATAACTTGTTGCCTCATGATTTCACTCGTCATAGTAGACGTCATGATGTATTTAATAATTGTTCTAGGGTCCGGCCTCTCAACGGGGAATATGTAAATCAATACAGTCCATAATAGGCCCTGACAAGCGTTTGCTGATAGTTTTTAACCATCGTTTCTGTACAGACACACTCTTTATACGGATCGTATAATAGCCACAAGGGGACAGGGATTGGCCGCTAAAATACAAATAAAATTGGCGGGATATATATAATTTCCTTGGACCGATTTATGGTAATCGTTCGTGATGATTCTAAAGGCTGTCAGGTCATCGATAACTTGACGTTGAAATTCGGGCGCTTCATCCGCCAAATAAAACACCCTCCATGAGCAAATGTTACCTCCCAGGGCGTCCCTGTATCCCTCACCCGACCATACTCGCTAAAGTCGCCGTATGATGAGGATGCCTAAAGGTCTAGTGTTAACTAGTCCCTTATCACCGAAGTAAACCCAATCACATCTTGGATGCGACTCACTTCAACAATTTCATTTCCAAGTCATGGGTGGCAATATAGTCGGTAATCGTTCGGCCATCATCGTTTTACCCCCACCGGGTGGACCTATCATAATACAATGATGATGACCTGCAGCACTAATGAGCATCGTTGCTAACTCTTGACCTTGTTGCCAAAATCAACTGTATATGGTTGATTAGTCTTTATAGATTATACTTTCATCACCAAAATCTACATCATACGTAGTATTGTGGTTTTGATTATCCATCGTATCTGTTAATATCTCATCTTGATTTTTCCCTTTTTTTACCTTTTGAAGGTTGAAATAGATTTTAGATTTAACCTGATTTTCTAAGACGGTAAAATAATATTTTGTAATGAAGACTCGCCATATATAGAAAGATTTGGAATAACAAATTATTTCCATTTTCTACGCTTGTATATATTTTAGAATAATTAGCATCTAATCCTGCCAATGACATCGCCAAAGTTCCAAAGGTAGGTAATAAGTGAACCATCTAAAAACCATTTCACCCATAAATAAACATCTATTCAAATAAAGCCGAAAATATTAGCTTTCGCCCATTTATCTGCCCCGATGCAAACAGAACCCCTAAAGCAATCGCTAAATCAGGTCCAGCCTTACTTTTACGAATTGTAGCCGGGGCTAAATTGACTACGATACGCCTCATAGGAAATTCGTATCCTATTTTTAATGGCCGCTCGCACTCGTTCTGAGCCTCTTTAACAGATTGATTAGGTAGTCCAACATTCATCAAAGACCGGCAAATTGTGATATGTCGACCCTCTACCGTGATGCATCCGTCTATGCCGTGTAGGGTGGCTCCATGAAGTTTTGCGTACATGAGCTGACCTCTCTAAAGCACTGCGGCAAATAATGAATGGAACTTTGAAAGTCTTCGTGCAAAGTACACTTCGATGACATCGAAAGGATAATCTCCTTTCAGCAGCCGTCTTTTTCTGAATGTAGATCCATATACAAACACTAAGCATGGCTGCCCGTTTTAATATGCTTTGTTTGTCTTTCTTGGTGACTGCCTCACAATGAGCTTACAAACTCATGTCTGCATTCCCGACGTGCTTTAGTTTCCAATGAAAATGATAGACTAAATCACGTTTAGCAATGATGTCTAGTTTCGCCTAAATCTAGGTTCGATAATTGCATCTACTACCGTGAGTGCCCATTTTCAATATAATTGTTGCTTCTCGTTCCCCATTGCCCAGTTCTTTTTGAATCGAGTTCATTAAAAGCTTTACCAGTACTAATCGTTTCATATATACCTCTAATAAAGTGTATCTGCAACAACAACTCATAGAATTTAATATCTATACTATATTAATCTTTCAACAGGTAATACTTACTTGTAGCGTAAATTATGGAGGTAACAAAAGTAAATACAAAAGAGGTTCTAATAGTCACCATAGGTGACAATAAGACAGTTATAAACTATATGCTAATACGAATAAAAACTAATATAACTAATACAACTTAAGACTTAACTTAATAGTCTAATCATAAAATATTTATTATTTCTTCTCGATGCCATCCAACGCACATTAGATTTAATCGGTTCAAAGCTCTTTCGATGAAGCGGTGTTACCTTGTAACGCTCGATAGCTTCTTTATGCCAGTTCGTATAATATCCCATATGAATACCAAAACCATAACAGGATATTCATCATCAAGGCTCTTCATATATCGATCTCGCGTAACCTTTGCAGCTGATGGATGCAGCAGCAATATTAGCCTTTTTGCTATCACCTTTAATGATAGATTCAACAGGTATCATTAAAATCAACAATTTCATGGCATCGGCTACTACTGCTTCTGCTGGTACATCAAGGGTGCGAATAGCCTCATACATCGCTTGACGCGTTGCCTCATAAATAATTGAGCTCATCAATTTTTTCTGGACCATAGGAAATACAGCTAACAGCAACGACTTCGTCCATGATGATATCATACAATGTTTCTCGTTTTCTTCTGTTAGCTTTTAAGAATCATTAAGGCCTGGAATTAATGTCATAGGTGGCAAGATAACAGCAGACTACAGTAACAGGCCTGCAATGGGACCGCCCCTACCTTCATCAACACCAGCCACATGATATAGACGCTTCATCATAGAACATGCCTTCATAGTCGCACATACCCATGAGCGTTGCTGTTCTTTTAACTCTTTTTTCTTGACGTTTAATATAAGAAGCAGCCAATTTCTGAACAGAACTACAGTATCCTCTTGTGCAAAAGACAAAATTTCTAAGGCTTGTTCAGTTTCAAAAAGGGCTTTTAATATCTGCTACCTTTAACTTAGAAAGATATCCTTATCCATGATATGTTTCCTCACCATCTTCTGGATAATACGGTTCTTCATCAACTTGGTCTAGTGTAATTGTACCCAAGCTTTAGTATTGCGATAGTCTTGCAAAATAATGCGACGAGCCTTGTCAAAATCTACAAATGCCACCGCTTACAAGACAACCTCGACGACATCAATGCTTTCAAGAATTGTATCACATCGGTCATCTCTTCTTCTTTAATTTATAACGATTTCTACCAAAATATTTGGCGTGTATTCGTCAATAATGGTTTAACAGTTGTTTTATAACATGCTCTAAATCATAAACATCATCGGAAATGGCACCTGTCATAGCCGAGGCACAGCCGCTGCACGTTTGGTCCTCAATTTTGGCCTTAATACACGCCTGGCGTAATCAAGCAATTCCATATTTTTACCGATTTTAACCACATTGTTGACCGCGTGTGACCTGCCTTATTAAGCCAGTAAAATTACGTTACAGGGAACCAGCCAAAAGGATTCAATCAATATAGATTTACCTACATTAGGAATGCCCTGAATGATGGTCCGTATAGAACGACTGCGAATCCCTTTCGCTACCCAACGATCAATGATAGGTTTACTGAGACGTTCTACAGTAGATGCCTAATTTTTTATTACCCCTTACCAGATTTGGAATCGATAGCCAATACTGTAATGCCTTGTTTAGTAAAAAATTCAGTCCATTCCTTCGTGCTTTTGGATCTGCTAAATCACCTTTATTTAACAGTACAATATGTGGTTTTGACCAACGAGTTCAAGGATTGACTGGGTTTCGCACTGAGCGAGAATACGCGCATCTAATAACTCGATAACAACATCTACCTTTTGATGTACTCTGTAATCATGCGCGTAGCTTTCGCCATATGCCCAGGGAACCAATGTACGATAGGTGAATCTGCCATATCCTTTCTCCTTTTTTCTATCATAGAGATCTTGTATATTTTATATTTATCTTTTGAATATATTCTCTATTATAATTCTTTATTCATAGAATTTAGAACTATTTATATCTAATTTTTAGCAAAAATAAAAGGCTGCCAACGGCAGCTTTTTAATTTATTAACGTTTTCGCGAATACGGCAGCTTTACCAGTAAAGGTTACGTAAGTAGTACAATTTAGCACGACGAACAACACCACGGCGCATAACTTCGATTTTAGCTAAACGTGGGCTGTGAAGTGGGAATGTACGTTCTACACCTACACCGGATGCAATACGACGAACGTGAAAGTTTCACGTACGCCACCGTTTTTGACGTTTAATTGCACCAAACCTTCGAACACTTGGATACGTTCACGGCTACCCTTCCACTACTTTTACGTGTGCGTACTGTATCACCAGCGCGGAAAGTAGGGATGTCTGTACGAAGTTGTTCTTGTTCAAATACGTTATGTGTTCATTGTTTCTCCTGTTTGCAGACATTCAATACCTACCACCTTATAAGGCAGCCGGACTGTCTCAAATTAACAACAATATATCACATCATAAATCACGTACTGTTAACAGTATTTTCTATATTATTTTAATAATCCAAATAATTACCGTAAAATTTACGTATATATTGGTCGTTTTAACTTACTAATAAGCGGTATAAATTCTCCTGTTCTTCATCCGATCCTCAGGCATTACATTAAACCGATTCGTTAAATGTATGTAATGTTCCAGTTTTTGCTATAGCCGTTTCCCCTCATCTGTTAAGTGTAACTACAGATATACGTTTATCCATATAATCAATAGTGTTTTAACATATCCCAATTCAATGAGAACATCTGTTGCTCCGATACGGTAGCTGGACACATATTTAAACTATCTACTAATGCTTCTGTGATGCTCCTTGGGATTGTATATAATTCCATAAGTATTCTATCACGTGAACTTTTCTTTGCCGCTTGGCACCTTACGGAGGGCATTGAATAATTCATCATGAATCATAATCATCTATCTCCTTACAACTTTGTATATTTAAAGTATTCGTCATAGTCTCTAAAATTCCTGCATAAAATTTGCCTGTTCTTCAAAGAAAAAGTTGAAGCCACAGTTGCCTTTCTCCTCAATTCACATAGTTATAAAATTTTAACTTTTATAAGAATATGTTATTTTAATGCGCTAATATCACGCCGATAATAGCCATTACGCTATATGCTAAACGAACCAGTTGTAAACGGTTGGCTTTAATAGCTTCATCTTTGTCCATAACCATTACATCTTCAAAAAGAATTTGTTGATGGCTGGAACTAAAGTAGCTGGAACTGCCACAGCTGCATCATAATCGCCAGCTTCCCCAATGCATCACTACTTGCTTCAGATGCTTTTGCCGCAGCTTCGAACAATTCTTTTTCATCTTCTTTCAAAATTTCTATTAACACCGGTATATTCCACATCTTTTAAGATTGTACATACGTGTAGCTTGAACAAGTTCAACGTTTTCATCGATGCAGTTTGTAAACATGCTTTTACAAGACCTTCAGCATCAGCAACGGATAATTCGTTGTTAGATAACAACAAGTCGATTACATGATGAGAACTTCACGGTCCAAGGAAGATATTTTTTCCGACGCAATGTAAGAATTCTTCTACTTGGTCAAACAATTCGTCTTGTTTTCTGTGAGTACATTAAGTAATTCATAGATTCTACGATGATTGGACGCAAGCTGATATTCCATTCGCTGTTAAGCAAGATATTCAAGATACCAATTGTTTGACGACGCAATGCATATGGATCTTGAGAGCCTGTAGGGATTAAACCACGGCTGAATGTAGCGACGATGTTATCTATTTTTATCGATGATGGACAATACTTTACCGGCCTCAGTTTGAGGCAATACATCGCCCAAAAACGTGGTAAATATTGTTCAAAAATAGCTTCTGCCACTTCAGGGGATTCACCATCGAGTAAAGCGTATTCCTTACCCATGACGCCTTGTAATTCAGTGAATTCTGTAACCATACCGGTTGTAAAGGTCGGTTTAGCGAGCTCTGTAGCGCGTTCCAATACAACAGCTGTATCTTCGTTAATTCACATTCTTCACCAAATACGGCCTAATTTAAGTAAACGTTCAGTTTTATCGCCAAATTACCAAGACCTTCTTGGAATACAATTTTAAGTCAAACCATCTTGACGGTCGATAGAGGTTTCTTGCGGTCTTCGTTGAAGAAGAATTTAGCATCATCAAGACGGGCGCGCAATACACGTTCATTGCCAGCTTGAACTACTTCGATGGAATGGTCGGAACCGTTACGAACTGTTAAGAACATTGGCAACAATTTACCGTCTTGATCAACTAATGGGAAATAACGTTGATGGTCTTTCATTGGTGTAATGATGCCGCATCTGGAAGTGTCAAGTAGGACTCTTCAAGCCACCATACAATGCTGTAGGCCATTCAACAAGATAGTTGATTTCTTCTAACAAATCATCATCCCAAACGATGGATGCATTTTTAGAAGCTGCAATATCATGTAATTGTTTGGAAATCAATTCACGACGCGCATCTTGATCAACCATAACAAAGTTTTCTTTTAATGTATCTACATAGGATGCTGCATTTTTAATAGTGATTTCATCAGCACCCTAAAAAACGATGACCACGTGTTACATTACCGGATTTTACAGTAGCAAATTCTACTGGAATTACTTCTTCATCAAGTAAAGCTACAAGCCAACGTACAGGACGTACCGAACTTAGCATCTAAATTGCCCCAATGCATAGATTTAGGAAATTAAGACCTGTAATCAATTGAGGTAACATATCTGTGACAATATCTTTTGCAGGAACCCCTGCAGTTTTAGTTTCAGCGTAAATATAGCCGTCTTCTACAACGAGATCAGCTACATCAAGACCTTTACCACGAGCAAAGCCGATAGCTGCTTTTGTGGCATTACCGTCAGCATCATATGCGATAGACGCAGAAGGACCTTTATGACGTTCACTGATTTCAGCAGATGTGTCAGCAAGACCTTTCACGATAAGAGCCAAACGACGTGGTGTGCCGTATGTTGCGATGCTTTCAAAAGGAAGATGGGCATCATTTAATTTTGTTTCAGCCAATTGTTTCAATTGACCTAAGATATTTGGCATAAAGCCGGCAGGAATTTCTTCTGCACCGATTTCAAATAATAAATCTTTTGCCATCTTATTTATCTCCTTTCAAAAGTGGGAAACCTAACTCTTCGCGTTTAGCAAGGTATTGTTGTGCACAAATACGAGCTAATGCACGTACGCGGCCGATGAAAGCAGTACGTTCGCTGATGGAAATAGCACCACGGGAATCAAAGTAAGTTGAATGTGTGGGAACATTTCAATACATAGTCGTAAGCTGGTAATACATAACCAGCTGCACAAACGCGTTTTGCTTCTGCTTCGTACATATCAAACAATTTGAAAAGCATATCTGTATCAGCTAATTCAAAGTTTATACGGATTGTTCAACTTCGTTAGCATGCCAAACGTCACCGTATGTAACATTTTCATTCCATTTAAGGTCATATACGTTTTCTACGCCTTGAATGTACATAGCCAAACGTTCTAAACCGTATGTAATTTCTACGGAAACTGGTTTTACAATCAATGGAACCAACTTGTTGGAAATATGTGAACTGAGTTACTTCCATACCGTCGAGCCATACTTCCCAACCAAGACCCCCAAGCACCCAATGTTGGAGATTCCCAGTTATCCTCTACGAAACGGATATCGTGATCTTCAGCATGAATACCCAATGTTGCCAAAGATTGTAAGTACAATTCTTGGATGTTATCTGGAGATGGTTTCAACGATAACTTTGAATTGATCATTGGAACAAACGGTTGGGGTTATCACCATAACGACCGTCTGCTGGACGACGAGAAGGCTCTACATAACATACAGCCCAAGGTTCAGGACCAATAGCATGCAAGAATGTAGCAGGGTTCATTGTACCTGCACCCTTTTTCTATGTCATATGGATTTTGAACGATACAACCTTGATCGCTCCAGAATTTTTGTAAATTTAAAATAATCTCTTGAAATGTCATTGCTGCCTCCACTTTACACAACCGACATAAAATCAACCATTTCGTTACAAAAAAAGTCCCTGTAACGAAAAAACGTTACAGGGACGAGTATACCCGCGGTTCCACCCTATTTGGCTTGCGCCCTCTTTTTTCTATGTTGGCCTTTACTAACAGATACCTGCGTTTCCTGCCAATGCTCTACAGCGCCTTCAACCAAATGTGAGCTTACACCATCCTCACTGCTAGAGAGGTTTACTACTCTGCTTCATCGCATATATTATACACAATATTGTAGCAATATAGAGGGATGAATGTCAAACTATTATCTAAAACTTTTTCAGCAAATATATGTTGAAAATAAATTAATACCTATATCTAGCTAAAAATATAACTTGAATAAAATTATATAGTTAAAATAAGATAGCTATTAAAAATAGCAATATAGTAAAGAAAGTAAATAAATAGTAAATCCATTTATGGTTACTATTTTTAAATATTAATTAAAAAACAAGTAGGTACTGAATGATAATAGTAAAAACTCAACTAGATATTTAAATTGTTTATTTATATCATCTAAGAACTTAAAATCCAAAAAAAATACAACTAAAATATTCTAAACTAATTAATCATAATATATTTTCATTTATGTCCTCATTAGATCTTCGAATATATTGAATTACACTATAGGCAAATGCTAAAAACAAGGATATAGTAGCAAAATAATATACTAATTTCATTTATTATTTTCACCTCGTTTTCTAATCTCTTCATCTGTCGGAATATCTTGTCGTAGCTCCATTTTTTTTATATCTCCTGCTATTCCGGAAATACTTCCTAAAGTTCTAAAGAATAAGATGAAACTGCTGTCGCAATTGGTCCATAAGGATATCCCTAGTTTGAATCCTTCTGCAGTACCATAAGCACCTCCTATTAAAGAGCCTATTGGAGGGAATTAAATTTGTCCCCCAAGTTTTAACTAAAATTGGTTCCACTATAGGTATAATAGTCTTGCACAAAATCATTTTGTCATGCTTCCTATTTAAAAACCCCCCAATCTATTAACTAAAAAAGCAGGTTTAGCATTCTCAGTATAATATAAATACCCCTTTTTAAAGGTTGATTGGTCAACTCAGATGTAGTATTAGTTAAAACCGACTTTTCTAAATCTCTAGTACTTATACTATTAGTAAAGGTTTACTAACTTCTATAGTATCATTAAGGGAATTTAAATTATAGTCAAATATTTTGGGTACTAGTGTGGATTTATTATATAAAAATATCTTTATCAACACTTAAAGTTAAATTATTAATAGAATTATTATTGATTCTATCACGTTTCTGTTTTCATATCCATATAATGCACATAGCCCTTTTTTCTACACCATATTTATCAATTTAGTCATTTAGCAGGGGAGTCTTCTATATGCTTTATTAGAAGAAACAATTCTAGAACTAGCCTCTTGTTTGTACATACTAAATGAATCTTCTAGGCCATTTGATGTAACATATTTATATACTAAATTGTTCATAACATCCTGAAATGAACCAGATCCAATTATATCAGATACTTACTAACCAATTCACCATTTAAAAATGGATCGTTATTTTGTTTTATATATGTTTAAATGATTGTATTCATACCACATTAAAGTATCATAATAAGCTAGTTTTCTAACCCATTCGTCTAAACTAATTTCTCCATACTTAAAATTTTTATAATCATTTTTTAAACAAGTTTAGCTGATCGTCATGGGTAACCAATTATTATCAACGGCTGAATTTATCAAAGGCACTGCTATTGATTGATCACTAATACTTTTTAGCTAAAATTATACTAACTAATTTTTGCATGTCAGGATTATCGATTTTTCTTAAAAGTGGTTGTGTAACTTCATTTATCGCACTAATTTTAAATCCATTAAAAGAATCATATCCAGAAACTTTCGATATAGTTGCACCAAGCGCTCCATGTAAAAACTTTATAAATTCCACCCCATCATCCCATTTTAGCCTTGTTAGTATTCTTTTGCTAATTTTTCATTATTAGCATTTTCAGCAGATTCAGCTAATAATTACATATTTTTTTTGTTCATAACAGCAATATCACCAATTAATTTATATCCATGATCAGAAATTTTAGTTAATAGAATTTGTTTTTCTTCTACTGTTTTCTTATCAAAAATTGGTGCGAGTTTATTAAGAGCCTGTTCCGTATCATGATTAATCTTTTCTAAAGATTCTTTCTCAGCAATTTCAATGATACCTTCACTGATGGCAGAATGAGTAGTTGATTTAGAATTCCCCTTTCACAGGAATACCCATTTTAGGGCTACCAGTAATACCTATCGGATTATTTTTAGAGCGTTTAGTTGTAGATAAACTATATCCAGAAGTTTTTGCTGAATAGGATGTTTCATTTTGAATATCATTCATTTTTAAAGAATTAGAGGATAATTTATTCTTAGATTTATCTGACTCCCTTGATTATACCACCTGTAAGTGTAGTTGCATTATTTACCTGTACATTATATCCACCATCACCTGCGTATATACCAGCCTGGTTTGTAACACTTGCATAGTGACTGTCTGTAGTGCCTCTCGAATTATCAAACCCAACTCTTGCAGGTCCACTCATTCCATAAGATACAGATATACCTTTATTTTTACTTATTTTATGGTAGTCATTCGTATCTTGTAAACTTTCAATATTCAAATTATGTCCAACTTTTGTAGTCACACTTTCACCGATGACCTTAGAACCAATAATTTCTGTATCATTTCCAGAGACAGTATTGACTTGTTTACCACGAATAACAGTTCCAGTATGCGTCTTAGTTGTCTCTAATGCATTTTCTTTACCTTTATACACATTAGCATCTAAACCAATAACACCATTACCGTGAGGACTAACTGTGGCACCAACAGACCATCCTGAGCTTGTATATGTATCGCGTTGTACTAAAGAGTTCGTTCCTGCATCTATACTTAAGTTATTTGATGCATTTAGATTAACCTTTGGAGCCTCTACAATACTACCTTTAATATGAATATTTCCTTTATCACTATTATCACTATCTGCAGTAATACTTATTTATTTTTGCTCCCTATAGAACTACCTATATAATTTTTTCTTGATTAAGTTCACTATGCTGTTTAAATTTGCTTGAACCAATACCTACTGTATATTGAGTAAACGATCTTTTTTTAATTCTATTATTTTACATTATTAATCGCAGTTTTAACATCTGGATGCATAGCATTTTTCTCTTCAGGATGTTCTGCCTGATGCTTTATTAAGTTCATCAGCCTTAGCCAGTATATCTTTTCTTTTTCTACAAGTTTTTCTATCTTAGCATTTTATAAGAAGTCCCATCATTATAAGCATGTTTTAAAGTATTGGCAGCCTCAAGATACTCTAATGTAGATAAGTTGCTATTTTTTCTAGAGTTAGCCGTTTACCCAGTTGCTGAACAGCATTTAATTCATTAACAATTTGACCACCAACACTTACAGTAAGACCGGAACGCTTCTCCTCGTGACTTTGCACTACATGTGCAGTATTATGTTTTCCATCAACAATCACATTTTGAGCAGAAAGGTCTGCAGGTTGATTACTAAAATAGTTTGTTGTAGTACTATGAATGGAATTACCAGCCTTAACATTAATCGCTCCATCTGAGGAAGAAATGTTACTTGCAACTTGAGTTTTTATATCTGCCATCTGT
>VOFH01003313.1_pt1 | contig 45329 bp, 54 predicted proteins | sample 5384091 | NCBI WGS metagenome assembly VOFH01 (sample SAMN12384727, study PRJNA508395) | human gut metagenome | isolation source: healthy gut G | host: Homo sapiens
GTACTCCTCTGTGCTGATGCCATCTTTTGATAACTAAACGCTTAGCTCTATGCTCTGATAAGTATTGGCTATCGTTATAAATGAAATGCCAATTAATAATATTACAATACTTAGCTTTTCATATTTTTAATTGTTTTCTGCAAAGTTATAGAAATGAAGGGTGCACAAGCAAAAAGATGTTTTTCGGCGTGGACAAAAGACTGTTGATAATCAGTGGTTTATGCAATTTTATGTGGACAACTTAACTGTAGTTTATTTCTACTAAAATGAAGGTATTAGTGCATATTCTCAATCATACTCATATAATGTAGTATTATTTATTCAGCAATGCAATATGTTCAGTTTTTCTCTAAGTCTAAACCGTTTCTTCTTACTGAATCACTTGCAACATTTAGCAATCCTTTGCTTCGTGTTAGTACTAAATCCGCACACATACATAAAACAAATACAAAAAAGTCTTGTTCTGGTGTTGGGACATAGACTATATAAGTATTTAGATAAATTTTGGATAGATATGTGTGTTATTTCATCTGCAAATGAGTTCCCATTGCTTATCTGTTATTAATGGCTTATCATTTCTTGGCTTATTTGTTTACATGTAACTCCAACAACTTTTAAATGTTGGTAGAATTTTCTAGACTTATGTTGTAGTTCCTTATAATTGCTAGTTAAAAGAGCTATTTCTTTCTATTTTTTATTATAGTTGTCATCTTTTCTTTAAATGTGTCTAATAACTTTTTTTCTTCCAATTTAATGAAACATAGGTTAAATCTGTTTTTATCCGGCTTAATTCATCTTGTTGTTCTGTGTATTTTTTCTTTGCTTGTTTTCTATATAGTAAATACACTATCATTATTAATAATAAGCATGAAATGCAGATAACTGAAATATAATGTAGCTTTGTTGTTTAATCTTTAATCTATCTACTTTGGACTGATTTTTAAATGATTATATTTAGATTCTATGTTTAATATCTTAGATTGGCTGTCAGCGTATACGATAGAATCTACCATGTCAACTTATATTCTTCCAGGTAGGCAAAGCGCTTCTTTATAGTCTCTCTCTGCATTATGGATTTGATAATATAAATAATTGATGCTACACACACATATTGGTCATCTTGTGGAATTTTAGATAATAGTTCTTTAGCTTTATCTATAGAATCCAGTTATTGGTATATAAGTCAATCAATTGCTACATAATCAGGCATTTTTTCTTTTCCCGTCGATAATGCTTTAGAAAGTACTTTCGGCTTTATCATATTCTTCTCGCATTACATAGATGTTTCAAGCATTTATTTATTGAAGCGGTAACTATATCTTTAGTATTAGCTGCTGGAATCGGCAATAGTCAGTATTTCTATAGCACATGATAATGAGTCTATACATGCATATTCACGTCCTATGTTTTTAATGCGCAGGCATAACTATCAGTGTTATTTTCTTTTTTAAAGCATTCGGCAGCAGTCTCGTATTTTGATAGCTTCTGTGAACATGAATTTTTTTTCTCGATATAGTGCAGATGTGTGTAAGGTAAAAACATCTTGCACACATCTGCAACGGTATCTTGCACTGGATTATGCTGCTATTAATCAAATAGATAACCCATGATTAGTGTAAGGTGCAAGATAAAACTGAAATAAAATAGTTCTGCTTCAAATTTGGTGGTAAAATTAATTAGGAAAATAATAATTTGATAATCGATAGTATTCAACATTCTCCTTCCCGAAGGAGGGGAATGGAGATACCACCGACTGGTTAAATTACCACCAAATTTGACGAAGAACCAATAAAATCTCTTGTAAAGAGTGAGAATTTATCCCAAAAGCTCTTTTACTTTGGCAGAAATAGCACGTCCTTCCGCAAGTCCTGCCAATTTTTTGGAGGCAACTCCCATAACTTTGCCCATGTCTTTTCCACTGGTAGCACCTGTCTCGGCAATAATTTCCTTCAGTGCAGCTTCCAGCTCTTCAGCAGTCATTTGTTTCGGAAGGAACTTTTCCATTACAGCGACTTGTGCCAATTCTGTATCTGCAAGGTCTTGACGTCCTTGTCCTATATAAATTTCGGCAGAGTCTTTTCCTTGTTTCACTAGTTTCTGGATGATTTTCAGAGCTGCATCGTCCGTCAATGTATCGTTGGCACCCGGAGCGGTTTTTGCTTCCAAAAAGAACTTCTTTATATTTCTCAAAGTTTCGAGGGCTACTTTGTCTTTCGCCTTCATTGCGTTTTTAATGTCTTCGCTGACCTGATCAAATAAATCCATATCTTTATGTTATAAGTTAATTTAGAAAGTGATAACTCCGTTGTCGTCCATAGCTTCTTCCGTAGCTACTTCCTCTTCGAGGGCGGCTTTTGTCCTGATTTTGGTTAGAGTCGTCTTGTCGCGCTGATAAGTAGGAGAATCTTCTACCATGGCGATGATATCATCGTTATCCAAGTCCTCCGTATTAAAGAGGTAGATGTGGCGGCGTTTGCGTAAGCTCTTGCTGCCGATGCCGCTGGCGCTTTCTCCGTATGCTTTGCGGATACGTTCTTTGTTTTTCTCCTTTTCCTCTTCAAGTTGTAATTGGCGTTCTTCCTCTTCCTGGCTGCGTGCAGCGTGCAAGCTATCCATGCCGGGAACGTCTTCTACGCCGAATCCGGTGGCAAGTACGGTAATCTTAACCTTCGTTTCCAATGAATTGTCAATAGCAACCCCCAGATGACTTCCACACCTTCGCGGAATTTGCTCATGAACTCGTGTATTTCGTTCATCTCCTCCATCATCAACTCGGACGACGGGCAGAAAGGAACGTTCAGCATTACCTTCTTGGCATTGAAAATATCGTTATTGTTGAGCAGCGGAGAGTGCAGGGCGTCGTCGATAGCTTTGGTGACACGATTCTCACCTTCACCGAATCCGGTACTCATAATTGCCACACCACCATCTTTCAAAATAGTCTTCACATCGGCAAAGTCCAAGTTGACTGTACCACGCATCGTAATAATCTCGGCGATACTCTTGGCAGCAATGGAAAGTGTGTCATCAGCTTTGCCGAAAGCATTCATAAAAGTAAGGTCGGCATATATTTCGCGCAGGCGTTCATTGTTGATAACCAGTAAGGCATCAACATGTTGGGCAATGCGTTCTACGCCGTCCAGTGCCTGAATGATTTTCTTTTCTCCTTCGAAGATGAATGGAATGGTGACAATGCCGACCGTTAGAATATCCATTTCCTTCGCGATGCGGGCAATGACGGGGGCGGCTCCGGTTCCGGTTCCTCCTCCCATTCCGGCGGTGATAAATACCATTTTGGTGCCGTCGTTCAATTGGTTGCGGATGTCTTCTATACTTTCTTCGGCGGCGTCGCGTGCCCGTTCGGGACGGTTGCCGGCTCCAAGCCCTTGGGTGATGCTACGGCCCAGTTGCAGTTTCACCGGAACGGGTGATTCCGCCAGTGCCTGATTGTCCGTATTGCAAAGAACGAACGTCACGTCATGTATGCCTTCCCGGTACATGTGGTTTACGGCGTTACCGCCACCACCACCTACACCAATTACTTTAATGATCTTCGGTGAGTCTGTCGGGAAATCGAATTGTACTATCTCGTCCATAATTCTTATAGGTTATTGCTGATTACTAATTATAAATTACAAGCTTCGTTTCGGAGAGTTATTTCATGTCGTCGTCAGAGAATATCTCTTTTGTCAACGAGTCGATCTTGCGCTGAATCCAGCTCGGACCGGCTTCTCTTTTCCTTCTTTCTTTCTCTTCCTTTTCCTTCTGCTTGCGAAGTTTTTCTGCTTCCTTAGCTGCTATCTTGGCCTCTCTTTCTTCTTCCTCTTTCTTGAGCCGGGCGATGCGGGCTTGTTCTTTCAGTTCCTGGTCGTCCTCAAACATATCGACAGTTTTGTGTACTTCCGGTTCCGGTTTCGGAGTTACGGGAGACTGCGGAGCAGCAGTTTCCGTCAGACAACAGTTCTGGTTTCCTTCGAACAGGAGGCCGAACAGTGTGTTCTGCGAACCATCCTTTTTCAGTACGTTGCTTGGAGCATGGACTGTATTACGTGGAAGTTTCGCCATTCTGATCTTTTCTATCTTGCTGCGTTTGCGCAACATTTCGTCCAGATTCTTCAGGTTGGCGGCTCCTCCTGTCATGATGATTCCTGCCAGCAGCTTGTCTTCGTAGCCGGATAGCTGAACCTGATTCCAAACATTGGCAATGATTTCTTCTGCACGGGCTTCGACGATATTGTTGAGGTCGCTTACTTTGATCGTGCGGCTGTCGTCATCCAGTTTGCAGGTAGCTTCTTCCTGATCTTCCTCCTCCTCGTAGAAGGCGTCTCCGTATGCTTTTTTCAGACGTTCCGCTTCTTCTTCCTCCATTTGCAGGGAAGTGATGTCACGGGTGATACTGTTTCCTCCCAACGGTAGTACTGTCAGGAAGCGGAGTATATTGTTTTTATATACAGAGATAGTGGTTGTATCTGCTCCGAAGTCAACGAGCGCACAACCTGAACGACGTTCGCTTTCGGTCAGTACGGCATTGGCAGTTACCAACGGAGCGATCAATTGGTCGGCAATGTCGATTTTCGCCTGTTGGAAGCAGTGCTCCAGATTCTTTCGGACAGAGGTGCGGGCTACGATATTGAGGAAGCGTCCCTCGATGTGGCTACCTACCAGGCCCACCGGATTGGCTTGCAGGTTGTTGCCGACCTTGTATTCCTGCGGGGCTACGTCCAATATATCCATGTCGACCACCGGAACGGCAATGTTCTCGTCGCCGATAGCGCTTACGAGTTCTTCCGATATGATAGCTTCTTCTTCCAGATCGCGACTTACTACATTACGGACTGTGCGGAGTGACTGTCCGCCGATGCCTACATATACTTTGGCAATTGAGTTCTTCAACTCACCTTCCAGTCGGTTAATGATAGAAGTCAGGCTTTGAGCCGTCTTGTCCAGGTTGAAGATCACCCCTTTACGGATAAACGTAGAAGAGTCTTCCTGGGCATACGCTAATACCTGCATACTTCCGTCACTGTTCTTTTTTCCGGCCACACCGGTTATCTTCGATGAACCAAGTTCAATAGCGGCGATAAATTCTGTTGTTGCCATATCTCTTTATTTTTTATTTTCTCGTTTCGTACAAATTATCTGGTTGCTGAACTCGAGGTTGATGCGTGAATATTTATTCCAGCCTACCTGATTGAGTCCTTTCTTATAAAACTCTTTCAGACGTGCCAGCTTGTCTTCAAAGTTGTCCAGTTTGCCGAGATAGACGAGGTGGTCTCCCACACGGGGAACCAGTTCGATGTTGCGGTCGGGCAACACGTGGATTTGTTCTATCAGAGCATCCCAGAACTTATTGTTATGCAAAAATACACCAAACTTATATAAATCCTTCATTGCAAACGACTTTTCTACGTTTCCGGTGACAATTGCCCGGTGGGCGACGCATTTTGCCTCCGGCGGCATCACAGTTCCTTTGTTGTCGAGATAGTAATTCTCGCCGTTGGAACTCATCACCCGGAGGATAGGGATGCGTTGGGTTACTTCTACGCAAACTTTGCCGCTGGGAGTTTTGTAACACTCTGCCTGGTCGATGAGCGGGTGCTTGCTCAGTTCCCGTTCCAGCGACTTGGTAGAGATACGTTCCATTTTCTTTCCGATAGGGTAGATCCTTTATGCTGGAGGATGCCTTTCACTTCTTCTTTGGTGATGAAGCCGGCGTAAGCGGTATCCTTGATGACAAGTTCCATGTCACGGCAGGTCTGGTCGGCAGGCTTGCGGTTGAAGGCGGTGATAGCTACGATAAGGTAGGCTATGAGCGCCAGCATGACAATGGATAGAAGGATTCTCTTTACCATAAGCTTTATCGGTTTTCGAGGATTTTACATATTTCGGGGACATAGTTGTCGATGTCTCCTGCTCCCAGAGTAATTAATACTTCAATGTTTTTATCTTTCAGAATGTTCAGTATATCTTCTTTTTTACACATACTTTTTTCGATACCCGGGCGGAGGTTATCATAAATCAGTTTGCTGGTGATGCCCGGAATCGGTGCTTCGCGTGCCGGATAGATATCTACCAGAATTACTTCGTCCAGTAGCGAGAGGCTGTCTGCAAAGTCTTTGTAGAAGTCTCTGGTACGGGTATAGAGATGGGGTTGGAAGATAGCCGTTATCTTCTTGTCCTTATAGAGTTCGCGCATGGACAACACGCTCTGTTTGATTTCAGAGGGATGATGTGCATAGTCGCTCAGGAAGACTACCTGGTCATTCTTTATCTTGAAGTCGAAACGGCGGTCTACGCCGCGGAAACTGGCCATTCCCTGTCTGATTTCCTCATCGGTTACCCCGTTCAGGTGTGCAAGCGCCATGGCTGCCACGCCGTTCTCAATGTTGATACTTACTGGGATTCCTAACTGGATGTCGTTGATCCGGGTATCCGGGGCTACGAAGTCGATGAATATTTCTCCGTTTCCGATGCGGATGTTTTCGGCATGGAAGTCTCCTTCGTCACGTGAATAGTTGTAGACACGGACGCCGGGTTGCACTTTCGGTTGTAGGGAGATGCCTTTACGGATAATCAATGCGCCGCCCGGTTGAATGAGAGTTGTGTAATGCTCGAAACTTTCCAGATAGGCCTGTTCTGTACCGTAAATATCCAAATGGTCGGGATCTGTGGCCGTGATAACGGACATATAAGGGGATAGCCAATGGAAAGAACGGTCGAACTCGTCTGCTTCAATGACCGTGTAAGGGCTTTTTTGAGAAAGCAGCAAGTTGGTGCCGTAGTTCTTTGAGATTCCTCCGAGGAAGGCGGTACATTCCACGTGCGACTGGTGGAGCAGGTGGGCAGTCATGGTCGACGTGGTGGTCTTGCCATGAGTTCCTGCTACGCATAAGCCTTTGCTCGAATGAGTGATTGTTCCCAGCACTTGGGCGCGTTTCTGTATTTCGAATCCGTTGTTACGGAAATAAACCAGTTCTTCGTGTTCCTGCGGAACGGCGGGAGTGAATACGACGAGCGTACTTTCCTTGTCCTTACAGGCTTCCGGAATCAGGTCGATGTTTTCTTCGTAATGTATTTGTGCGCCTTCGGCGATCAGGGTTTCAGTCAGTGGAGTAGGGGTACGGTCGTAGCCTGCCACTACTTTGCCTTTGAAAAGGAAGTAACGTACAAGTGCACTCATTCCGATGCCGCCGGCACCTACGAAATAGACTGATTTTATCGTTTCTATATTCATTGCTTTTTTTATTATTCTTTTTCCGCCAGTTTGATAACCTCCTGTGCAATGATTTTTGCAGAATCGGGTAAAGCTAATCTGGCAATATTTTCACTTAGTTCTTTCAGTTTCTGTTCATCTTTGACTGTAGACAGGGCTACATCCAATAAATTGGTTTCCGCTTCACTGTCTTTTACATAAATGGCCGCTTGCTTGTTTACCAATGCCAGTGCGTTTTTGGTCTGGTGGTCTTCTGCTACGTTGGGCGAAGGTACCAGGATAACCGGCTTGTGCAAAAGGCAGAATTCGGAAATAGAACCGGCTCCGGCACGGGAGATTACAAGATCGGCCGCTGCATACGCTGCTGCCATATCCTTAATGAAATCCGTCACATATAAATTCGGGGTTTCTCCCGCCGCTTTTACGGCTTCCGTTACTTGCGGATAATAGTATTTCCCGGTTTGCCAGATAAACTGGACATCACTGTTCTCTTTGATAGCAGACAGTCCGGTGGTCAGCGTTTTGTTGATAGTACCTGCTCCTAAGCTGCCGCCTACAATCAGGATTGTCTTTTTATCCGGCTGTAAGTGGAAAGAGTGTAGTGCATCCTCTTTAGAAGGTATGTCCTTCGTCAGATTCTGGCGAACGGGATTTCCGGTCATTATAATCTTATCGGCAGGAAAGAACTTTTCCATTCCGTCATAAGCAACGCAAATCTTTCTCGCTTTCTGTGCAAGCAATTTATTGGTAACTCCTGCATACGAGTTCTGTTCTTGGATTAAAGTAGGAACTCCCATCATGCTGGCTGTCTTTAATGTAGGACCACTGGCGTATCCGCCTACACCGACTGCCACTTGCGGGCGGAAGTTTTTGATAATGCTTCGTGCTTTCCATTGGCTGCGTGCCAACTTCACGAGTACAGCTATATTCTTCCATAAGCGTTTGCGGTCAAATCCCGCTATCGGCAGACCGATGATTTCGTAGCCTGCATCGGGAACCCGCTGCATCTCCATACGCCCTTCGGCTCCTACAAAGAGTATCTTTGCGTCAGGACGCAGTTCCGTTATAGCGTTCGCAATGGAAACAGCCGGGAAAATATGTCCTCCTGTACCTCCACCGCTAATGATGATTCTAAGTTCTTTTTCCATAATAATCCTTTCTTCTATCCGTTGTTCTCCGTTTACCATTCATCATTCACCATTCATCGTTTACAGAGCTTGTTCACCCTTTATTGATATCATTTTCATCTTCAAACTTGGCGTCGCTGTTCAGAATCTGTGCTGTCGGTTCGGCAGCTGCCTGTGCTTCGGAATCTGCGGCATTTGTTTCAATTTGCAGTTGAAGTTGTGCATCATGCTCTTTCTGTTCTTCCAGATGAGCGGTATATCGGCTCACGCTTAATATCATTCCGATATAAGCGCAGTTAATCAACGTACTTGTTCCTCCCTTGCTGACCAGAGGCAACGGCTGTCCCGTGACGGGGAATAGTCCGACGGCAACCATCATGTTCAATATGGCCTGTGATACTAGCAGTAAGGCAATACCCATGACGAGGAAGGCGGGGAAAGTCCGTTCGCATTTCTGTGCGATTCGTCCGGCGCGCATCAATAGCCATAGATAAAGGAAGACCACGAATATGCCTCCTATCAGTCCCATTTCTTCGACTACAATAGCGAAGATAAAGTCAGAAAAAGCCTGGCTGAGGAAGTCGCGTTGTATGGAGTTTCCCGGACCTTTGCCTACTACGTGGCTGGTGGCAATGGCAATACGTGCATGTGCAATCTGTGCGTCTTTATCAATATCGAACTTGGCGGCGGGAACCTCTTCCTTATCGAAGAAGCCGGAAACACGGTTCTGCCAGGTTTCGAAACGGTGGAGTCCCGGAGTGTTGTGCAGTGTCTTGGCAGGGATAGCCATTAGTATTCCTACGGCGACCCCACCTACAAGTGCCAGCAATCCCAGCATTCCGAACAGTTTTTTTGCGGATACCCGTCCGATGAACATCATCATGCACACTACACCGAATAACAGCATAGCCGTCGACAGGTTTTCCGGTGCAATAAGTATGAATACCAATCCGGTAAGAATCATGATGTATTTAAAGGCTTTGGGATTGGCGCCATATTCATCCTGTTTCTTCGACAGGATAAACGAAACTGCAATGATGACAGCCATTTTGGCTAGTTCCGACGGTTGGAACTGTAATCCCATGAAGGTCATCCAGCGGGCTGCTCCGTTGACACGGTCGCCCGTAATGATACCCATTAACGTGACGAATGCCAATAGAACAAGGGAAACCGGATATAGAAATACCGGAAATACCTGAAACCATTTGTAGGGGACATTGTGCAGAAACACCACTACTACGGCACCTACCATTAGGATGATGGAATGCTGTGTAATCGGTCCCCAGTGGTCACCACTCTTGTAGGTCAGTGTCGAAGCTGCCGAAAACACCTCAATGATTGAGATGAGGCAGAGACAGAGGAAGATAATCCAGATTACCTTGTCGCCTTTGAATATGTTCTTTAATAAATCCACTTTGTCTATTACGAATTATTGATTACAACATTACGGCTTTCTTCGTATTACAACTCCCTTACGTATTTCTTGAACTGATCGCCGCGGTCTTCGTAACTCTTGAAGAGGTCGAATGAGGCGCAGCAGGGGCTTAACAATACGGTTTCACCTTTCTTTGCCAGTTTGTAGGCTGCTTCTACGGCATCCTTCATTCCGGTTTGTACATCAGCTACGGGCAAACCGAAGCGGTCGAAGAAGTCATGGAGTTTCTCGTTGTGGAGTCCCAGGTATACCAGAGCAGAGCACTTTTCACGTACCAAATCCTCGATCTCAGTATAGTCGTTGCCTTTGTCTTTGCCGCCGAGAATCAATACCGTTTTGGTAGTCATGCTTTGCAGGGCATACCAGCAGGAGTTGACATTCGTCGCTTTTGAGTCATTGATAAAATCAATGCCGCGGACACGCGCCACTTTTTCCAACCGATGTTCCACTCCCCTGAAGTCGGAGAGAGCCTTGCGGATGTTCTCTTTGGCAATGCCGGCCAGGTTTGCCGAGATACCGGCAGCTAATGAGTTATATAAATTATGCTGTCCTGTCAATGCCAGTTCTTCCTGTTCCATGTTAAAGGCAATCGGTTCGGTGATTTTTACCTCATGGTCTTCTACATAGGCAATAGCTCCGTCCTCTTTGACGGCAGCAAAAGGATACAAATGAGCTTTCAGACCGTGCTTGGCAAGCTCGTGTCTGATGATAGGGTCGTCATTCCAGAAGATGAAGGCATCGTCCGGTGTCTGGTTTTGTGTAATGCGGAATTTGGCATCAATGTAATTCTGCATACAATGGTCGTATCGGTCCAGATGGTCCGGAGTGATATTCATCAGTACGGCAATATTGGCACGGAAGTTATACATATTGTCCAGTTGGAAAGAGCTGAGTTCGATGATATAATAGTCATGATGCTCTTCGGCTACTTGCAAAGCCAGGCTCTTGCCGATATTTCCTGCCAGTCCTACATTCAGACCTGCACTCTTGAAAATATGGTAGATGAGGGAAGTAGTCGTTGTCTTCCCGTTAGAACCGGTGATACAAATCATTTTGGCGTTCGTGTAACGTCCGGCAAACTCAATCTCTGATATAACCGGCGTTCCTTGAGCTTTCAGTTTCAGAATGAGGGGAGCGTCATTCGGAATACCCGGGCTTTTGATTACTTCGTCGGCATTCAGAATGAGTTCTTCGGTGTGGTGTCCTTCTTCCCAGGCAATAGCGTGGCTGTCCAGAAGGTCCTTATACTTATCCTTGATAGCGGACATGTCCGAAACAAATGTCTCAAATCCTTTAACTTTGGCAAGCACGGCTGCACCTGCGCCGCTTTCGCCAGCTCCTAATATTACAATTCTTTTCATCTACAATAATGTGCTCTTGTTTCCAATATGCTGAGTTGCTTATTCGTTGGGCACATCTTTTAAAAGTTAATAATCGGGTTAATACTCTCTGTATATCGTTGGATTTCCGAACGGAAACCCGCTTCCGGCAACCGACAAGGGCCGGAGGTTATCTTATCTTAAGCGTTATTATTGTTATTGCTGCCAGCACAATCGTTACAATCCAGAAACGGACGGTAATCTTTGATTCGTGAAACAATTGGTCGGGCTTGGTAAATTTCACTGTACATCCCGGTTCTATCAGGCTCATGGAAGTACGGAAATGGTCGTGGATCGGTGCCCGTTTGAACAACCGCCGCTTCACTCCTTTCCGTTTTCCCAGCTTGTAGTAAACCCGTTGCAGGATAGCCGATAAATTCTCTACCAGGAATACACCGCAAAGAATCGGTATGAGTAATTCTTTGTGGATGATGATAGCGAAAACGGCAATGATACCACCGATAGTGAGGCTACCCGTATCTCCCATAAATACTTGTGCCGGATAAGCGTTATACCACAGGAAGCCGATCAATGCACCGATGAAGGCGCAGATATAAATTACGAGTTCTTCCGACCCCGGAATATACATAATGTTCAGATAACTTGCAAACTCGATGTGCGACGATACGTATGCCAGGATACCGAGGGTGGCGCCGATTATGGCGGAATTACCTGCGGCCATTCCATCCATTCCGTCATTCAGGTTGGCACCGTTTGATACGGCGGTCACCACGAAGATTGTGATGATAACGAACAATATCCACCCGGCTGTCTGCGCGTGTTCACCCATGAAAGAGACCAGATCGGCATAGTCGAGGTTATTGCTCTTGAAGAAAGGAATCGTTGTTTGAGTCGATTTCAAGTCATTCGTTCCGTGTATCACTTCCATCTCCTGTCCCGGAGTATGTACTTCGATATTTTCACGGATTACCACATCCGGACTTAAATACAAGGTAAGTCCGACAATTAATCCCAAACCTACTTGCCCGATAATTTTAAACTTACCATGCAAACCTTCCTTGTTCTTGCGGAAGATCTTGATGTAGTCGTCGGCAAATCCGAGTGATCCCAACCATACAGTTGTAATCAACATTAATATCATATATATATTGTGCAACTTACCCAGCAACAGGCAAGGAATGAGAATAGCTACGATAATAATCACTCCTCCCATACTCGGCACACCTACCTTGTTGACACCGAACGGGTCAATCTTCGCATCACGTTGTGTCTCCGTGATTTGCTTCTTCTTCAGAAGGTTGATGAATTTGTCACCCCATATACTTGAAATAAGCAATGCGATGAGGACCGCCATTAAGGCACGGAATGAGGTGTAACCGAACATTCCCGCCTCCGGGAAAATTGAGCTTATGCAGCCATTCAAACAGATAGTATAACATGATAAATAAATTGTCAATTTATTAATGTGTCGATATGCCGGTTTCCTTACGGACGGTTTGCGAAGCCGAACCGCATATTGGCGTATGAGCACATTGTTTTCATTATTTAAAAATCTCCTTTAATATCTCCTTATCATCAAAATGATGTTTCACTCCTTTTATCTCCTGATAATTTTCGTGCCCTTTTCCGGCAACAAGAATTACATCTCCCTTTTCTGCCAACATACAAGCAGTACGAATCGCTTCCTTACGGTCGGCAATGCTTAATGTCTTTCTCATATCTTCCGCGTCCAGTCCTGCCAGCATATCGTTGATGATGTCCTGCGGCTCTTCAAAACGGGGATTATCCGAGGTGATAATCACACGGTCACTGGCTTTGGCTGCTTCTTTTGCCATGATAGGACGTTTACCCTTGTCGCGGTTGCCACCGGCACCTACTACGGTGATTACTTTTCCTTTGCCTTCGAGCACTCCGTGTATCGCATTCAATACATTGATAAGCGCATCCGGTGTATGTGCATAGTCTACGATTGCTGTCACTCCTTTCGGTGAACGGACAGCATCGAAGCGTCCGGCTACCGGATGAAGTGTGCTAAGGGCAACGAGTACGTCTTCCTCTTTCTTGCCAAGCAATACGGCAGCTCCGAATACAGCCAACAGATTGGATGCATTGAACTTGCCGATAAATTGAACAGCCAGCTCGTGATTGTTGAAATCGAGCAGCATTCCTTCGAAATGAGATTCCAGTACCCGTCCTTTGAAGTTGCTGAGGCTTCTTAATGAATAAGTGTAAACCTTGGAACGTGTATTTTGTGTCATTACTAGTCCGTTCTTATCGTCAAGGTTGGTGAGGCTGAAAGCGTTTTTCGGCATATCATCAAAGAACTTTTTCTTTGCCTTCAGATAGTTCTCTACCGTTTTGTGATAATCCAGATGATCGCGCGTCAGATTCGTGAAGATACCTCCCGCAAACTTTAATCCGCTGATACGCTTTTGTGCGATAGAGTGCGAACTGACTTCCATAAAGACATACTTGCATCCTTCATCCGCCATTTTTCCCAATAACCGGTTCAGTGTGATAGGGTCGGGGGTGGTATGTTCTGTTGGAATTGCTTCATCGTCGATATAATTGCAAACGGTAGAAATCAGTCCCACTTTATATCCGAAGTAGCGGAATGTATTATATAATAAGGTGGCGATGGTTGTCTTGCCATTTGTTCCCGTCACGCCGACCAGTTCCATTTTGGAAGTCGGGTCGCCATAGAAAGTTGTGGCAATCTTTCCTGTGGCGTCTTCGCTGTCTTTCACCTGTATATAAGTGATTCCCGCTACCGGTTCCTCCGGCATATCTTCGCAAAGAACAGCAACAGCTCCTTTCTCAATAGCGGTAGGTATATAAGCATGACCGTCAGCTTGCGTACCGCGCATAGCCATGAACAGTTGTCCGGCTTCTACTAAACGGGAATCAATGTTAATTCCGGTGATTTCTATGTCTGACTCTCCGGTCACTTGTACCGGTTGGATTGCTTTCAGTAACTTGTTTAGTAACATACTCTTTTTTATATAATACTTATTTTTACTTTTAATTCATGGTAAGGGTAATTGTCTGTCCCTTCCTTATAATCGTTCCGTTGGCTATCGACTGGCTTTTCACTTTCCCCACTCCGACCAGATTGACTTTCAATCCTTTGCTTTCCAATAGATAAACAGCATCTTTCGCTCCCATACCGATTACGCTCGGCACAAAATTCTGCATGATTCCCCGACTTTCCAAAACAACAGCTTGCGGAGCAGCGTGTGTACTTCCCCAAACTTCTTTCCTGGAATCGGCAATCTTGCCTTGTATATTGATATTCAGTTCTTCCAAGACCCGTTGCGTTTGTCTCATCTCTCCAGCCTTCACGTGCGGGATGACAACGGTGTTTGTGTCAATCGCGCTGGTAAGCGGTAATCGGAGGTCTTTTGCATAGACTCTTTCTGCAATCTTGCTGAATACGCTACCGGCCATTAAACCGCCCGAAGCGGTAGGACCGGGCTTCTGAATAGAGACAATCATGCTGTATTTGGGAGCTTCCGAAGGAAAATATCCGCAGAAACTGACAAGGTAATTTGTAACTCCTGCTTTATATCCGGCTGCTCCCTGTGATATTTGTGCCGTACCAGTCTTTCCGGATACATGGAATTGCTTGCTTCCTGCGGGTTTGGCGAGTCCTTCTCCTACCACTTTTTGCAGGATTTCGCGTATCTGTGCCAAAGTCTTGTCCGAACAAATCTTTGGGTTAATAACCTCTGTTGGGTATTCTTTTACTATCTCTCCGTCTTTTACGGCTGCTTTCACAAATTTCGGACGTATACTTACTCCATTGTTTGCTATTGCATTATAGAATGTGAGGATATTGAGGGGCGGAACCTGTGTCTCGTAGCCGATACTCATCCAAGGAAGAGCTGTTTTTGAGAAATAACTTCTTTCTTTCGGCCCGCGTATGTTTGGTTTACCTTCTCCCGCAATCTGTAAATGGAGAGGTTGGTCAATACTCATTCGCCTCAGTCCATCTATATATTTTTGAGGATTGCTACCGTAGAAATGATCGATGATGTAAGATGTGCCAACATTAGAAGAAACCTCCAGGATTTCGGTCACTGTAAGCTTGCCATATCCTCCCCGGCGCCAATTCCATTCTTTCATTACACGACCGTGCATCGGCATCTGCCCGTTGCCGGTATCTACCACATAATCAGGTGTGATTTTCCCGTCTTCAAGAGCTACCATGATAGAGGCTGTTTTGAAAGTTGAACCCGGTTCAAGCATATCGCTGATCGCATTATTACGCATTTCATAATAATTACCGTCCTTGCCTTTTGTCATATTAACGATTGCTTTCACTTCTCCGGTAGCAACCTCCATTAAGACAACTACTCCGACAAAAGCATTCAACTCTTTTAGCTTGTCTACCAATGCCTTTTCGCAAATATCCTGCATACCCACATCAATAGTAGTGAGGAGGTCGCAACCGTCAACCGGTGGTACGTCCACGATATTCAGGTATTTGTTCATCACCTTCTGTCGGTGCGTCAATCCATCCCGTCCTTTCAGTATTGTATCAAAGGCAAGCTCAATACCATTTCTTGCTCCTTTTGCCGTGTCGGCATATACATCTCCCAACGTGCGGGCAGCCAGTGAACCGAAAGGCTTTTTGCGCTGGTTGTAAGCCAACTCTTTGAATCCGCCTTTGTATCGGTTCAAACAGAAAACGGGTAATCTCTTTACCTCTTTATATTGTATATAAGAAATACGTTTCGGATAAATTAGGTAGTTACGGCTCTTTGCCTGACGCCCTTTCTTGAGGTGCGCCTTGAATTGGGCCGCGCTTTTGTCGGGGAATATCTTATGAAGTCCGATGCAGATAGAATCCATATTGGCAGTAAGAATAGAATCACGCCGTGCCTGATCCTTTTTTCTGCGTTTTTCATCCTTTTCACCGGACATAAAGTCCATGTAGATTCTGTATTCAGGCAGTGAACTTGCCATCAGTTTACCGTCAGAGGAAATAATGTTTCCGCGATTAGGCTTCACCGTCACGTTTTCTTTTACGAAACGATCGGCTACATCCTGCCAATACTGACGCTCGGCAAACATAGTGATTCCTGCCTTTACGACAATTGCTACTCCTATCAACGCCATCAAACAGGATGACGAAGAAGTAACGGGTCATTATATTTCTTTTTATTAACTGCCACAGTATTTGTCTTTTAAAAACTCTCAATTCTCAACTCTCCACCTATTTAATAAGGTAAGGAGGATTGGTGGATGTCTGCAAATCACTCTCCTTACTAGAAATATAGTCTTCGATACGTGACTGGCGGCTCTTCTCCATCAGTTCCGAGCTACGTGTCAGCGCATCGTATTTTATATCTATCAGTTCCTTTTTTAACCGGTCTATCTCGATCTGTTGTTGCTGACTGGCATAGCGGTTATGGATGTAGAAGATGATGAATACCATGATCAGTACCAGCAACTTCGTCTGACGGCGGAAAAAGTCGGTAGCCAGAATGTCGCCGCCCAGAGATACTTTTCAGTGAAGTGCGTTTCTTCTTCTTGCTTTCGTCTGCCTTCTTGTTTACTGCTTCTTCCATACTTCCTTTTATTATTTTTTCTCTGCAATTCGTAATTTGGCACTTCTCGACCGTGGATTTCTTTCGATCTCCGCCTGGTCGGGTACAATCACTTTGTTGTTGACAAGACGGAACGGCGTTTGCAGGTTTCCAAAGAAGTCGGTTTCCGCTTTACCTTCCACATTGCCCGTCTTCATGATATTCTTTACCATGCGGTCTTCTAAAGAGTGATAGGTGATTACTACCAGTCTGCCTCCCGGTTTCAATGCTTCGGTTGCTGCTAGCAACATCTCTTTCAACGCTTCCATTTCCTGATTTACTTCAATCCGCAATGCCTGAAATACTTTAGCCAGCTCTTTCTTTTCGCGTTCACGACCGAAAAGCGGTTTGATGATTCTCCAGAAACTCACCGATGGTCCGGATATTCTGTCCGCTTCTGGTTTTAACGATGACAGAAGCCAGCTTGCGGCTATTTTTCAGTTCGCCATACAGATAAAAAATATCCGCCAGGCGTTCTTCCTCATATGTATTAAGTATATCAGCCGCTGTGAGTCCCGCCCGTTTATTCATGCGCATGTCCAAGTCTCCGTTGAAACGGAATGAGAAGCCACGTTCGCTGTCATCGAAATGGTGAGAGGACACGCCGAGGTCGGCAAGAATTGCGTCTACCTGTTCGATGTCGTGATAACGCAGGAAATTGTGCAGGTAACGGAAGTTACTGCGCACGAAGATGAAGTGAGGATCGTTGACAATGTTCCGTTCAGCGTCCTCGTCCTGGTCGAATCCCAACAAACGTCCGCCTTCTCCGAGGCGTGAAAGTATTTCGCGCGAATGTCCTGCTCCTCCGAAGGTAACGTCTACATACGTTCCGTCCGGTCGGGAATATTCATCCCGTCAACGCTTTCTTTAGCAGTACAGGTACATGATATGTCAATTCATCTTTCTCCATCTTGTCTATTATCATCGTTCATAATTTCTTCTAATGCTGCACCGAACTCTTCGGGTGACATGAAAGGCTGTTCGGCCCGCTCTTTCGCCCAGATCTCTATCTTGTTGTCGATGCCGATAAAGCGTATATCTCCATGAATACTGCAAATCTGTAAATACCGCTTGGGGATTAATATGCGTCCGCTGCTGTCTGGAGTCACCACTTCAACGTCGCTCACAAACTGTCTGAAAATGAGTTGGTGTTTGCTATTCCATTTGTTCAGTCTGCTCGAAGCTCGTTTAACTCCTCGTTCCACACGCTCTCGGGGTACAGGGTCAAACAGTCCTGAAATACGTCTTTACGCATAATAAGCCTCTCTTCGGAAGCTGCTTGTAACTGCTTCCTGAAGGTAGCGGGTATGAACACTCTTCCTTTAGCGTCCGCCTTGGCTTCAATATTACCTAAAAAACGTATCATTACCTTATTATAATAAGAGACCGTAAAAGTATGAAATTCCCCACAATTCCCCACGATTTTCCACAAAAACTTTTAGAGAAGTTTTCAACAGAGTGTTAAATGTCTATTTGCTTGAAAATGATGTAGCTTTGATAAGTCTTTATCAGTGGGGAAATATGCTTTGTCAAACAGAAGATTTTTTGTCTGTATGGGAAAAAGGAGTTGTCAGGCGGCAAACTTTTTTTTCTTAGCAGTAAAGAAAAAAGGCAGAAAAGTGCAGAATTTAATCACTTCTGCCTTTAACCATTGACAAAACTAAAAATCTACATTTAATAAATTATTTAATTTGAAGTTTGAAAGTTATATAGTTAAGGTCTAGCGGAAGTCTTTCAGTTCTTCCTGCAATTTCTGGCGTGTGAAGAAGATACGGCTTTTTACTGTACCCAAAGGTAGGTTCAGTTTCTCCGCAATTTCTCGGTATTTGAATCCTGAGAAACGTGCATTGCAAACGGAACTCTGTATTCTTTAGGAGTTTGTTGACTACACGGTGCATCTCTTTCAGGTCGTAAGCTTTTTCCGTACTTTCAAAACCGGCGTCTTGTGGCAGGTTCAGGTGATAAGAGGTTATCGGTCCGGTCTATGAATGTTTGGTCGCGAACTACTTTGCGGTAGTTGTTGATAAAGATATTGCGCATGATAGTATACATCCATCCTTTAAAATTTGTGTCAGGGATATATTTATCTTCATTATCTAATGCTTTCAATGACGTCTCCTGCAACAAATCGTTTGCTTCTTCACGATCAGTTGTCAGTTTGTAGGCGAAGCGGAATAATTCTTCTTGTACTCCTACTAAATCTTTTCTGAAGCTTAAACTTTTCATATGTGTTGCTTTTAAAGGTGAGTATTCGTTGTTTTAATTTCGATGTTGCAAGTTTACGGCATTTCCCGGAGTCCGGTAGGGGGGAATCCAACTTTCTTTAGGGGAAAAACTATCTGCGGATAGATTTTAGGTGGTATTTGATAGTTTTTGGGTGCTATTTTTTTGTGATATGAACTTTATTCCTGCATTTTCTACCAAATTATTGCGATTAATAAAAAAGAACCGCTAATTTTGTGCCATCATTTTTATTTGAAAAGAATGACTGATGACTCTTTATTTTTGATCGATGTCGATAAGATACTTCGGACGAAGGCTTCGAAGCATTATAAGTACATCCCTAAGTTCGTGACTTCTTATCTTAAAAAGAATCGTTCATCAGGATGAAATTAACATATTCCTGGATGAGTCGAAGGACAAACTGGGTGTGGACTTTCTAGAAGCATGTATGGGCTTTTTGGACGCGAAAGTGGACGTAAAAGGCATTGAGAATCTTCCCAAAGACGGGCTGTATACTTTCGTTTCCAATCATCCGCTGGGCGGACAAGACGGAGTTGCGCTGGGCTATGTGCTGGGGCGTCACTATGACGGGAAAGTGAAATATCTGGTGAATGACTTGCTGATGAACCTACGCGGATTGGCTCCCCTTTGCATACCTATTAATAAAACAGGGAACAGGCGAAAGACTTCCCGAAAATGGTGGAAGCCGGATTTCAGTCGGATGACCAGCTGATAATGTTCCCGCCGGACTGTGTTCGCGTCGTCAGAATGGAGTCATTCGTGACCTGGAATGGAAAAAGACATTTGTAGTAAAGAGCATACAAGCAAAACGTGATGTAATACCCGTGCACTTCGGAGGTAGGAATTCTGATTTCTTTTATAACCTGGCCAATATTTGTAAGGCATTGGGTATCAAGTTTAACATTGCTATGTTGTATCTTGCGGATGAAATGTTTAAGAATCGCCACAAAACTTTTACTGTCACCTTTGGCAAGCCGATACCCTGGCAGACTTTTGATAATCGAAAACTCCGGCGCAGTGGGCGGAGTACGTGAAAGACATTGTATATAAACTGTAACTGATAGAACAACTATAACAAGAAATATGGAAGAGATTATTAAACCGGTAAGCAAGGAGCTGCTGAAGGCGGAGTTGACGGAAGACAAACGCTTGCGAATGACGAATAAAAGTAATAATCAGATTTATATTATTACTTATCAGAATGCACCCAATGTAATGAGAGAGATTGGTCGTTTGCGTGAGATCGCTTTTCGTGCTGCTGGTGGAGGAACGGGGCTGTCAATGGATATTGATGAATACGACACGATGGAGCACCCCTATAAGCAGTTGATCGTATGGAATCCGGAAGCGGAAGAAATTCTGGGTGGTTACCGGTATCTGCTCGGTACGGACGTGCGCTTTGATGAAGAAAGGCGCGCCAATTCTGGCTACTTCCCACATGTTTCATTTTTCTGAAGCTTTTATTAAAGAATATCTGCCTCAGACAATCGAACTGGGGCGTTCGTTTGTTACGCTCGAATACCAGTCTACACGTGCCGGTAGCAAAGGATTGTTTGCTTTGGATAATCTGTGGGACGGGTTGGGAGCGTTGACCGTGGTTATGCCGAATGTGAAGTATTTCTTTGGCAAGGTGACCATGTATCCTAGCTATCATCGTCGTGGCCGTGATATGATTCTTCATTTCCTCAAGAAACATTTTTATGATAAAGAACATCTGGTGACTCCAATGGACCCGTTAAAATCGGAAACTTCCGAAGAAGAGTTGAACGCATTGTTCTGCAAGAATACTTTTAAAGAAGACTATAAGATCCTGAATTGTGAAATCCGTAAATTAGGCTATAATATTCCTCCGTTGGTAAATGCGTATATGAGCTTAAGCCCTACGATGCGTATGTTCGGCACCGCCATCAACTATGAATTTGGCGATGTAGAAGAAACCGGTATCCTGATTGCTGTAGATGAAATATTGGAGGATAAGCGGATGAGACACATCCAGACGTTTATAGAAAGCCATCCGGATGCGATGAAAATGCCTTGTGATGAGGATGAGGCATTTACTCCTAAAGTGGTTACACCGCAGGCAGACTGTTGCCGTTAATCTTACGATAGAGATCAAGAGCGAAGACATCGGTCATTCCCGATATATAGTCAAGTACCGCCTGTATTCTTTCATAGAGTGCAGGCGCTTTTATATTATACTGGCTTGAGACCCGATTGATGAGCAACTCGGAGTAAGCCTTTCCGGGTGAGGTCACCGCATCTACCATTAACTCAAGTAGGGTACTGATAACCCGGAAGCCGGCTAATTCGATGTCCAGTACATCTCGTGAGCGGTAAATCTTCTTGATCGAAACTTCGGCACAATGCTTGTAAGCCTTTGCCGGACGTTCGGAGATATGTTTGATAAGCGCTCCTTCAAAAGTGCCGGAAAGTATTTCTTGCTCGTGCTCCAGAAATACACGTGTACATTCGCGAATCAGTAATCCGATCACAGAAGAACGCAGATAAGCGATTTGCTCATTCGTGTCATTTACGATATGGAATGTTTTTTGGATATGCGCCTGCCGTTCTTCGTTGAAGTATGCCATTAGCAGTTCTTTAGTTTCCTCGGTAGTGAGGATTTTCAGTTTATGCGCATCTTCAATGTCCATCATTTGATAGCAGATATCATCTGCAGCCTCTACCAGGTAGACCAATGGGTGACGTGCATATTTCAGCGGGTGTTCGTTGAGCAAAGTAAGCCCCAGTTCCGTAGCAATTCTGTGAAAACTCTCTTCTTCGCTGACAAAGAAGCCGAATTTGGATTTTGTGCCGGCAAGACTTGATGAAAAAGGGGTATTTCACAATGGAAGCTAATGTCGTGTATGTCATTGCAAATCCTCCTTTCCGCCTACCTTCAAATTGATGGGTCAGGAGTCGGAATGCGTTTGCATTTCCTTCAAAATGTGTCAAATCTTCCCATTCCATCGGAGAAAGTTGTTCTCCATCCGGTTGCTTGTCCTTTAAGAATTGTCCTTTACCTTCAGAAAAAAAAGTAGAGATGGCGCGTTCGCCGGAATGTCCGAATGGCGGGTTGCCCAAATCGTGCGCCAGGCAAGCGGCGGAAACGATAGAACCTATTTCCGGTAGGAAAGACTCCTGCAGTTCGGGCTGGCGCTCAAGAATCGCTTTTGCGACGTCATTTCCTAACGAACGTCCGACACAGGATACTTCAAGGCTGTGTGTGAGCCGGTTGTGTACGAAGATACTGCCCGGTAGCGGGAATACTTGTGTTTTGTTCTGTAATCTGCGGAAAGGTGCGGAAAAGATGAGGCGGTCGTAATCCCGCTGAAATTCAGATCGGTTTTCCTGTCGTTCCTCATGGAATTCTTCCATTCCGAAACGTTTCGCTGATATTAATTGGTTCCAATTCATCATTTTAATCATTATTTCGTTATTTACCATTCACAAATTAGTTGCCGGTACATTATTTAACTGCAAACTTAACTATTGCAGGAAGGACTATTTTGTTTTGATGAGAAGGGAACCTTTCTGCAAAATTATCCGGTTCTGTCAGATTCAAACATAGGCAGTCAGAGAATCAATTGTCTCTATAGTATTAAGAATGAAATATGGTTTGGTGTAGGTACTAATTTATTAGGTTGTTATCAGGAAGGAAGCCCGGATTTGAAAATTTATGATGCGTCTGCACAGAATTTCGGTGCTATTCTCTGTTTGATGGATTATAACGAAAAAGAATTGTTAGTTGGTACGGATAATGGACTGTATCTGTTCAATCGCGACCTTAAAACATTTCGTAGAGGCGATTCTCCCTTTGGCTTGCGGGCATTGGGCGATCCAACTGTTAATGCAATGATGTGGGATGCCGAAGGTACACTTTGGGTGATGACTAACTCCGGCGGAGTGAGTTACATGACTAAGCAATTGAAGCGTTTTGATTACTATTCCCTTATCTCATTATCAGGTACATTAGAGCTTGGCAGGGAGATCGGCCCTCTTTGTGAAGACCAGAATGGAAATATCTGGGTGGGAACCCGGAACGGGTTATGTTTTTTCAATACACAAATTCATTCACTTTCGGAGTATACTTTAAAGAATGTGGATGCGAGATATGACATTCGTAGCTTGCTGCTAGATGGCGACCGCCTTTGGATAGGAACCTATGCGGAAGGGTTGCATGTGCTAAACCTGAAAACTGGAGCAGTAAAGAGTTATGTCCATTCTCGCGATATTCCCTATACAATTTGTAGTAATGATGTCTTGAGTCTCTTTAAAGACCGAAAAGGAGATGTTTTTGTTGGAACAAGTTGGGGTTATGTCGTTACAATTCGCAATTGGATAATTTTGTGACAATCATTCATGTCGGCTCTATGGCTTCTGTAACTGATATTTATGAGGATATGTACAATAGTCTTTGGGTTGCGACCTCAAATAGTGGTGTCTTTCGTTATAATACAGTGAACGATCGTTGGGAACATTTTTGAACATATACGTGAAGATACAACAACTATTACCAGTAATTCTGTGATTACATTGTTTGAAGATATGAAAGGAACAATGTGGTTTGGAACCAATGGAGGAGGATTATGCTCATTCTCCAAAGATACGGAGACTTTCATTGACTTCGACCCGGAAAATACATTGTTGCCTAATAAGGTAATTTTCTCTATAGAACAGGATCGGACCGGTGATTTTTGGATTTCCTGTAATGCCGGATTATGCCGCATTAATCCCGTGTCTCAAAAGAACTTTCACTTATTTACCGTAAATGATGGTTTGCAAGGTAATCAGTTTACTGCACAGTCTTCATTGAGATCGTCCACAGGGAAGTTCTATTTTGGAGGAATCAATGGTTTCAATGTATTTGAACCGGGGCAGTTTACGGATAATACCTATCTTCCCCCTGTTTATGTTACTGATATTAGTTTCCCTTATTTGACAGATGAACAAGAAGTGAAACGGCTGCTTCGTTTAGATAAGCCCTTCTATAAAGAGATAAGATCCAATTACCCTATACAAATAATAGTTTTACAGTACGTTTTGTTGCACTTAGTTATGAAGATCCACACAGAAATCGTTATACTTATATGTTGAAAGGTATTGATAAGGAGTGGATACATTCATCTAATAATACGGCCTCATACACCAATCTTCCAGCTGGGGAATATGAGTTTTTAGTTTGTGGCTCTAACAATGACCATCACTGGAATGAGAAAGCGGCTTCCTTATGGATTGTGATAACTCCGCCCTGGTGGCGGACTAGTGTCGCTTATTTTATGTATATACTATTATTTCTGTGTACAGCTTGCTATATTGGTTGGCGTTGGAATCTCTATGTCAAGCGTAAATATAAACGTCGTATGGAGGATTATCAGGTTGCCAAGGAAAAAGAGATGTATAAATCGAAAATCAATTTTTTTATCAATCTGGTACATGAAATACGTACTCCTCTTAGTCTGATTCGGCTCCCTCTGGAAAAGTTGAGGGAAGAGGAAAAAAAGAAGAAAGAAAAGAAAAATACCTTTCGGTGATGGATAAGAATGTAAATTATCTGTTGGGAATAACGAATCAGTTACTTGATTTTCAGAAGATGGAGAGTGGAGCATTGCAACTTAGCATGAAGGAGTGTAGTATTAATGCGTTGATGAGTGATATATTCAATCAGTTCAATGGTTCTGTAGATTTGCAAGGGTTAACAATCTGTCTTAGTTTACCTCCTGAAGAAATTAGTGTGATGATTGATTCGGAGAAAGTTAGTAAAATTTTGGTAAACTTGGTAGGAAATGCTATTAAATATGCAAAATCTCAAGTCGAGATGCGGCTAATATTATTGGGCGATAGGGTAAATATAATAGTGAGTGATGATGGCCCCGGAGTCCCTGAAGGTCAGCAAAATAAGATATTTCAGGCTTTCTATCAATTGCCGGATGATCCGGTGGCAACGTCTACAGGTACAGGGATTGGTTTGGCATTTGCCAAATCTTTTGGCAGAAGCTCATCATGGAACTTTATCATTAGAAAATAGGATGGAAGGTGGTTCCTCATTTATATTGTCTTTGCCGTTGGAAACAGTAGTAACGGAAAGTATTCCGAATGAATTTGCTGAAATGCAGATGATAGATGTGGAAGAAAAAAAAAATGCCGGATTCGGAGTTTGGAAATAAGAGATTCATTGTTTTGTTGGTGGAAGATAATGTCGAGTTATTAAATTTGACCAGAGAATCTCTAAGTGATTGGTTTAAAGTTTTTTCTGCCTGCAATGGAAAAGAAGCACTGGAAATACTTTCACGTGAGAGTATTGATGTCATTGTAAGTGATATTATGATGCCCGAAATGAATGGTCTTGAACTATGCAACTATATAAAATCAGATCTAGTTTACTCTCATATTCCCGTTATCTTGTTGAGAGCGAAGACAACGTTAGACTCAAAAGCGGAAGGTTTTGAAAATGGTGCTGATGCATATATTGAGAAACCATTCTCTATTAAGCAGCTCCATAAACAAATCGAAAACTTATTAAAACTGCGACTGGCCTTCCATAAGTTGATGATTAATCTTTCTGGAAGTCCGGCTTCTTCATTGGCGGATTTTTGCTCTTTCACAAAAAGATGTAGAATTTATAGAGAGGGTAAATACGATTTTGTCGGAACTGCTTGCTGATGAGAGTTGCTCGATAGATTTGTTAGCAGAGCAGATGAATATGAGTCGTTCTAATTTTTCCCGGAAGATAAAGGCTCTGTCTGGTATGCCGCCTCATGATTATATAAAGAACTTTCGGTTGAATAAGTCGACTGAACTAATCATGAGTGGTATACGAATAGCTGAAGTTGCCGAACAGTTAGGGTTTACTACTTCTTCGTATTTTGCAAAGTGTTTTAAAGAAAAGTTTGGGGTATTACCGAAAGATTATAAAGGATAACAGCTAGTTCCTATCACTCGTGGGGGTGCCAGACGGCTTTTGAAGCAGGGTGCTTTCCTTTTGGGGGATTCCTAAAATGGGAATTCCATTTTCATCCCATTCTATCTTTTGTATGCGTGTTGTCCGACCGTCCAAAACGAACATGTCACGAAGGGCGTTTCGAGCGTGGTAAAGTATATACCATTCTTTCTTGTCGGGTGAAGGTATGAAACACAGGCTACCGGGGCCATACACATGATTCTCTGGTGCTTGTTTGAATACAGGTTCCAGAGATTTCTTCCATGAATTCGGTTGAGAAGATCGCTGTTAGCATCAGCTGTTAATAACCCTACACAATAATAAGGTGTCCAGTTACCGCTTGCAGAGTAATATATTAATAATTTGTCTTTGTTTTTGGAACGGAAAAATTGTGGAGCTTCATTCACATGGATAGGATAACCGGTTTTATTGCCATCTACACTGATCCATTGACATTCCCATTCGTATTCAGGTTTGGATATTAATATACGGTCTGAGGCTAGTGTCCATGGATTTTTTCATTTCAGCGATATAGATACATTGGGTTTCTTGATAAATTCTTCTGGTTTCCCATCCGCACCAGATTAGATAACGTTTGCCATTATGCTCGAAAGGATTAGCATGAATAGCCAAGTTATTATTTTTATCGGTCGATATTCTTCCTTTCATGACAAACTCTCCTTTCATAGGATCGGGAGATTCATTTTCTAGCACATATATCTGACGATTGTCTATATTACCATCATCAGCAGCGCAATAGATATACCATTTATTGTCCATATAGTGTATCTCTGGTCCCCAAAGATGAGATATACCAGGGGCATTTTGGGGCGAATATACGTTTTTTTTGGCTGCTTCTGCCAGTTGTGTTATATCGTCAGTTTCCCATAATATGATACAGTCTGCTAAACTTTGAGTATAGTAATATTTTCCTTCATGAAAGATGGCCCATGGTTCGGATCCTCCACCTATGACAGGATTTGTGTAGAAAAGTGTAGAGTCAATGCCTGTTTGTTTATCAGTCTTTTGCTTTGGCATGATAGACAAACGATAAGCAATATTAAAAATAAGCAATTTTGAAATTTCATAGTGCTTTCTTTGCTAAAATACTTGCAAAGAAAGCACAAATTATTTAATTCTAGAGCTGTTTGATTAGTTTTTATTGTTTGTTAGTTAGAATTAGCCTATAATTAATGCCCTCCTTTCTATATTTGTAATTAATAAACCTTTGGGCCCATTGACTATTAAATCTTATTATTAACTAAATTTATTATTATGATGAACAGGACAGGAAAAAGAATGAATGTTGTTAAGGCATTTTGTTTACTTGCTTTGCTTGGTTGTTTCATCGGTTGTAAAGACGATGAAAAGAGAAAGGAGCAAGCTTTTGATAACAGTTTGCCTATTGAAATTGTGGGCTTCGAGCCCAGGGAAGTCACCCAAGAACACAGTTACTTATTTATGGAAAAAACTTCGGTAATGATCCTTCCTTGATTAACTTGAAGTTGGGAGGCGTGGAGACTAGAGTCGTAAACTGTAACAATGAGTGCATATATTGTATGGTACCTCGCAATGCCGATAAAGGGACTATAGAAATTTCTATTGGTGATCAAGCTGCTATAGCTCCTGACAGATTTACTTATATAGCCAATACGCAGGTTACTACGTTATGTGGCTATGTGGATGAGACTGGGCGATATGAAGTGAAGGATGGCCCATTCAGTGATTGTGGTTTGAATTCGCCTACATGGCTGAGCATTGATCCTAAGAACCCTAATCATATTTATATGATTGAGGATAAAAGTAGTATTCGTTTGATCGACATGGAGGTACAAGAACTGACTACAGTGGCAACGGTGGGGCAGTTGAATATTCAAGATCCGCGTTCTTTATGCTGGAGTCTGACTGGTGATACTCTATTTGTGAGTAATTATTCCAATGGTGATTCTCCGATTGTTGTCACTATGCTTTTGCGTAGCGAAGGATTTAAGAAAGCTCATTCGCTTTTTTCCGGTTATAAATGGGTTATTTCGGCAACTATTCATCCACAGACGGGTGACATCTATTTTGCTCAGGAATCGGATGCCACTATCAAACGCTATAATATGGCAACAAAAGAAGTGGAAACAATGTTTTCTGTGGGTGGAAACTGGATATGGATGTATGTTTACTTTCATCCTTCCGGTGACTTTGCCTATCTCATGCGTCCGCGTGAAGGAACTATCTTCAAATGCCAGTTTAACAAGACGACAAACTGGCTGGAACTGCCGAGTATCTATGTTGGAAATTGGAATCAGGGATACAATGAAGGTGTAGGAACGAATGTCCGTATGGGGGTGATGTGGCAGGGCACTTTTGTGAAAAAATGAGAAATACATAGAGCAGCATAAAGACGATATCTATGACTTTTATGTGGCAGATGGAGAATTGTATGATAACCACCCTGGAGATCTGATATGGAAGGTCACTCCTAATGCCGAGGCCATCCGATACGCAGGGCGTGGAAGCGTGGCAATGGATAATAGCCATTTCGGATACGTTGACGGCGATTTGCTTCAGGAAGCCCGTTTCAACGGACCGCACAGTATTGCCTTTGATGAAGTGAATAAGATATTTTATATTGGTGATCAGCATAATCACCGTATCCGTCAGATTATTGTGGAATAAAAAATAGTATGAAAACATGAAACAACAATTCTTAGTTATAATAGCCGCTCTATGTTGTTTTGCGGCAGGAATTTCGGCTCAGCAGTCCACCCATAGGCAGATTGTTGTGACTGGAGTGGTTACGGATGAAAATCAAGAACCGCTCATCGGGGCTAATGTGTCCGTTAAAGACGTACCGGGGTTGGGTTCTATCACGAACATAAATGGTAAATTTAGCATTAAAATGCAAACCATATAATCGTTTAATTTTCTCTTACATTGGTTATGAGACACAAGAGATCCTTGTGAGAGAAGAGCGCACAGTGAACGTAGTAATGAAAGAAAAACCGAAACGACATTGGATGAAGTAGTGATTACTGCTACAGGTGCACAGAAGAAACTAACGGTGACCGGAGCCGTGTCTACTATCAATGTAGAACAATTAAGAACCTCTCCTACAGGTAGTATTTCCAACTCTTTGGCAGGGAATGTTGCAGGTATAATAGCACGTCAGACTAGCGGGCAGCCGGGAAAAAAATGTTTCTGAATTTTGGATTCGTGGTATCTCTACGTTTGGAGCGGGGTCAAGTGCATTAGTGCTGGTCGATGGTTTTGAACGTGATATGAATGAATTGAATTATGAAGATATCGAATCCTTCACCGTATTGAAAGATGCTTCGGAAACGGCTATTTATGGATCGCGTGGTGCTAATGGTGTAGTCTTGATTACTACCCGTCGTGGTAAGATCAATAAAATAACTGTTGATGCGAAAGTGGAGACAATTTACAATACACGTACATTTACTCCTGATTTTGTAGACGGTATTACTTATGCTAATCTGGCTAATGAGGCGCGCAGAACCCGTAATCTCGAACCTATTTATAGTGGAAATGAACTAAAAATTCTCACACAAGGACTAGACCCCGATTTATTACCGAATGTGGACTGGATGGACACCTTGTTAAAAAAAATGGAGCTATGAGTTATCGGGCAACATTGAATTTGAGTGGCGGTGGACAGAATGCACGTTATTTCGTTTCGGGCAGTTATCTTGACGAAGGTGGTATGTATAAAGTAGACAAATCACTGAATGAGGACTATAACACCAATAGTAACAATAAGCGTTGGAACTACCGTATGAATGCGGATATTGATGTAACACGTACTACTTTGTTGCAAGTGGGTATCGGTGGTTCGCAAAAAAAATGAATGAATCGGGTATGACTTCACATGAGATCTGGAATAGCATTTTAAATCAAACTCCTACTAGCATGCCCATTATGTACTCCAATGGATATACTCCTACCAATTCGGACGGCGATATTAACCCATGGGTAGCTTCCACTCAATGTGGGTATAATGAACAGTGGTGGAATAATATTCAGACTAATATTACTTTGAATCAAAAATTAGATTTCATTACGAAAGGATTGAATTTTATAGGGCGTTTTGGTTTTGACACAGATAACTATAATTTTATCAAGCGTTATAAATGTCCGGCTTTATGGAGTGCGGATCGCTTTAGAAAAGATGATGGTACTATCAATTTTACGCGAAAGCGGGCAGAACAAGAAATGACCCAGACTTCCGGCAATACGGGTGAACGAAAAGAGTACTTTGAAGCCGAACTCCAGTATAACCGGAATTTTAAATCCCATATTCTTAGCGGGACATTGAAATATACACAGGATTCAAAGGTGAAAACCCAGGAGATTGGTAATGATATCAAGAATTCGCTCCCTATGCGCCATCAAGGGTTGGCTGGAAGAATTGCCTATAATTGGAATTATCGCTATTTTCTGAATTTCAATTTCGGATATACCGGTTCTGAGAATTTTGCTGCGGGTCATCAATTTGGTTTCTTCCCGGCCTATTCTGTGGCATGGAATATAGCAGAAGAACCCTTTGTCAAGAAGAACCTGAAGTGGGTAAATATGTTTAAAGTACGTTATTCTTGGGGTAAGGTCGGTAACGATAAAATGTATGAAGCTAATGGTACTACACTGATACGTTTTCCTTATTTATATACAATCGGTTATGGGGGTGCTCCCAATCCCAATATTTGGGGAGACAATGCCGGTTATTATTCTGCCTTCGGAGGATATAACTGGGCGGATTATGGTTATGAAAAGTATGGAACCACTCTTTTTCAGGGATTACGTTATACGTCTTATGCTAATGACGGTGTGACATGGGAAATCGCCACCAAGCATGACATCGGATTAGATATGAGTTTGTTTGACGATAAATTCACCTTGACAATAGACTACTTCCATGAAGACCGTAAGGGCATCTTCATGTACCGTAGATATCTTCCTGCCACAGCAGGTGTAGAAAATGGGATGACACTTCCGCAAGCTAATGTGGGAAAGTTCTCTCAAAAGGAGTGGATGGAAACTTTGCATATAAGCAGCAGGTTGGGAGTGTCCAACTCACCATGCGGGGAAACATGACTTATCGAAAAATGAAGTGAAAGATAAAGATGAACAGAACAATGTTTATCCTTATTTAATGGAACAGGAATACCGTGTGAATCAGGCGAAAGGTCTTATAGCGTTGGGATTGTTCAAGGATTATACAGACATTCGTAATAGTCCGCAGCAAACTTTCGGTGCCTACCAACCGGGTGACATCAAGTATAAGGATGTCAATGGTGATGGAATTATTTCTGATATGGATAGGGTAGCCATTGGAGCGACTACCGTCCCCAATTTGATTTATGGTATGGGTATTTCCGCTCAGTGGAAAGGGCTAGATGTTAATCTGCATTTTCAAAGGAGCAGGTAAGTCTTCTTTCTTTATCAATGGAAGCGGTGTCCGTCCTTTCGTCAACGGTAGCAAAGGCAATATATTAAAAGACGTCGTAGCCGGCCGTTGGATTTCAAGAGATGAATCGGGCACTGAATCCACAGAAAATGTGCGGGCAGAATATCCCCGGTTAAGTTATGGCGGAAGTAACAACAACTATCAAGAATCCTCTTTCTGGTTGCGTGATGGCTCTTATGTGCGTTTGAAGACTTTGGAAATAGGCTATACCTTGCCTAAGCCTCTCGTCAACAAGATGCATTTCAATAATGTACGCATTTATTTAATTGGTACCAATTTGCTTACTTGGTCAAAGTTCAAGATGTGGGATCCGGAGATGAACAGTTCGAATGGAGCAGCTTATCCGTTATCTAAATCTATCACAGTGGGATTAAATGTAAACTTATAAAAAAATGAAAAGTATGAAATGGTTATATAATACTGGTGCTATACTATTTATGGTCTGCTATCTGGCATCGTGTAGCGATTATTTGGAGGTGGAAACATAATTTCAAGGACCGCCTGACGATTGAGAAAGTGTTTACGAACAGGGATTATACGGATTCGTGGCTTTCCAACACTTATTCATATCTCAGAGACCAAAATCAGGATATTGGTGGAAAAGAGAGTGTGCCTGACTAATTTTGCCGATGATATTTATTGGGCAGATTGAATAATTGGGGGAATAAGAATATAGCAGGTGGTTATTATTCTTATTTCCGAAATGTGGAGTATAATGAGGATTGATGCAAGAGACTTATACTAATTGCTATTTGGGTATCAATAAAGCATGTGTTTTTTGAAGTATATCCACATGAATACGCAGCTGACAGAGGAAGAAAGGCTTGATTATGCAGCACAGGCACGCTTTTGTGCGAGCTTACTATTACTGGTTGCTTTGCGTAAGTATGGTCCCATTCCTTTGATTCCGGATGCCGGAGAAGATTATACACAGGATTATGATGCATTAGCCCGTCCGCGTAATACGTATGACGAATGCGTGGAATATATCACATCCGAGATGGTGTTGGCAGCCAGGATCTTCCTTTGGAGCGAGGAGCCAACAATATAGCGCGTCCTACCCGTGGAGCTGCTTTAGCCACCCGTGCCAAAGTCCTTTTATATGCCGCCAGCCCGTTGATGAATGGCAATACCGATTCTTATGCACAACAAATGGTAGATGACGAAGGAAATCGTTTGCTTTCTGCCGAATACGATGAATCGAATGGGCAAGGGCAGCTGCTGCAAGAGATGTGATGGAGTTACCGGGAAATAATAATGGTCATCGCTATCAATTGTATGTCAAGAATCGTATAAGAGGTGGCGGTACGGACGATTATCCGGAGACCATCGAGCCGTTTGATGATAATAACTTCTCCAAAAAAAGTTGGCCGGACGGATATGCCGACATTGATCCTTTTGAGTCATATCGTTCTGTTTTTTAATGGCGAACTCTCTGCTTATGCAAATCCGGAACTTATTTTTTCACGTGTGGATAACATAACGGTCGATCATAGTGGAGAAGGAACTAACTCACCGGATGGCATTGCAAACATGGTATTGCATCAGTTGCCGACGGTGGCCGGAGGATGGAGTATGCATGGAATGACACAGAAACAATGTGACTCCTAATACATGGCCGACGGTACTGATTGTCCGGGTAAAGATAAAGAGATAGGGCGGGGAGATGGAAGTGCCCGATTAAGCGGTTATGTGACCAGTGAAGATGTAGATGCCGGTCGCTACAAACCTTTGCGCGCCGGAGTTTCTTTACAATATGCCAATCGTGAACCCCGTTTCTATGCATCAGTCGCTTTCAATGGCAGTGTGTGGAATATGTCTTCATTGAATGGAAAGATGGAGCTGCCAGTCCTAACCAGCAAGTCTGGTATTATCGTGGACTTCCGAAGGATACAATGGCGGCAATCGTATATTTACAGGTATCGGTATCAAAAATATGTGAACCCTTATGATGCTAAAATACCAAAACAGTTTTTATTACAGGCAAAAACAGAGACTGCTATTCGCTATGCGGAAATCCTATTGATTTATGCCGAAGCATTAAATGAACTGGATGGAAGTTATGACATCCCATCCTGGGATGGCTCGGCAATGTACACATTAAGACGTGATGTGAATGAACTGAAAAAAGGTATCCAGCCTGTTCGTATTCGTGCAGGTGTGCCTGATTATACCTCTTCCGAGTATCAGAATAAAGAAATGTTCCGAAGAAACTCGCCGCGAACGTCAGACAGAGTTTATGGGCGAGAACCACCGCTATTACGATTTAAGACGTTGAAAGATGTCCGTCAGAGGAAGAAACATTGATTTACGGATGCAATATGCTGATGGATGAAGCTCGCCACGATTTGTTTCATACGCCTATGGGCAATTATGTCGTTGCCGTCCGCTTTGTAGAAAAGCCATTTCTGGCCCTTTAGTCACGGACAGTTACAGCGCAATAAGCGGCTGACTCAAAACCCCGGTTGACTTAATGATTAACCTTTATAATAAAAATGAAGGAAAGAAAGAATATATTATCCGTTACTTGTTGTTTTGATGGTATTGTTTTGGTGCAGCTTGTAATGAAGAATGGACTGACGAACAATATGAACACTATGTTTCATTTAAGGCGCCATGAATTATAAAAGGAGTGACTGATATTTATGTAAAATACAAGCCGAATGGCATGGTAACTCATCAGTTACCTCTCACAGAGTGGCTCTACAATGGCCGAAGTGATACGGAGGTACAGGTGGCGGAGTAGATTCAGACACCTTGAAAAGTATCAACTGGGAGTATTTTCATAATAGAAAGGATTTGTATTACAGAGAGCTTACTCCGGTTATTATGAGTTGAATGATATGAAAGTAATGATTCCAGCAGGCGATTGTATGGGGATTTTGGACATCAATTTTAAACTGAGTGGAATTGATTTGGTCGACAAATGGGTATTGCCGCTCACAATTGCAGAAAGTCCGACCGGCAGTTATGAGCCTCATCCAAGGAAGAATTACAAGAAAGCATTATTGCGTGTGATTCCTTTCAATGATTACTCAGGTACCTATTCTACCACAACTATGCAAGTAGGCTTTAAGGATGCCTTTAATAAAATGACTACTAATGAACGTACTGCATTTGTGGTAGACGAGCATTCATATTCTTCTTGCAGGCTTGATAAAACGAAGAGGAACTGGAACGCAGAAAGTACAAGATTATTTTTCACGCTCAATGCCGATTTGGACAGTTACCCTTTCTGCCCTGATCCGACATTCATTTCAAACTGATAAAAAACTGACATGGAAAGTGACGAAGATGGAGAAGATATCTCTCAAACATAAGACGATTACTATTGAGAATTTCAAATATGAGTTTGATGATGTCACTTCTGTCCCGCAACTTATGTTATACGGTTGAAGGGACAGTCAATATGGAGCGTAAAATTAATATTCAGATTCCGGATGAAGATCAGTACCGAATGGTGATAATTTGTAAGTCGGAGTGATATGTATAAATGGATTATATTAATGTCGGATTATTTGCGTCACTGATCGCTTGTGCCAAAGTTAAGTTATCTCCTTTATTTTCCGGATAATATGGTACTTCAGCAAGAGGCTGAAGTACCTGTTTGGGGAAAAGCATCTCCAGAAATGCGAGTTATAGTGATTCCTTCATGGAGTGGGGGGAGAAATATGAGAATATAGCTGACAGGACGGGTAATTGGAAAGTAAACATCAAAATCCCAAAAAGCCGGGGGGACCTTTATCATTTAGAAATACAGATGGAGAAAAGTAAGATTGAGAATGTATTGCGAAGTAAGGGCTTTGTTCCGGTCAGTCGAATATGCAAATGCCAGTAGCTGATGTGGGCAAAGTAAAACTATCAACAAGAGGTGGTGGCACAGGCCAATTACCCGAATATACGCTTGATGACCGTGAGTAATACTATTAGTCTAAGTCCCGTCGCAGAGCTACCATACGCAAGTGTGTTCATCGGTACCATCCGGGGCTTTTCAGCAGCAGCCTATTTTTCTGTAGGAAATAGCACGCACGCAGCAGGTACCCCAGAGGGACTTATCTGTGCCCATTGGGGTACTAGATAGAGTCGTGGATAAGTGCTCAAAGCATTGCAAGTTCCCGATTTTGTTGAATTGAAGCTTATCCGAAGATTAAAACAAGGATTGTGATTTACGGGCGGAGGAAGAACAAAAGGCAGGCAAAGATTTTTCGTTAGATAAAAGGAATGAAATGGAAAGCCTTTTGGAATACTCTTTCTTATAATGATTTAGGATTGATATCTCATTCTTTTCCCGGAAATAGAAAAGACTTTCCTGATTTTTGATGGCATTGTTTGGGGCGAAGACAGTGGATATTCCAGAACAATGGGAGGAAAACCGTTGAGTTTACACATGGGGGTATGTGGATGACGAGGATATTACTTATTTTAACGGAGATGAGATAGGAGCACGAAAGGATATACTGTTCCGTACTTATGAAATAATGGGTAATTTATTTAAAAGCGGGCAAAGTTGTATTACTGTTCGTATCGTGGATACTGGAGTGAGGGTGTGGCATCGAGGTGAAATGAAGTTAAGCAAAGATGTCGGAGACTGGATTCTTATATCTGTGAATGAAGTGTAAAGTTGCCGCTCAATCTCATATTGATCCGGTGTTTGAGATGAATCGAATGTGCAAAACAGTGCTTTATAATGGGATGATTCATCCATTAGCACCAAAATTTCAAGTGGGGTTATGGTATCAGGAGAGAATAATGTAGGGCGTGCTACACAATATAGGATATTGCTTCCATTCTTATTCAGAGCTGGCGTGAGGAATGGGGAATGATTTTCCTTTCTACCTTGTGCAATTGGCTAATTATTTAGAGAGAGCAGATGAACCAGGAGACTCACAGGGCTGAATATGAGAAGCGCAGCGCCGTACAGCTTTATTATGACAATGTGGGTATGGCCGTTACCATAGACATCGGCGATATGAATGATATTCATCCCAAAAAACAAACAGAAAGGGCGTAGACTTGCCTTATTGGCACGTGCCGATACCTATGGTGAGCGGATTGTTTGTAGTGGTCCGGTTTATCAGACTTACCGTGTGTGAAAGGAGACAAGTTATTCTCTTTGAGTGTGCAGACGGAGGATTAAACGTCTGATGGGAAAAAATTGGGGTTGCCATAACAGGATAGACGAAAATATCAAGTTGGGAAGCTGGAATCTCTATTGAAATGAAACTGTTGTATCATCGGAAATGGTAAAACATCCTTGGCTGTTCATGGATGGGAGATAATCCACATGTAACTTAATTAACGGTGCAGGATTACCGGCCTCTTTCATTTCAAACTTACGTTAAACTTAAAAAAACAAGAAAAATGAAGAAACTTAACTTTTTTATTTTAGGTTTATTATCTTTATGCCAATTTGGGATGTAATGATGATGATTCATTACCGGAGGCTGTTGTTGAAGTCAAGGAAGGGCATAATGAAGATATTGTATCAGTCATTGATTATGATATTAAGAATGATGGAACACTGATTGGTTCTCAACTTAATAATTTGGTCGGTCAGTCTTATGGGAAAACGCTTTATTTTCCTGCCGGAACTTATAATTTGACGGAGCCTATCGTTCTGCCATTGGAATATACCAAAAATGTAAATCTTATTTTGATAAGACGCAACGGTTAAAGTGATGTCCATTTGGAAGCATTGATTAAGTAGGTTATTCAGAAACCTATTTTACCGATGTTTTCACACCGGCGATTCTCTTATATTGAAGGAGGAATTCTGGATTGTTATAATGCAGATAATGGAATTCTAGTAAACGGAAGGAAGCAGTTGGTGCAGATACATTACGATGAGTCTGGTGCGAGGACGTATCAATACATATCCACCATATACGTTCCTGAAGGTATTGGAACTGGTGGAACGGGTAGCTCGGATACAAAGATAGATAATGTAACAATTCAAGGCATCTCTTCGAATGATAATGTATACGGTATCTATATAGATGAATCTTGTTGTGATTGTAAGATATCTGACACTTTTATTTTTGTACAAAAGAAGCTTTAGTTACGAAATCTGCCGGTCATATATTGAACAATGTACATATTCTTTCTTGGGATACTACCGGAGGGACCCATCTTGAGGATGGTAAAATTACCGTTCAACAGTCGGAATACGTATAGCTAGTGGCGGATTTTTGTTTTCAATCAAATCTATTATGATACGATTGATAGAGGAATCGTCGTGAATGAGGGTTATAGTCGGATTTGATGCTGACCAACAGATTTCTTTTCATATTTGAATAATTTTGGAACCAGCTTTTATTCAGGCAGAAGGGAATAACCCAATTTGAAAGTGAAGTTGTCCAATTCTACTTTTACTGTATTAAATGATAATTTTAAGATTCTAGATTGTCCTGTTGATTTGGTGGGATGGGATATTGCGGATAAGTTTTCTTTCCTGAATTGTGTAGTTGCTAATTCGCAGCGCTTGTATCCTTACGAAACGACTTTGATGCAGAAGCTTAGAGGGTAAGTTCTGACAGGATAATATGGACAACTTTAGCTAATTATGATACGAATTGGAATGTATTAGGGCTGTCATTTCTTCTCCAATGCGGAATACCCTTGAGATAGATTTAGCTGATAATTTGACTGTAAAACTTAATTTTATGTTTAAAGGTGTTGAACCTCTCTTGCAAGGTTATGAAGTGCTGGGAGAGGGAGTAGAGGATATTGAATTTGGATATGCTGTTTCCGGTCAGTTCTGTGTGTTGCTGTTCAGGGCAAAAAGGAGTGCTTCTTTCAATCCGATCATTTACGATACATTAGGTTCTGGGCGGTTTATGCCGACTCCGTATAAAGGCAAAAAATATACGCTTGTTGATTATGGGTTAAGTGGTTCGGATATTAAGATTTTATCTCGTTAATGTAAGTATCTAAATAATGAAGTGATTATATAATAAGTAATAAACATGAAATATCAATACTTGTTATTAGGCGTTCTATATGGGTTGTTATTGTCTTCCCTGTTCATTGTCGGCTGAAGAAGGAGATAAAGAGATGGATCGATATATTGCCAATCTGATGGAAAGATGACACTGCACGAGAAGTTGGGCCAATTGAATCTTCCTTCCGGGGTGGTTGGTTACTGGTAATGTAAATAGTGCCGAACTTACGAAAATGGTTCGTAACCAGGAGATTGGAGGTTTTTTAATGTGAAAGGAATAAGAAAGATTGTTGATTTGCAGCGTATAGCCATTGATTCTACCCGTTTGGGAATTCCTTTGCTGGTAGGAGCTGATGTTATCCACGGTTATGAAACCATTTTCCCGATTCCTTTAGCGCTTTCTTTGTAGCTGGGACACACTAGCTGTTGAACGTATGGCACGCATTTCTGCTGTAGAAGCCAGTGCGGATGGTATTTGCTGGACATTCAGCCCGATGGTTGACATTTGTCGCGACAGTCGTTGGGGGCGTATTGCAGAAGGTAGTGGTGAAGACCCTTATTTGGGTTCCCTGTTTGCAAAAGCATATGTGCGCGGTTATCAGGTAACAATATGCAGGGAAAAAACGAAATTCTTTCTTGTGTAAAACACTTTGCATTATATGGAGCATCCGAATCCGGGAAGGACTATAATGTGGTTGATATGAGTCGCCATCTGCGTATGTATAATGAATATCTTGCCCCTTATCGGGCAGCAGTTGATGTCGGTGTTGGTAGTGTGATGAGCTCCTTTAATTTGGTGGATGGCATTCCTGCCACAGCGAATAAATGGTTGCTGACAGATTTGCTCCGTGACGAATGGGGCTTTTCAGGGGTTTTGGTGACAGACTATAACTCTATTGCCGAAATGTCCACTCATGGCGTGGCCCCTCTGAAAGAGGCTTCCATACGTGCTTTACAGGCGGGGACGGATATGGACATGGTTTCTTGCGGTTTTCTGAATACATTGGAAGAATCTCTGAAAGAAGGGAAAGTTACGGAAGAACAGATTGATGCCGCTTGCCGCCGTGTATTGGAGGCAAAATATAAATTGGGCTTGTTTGCCGATCCGTATAAATACTGTGATACCTTACGTGCGGAAAAAGAACTTTATACGACCTGCTCACCGTGCGGTGGCGCGTAAAATTGCGGCAGAGACGTTTGTTCTGTTGAAGAATGAGGATCACCTGCTTCCGTTCGAACGGAAAAAGGTAAAATTGCTTTAATTGGTCCTATGGCAGATGCCCGCAATAATATGTGCGGGATGTGGAGCATGACCTGTACTCCTTCCCGTCATGGTACATTATTCGAAGGAATCCGTTCGGCAGCGGGTGATAAGGCTGAAATACTATACGCGAAAGGCAGTAACATATATTATGATGCAGAAACGGAAAAAGGAGCTGTGGCATCCGTCCGTTGGAACGTGGCAATGATCTGCAATTGCTGGATGAGGCTTTGCGTATAGCTGCCCGTGCTGATGTGATTGTAGCTGCTTTAGGTGAGTGTGCGGAAATGAGTGGCGAATCGGTTTCACGTACGCAATCTGGAATACCCGATGCTCAACAGGATTTATTGAAGGCATTGGTGAAAACAGGTAAGCCGTAGTGTTGCTTCCTGTTTACGGGGCGTCCGTTAGTTCTTGAACTGGGAGGATGCCAATGTCCATTCTATCTTGAATGTCTGGTTCGGTGGAAGTGAAACAGGCGATGCTATTGCTGATGTTATTGTTCGGTAAAGTGACTCCGGGCGGCAAGCTGACTACGACTTTTCCCCGTTCAGTGGGACAGATTCCTTTGTTCTATAATCATAAGAACACCGGACGTCCGGACCCGGACAACCGTGTTTTCAACCGGTATGCCAGCAACTATCTGGATGAGAGTAACGAACCTCTTTATCCTTTCGGATACGGTTTGAGTTATACAAATTTCTCTTATGGGAATTTGCAACTTAGTTCGATGTACTGTCCAAAAATGGGGAGTTGACAGTGTCTGTGACTGTGACCAATGACGGAGATTTTGACGGATATGAGATCGTACAAATGTATCTGCATGATATTTACGCTGAAATATCTCGTCCAGTGAAAGAGCTGAAAGGCTTTGAACGTATCTTCTTGAAAAAAGGAGAGAGTCGTGAAGTTAAGTTTGTTATCACGGAAGACGATTTGAGATTTTATAATTCAGGATTACAATACGTTTATGAACCGGGAGAATTTGATGTCATGGTAGGAGCAAACTCTCGTGATGTGCAGACTGAACGTTTTAGGGCAGATTGATCGTATATAAACTTTTTTTTCTAAGATGTAAATATTCTTTTGATTATAACTAAATTATGGTTGCCGCTTTGGACTACAAAACAGAAACTTTCGGTTGTAGCTAAAAGGCGGCAACGTTGTGATTGGAAGTTCCGTTTATCATTTGAACTTAAAGATGCTTGACTTATCTTTTTATTTAGGATTTAGTTGTTTACCATTCGCAAATTGGCTACAGGTACATTATTTAACTGCAAACTTAACTATTTTCAGTTCAAAATGTGTATTTTCGCCCGTTAAATAGTAAACATGCATTTATGAATATTCAAGTTATCAATAAATCGAAACATCCGCTTCCGGCTTATGCCACTGAATTGTCCGCAGGAATGGATATCCGTGCTAATCTTTCTGAACCTATCACATTGGAACCGTTGCAACGTTGTCTGGTGCCGACAGGACTGTATATCGCCTTGCCGAAGGGATTTGAGGCGCAAGTTCGTCCCACGTAGCGGGCTGGCGATAAAGAAAGGTATCACGGTGCTGAATTCTCCGGGAACGATTGATGCGGATTATCGTGGAGAAGTTTGTGTCATTTTAGTCAATCTCGTCCGAGGCTTTTGTTATTGAAGATGGCGAACGTATCGCGCAGATGGTGATAGCAAAGCATGAACAGCCTGTATGGCAGGAAGTGGAGGTGTTGGACGAAACGGAACGTGGTGCAGGTGGCTTTGGACATACCGGAGTATGATGAATGCTTAATCGAAAAATAGAATGAAGATAAAAATAGGATGGCTGTTCGTGACGGTGTTAGTGCTCACTTCGTGTGGGGGAACTCGTTCTATGCGTACAGCAAAAACAGCAGTGAAGGCAGATGCATCCTTTTCGCTAAAAGAATCATTGCTTCCTGCTGAACAACAGCGTAAATATGACTACTTCTTTTTGGAAGCCATGCGGATGAAAGAAAAGAATGAGTATGATGCGGCATTTGGTTTGTTACAGCATTGTCTGGATATCAATCCGAACGCTTCTTCGGCACTTTATGAAATATCGCAGTATTATATGTTCCTCCGCCAGGTGCCGCAAGGTCAGGGGCGGCTTTGGAGCAGGCGGTGGCTTTTGCTCCTGATAATTACTGGTACAGTCAGGGGCTGGTCAGCCTGTATCAGCAACAGAACGAGTTGGATAAGGCTGTAACGTTGCTTGAGAAAATGGTAACCCGTTTCCCGTCAAAGCAGGAACCTTTGTTCAGTCTCCTTGATATTTACAGTCGTCAGGAGAAATATAACGATGTCATTTCTACATTGAACCGTTTAGAGAAACGCTTAGGTAAAAATGAGCAGCTTTCTATGGAGAAATTCCGTATTTATCTTCAGATGAAAGATGATAAGAAGGCATTTCAGGAAATAGAAAGTCTGGTACAGGAATATCCGATGGATATGCGTTATCAGGTGATATTGGGAGATGTGTATCTTCAGAATGGAAAAAACAGGAAGCATACGATGCATATCAGAAGGTCCTGGCGGTAGAGCCTGACAATCCGATGGCTCTTTTTCAATGGCTTCTTATTATGAACAGACCGGTCAGAAAGAGTTGTATCAACAGCAGTTGGATACTTTATTGCTGAATAAGAAGGTGACTTCGGATACCAAAATCAGTGTTATGAGACAGGTGATTGTGGAAAACGAACAGTCGTCTGCCAAAGATAGCACTCAAGTGATTGCCTTGTTCGACCGGATGATGAAGCAGGATATAGATGATCCGCAGATTCCGATGCTTTATTCTCAATATTTGTTGTCGAAGAATATGGAACAAGAGGCTGTGCCGGTATTGGAGCAGGTGGTTGATCTGGACCTACCAATAAGGCTGCCCGGTTGATGCTGGTTAGTGCGGCGGTGAAGAAGGAAGACTACAAGCAAATTATCAAAGTCTGTGAACCGGGTATTGAAGCCACTCCCGATGCGTTGGAACTTTATTATTATCTGATTGCTTATCATCATCAGGCAGAACAGACGGATAGTGTATTGAGTGTTTGCAGCAGAGCATTGGAACATGTAACTGCCGATACTAGAAAAGAAGTCATTTCGGATTTCTATTCAATCATGGGAGACATTTATCATACCAAGAAACAGATGGCGGAGGCTTATGCTGCTTACGATTCGTCTTTGGTGTAATCAATCCTTCCAATATTGGCGCATTGAACAATTATGCTTATTATCTGTCTGTGGAACGTCATGATTTGGACAAGGCGGAGGAGATGAGTTATAAAACGGTGAAAGCCGAACCTAATAATTCTACCTATCTCGATACTTATGCATGGATTCTTTTTGAAAAGGGAAACTATGCCGAAGCCCGTATTTATATTGACAATGCAATGAAGAACGATGGCGAGAAAAAGAGTGATGTGATTGTGGAGCATTGCGGAGATATTTATTTTATGACCGGCGATGTGGAAGGTGCGTTGAAATATTGGAAGAAGGCACTGGAAATGGGTAGTGAGTCGAAAACGTTGAAACAGAAAATAGAAAAGAAGAAATATATTGCGGAATGAAAAGAATCATTTATCTACTGTTGTTGGTGGTAGTGGTGTTGGCCGGCTGTAAGAGTTCGAAGCACTTGGCAACCTCGGAAACTAAGACTTCGGTGCTCCAGCATCCAGTTACCTGGCAAACTTCAGTTGACTATTCCCGGTAAAAGGGGGGAAGCATGTCTGTGGGGGGAACCATGAAGATGAAAACTCATGAGCGGGTACAAAATCTCCTTATTGATGCCTATTCTGCGTACGGAAGTAGCACGTATAGAAGTTACTCGATGAAGTTTTATTGGTAGACAGGATGAATACGCTTTTGTTCGTGCCACTAAAGCTGAATTGAAAAATGTATTGTCGAAGAATGTGGAGTTTTTCCCGTTTGGAAAGATATTGATGGATGCCTCTCTTCCTAGTGGAAAGACAGAACTGACAGGAAAAGATATAGGAATTCCTTCATTAGAAAAAGGCTAAAGTCCAACTTTATGAGTTTTACACACAAAGAGTTTTAGATGACTCCGACGGAACTGACGTCCAAATATCGTCAAATCCCCTTGGAAGAATTAGTAAGAATGCTGGTAGCTTTATTATGATGAAACGTTTCTTTGTTATTCTAATCAGTTGCCTGTGGTTGGCAGTTCCTCTTTCCGCTCAATCGAACAAGTTGATTCGTGAGCTGGAAAGTAAACGCGGTGCGTTGCAAAAACAGATCGCCGAATCGGAATCTATATTGAAGGATACAAAGAAAGATGTGGGAAGCCAGTTGAATAGTCTGGTTGTATTGACCGGACAGATTGAAGAGCGGAAACGCTATATCATGGCTATCAACAATGATGTGGAGGCTATCCAGCGTGAACTGGCTTCATTGGGCGTCAGTTGCACGGGCTGGAGAAGGATTTGAAAGATAAAAGAAGAAATATGAAGCTTCTGTCCAGTACTTGTATAAGAATAAGTCGATAGAGGAGAAGCTTATGTTTACTTTTTTCAGCAAAAATCTGGGGCAGACTTATCGGCGTATGCGATATGTTCGTGAATATGCCATATCAACGTCTGCAAAGGGGAAGAAATTTTAAAGAAACAAGAGCAGATACGCAAGAAGAAAGTGGAGCGTCAGCAAGTGAAAGCCGCCAAAGAGAACCTGCTGCGAGAACGTGAGAGCGAAAAGGTGAAGTTGGAAGAGCAGGAAAAAGAAACGTACGTTGGTGACTAATCTGCAAAAAAGAAGCAGAAAGGATTGCAGAATGAGATAAATAAAAAACGCTAGGGAAGCCAATCGGCTGAATGCCCGCATCGATAAATTAATTGCGGAAGAAATAGAGGCGTGCCCGTAAGCGTGCACTAGGAAGAAGCTCGTCGTGAAGCGGCTGCCCGTAGAAAGAAAGGAAAGCAAGGAGGGAAAATCTGCTACAACGGAAACAGCCGCCAAATCGAAACCTCTTGAGTCTTATACCATGAGTAAAGGCGGATCGGGAATTATCAGGTAACTTTGCCGCGAATCGCGGAAATTGCCAATGCCCATATCCGGCGCTTATATATCACCAGCCGTTACGGGCAATATGCTGTAGAGGGTTTGCGTAACGTGAAACTGGATAACAAGGGTATTGATATTCAGGGAAAACCGGGTGCACAGGCGCGTGCCATTTTTGATGGGAAGGTGGCGGCTGTGTTCCAATTGAACGGATTATTTAATGTCCTCATTCGTCATGGCAATTATATTTCTGTTTATTGCAATCTTTCTTCTGCCTCCGTCAAAGCCGGTGATACGGTGAAGACAAAGCAATCCATCGGTCAGATCTTTTCTGACGGTACGGATAATGGACGGACAGTATTGCACTTCCAGCTGCGTAGGAGAAAGAAAGTTGAATCCTGAACATTTGGCTGAACCGATAATTGAATAAAAAAACACGTAGAATAAGTTAACTAAAATACTAATATGCTTGCTGATCTTCTGGAACGGAACATTATCCGCGTTTCCCTTATTTTTTCGTTCAAGAAATATTAGGTAGAAAGATGGATTGTCTCATAATACCGTGTGGTGCGCCCTTCAAGATAGTTATGGTTTATCTTGGAGTACCAGTGACGGATTGAACCGTTATGACAGACAGGGGAAATAAAGTGTATCGGAATATTTCTCAACGAAAAGTTCTCATTAGAAAACAATTTTGTGGAAGCCCTGATAGAGGTGGACAAAAATATCTAGGTTGGAACAAACTCCGGACTT
>VOFH01003399.1_pt1 | contig 45283 bp, 77 predicted proteins | sample 5384091 | NCBI WGS metagenome assembly VOFH01 (sample SAMN12384727, study PRJNA508395) | human gut metagenome | isolation source: healthy gut G | host: Homo sapiens
TTACGAAGGATATCTGGAGCAGAAGGCGCATTGGCCTCGATATGGAGCAGGCCACGGAACGCAAAAGACAGTCCATCTTAAAGGTGGAGCTGGAATGGATGCGCGGCGCCCGGGCCCGCTCAACCAAGCAGAAGGCCCATATTGAGAGGTTTGAGACACTGCGTGATCAGAAGGGGCCGGAGGCGGATCAGAATGTGGAGCTGGACTCCGTATCCAGCCGTCTGGGCCGCACGACGGTGGAGCTGGAGAGTATCAGCAAGGCATTTGGCGATAAGGTCCTGATGAAAGATTTTACTTATATCTTTTTAAAAATGACCGCATTGGCATCATCGACCCAACGGAAGCGGAAAGTCGACGCTGATGAAGATAATCGCCGGATGGCTTGAGCCGGATGGAGGCATAGTGACCGTCGGCCAGACCGTTAAGATGGGATATTTTTCCCAGGAAAATGAAGCTATGGACGGAAGCGTCAAGGTGATCGACTATATTCGCGGGGCCGCAGAGTATGTGAAGACGAAGGATGGCGGCATCAGCGCCTCTCAGATGCTGGAACGTTTTCTGTTCCCATCCAGTATGCAGTATACCGTGATTGATAAGCTTTCCGGAGGGGAAAAAAGGCGGTTATATCTGCTTCGCATCCTGATGGAAGCGCCCAATATCCTGCTGTTAGACGAACCGACAAATGATCTGGACATTCAGACGCTGACGATTCTGGAGGATTATTTAGACAGTTTTCAGGGGATCGTAATTACTGTCTCCCATGACCGGTATTTTCTGGATCGTGGTGCGGCGTATCTTTGCCTTCGAGGGTGAGGGCCGTGTGACCCAGTATGAGGGTGGCTATACGGATTATCAGGCGGCATTTGCACAGAAGTATCCGGAAGGCGTGCTTCCGTCTGGAGTGGAGCGGCAAAAAGTCTTCCGATGCAAAAAGAGGGAAAGAAGACTGTCGGTAAGCCTAAGGGAGAGCAGAAACCGAAGTTTTCGTTCAAAGAACAGAGAATGGGATACCATAGAGGAGACAATTTGCGGCTCTGGAGGAGAAGATTGCGGATTTGGACGCACAGATTGAGCAGTGTGCCAGCAATTATACTAAATTGAGTGAATTAATGGAAGAAAAGAGAATACAGGAACAGCTTCTTGAAGAGAAGATGGAGCGCTGATGGTTTTAAACGATCTGGCGGAGCAGATTGAGAAGCAGTAACTTGTCTTATGCGGGGCCGGAATGGGAAGTGAGACCACCGGCTGATTTGACCGGCATCGGAGGAAAACGACGGATAGAGGAGATAAGCGGTATGGAAGGATACAGAATTGCTAAGCAGGACAACAGAATTTATTCCATGGGACTTACCGTAGTTGATGGCGGGATTCATGTGTGCGTAGCTGCACAGGAGAGAGATGTGATCTCCTTTTATACCACAGCGGGGAAGAGACCGAATATGTACGGCTGCATTTTTCGGAGGAGGCAAAGCGCGGGGATGTCTGGAACATGACTGTTCTGGGCGATGACTTTTCCGGTCTGGAGTATTGTTTCGAGATTGACGGAAAGGTATTTGCCGACCCTTACGGGAGACAGTTTACGGACGGGAGATCTGGGAGATTTGTCGGCAGCAGACCGTCCCATGAGAACGCCGGTTGTTATAGAGGATTTTGACTGGGATGGGATAAGTTTTTTAAAGATTCCGTATGAAGAGATGATTCTTTACCGGGCGCATGTGAGAGGCTTTACAAAGCATTCCACCTCCAGAACGAAAGACAAGGGAACTTTCCGGGCGATGATAGAAAAAATTCCATATTTAAAGGAACTGGGAGTTACGAGTCTGGAACTCCTTCCCGTCAATGAGTTTCCGGAGCTGATGATGCCGGAGCATGTGATGGCAGTCCTACGCTGTGGATAAACCCACTGGAAAATTAAATTACTGGGATATACCCCGGCTATTACTTCGCGCCCAAGGCTCCTACAGTTCCGGTAACGGCAGGCACCCGGTATCAGAGTTTAAAAAATCTTGTGAAGACGTTTCACCAAGCGGGAATGGAAGTGATAATTGAGCTTTATTTTACCGGTAAGGAGAATCCGGCCTTCGTTCTCGACGCGGTTCGTTTCGGGCGGAGAGTTCCATGTAGACGGATTCACCTCGTGATTTGCACCCAATGACCTGATCGCGCGATCCGTATTTGAGCGGTACCTGTTTTCTACTTCCTGGATGGGCGTTCCGGGCGGCGGGCACCTGGCAGAGTATAATGACGGTTTTCTGGTGGATATGCGCCGGGCGTTAAAAGGGGACGAGGACGAGATGAATCATCTGATCTTCCGAAGCAGGCGCAACCCGGCGGATTTCGGTGTGATTAATTATATGGCCAACACCAACGGTTTACACTGATGGACATGGTATCGTATGATACGAAACACAATGAGGCCAACGGCGAGGGCAATCAGGACGGTAATTCCTATAACTACTCCTGGAACTGCGGCGTGGAAGGACATACTAAGGAAAAAGATCAGTGGAGCTGCGCAGAAAGCAGATAAGAAATGCGGCTCTTATGCTGTTCTTAAGCCAGGAACACCGCTTCTTCTGGCCGGGGACGAAGTTCGGCAATTCAAGGACGGCAACAACAATTCCTTTACTGCCAGGATATGAGGTCTCATGGCTGAACTGGAACCTTCTGAAAACCAACCGGGACATCTCTATGAGTTTGACAAAGGCAGTGATTGCCTTCGAAAGACCATCCGGTATTTCATATGGCCGGGGAACCGAAAATTATGGATTACTTATCCTGCGGCAGGCCCGATGTATCGTACCACGGCGTGAAGGCGTGGCGGCCGGAATTTGAGAATTTCGGAGGCAGATCGGCATTATGTACTGCGGAGAATATGGAAAGAAACCGGATGGGACCGCGGACGACAGCTTCTTTGTCGCATATAATATGCACTGGGGCCGCATGAATTGATTTGCCCAATCTGCCTAAGAAGCAGAAATGGCATATTGTGTTTAACACGGACGATAAGCGAATTTAACGGTATGTATCAGGAGAAGCCGGGCGATGGAGAAGATGTGGAGAAGAAAGGCGGAATGCCGGTGATGGAGACCAGGCAGTTTGAGGTGCCGCCCAGGACGATTGTGGGTGTTTGTCGAAATAAATACTTGTGGCCCTGTCTGTATGGACGGGGCCACAAGTTTATTGCAGCGTCTGCGAAAACTGTTTTTATGGATGCTTATTTAATAACTGAGCCTCGATACTCAAAACATCCGGTAGTATGAGCTTAATCCCCTTGCGTTGGAGTGCAAGTACCCGTTTTGCCTTTTGTAATAGTTCGCGTTCAAAAGCACCATTTACTTGAACCGAATATTGAAACACTGTCGATGTACTGTTTTTTATGGTAATTAGTAACAGGACACATATTTTGAATTAAAAATGCTTTTTCGCGCCCTAAAACTTACAAAGTAATCGTATCACAGCATTTATACTTGAAGTTTGGTATTATAATATCTGCGATATTTAGCTACTTGGGAAGAAAAATTAACCAATATAGCCCTGTTCTTTGGTCTTCGAAGGCATAAAAGCAAGGGCGGTCATGAGGTTGTCCGCTAATTGTTTCTTTTGTTTTTCATTAACATTGTATCAGGAAAATCGATAAAAGTACTGATCGTTAATGTAAATAAAAATGTCCTTTGTCCATTGGGAATACCTCTTAGTAATAAATAAACTCCATTCTTATGAATGGAGTTTAAAAGCATTTGAACTCGACCTTTTGATGAGTCGCATATCGAGTAAGCGACAAACATTTGAACTCGACCTTATTTTAGTTGTATATCGAGTAACAACAAACATTTGAGATAGCTTCCTATCTGTAATTAAATTTATAGCTTCAAATGTTCTGTTTGTCAAGATGCCCGGTTCAAGGGAAGGCAAAAATGTTCTGCCTTTTTTTATTTTATGCAATTACTCATTTTAGTCCTCCGGATACACCAGATGTTCCTCATCGATGTCATACAAAACATGATCCAGATAGTTTGCCGCGATATACTTCGCCATCCCCAGATTCATATCGAGGTAGTTTCCGCAGTCTCTGGCGGCGGCTCCCGGAACCTCGCCTTCAAAATCGCGGATGAACTCGAAAAGCTCCGTCATGAGCGGGACGATGTCCTTTGACTCATAATCCCCGGACAGGAGCAGGTAGAAACCGGTGCGGCAGCCCATGGGGCCGAAATAGAGGACCCGGGAGCCGTAATCCCTGTGATTCCTTAAAAATGTCGCTCCCAAATGCTCTATGGTGTGAATTTCAGCGGTATTGATAACCGGCTCGTAATTCGGCCGGGTCATGCGTAAATCAAAGGTCGTGACGGTATGGCCGCCCGCGGTATCTTTTCTCGAGACATAGATGCCCGGAAGAAGTTTTAAATGATTGATGGTAAAGCTCGTTATTTTATCCATAAAACGTCTCCTTTCAACAGTTCATAAATACTTGCCTGTATCAGTATAACGGATGGAATAGGGAAATGGAAGGGCAGCTGTCCGCTTTTATGAAATTTCATGCATGAAAAGCAATTTTTGACTCATACCATAGTAGGAGAGATGGGGAAGGAGCGTCAGCATGGAAGAATGGTTTCATTTATCAGAAGAAGAAGCACTGGGGCGCTTAGAGGCGGCGAGATCCGGGCTTTCTTCCCGGGAAGCGGCAGTGCGGAAGGAGGAATTTGGGCCGAATGCCCTTCGGGCGGGGGAAAAACGGAGTGCCCTCCAGGTATTTCTGGACCAGTTTAAGGATCTTCTGGTCATCATTTTAATCATAGCGGCAGTCATCTCCATGATATCGGGAGATGTGGAGAGCACCGCGGTCATCTTCGCGGTGCTCCTTTTAAATGCGGTTCTGGGCACCGTGGAACACCAGAAAGCGGAAAAGTCCTTAGACAGCTTAAAATCCCTCTCCGCACCGATGGCGGGGGTCCTTCGCGACGGCCGGAGGCAGGAAATCCTGTCTTCCGACGTGGTCCCGGGAGATATTCTGCTTCTGGAGGCGGGGGACATGGTGGCGGCAGACGGCCGCCTGCTGGAGACGCATTCCCTGCTGGTGAACGAGAGCTCCCCTGACCGGAGAGTCTATTAATGTGGAAAAAAGACGGGGAAAATAAGGGCGGAAAAGGTTCCTCTGGCGGAACAGCATAACATGGTATTTTCCGGCTCTCTGGTGGCGGCCGGCCGCGGCACGGTCCTGGTTACCGGAACCGGAATGAACACTGAGATCGGAAGGATCGCCGCTCTGATGAACAGCACGGGAGAAAAGAAAACGCCGCTGCAGATCAGTCTGGACCAGTTCGGAAGCCATCTGGCAGCGGGAATACTGATCATCTGCGCGCTTGTGTTCGGACTCAGCATTTACCGCCGGATGCCGGTTCTGGACTCCCTGATGTTCGCAGTGGCCCTGGCGGTCGCGGCAATCCCAGAGGCCCTCAGCTCCATTGTCACCATCGTCCAGGCCATGGGCACCCAGAAGATGGCCAGGGAACACGCCATTATCAAAGACTTAAAGGCCGTGGAAAGCCTGGGCTGCGTATCTGTGATCTGTTCCGACAAGACGGGGACCCTGACACAGAACCGAATGACGGTGGATGAGGTTTATGTAAACAACCGTCTCTATCCGCCGGAGAATTTAAATCTTGAGAATCTGGTTCAGCGGTATTCTGCTCTATGACGCCGTCCTGACAAATGACGCCTCGTGTACAGATGGAAAATACTGGGAGATCCCACCGAAGCCGCTCTTGTCGTTATGGGGCGGAAGCTTGGAATTTCAGAAAGTGAACTGCGGCATTCCATGCCCAGGATCGGAGAACTTCCGTTTGATTCGGACCGGAAGCTGATGACGACCGTGCACCGTGTCGACGGCGTGCGGATTATGTTTACCAAAGGGGCATTGGATATTCTGCTTCCCCGCTGCGAATCAATTCTGACAGGCGAAGGGGTCCGCCCGATGCGGGAAAATGACCGTCAGCGGATCAATGAGCAAAACCTCGGCTTCTCGCGGCAGGGGCTGCGCGTGCTCACCTTTGTATACCGGAAAATGGGGAGAAGGAGATCCTGACGGAGAAGTCGGAATCCGGGTACATATTTTTAGGAATGACAGCCATGATGGATCCGCCGAGACCGGAATCAAAGAATGCGGTCTTAAATGCCAGAAGGGCCGGTATCAGACCGGTCATGATTACGGGGATCATAAGATCACAGCCGCAGCCATTGCGGAAAAGATTGGAATTCTGAATGAAGGCGGAATTGCAGTGAGCGGTCCGGAACTGGATGACATGGCGGATGAGGAGCTGGACCGGAATCTGGAACGGATCAACGTGTACGCCCGGGTATCCCCGGAGCATAAGATCAGAATCGTCAGCGCATGGCAGAAAAAGGCCATATTGTGGCCATGACGGGAGATGGCGTCAATGACGCGCCCGCTCTTAAAAAGGCTGACATCGGCGTGGCCATGGGGAAAATGGGAACGGAGGTCTCCAAAGACGCTGCTTCCATGATCCTGACGGATGACAACTTTGCCACGATCATCAAGGCGGTAGCCAACGGCAGGAATGTGTACCGCAACATCCGGAATGCAATCAAGTTTCTGCTGTCCGGCAATATGGCGGGGATTTTAAGCGTCTTGTATACATCCCTGATGGCGCTGCCGACGCCATTTGCGCCGGTGCACCTCCTGTTTATCAACCTGGTGACGGATTCCCTTCCGGCCATTGCCATCGGAATGGAGAAGGCGGAGCCGGGCCTGCTGACGAAAAACCCAGAAACCCGAAGGAAGGAATTTTTGACGAAGCGGTTCATCCTCCAGATTCTTCTCCAGGGGCGCTGATAGCGGTCTGTACGATGACCGCCTATCATACGGGCTGGCCACGGGAAGCGAAGCTGCGGCCAGTACCATGGCGTTTTCCACCCTGACCCTGGCGAGACTGTTCCATGGCTTCAACTGCCGGAGCTCCCACTCTATCTTTAAGATTGGACTGATGAGCAATTTATACAGTATCATGGCGTTTGAGGCGGGGGGTGGTGCTTCTGGCCGGAGTTCTGTTTGTGCCGGGGCTTCAGACGCTCTTCTCCGTGGCCGATTTATCGGTGAGACAGCTGCTTACCATCGTGATCTTCGCGGTGGTGCCGACTCTGGTGATTCAGGCGTTTAAGACGGTGAGAGAGAGAGTATGCGGTAGAACCGTGGAAAATCATAAAATATCTGCAAATCAGGGGCGTTCCGGAGGCAACCTTTGGGACGTTCCCTTTTTCCGGAGCCATGTAACCGTATGGCCTCTGCTTCCGGCTGCTGAACTGTCATGGAGATATCTGTAAATTTTAGAAACTACTTGTGAAAAAAACGTAAAATGCGATACGATAATACCATTAAAGTTTTATTCTGTAACGTGGTTATTCAGCCTTCAGAGACGGGCGGCCCGGGGAGAAAAAAGAGCCGGAATATGCGGCGGCTCCGGTAAAATGAAGATTCCGTGACAGGATTACGAAAGGACAAGAGAAGATGAAGTGGAAATACATAGCAAAGCGGCTTCTGATTGCCATACCTACCTTTTTTGGGAATTACAGTGCTGGCCTTTTTTATTCTGAATCTGGCTCCCGGTTCACCTCTGGATGCACTTCTTGCGGATCCCAGGATATCTCCTGCGGAACTGGAACGAAAGCGGGTTGCCCTCGGGCTTGACAAGCCTGTGATAATCCAGTATTTCAGCTGGCTGAATCTGCTGCTCCACTGGGGATCTGGGTTCTCCTACAGTACCCAGAGACCGGTGGCGCCATGATCGGTGAGCGTCTTCCGGCTACGGCATGTCTGGCAGGAGCATCGATTCTGCTGTCTCTTATCGTAGCGATTCCTCTGGGGATTTATGCGGCGTCGAAGCCAAAACTCAAAGAGAGATTACGTTTCTGGCGGTATTTCACTTTAATGATGGCGACTCCGAACTTCTTTGTGGGTCTGGTCGTTTATCTATCTGTTTGCCATCGTATTCAAGATTCTTCCTTCGGGAGGAATGTATGATTCGGCGGGAGTGAAATCGGGAGCAGCGCTGATGCGCCACATGATCATGCCGTGCCTCGTACTGTCCTTCCAGCAGATCGGCGGCTGGGTCCGCCATATGCGCAAAGCAGTATGCTGGAGGTTATGCAGGAGGATTACATTCGGACGGCCCGCTCCAAAGGACTGAAGAAATGGGGCGTCATCTATAAGCACGGATTGAAAAATGCACTGATTCCGGTAATCACCGTGGTAGGCATGTCCATCCCGTTCTGGTCGGCGGCGCTGTTATTACGGAACAGGTATTTGGCTGGCCGGGAGTCGGATCTTTGATGGTGACTGCGATTAACGGACGTGATTATCCGGTTATTATGGGAATTACGGTCATGATTGCGGCGGCGGTTCTGGTTGCCAATATCTTAACTGATGTGGCCTACGGACTTCTGGATCCGCGAATCAGCTACAAATAGGGAGGGTAGACGAATGAAAAAAAGAGAGAATGAAAGCTACCTTTCCGAGGTACTTAGCAAACTGACAGAGCATAAGATGGCCATGGTTGGGCTCTTTATCATCACGCTGGAGATCATACTTGTGGCAGTGCTGCCGTTTATCATGCATTTGAATCCTTATGATTCGGACTATACGGCATTTTCCGCGGCGCCGAGCAGTCTCCATATACTCGGCACGGATGCTCATCGGACGCGATATATTTGCCAGACTGGTTTACGGAGGCAGGACTTCCCTTCTGGTAGGTCTGCTGTCCACCATCATCAGCTGCGCCATCGGTGTTCCCTGGGACTGATTGCAGGATATTTCCGGGGCAAGGCGGAGATTGCGTTATCATGCGTGTGGCGGATATTTCATGTCCTTCCTTCCATCGTATTAATCCTGGTTCTCGTGGCGGTAATCGGGCCGTCCATCTGGTCCGTTACCATTGTAATCGGTGTGCTGGGCTGGACTCAGTTCGCCAGACTGATTTATGCCAATGTGCTTTCTGTCTCGGAAAAGGAATATGTGGAGTCTGCAAGGGCGATCGGTACTTCTAATTATAAGATCATCACCAGGTATATTCTGCCCAACTCCTTCGCCCCGATTTTGATTGCCATCACCTTTCAGATGGCCAGTGCAATCCTGATGGAATCATCGTTAAGCTTCCTGGGAATGGGCGTACAGCCGCCGGGGGCCAGCTGGGGCAACATGCTTTATGACGCCCAGTCGATCACGGTTCTTTCCAAACGGCTCTGGATCTGGATGCCGCCGGGAATTGCCCTGCTCATTACGGTGCTCAGCATCAACTTCCTGGGGGACGGAATCCGCGATGCTCTGGATCCGAAGATTAAGATTTAAAAAGCAAAACAAACGTAGTAAGATCTACACAAAAAGGAGGACTCTATGAGAAAAAGTAAGAGTAAGATGACAAGATTGACAGCCATTGTCATGGCAGGAGCCATGGTATTGGGACTGAGTGCCTGCGGCGGAAAAGACGCAGGCAGCACAACGACTGCGGCCGGAGATGCAGGCACTACTGCCCAGGCAGCGGGAGAGACGACTGCGGCGCAGGGATCAGCCGGCGCGGCAGCAGGCGAGAAGGTGATTACGGCGGCGGTCAGTACCGCATGGGACACCATGATGCCGATGAACACAACCAGCAATTATACCCGCATGATCTGTGACCAGATCTATGACCGTCTGACACAGTCTAAGGCAGACGGAACGTACGAGGGACGTCTGGCCAAATCCTGGACAGTAAACGATGATTCCAACGCAGTAACCTTTGAATTATATGACAATGCCGTGTGGTCCGACGGAGAACCTGTCACAGCGGCAGATGTAGTTTTCAGCTACCAGATGTACTCGGATCCCAGCGTGGATGCCAAGAGCCGTTACCATCTGCAGTACATTGCCGGTGTTGATGATTCCGGTGCAGAGCTTTCCGAGGATTCCATCGAAGTAACCGCGAACGGTGATCACGAGGTAACCTTCAATTTAAAGAGCTCCATGTTCGTGGATACATTCCTCCAGGACATTGATACCGTCTTCATTATTCCGAAGCATATTTTTGAAGGCAAGACGGCACAGGAGATCAATTCCTGACTTATGGGCAAAGCCTGTAGGCTCCGGTCCATTTATTTACGACAGCGAGATCAACGGTGAGAGAATGGAATTTGTAAAGAATCCCAACTACCACTTAGGCGCGCCAAAGATCGACCGTCTCGTCATCCGTGTGACAGATTCTGCCTCCATGCTGGCAGGCCTGATCAATGGAGATTTGGATTTAATCGGCTACGGTTCCATCTTAATCGATGACTGGGATCTGGCAAATGAGCAGGAAAACCTGGTTGCAGAGTCGATTCCGACCACTTCCTATACCACACTGATCTTCAACACCCAGAAGCCATATCTGACACAGGAAGTGCGCCAGGCTCTGAGCATGGCCATTAACCGTCAGGTTCTCGTAGACGCTCTGTTACAGGGCCAGGGCCAGCAGATCATAACTCCGATTGCGCCGATGAGCCCGTATTATAACAAAGATGTAACGGTATGGTACGATCCTGACAAGGCGAAGACCATGCTGGAGGAAGCCAACTTCCCGTTTGATCAGACGCTGACCTTCTATATTGCGGCAGGCAACAGCATTACCGAGCGTACAGCGGCCCTGATCGTACAGGATTTACAGAAGGTCGGCGTTAAGGTTCAGATTGAGCAGGTAGACTTCCCGACACTCATGAGCAACATGTTAGACGGCAAGCACGATATGGGAACCATCGGATCCGGCGGAACCTTGGACCCGAGCGAGAGCCGTGAGATGATCCATCCGGAGAGCTCCGTCAACTTCTGCCAGTTAAGAGATACAGAGATGACAGACGTAATCGACAAGGGCAACGCAGAGCTTACCTTTGAAGCCAGAAAACCGTACTTTGATGAGTATCAGGTGATGGTGAAAGAGCGTTCTGCCATGGCTTATCTGTATACAAAGAATACATTAACGGTTCATAATAAGAGAGTGACAGGCATCGATGCAGAGAATTTCTGATTCCCTGAACTGGTCAACCTGGAACTGGGATGTACAGTAAGGAACTTAAGAATAAAAGTTAAGAGGGAAAATTTATGGATTCATTGCTTACGGTGGACAGTTTACAGGTCCAGTTTAATACAAAAAAAGGAATTAATACAGCGGTTGACGGCATCAGCTTTTCGGTTGGAAAAGGCGAGATACTGGGAATCGTGGGAGAATCGGGCTGCGGTAAGAGCGTAACCAGCTTGTCCATCCTGCGGCTTTTTAGGAACCAACGCCCGGATATCCCAGGGAAGTGTTAAGCTGGAAGGCAGAGAGTTACTCTCCCTGTCCTGAAGACGAGATGTGTAAAGATCCGGGGCAATGAGATCGCCATGATTTTCCAGGACCCGATGACGGCGCTCAATCCCACTCTGACCATCGGCGACCAGCTGATCGAGCCTCTGGTGATTCATCAGGGCTTCAACAAGAAGGACGCCAGGAAGGAGGCGGTCGAGGTTCTGAAAAAAAGTAGGAATCTCGGCGCCGGAAAAGCGGCTGAAAGAGTATCCCCCACCAGTTATCCGGCGGTATGCGCCAGAGGGTCATGATCGCCATGGCCGTTTCCTGCGCACCCAAGCTTCTGATCGCAGATGAACCGACTACGGCGCTGGATGTCACGATTCAGGCTCCAGATTCTGGAGCTCATGCTGGATTTAAGGCAGAAGATGGATACGGCGGTTATTCTCATCACCCATGACATGGGCGTGGTGGCCGAGACCGCGGATAACATCCTGGTACTTTACGCGGGCAAAGTTGTGGAATACGGATCGGTAAAAGAGATCTTTAATACCCCCAAGCATCCGTATACAAAGGGGCTCTTAAGCTCCATACCGCCTTTGGAAGAGGATGTGGAGGAACTGAACACCATAGAGGGAACGGTGCCCGGACCCGGGCAGATGCCGGCCGGATGCCGTTTCAGCCCCAGATGCCCTTATGCGGATGAACGGTGTAAGAAAGAACAGCCGGGAATCTATGAGGCAGGCGGTGCGAAGGTGAGCTGCTTTAGATACGAGGGTGATAACTATGAGAAGTGAGAATCAGGTATTACTGGAAACGAAAGATTTGAGAAAATATTTTAGCGGGAAAAAGGGTCTGTTCAACTTAAATCCTGCAGTGGTCAAGGCGGTTGATGATATTAACCTGACGATCCATAAGGGGGAGACTCTGGGACTGGTTGGCGAATCCGGCTGCGGGAAATCCACTCTGGGCAGAACCATCTTAAAGCTGATTCCCATGACCTCCGGTCAGGTAATCTATAACGGCGAAGATATTGCCGCATATGACAAGAAGCAGATGTGGGAGATGCGCAAGCGGATGCAGATCATCTTCCAGGATCCCTACAGCTCGCTCAATCCGCGAATGACGGTGTATGATCTGGTCAGCGCGCCTCTCGAGGTCTACGGAATCGGAAGCGCCGCGGAACGCAAGGAGATGGTGATCTCCATCTTAAATGACGTAGGTCTGGACAAACAGTACTTAAACCGTTTTCCTCATGAATTCTCGGAGGCCAGCGCCAGAGAATCGGCATAGCCAGGGCTCTGATCCTGAATCCGGAGTTTGTGGTCTGCGACGAGGCGGTATCGGCTCTCGACGTGTCTGTGCGGGCACAGGTACTGAATCTGATGAAAAGATGCGACAGAGAAGAGGAACCTCACCTATTTATTCATATCCCACGATTTGAGCGTGGTTCGCCACGTCAGCGACCGTGTGGCGGTTATGTATCTGGGAAGTGTGGTTGAGATCGCTGACAAGCAGGATTTATACGGGCGCCACTCCATCCCTATACCAGGGCGCTGCTCTCCGCCATCCCCATCGGACGCCAACAGAAAGCGCAACCGCATTATATTGGAGGGGAGACGTTCCCAGCGCTTATAATCCTCCGTCCGGCTGTAAGTTCCATACCCGCTGTCCCTACGCGACAGACCGGTGCCGGGAAGAGGTACCGGCATTAAGGGATATGGGGGACGGCCATGGTGTGGCGTGCCACTTTCCGCTGAACCAGGATTGGGGACTTTCCCGTGACGGATTGACGAAATTTCTTGACATAAGCCAGGACCCGGTGGTACTATAATCTTAGTTTATATAGAAACCTTAGAGATGACAGAGCAGGTTAAACACACGGGGCCGTAACCCCCGTTGTTTTGCCGGCTCTTTCCTTGTTTATCAGGGCTGCTGTGCTTATCAGGGCTATCTTCGCCGGAACGGGAAAAGCCGCGGGGATATGGCGTCCCGTTATCAACGGGGACCAGGCGGTCATCTCAGAAACGGCCGTGACGGCTGCCATTTATTATTACAGCAACCTGTGCGCAGAGTGTGCGGGGCGAGTTACCAGGAGGGAGAAGAAACATGGGAAGTATGTCATTGCATTGGACCAGGGGAACGACAAGCTCCAGATGTATCCTGTTTGATAAACAGGGAACGATCTGGCGTGGCACAGAAGGATTCAGTGCTTCCAAGATTGCCTGGATCCTGAATAATGTACCCGGTGTCAGAGAACGGGCAGAGCGGGGAGAATTGCTTTTCGGTACGGTAGATACCTGGCTGATCTGGAATCTGACCAAGGGTGCCGTACATGTGACGGATTATACGAATGCTTCCCGGACCATGCTTTTCGATATTCATAATCTCTGCTGGGATCAGGAGATCCTGAAGCTGCTTCAATATCCCGGAGAGTCTGCTGCCGAAGGTGTGCTGTTCCAGTGAGATCTACGGCAGGACCGATGCAGCCGTTCTGGGCGGCGAGATTCCTATTGCCGGTGCGGCGGGAGACCAGCAGGCGGCGCTGTTCGGACAATGCTGCTTTGAGCAGGGAGAAGTGAAAAACACTTACGGAACCGGCTGCTTCTTATTAATGAACACCGGACACGAAGCCATTACCTCCCAGTCGGGTCTATTGACCACTATTGCTGCCAGCACAAGCAAGAACGTAGAATATGCCCTGGAGGGCAGCGTGTTCGTAGCCGGTGCCGGGATCCAGTGGCTTCGTGACAGTATGCGTATGCTCAAGACCTCTGCACAGTCCCAGGAGTATGCAGAGCATGTGCCGGATACCGCAGGGGTCTATATTGTTCCGGCATTTGCGGGCATGAAACTAAATATGAAACCTTGAGACGACAGAGTAAGGTAGATAGACGGAGGTAATCCGTTTGTTTCTTACTTTTTGCGTAGAAGGAAAGCGCTCTTATTCCCCAAAACGCTTCGTTTCACAGGAAGAGGATCAATCAGGAGGAATGAAAATGGAAAGTTTGAATTACGATGCGGTCATTATTGGCGGCGGGGTAACGGATGCGGTAGCCAGGAACTGTCCCGCTATGAGCTGTCGGTCTGTGTACTGGAAAGGAAGAGGATGTGTGCTCGGGAACATCGAAAGCCAACAGCGCCATCGCCCATGCCGGGCATGATGCCACACCAGGCTCCTTAAAGGCGAAATTCAATGTACAGGGAAGCCAGATGATGGAGCCGCTCTCGAAGGAACTGGATTTTGATTATGTGAGAAACGGTTCTCTCGTTCTCTGCTTTTCTGAGGACGATCTTCCGGCGCTGGAAGAACTCCTGGAAAAAGGGAAGCGCAATGGGGTCCAGGGGCTGGAGATAATCTCCGGAGATGAAGTCAGGAAGATGGAGCCGAACGTAACGGATACCGTGGTGGCAGCCCTCCACGCGCCGACCGGCGGAATTGTCTGCCCCTTTTGGCCTTACCATCGCTCTGGCGGAAAATGCGGTGGACAACGGAGTGGAATTTAAGTTCCTGACTGAAGTAAATGAGATTAAAAAAAGACGGAGAAGGCTACATTCTGGAGACAGGGAAAGGGACCATAACAGCGAAATATATTATCAATGCCGCAGGCGTTTACGCGGACCGCTTCCACAACATGGTCAGCACAGTAAAATACATATCACCCCGCGGAAGGCGATTACTGCCTGCTGGATAAGGAGGCAGGCGGCCATAAGCCATACCATTTTCCAGGCTCCCGGGAAAGCTGGGAAAGGGCGTTCTGGTGACGCCGACCGTTCACGGAAATTTGCTGACCGGGCCGACAGCCGTGGATATTGAGGATAAGGAAGGCAATGCCACGTGACGGCTGAGGAACTGGCATTTGTCACAGAGAAGTCTTCCATCGGCGTGAAAAATGTTCCGTTCCGTCAGGTCATCCCACATCGTTTCTCCGGTCTCCGGGCCCATGAGGACGGCGATGATTTTATCATGGAGAGGCGGAGGATGCACCGGGATTTTTCGATGCGGCGGCATCGAGTCCCCCAGGTCTTACCAGCGCGCCGGCCATCGGCGTCTATTTGGCAGAGCTTGTAGCCGGCAGGGCGGGAGCCGTTCAGAAGAAGAAGGACTGGAAGCGGGAGCGCCGGGGGATTGTCCGTCCGGAGATGAGCGTGGAAGAGAGGGCCGAGCTGATCGGGCAGAGACCGGAGTACGGCACGATTAGCTGCCGCTGTGAAGGCGTCAGCGAAGGTGAGATTATCGATTCCATCAGAAGAACATTGGGAGCCGTGTCTCTGGATGGGGTGAAGCGCAGGTCAGACAGGGGCATGGGAAGATGCCAGGCCGGCTTCTGTACGCCGAGGACCATGGAGATCCTGTCCCGAGAGCTTGGAATCACAATGGAAGAAGTCTGCAAAAATGCGCCCGGATCCAATATGCTGACCGGTCAGAAATAAGGGGAGAATGATATGACACAACATGATATCGTAATCATCGAGGCGGCCCTGCCGGGCTGGCGGCAGCGGTTGCTGCAAAACGGGCAGGAGCGGAAGATATCCTGATTCTGGAGAGGGACAGCTGCCTGGGAGGTATCTTAAACCAGTGTATCCACAACGGATTCGGACTTCACACGTTCAAGGAAGAGCTGACAGGCCCGGAATACGCAAAGACGCTATATAGACATGGTGGAAGAGAAAAGATTCCCTATAAATTAAATACCATGGTCATTGATATCAATAAAGAGAAAAGATCACCGTCATCAACCGGGAGGACGGATTGCATGTAATCAAGGCTAAGGCCATCATTCTGGCCATGGGCTGCCGGGAACGTCCCCGCGGCGCCTTAAATATTCCGGGTTACCGTCCGGCGGGAATCTATTCGGCGGGCACAGCGCAGCGCCTTGAACATCGAGGAGGGCTTCAGCGTGGGCCGTGAGGTCGTGATCCTGGGTTCCGGCGACATCGGACTTATCATGGCAAGAAGAATGACGCTGGAAGGCGCAAGGTGAAGGTCGTTGCGGAGCTGATGCCTTATTCCGGCGGATTGAAGAGAAATATTGTCCAGTGTCTCGACGACTACGGCATACCGCTGAAGCTCAGCCATACCGTGATCGATATTCAGGGAAAAGAACGGGTTACCGGAATTACTCTGGCCAGGGTAGACGAAAACCGGAAACCGATTCCGGGGACAGAGGAACATTACAGCTGTGATACCCTCCTTCTTTCCGTAGGTCTGATTCCGGAGAACGAACGACAAAAGGGGATCGGAGCATCCATGAACCGTGTAACCCAGGACCGAATGTCAACGATCAGCTGGAGACCGATACCAGCGGGTGTTTGCCTGCGGCAATGTTCTCCACGTCCATGACCTGGTAGATTACGTTTCCGAGGAGGCCACGCTGGCCGGCGCCAATGCCGCAGTGCATACGTGGGGCGGAAAGCGAAAAAGAGGCAGGCCGCATCGTCGCTTTAAAGGCGGAGAACGGGGTTCGTTACACGGTTCCCCAGGCGATTAATATCGATCATATGAATGACAAGGTTACGGTGAGATTCCGTGTGGCTGATGTCTATAAGGACCGCTTTATCAGCGTCTATTACGACGGCGTGCGTGTAAAAAGAAGAAAAAAGTCCTTGCACCGGGTGAGATGGAGCAGGTCGTGTTAAAGAAAGAAAGCTTTTCCAGCTGCCCCTGACTTAAAAAATATTGTGATTTGTACGGAGGTGGAGTAAAATGGAGGTTAGAGAGTTAATCTGTATCGGCTGTCCGCTTGGCTGTCCCCCTGACGGTCCGTCTGGAAGGCGGTGAAGTGGAGGTCTCCGGCAATACGTGTGTGAGAGGCGCCGATTACGCAAAGAAGGAAGTGTTAAGCCCCACCAGGATCGTAACCTCTTCCGTTCACGTGGATGGCGGGACCATCGAGATGGTTTCCGTAAAGACGGACACGATATACCGAAGGGCAAGATCTTCGAATGCATGGATGAGATACGCAAAGTGACGATACCGGCCCGGTGAAGATCGGAGATGGTAATACCGGACTGCGCGGGTACGGGTGTCTCCATTGTAGCGACGAAGAATGTAGAGCTGGCTTAACAGACTTTATGTAAGAAAGGAATCAGAAGACGTATGAGATGGAATATCAACAGATTTTTAATCCGGAGAACCGGTTCTGGGCATTTTATGGAAAGGGTAACGGATATCTGTGTTCTCAGCTTCTTCTGGTTCCTTTCAGCATCCCGGCAGTGACCGTGGGGGGCGGCGACTACCGCTCTGTTTCAGTATACGCTCCCGGCTGACGGCAGACGAGGAGGGATACGTCTGGAAGACCTTCCGGGAAGGGTTTAAGAAGAATTTCGTCCAGGCCACCATTCTCTGGATCGGTGCAGTCCTGGCAGGCGCGTTTTTGGTGTTTGATCTGTGGTGCTGTCAGTTTCTGGCTCCGCTGGGGCGATTCGTTTCATCGCGTTTTTTCCTGCTGACAGGCGCAATTTTTGTCTATTTATTAACAATAATTTATCTCTTTCCGCTTCTTGCTTTCTTTCATGTCGGTACCTTGAAAGTGATAAGGGATTCCTTTGTCATGTCTGTCGGAAATCTTCACGTTTCCATAACAATCCTTGTAATATATGGAATTACAGCAGTTATTACGTATTTCTTCCCCATGCTTTTTATGTTTTGGTTCGCACTGGAAGTTATGTGGCTTCCTTTTTTCTATCGTTCTATTTTTTATAAATACATGAAAGATGAGGAAGAGTAACTGGTAATAATTGTTAAAAAAGTCAATTTTATGAAAAGGAAATAAAAAAAAGAAAAAAAAAAAAAAATTATACAAAATAGATAAATAATAGCTTGCATAATGGAATAATCTGTGATACCATAGTCCTATCAGAAAAGAATATGGGTTGCTTGAGAGAGACTGAGATCGGAGCAAGTGTAGGGATGCATATGAGCAATATGCTTTCGGCGCATGCACAATCTCTTTTTTATTGCAGTTTTTTCCGCCGGGAGGAGTCGTAACCTTCGGGCGGAGAGGTCTCAGAGAGCAGCGGAAGGGAGTCGTAAAGACATGAAGAAAAGGGGTATTGCATTAATGGTGGCTGCAATGATGGCAGGAACGCTGAGCGGATGCAGCGGCGGAGGTTCCACCGGCAAGGCTGGGGCAGGCGCGCAGACAGAGGCACAGACCGTGGCGGAGGTAGATCCGTCCCTGTATGAGGTGACGGAGCCGATCACCATCAAGTGGTGGCACGCGCTGGAGGAACAGTATTCAGAGACTGTGCAGAAGGTGGTAGACGATTTCAACAAATCACAGGATATGATCACAGTGGAAGCGGAGTACATCGGAAGCTACAAGAAATTAAATGAGGCTCTGGTAGCGGCCCATGCGGCGGGGACCGATCTTCCGGCAATTACGGTTGCAATACTCCCTACGTCGCAGAATACGGTGCGGGCGGCCTGACAGAAGATTTGACGCCATACATTCAGGCCAGCGGCTATGACTTAAAGGACTTTGGAGACGGTATGATCTCAGCTTCCAGCTATAACGGCAAGCAGGTATCCCTTCCTTCCTGATTTCCACGCAGATCGTTTACTACAACAAAGATATGGCGGACGAGCTGGGTATAGAGATTCCGGAAAAGTGGGATGACATGGATGCGTTCCTGAGAAGACCTCCAAGGTCAACGCGGACGGAACGACTGCCGTATACGGAACCATTATGCCGGGCTGGGATCAGTGGTATTATGAGACCTTCTACTTAAATCAGGGCGTAAAGATCATCAATGATGACCAGGTAACCACAGACCTAGGCGATGAGAAGGCAGTGGAGATCGCGGCCAAGATTAAAGAGTGGTGCGATAAGGGATATACATACCGGACAGGAACCGCGGATGACGCGTCCTCCATCATGCGTCAGCACTTTATCAACGGCGAGGCATTTTCCGTTGTACATACAAGCTCCCTGTATACGAACTATTTGAGCCAGTGTAATTTCGAGATCGGTATGGCATGGCTTCCGGGCGGCGAGACAAAGAACCAGGAGATCGGCGGCTGCGTGCTGTTAATCCCATCCAAGAACGATCAGGCTACGAAGAATGCGGCATGGCAGTTTATGCAGTACTTATGCAGCAAAGGAAGTAAACTTAACATGGGCAAGAGGAACCGGATATATTCCGACCAGAAAGTCCGTGCTCACAACCGATGAAGGAAAGGCATTCCTGGAAGAGAAACCGGCGTTCCAGTGTATTTTCGATAATCTGGACTTAATTCAGCCGAGAATTCAGCATAAGGCATGGTCTCAGATGGCCAACATCTGGAAGAACGACATGGCACAGCTCATGCTGGAAGGCGGAGACACGCAGAAATCCATGGAAAAGATGGCCGAAGAAATTGATGACGTGTTGGGAGATTCCTGATGCAGTAAGGCGGGGGTAACATATGAAAGAGAAAAACGTATGAATCCAAGAAAAGTATCCGCGATGAAGGATTTTGCCTGTGTGCTTCCGGTGCTGATATTCCTGGCGGTATTTTACTTATTATCCGATCGCGGAGCTGTTCCGGATCAGTTTTACGGACTGGAACATGTTAAATGATACGTGGCACTATGTGGGATTTAAAAACTGAAGTGGCTGTTTGGAGGCTCCGGTACCAAATATCTCTGGAACTCCTTAAAGGTAACGATTCTCTATTCGGCCGGCGAAATCTTCATCACGCTGGTAGGGGGTATGATCTTTGCCCTGATCTTTCACCGGATGACGAAGCGATTCTCCGCCATGAGAGCCATTGTTTTCATGCCGAAATATGTGGCTATGTCCTCAGCGGCCGTTGTGTTCCTGTGGATTTTAAATACGGACGGCGGTATTTTAAATTACCTCCTGTCTCTGGTTGGAATCAGTAAGGTAGACTGGCTGGGAAACCGCCACACCGCTTTGATCTCGGTCCTGATGCTGACCGGGTGGCGGTGCGGGTTATGGAATGATGGTGTATTTGTCCGCCATGATGGGTATCTCCACGGACTATTATGAAGCCGCCTCCTTAGACGGAGCCAACGCGGTACAGCGGTTCTTTAAGATTACGATACCGATGCTGTCGCCGACCACACTGTTTTTATTTGTCACCACCTTCCTCTTTTCTTCCATGAAGGTGTTCCAGTCCGTAGATATCTTAACGCAGGGGCGGTCCGTACCGTTCGACCGAAGTGTTTGTGTATAACATTTACCGTTATGCAATGGAAGACTTCCGAATGGACCGCGCTTCCACAGTGGCTATCTTCTTCTTCCCGTCTGCTGGTGGTGACGGTGGCTACCATGAAGGTATCTAACGGCAATGTGACGTACGATTCATAGGGGGGAACAACATGGAGAAACATACAATGAAGGACGGACGGGATATTAACCGTTCGCCAGAAGAAAAAAGGCGACGATTACGGCGGTTCAGTGGGTTCTCGCGATTATCGTCCTGATCATCATCGTGTTCCCTGATCTACTGGATGCTGGTGTCTTCCGTGAAATCCCAGGAGGAGATGCTTCCGGTGCCGACCTTATGGCCGAAGGAATTCCACTTCGAGAACTATATCAATGTGTTAAGAAAAAGGCAATTTCGCCAGATATTATTTTAATACGGCAGTCATGACGGCCGGCATCCTGATCGGTCAGGTTGTAACCGGTATCTTCGCAGGCATGGATTTTCCAAGGGCAGATTTAAAGGCCAGAACTTCTGCTTTATCATCGTGCTGGGCGCCCTGATGATTCCGCCGCTTCAGGTTACGTTTATTCCGATCTATATCATGATGGCAAACTGGGGAATGTCAGATACCTTCTAGGTCTGATTCTTCCGGAAGCCGTGTCGCCGTATTACATCTTCATGCTGCGCCAGACCTTTATGGCGATTGACGACAGCTATATCGAGGCGGCCAGAATCGACGGGCTGGGCCGCGTGGGCATTATCACGAAGATTTTGGCTCCCATGTGCCGCTCCACGTTATTTACGGTTACGCTGGTGACCTTTACCAATGGCTGGAACGCTTACTTCTGGCCGAAGATCATCGCCAAGGGCGAGAAGCGCCGTGTGCTTACAGTCGGACTCTGCTCTCTATTTAAAGAATACCTTTGCCGGCGCTGAATCCATGAACAACCATGAGATTATGGCCGGCGCGGTGATGGCGGTTGTACCTGTCATCATCCTGTTCTTCATTTTCCAGAAATACATGCTGACCGGATACTCGAAGGCAGCCATGAAATAAGAAACCGGGAATCAACATGAAAGTATACGCACACAGAGGTTACAGCGGAAGATATCCGGAGAACACCATGCTCGCGTTTCAGAAGGCGGCGGAAACCGGCTGTGACGGGATGGAACTGGATGTACAGCTGCCAAAGGATGGAACCGTGGTGGTGATCCACGATGAAGCGGTTGACCGGACGACGGATGGAACGGGCCTGGTGAAGGATTATACCTTTGAGGAGTTAAGAAAGCTGGACGCTGGAACAATTAAGGGGGCCGATACGGCTTCTGCCCCGTTCCCTCTTTTGAGGAATACTGTGAATGGGCCGGCCAGTACGGATTTGTGACGAATGTGGAGATCAAAACGGGAGTGTATTATTACGAGGACATCGAGGAAAAGACCCTGGAGCTCATAAGGAAGTATCATTTGGAGGACCGGGTAATGTTCTCTTCCTTTAACCACCTGTCGCTGGAGCGGATGAAGGAGCTGGCGCCGGATATTCCCCGGGAGCCCTGCTGGAGCATGCGGGCCTGGGAAATGCGGGATACTACTGCAGCCGTTTCGGTTATGACTTTACCATCCGGGAATCAAGGGGACTTACAGAAAATACCGTAAAAAACTGCAGAGACCATGGAATCGGGGTGAATGTCTGGACGATCAACGACATGGAAAGCCTGGAGAACACTTATGAATGGGGCTGCAGCGGGATTTTTACGAATTATCCGGAGATCTGCAGGAGCTGGGTTGAAAAAAAAGGCTGACCGAGAGACAAAAAAGTGCCGGAAAGGAACTTTATATGGAACGCGGTGCGGAAACATACGGCTTTTTGTGCAGGCAATTTTCACAGAAATGACAAAAATTCGATTCTTACTTGACTCTGTGGAGAAGGATTGCTAAAGTATAAGAAGTTGGGGAAAAATTTTCCGGCCGTCTTCGGTTGCGCCGCGGACGCGGTTTCGCCGTGTACGGGAAAACCGTGGTTCATGTAAGGGAGGAAGTACGTTGAAGTTACTGACATATGAAGTTGACAGAAGAAAAGATATCGGGGTCATGAGCAGGATGAGATGTGGGTATACCCGCTTCGGGCATTCGGCATGGAATATACGAGCATGATGGAGGTAGTAAAGGGATTCAGCCAGTCGGAAAAGGATTTGCTGGAGCACGTATCCGGATTGGAGCCGTACGGTGTCACAGGGGCGGCCATGCGTTCCGAGGTAAAGATTCTGGCTCCGATCGAAGCGCCGGAACAGGATATCATTTGTCTTGGGCTTAACTATATGGAGCATGCGGAGGAGTCCGCCAGATTTAAGAAGGAAGCGTTTGACGGAGTACGGAAGGAAGCAGTTTATTTTTCCAAAAGGGTAAACAGGACGGTTGATCCGGACGGAGAGATTTCCGCTCACAGCGATATCGTGGACAGCCTCGATTATGAGGCGGAGTTGGGCGTGATCATCGGAAAAGAGGCTTACCGGGTTCCGAAGGAGCAGGTAAAGGATCACATCTTTGGATACACAATTATTAATGATGTGAGCGCGCGCAATGTGCAGAACGCCCACAAGCAGTGGTATTTTGGAAAGAGTCTGGACGGTTTTACACCGATGGGACCGTGTATTCTAACTGCGGACAGCGTGGAATACCCGCCAAAGTTCCCGATCCGATCCCTCGTAAATGGTGAGGTGCGGCAGGAGAGCAATACAGAGCGGATGATTTTTGATATCGATCATATTGTAAGTGAATTATCCATGGGAATGACGCTGAAGGCGGGTACCATCATTTCTACAGGAACGCCATCCGGTGTCGGAATGGGCTTTACGCCGCCGAAGTTTTTAAAAGCAGGCGATGTGGTGGAATGCGTGATCGAGGGGATCGGTTCCATTAAGAATACGGTTTCTGAATAAAAGAATAGAATAAAAACCTTTGAGAGAAAGAGTAAGGAATAAAAGCGAACAGTATTCGTTTTATTTCCCTGCTTTTTGCCGTTTGCGGCAAGTAAGGGAAGTTTTAGTATAAATGGGAACAGGGGCAAAAAATGCAGGGATATTTAGCCGGGGTAAGTGAGGGCACCAGAGTGCTGCTGATTCTGTCAGTGATTCTGTTTGCCGGATTTATTATGACGAGGCTGACCAATACGCTGAACCTGCCAAAGGTAAGCGGTTATATTATGGCCGGAATTTTGATCGGGCCGTGCGGATTAAACCTGATCCCCGTGGATATCATCGGCCACATGGGATTTGTCAGCGATCTGGCACTGGCGTTTATCGCGTTTGGAGTTGGAAAGTTTTTTAAGAAGGAAGTACTGTTAAAGACGGGAAGCCGGATTATCATTATTACACTCTTTGAGGCCCTGCTGGCCGGCGTGCTGGTAACGCTGTTCTGTGTGGGGGTTTTTCGTATGGAGTGGAATTTTGCACTGATTCTGGGAGCGATCGCAACGGCTACAGCGCCGGCCAGTACGATGATGACGATCAACCAGTATAAGGCCAAGGGAGAGTTTGTCAATACGCTGCTGCAGATCGTGGCGCTGGATGACGTGGTGTGCCTTCTGGCATTCAGTATTGTGGCGGGGATCGCCGGACGGACGGGTGAGGAAGAGGTGACCATGTCCACGCTCCTGATGCCGGTGGTTTATAATATTCTGGCTCTGGGGCTGGGATTTTTCTGCGGTTACTTCTGAGCCGGCTTCTGATACCGGCCAGAAGCAAGGATAACAGGCTGATTCTGGCGATCGCCATGCTGTTGGGGATTTCAGGTATCTGCGCGTCTCTCGATATTTCACCGCTGCTGTCCTGTATGATCTTCGGCGCAGCGTATATCAATCTTACCAGTGATAAGAAGCTGTACCGTCAGATCAATAACTTTACACCTCCGGTAATGTCCATCTTTTTTCATCGTGTCAGGCATGAATCTGGATTTAACGGCGCTTACTACGGTGGGAGCTGTGGGACTGGCCTATTTCATTGTGAGAATCATTGAAAATATCTGGGAACGTATATCAGCTGTCTGATTACGGGAACCAGCAGGGAGATACGGAATTATATGGGCCTGGCGCTGATCCCGCAGGCAGGCGTCGCCATTGGTCTGGCCTTTCTGGGACAAAGGCTGCTTCCGGAGGAGATGGAAAGCTGCTTTTGACGATCATTCTGTCCTCCTCCGTCCTCTATGAGATGGTGGGGCCGGTCTGCGCAAAGATGTCGCTGTTCCTTTCCGGAAGCATTACTACGGAAAAAATGAAGGAAGTGGCAAAGGAGCGGGAGGCGGAGATACATGAGGAAAAAAAACCTGATTGCCCGGGAGAATGAGGAACATGGGGAAGATGACGGAGCATGGGAGAATGAAGCACCCTGCGAGAGTGACGGCAGGCTGCGGCGAAGAGGAGAATCCTGCAGCAGAAAAAAGAGGCAGAAGAGTCGGCTGACCTGATCTGTGACAACAACAGCGGAAAAAAAATCATCGCGGCGGAAAAGGGCGGAAAAATGAGCTCCTGGAGCAGATTAAGGAACTGGAGGCGGGAGTGGAGGATCAGGAAGAGGACTACGACATCGAACGCGAAATCCAGCCGGAGAAAGAGAAGAATGCCAGAAAGGGGAAGGCGAGGAAGAAGAAAAATAGTCTTTTCGGTATATTATAGAAAACAGAATCCATCTGGAGGACCGTGGTCATGAACGGATGGAGCCTGTAAAAAAGTCCATGAAAAAAGAGCGCTTTCAGGTACAGAACCTGGAGGCGTTCTTTTTCATGGACTTTTCAGTCCTTTTCTAAGATAATACGTTTTAATAACACCCTTTAAAAAATTCCTCGTAGGATTCTGGTGCGGGAGTTTCCTCATAGGCGTCAAACAACAGGCTGATCAGCTCTTCCCACAGATTCCTGCTCACCTCTACATCCCTATAATCGTTTGTCGATATGTAATATGACTCACTCGAACTGTCTTCATCCCAATGGTAGACTGTTTCAAAACCGGCATAAATCCGATTTCCATTTCTGTCTTCCGATTCGTAGCTGTAGATATCTTTGCTGGCAAGACACGGATTGTGCCAGAAGATCTCGCCCGGCGCCCATGAAATAGCTGTAACTGCTGTAAGTTGAAAGAAACAGGTAGACGTTATCCTGCTTCGGATCATATTTTAAACCGTAGAGTCCCGTATTCCGAATGATCAGCTCCGGCAGCCCCCATCGCCGTCATAGTCTACATAATAATAGCCGGAATCCTGTTTCAGTTCCTGCCTTAAAAATTCCTGGTCGCTTAAGGAGTCACTTCTCAAAATATACTGATACGTGTTTTCCTCATAATCCAGTGACCGGTATGCCCGGCAAAGCACCGGTTTCCGGTTGGTTACAGCCTGATAAAATGCTTCCCGGTATTTTCTGTCCATTTCTAAATCAAACAGAGATGTATCGATGGGATACTGCCTTACATGAAAGTCAATTGCCCGGATTTGATCGGAGGCAGCCTTGATCAGCTCCTTGGAATTAAGAGAATCGCCCGGAGACGGTTCTTCCTTCTGATACCAGGTGTTCTCATATTCTTCCCACCGCTGGTAGTAATCCTGAGAGTCATTCGTGATCCTCATAGGGCCAGTAGCCGGCTTTTTGAATATACATGCGTTCCATACTGTTGTCCCATTTGAGAAGCGTATACGCGGCTCCCAGCCCATCGGAGCGCCCATAGAGATACGTATACTGGGCAGTCATGATCTCGTAAATGGCGTCACCGTCCGTATCTACAGGCTTAAAAAGAGATAGAAACAGGGATCGGTGTTCAGCCAGTCAGTTTCATTATTTTCTCTACCTTCATCGGTGAGGTTTCCTTCTGCGTCAAAGTAGGGATTTCTCCAGGCCTTTGCGTGTGAGGACAGTGTAAAACCGGCAGAGCCGTTTTGCACGGTATGGGTATATCCTCTGGAGAGATGAAGCGAAAAATACGTATCGAAATAGCCGTTTCCATCCGGATCCGGGCTGCCGAACAGTTTAGACGGACCGCCGTCAGTCAGGCGGTAGATAGCGCTCTCATAGGCGCCGGCGCCTCCGGTGATGCCGGTTAAATGCTGCATCAGGAGTTCATCCCGGCCGTCTCCGTCAATATCCGCCAGATACCATTCATCATCGTAGGAAACCGCCGCACAAAACCGTGCAGGAGGTGTTGTCTTCTCCGATAATGACAAGGACAGGAATTCCATATAGTGGGCTATTGCAGAACATAGCCCGGTAACAGACAAGGGTGAGTTCCGCCCGTCAGCTGTGTACGTCTTTTTCGATCAGAGCAGCTCTTATGTAAGGTACGGCAGAATGATCGTATCCCAGTGCATCAGCAGCCAGGAATTTGAATTGATCGTACCCCGGGAGTTCTTCCGGCAGCTCCTTCTGGAAAGCGGAATTCTCAAGAGGAACCGGAAGCGTCTGCGTCGATACCATTTTTAAGATCAGGTTAAGGCCGGGGCAGACCACGATATAACTTTCCGAGCCGGGGCGTTTGTAATATTCAGCATCTGAGGGGATATCCCACGTAAAGTCAGATGTCTTTAAGTCTTCCCATCAGTCCGGATTAACCTGTTCCGGAAGAATTTTCTTCATGTCCTTTGTCCAGAGCGGCAGATCGCCTGCAGCTACTGTAAAGGCGGCCCGGATATTATAGTCTGAAGGACCTGGAACCCGTCCTTTGAGTTATCCTGATAAATAATGTGATACGCCGTATCGATGATCTCAGAAGGCATATCAAGATATCTGTCCAGGAAATCCAGCTTTCCGTCTCTGTCTTCGAAAACAGTACTTTTTGTATCCGTGGTGTAATCCGGAAGAGGAAGACTGCCTCTGGTATTGTCTGGCGGTACCCGGCTGTTCGAATAGCTGTCAAAAGTCATCCGGGCGACCTGGCCCTTTATGATTCTCTGCCGTGCAGTACAGAAGAAGGGAGGAATAAAACAGCAGGAGTAAAAACAGCGGGAGTAAAATCAGAATGTAACGTTTTTACCGAAAATGCGTGGATGGGGGGACTTTGGATTTCTTTTGTTATTCTGTGTTTCTGCATTGGCGGCCCTTTTTGCCTTTCTCTAAAAGTAGATGTAAAATCGTGAGGTTACCGTTAACTCAAACAATGGTTCCGTATACTTCTATTGTAGCATGGCGTTGTGGTTATCGCCATGATATTTCCGGAGAATATCATTACTTCTGCAGACGTTCCCGAAGGCACAAAAAATACTCCTTATTGAAAAGAATCGCAACAGCCAAATTCCTTCCAATAAGGGAGTTATTTTCAAAGATACTGTTTATTCTGCTGTCTGTACAGCGTAACATCCAGTTCCTTTTCGTATTAAAAATTAATAATTCTCAACTTTTCTTTCAAAATAAGCCTTCGGGTGTGCACATGTCGGGCAGATTTCAGGAGCTTCCGGTCCCTCGTGTACGTATCCGCAGTTACTGCACTTCCAGCCTAAAGGCGCATCGCCCTTGAAGGTCTTGTCATTCTTTAAGCTGTCAAGAAGCTTTAAGTAACGTTTTCTCATGAGCGGCCTCTACTTTTCCAACATACTCGAACTTGATGGCTAACTCTTCGAAACCTTCTTCTCTGGCTTCCTCGGCCATTCTCTTGTACATATCAGTCCACTCGTAGTTCTCGCCTTCCGCTGCATCTGCAAGGTTCTCTCCACACTGCCGATACCGTGGAATTCCTTTGAACCACATTTTCGCATGCTCTTTTTTCCTGATCTGCTGTCTCTAAGTATAAAGCAGCCATATCTGCTCATATCCGGCTTTTTTTACGGAAGCATAATAAGTATATTTATTTCTTGCCTGAGACTCGCCTGCAAAAGCGTCCATTAAGTTCTTTTTCTGTTTTTGTTCCTGCATATTTAGACATGTGATAAACCCTCCTGATTATTATTTTCTTTAGTGTGCATCGTTTCAACGATAGCTTCAATGACGTCACCAAATGGTTTTCCTTCGGTTCTTTCAGTGAAAAACCAGGGAACGGTATAATCATGTTATGCCGTCCCCTGAAGATGGTGAAGTGAATATTATGAATTAGCCAAAAGTATCTGTCAAGCAGACCCTTGAATGCTTTTGCCGTGGCGAGATTCGTCTCTTGCCATCTCATGTACGGTATCATGAATTGCATCAAGATTTAACTTTTGCACGTTTTGCTAAGTCAACCTTACCTGCGGTAGCGCCGTTCTCAGCAGCAACTCTTAATTCAAGGTTCTTCTTTGTGCTTGCAGTTACGCACTCGCCAAGTAATTCAGCGAATCTGGAAGCGTGATCAGCTTCTTCGAAAGCTGCCTTTTGTAGTATAATGCCAATCTCCGGATAGCCTTCTCTGAAAGCGACTCTGGACATAGCAGTACATACCAACCTCAGGAACATTCTCCTTCGAAGTTTGCTCTTAAGTCTTTGATGATCATCTTCCGAACGCCCTGAGCTACTCCTAATTCGTGCTCAGCTGCCCATGTCATATCCTCTTCCTGTAATTTGAACTTTCAGCCGGTACCTTACATACTGGACAAAATTCCGGAGCAGTCTCTCCTTCGTGAACATAACCGCATACTGTACAAACCCATTTCTTCATAATTGATGTCTCCTTTTCATTTTTATATATTTGTTTTTTTGAACTTGTTTTGTTGTAATCAATAACAGTAATGATTACTGATATTAATTTAGCGCATCTTTCTGTTCCTGTCAATACTTATTGCAAATTTTTTTCTAAACAATTTTTACAGGTACCGTAGAAATAGATGGTATGGCTGTCAACATGGCCGTCCGCATATTCCTGAGCCAGTTGGTTAATGTTATCCAGGGTTTTCAAAGGCAGGTCGAAGACCTGGCCGCAGTCCCTGCAAACAAAATGATAGTGCGGTGAAGTGTCTGCATCAAAATGATCTGCCCCATCTGCACATGTTAGCTTCTGAATTTCCCCCAACTCCACCAACAGATTTAAATTGCGGTAGACAGTCCCAAGGCTGATGTTTGGATATTCTTCGCGGATCGATGTGTATAGGGCGTCGGCAGTCGGATGGTCATGTCTGGCCATCAAACAAGATTTGATGGATTCCCGCTGACGGCTATACTTCAATGTCTTCATAGCAGCTCCTTTGCATTAAAATAGTAATGATACTGATAATGGTTACTATTTAATAATACACCACCAAAAAGATGATTGTCAATGCCGTGAAGACCAAAAATGCAGGTAAATACGCGGTTTTTTTCTATATCAGTATCGTTTTTATATGTTTTCTCTGGCGATCCGGATGAATTCTTCCGTAGCCTGAGACAGATAGCGGCCTTTGTGGTAACCAAAAGCCAGAATCCCGTGGGTGCGCCCTTTGGGCAGGGGAATAGAAATTAAGTCCCTTTTTGTTCCTGGGCATCTCGGTTATGAGTCCGGTCCCTGAGATAAACATCTTTGGATAAAAAGGTGATTCCCATTCCTTTGGAGGCCAGGGCCAGTACCGTTTCTATATTTTCCGTCTCCAGAATGATAGAAGGCGTCATCTGGGCATCTTCAAAAATTTCATCGGCAATCGTCCGAACGCGGGTTCCTTTATTAATAAGAAGATACGGGCAATCCTTCAAAAGACGCATCATCCGCATTCTCTTCCAGCTGACTCTTTACTTCCTCCTGCCGGCCGGGGAAAAAGCGGTCCAGGATCTGATCTGGTACAATGAGCAGAATCTCTTCTTCACAGATGGTGACGGTCTCCACATTTTCCGCTTTAAATGGAAGCAGGTCAATGATTAAGTCGATGTCGCCGCGGATCAGGGGAAGTGCTTAACTCGGATGAATTGCCCTCTACCAGGTGAAGCTCAATGTTCGGAAATTTTCGCGATAGACCGGCAGAATCGCAGGAAGGAGTGAAACGTCCCCGTAGTGTGGGACACTCCGATGGATATCTGGCCGGTGGTAAAATCCTTGATGTCTGCCAGCTGCCGGTAGGTCTCGTCCTTTAATTCCAGAAGCTGCTTGGCACGCTGCTTCAGCGCTCTTCCGGCATAGGTAAGTGTCAGCGGTGTCGTCCGGTTAAACAGCTGGACGTCAAACTCTTTTTCCAGATTGGAAATATGATTGCTTAATGACTGCTGGGATATATAGAGGCGTTTTGCTGCCCGGGTGATGTTGAGCTCCTCGGCGGCGGCCAGAAAATATTCCAGATTCAGAAAGTTGATCATAAGCACTCCCTTCAACCTGGGGATATACGGAAGCAGACGGTCCAGGGAACCGTTTACAATCAGCTCCTCCGGAAAGCCGGTCTCGTCGATGAGCTCCCAGGCAAGTTTATGATTTCCCACGTCAGCCTCAATGTGGGCGTCACTGTCGATGATGGCAGATGCCTTGTACTGTTTACATAATTCCAGGATAACCCGGTAGTTTTCTTTCGCATGAATCCGCGTGCTCGCCGGATGCAGCGAACTGCTGTTGAGCTCCAGCAGCGTGTGATGTTCCGCGGCAGCTGGCTACGATTTCGTAATCGACAGGAAAACGACCGTCATCGGGTGGCCGATAATTTTTGACATAAGGGTTTTTGATGGCCCCTAAATAGGCATTGGTATTTTTCCGTAACGGATCGCATTTGTAACAGGGCTCGTGAATGCTGGCAATGGTGTAGTCGAGACGTTCCAGAATTCCTTCCCTTAAATCAATGCGTCCCGTGTAATCCAGAATGTTAAGTTTCTGACCCCATCAGTATCTTTACGCCGAACAGGGGTGCGCGGTATGACTTTAAAATTGATAAAGTAAAATTCGTGACAGGTGCCAGGCATCTTTGGTGCGTGGTCCGTCGATCCAACAGCGTGAGCCCCCCTTTCTCCGGAAGCGGACCGCGCCATCTCGTAAAGCGTGTTGTAAGCATGGCCGCTTGCGGTGGTATGGGTGTGTAAATCCATAATATCTTTCATAAATAAGCACATGGAGGCCAGCGTTGCGATGAGCAGAATAAAAATCTCACGGTTCCCGCCAGGGCCTCTTCTCCTTTTTATTATACAATTTGTGTCAGCCTGAAGTGTAATCGTTCTAATTACAAATATACCATATTTTGGATAAAAGTAAACAGATTTGTCACTGAAAAGACCGTGTGTTACAGAGAGTTTTTGTGCTGAAAATTGATATTTTAGAGAAAAAATATTTCATTAAGACATTTGTCCTTTTATAAATCGATTTTTTATGGAGTATAATACCAGTAACAGATCAATACTAATAGAGTTGTAAAAGGAGAATGATACAATATGGAAAAATATCGCAGAATTTTTACCATCGTGCTGGACTCCCTGGGGATCGGGCGATGGATAATGCGGCGGACTATGGTGACGTGGGGACGGATACGCTGGGACATATCGATGAGGAGGATGGAGAGTTTTTCATATACCGAATCTGGCGAGAATGGGAATTGCGAATCTGCACCCGTTAACCCATGTACAGCCGGCCGAAAAGCCTCTTGCTTATTATACAGAGCTGAATGAAGCCAGTACCGGCAAGGATACCATGACCGGGCACTGGGAGATGATGGGACTTCATATTACAAAACCGTTTCAGACATTTACAGAGCACGGATTTCCGAAGGAAACTGATCGAAGAACTGGAGGACGTACCGGGACATAAGATCGTGGGCAACAAATCGGCCAGCGGGACAGAGATTTTGGAGGAGTACGGCGAACACGAGATTGCGACCGGCGACATGATTGTCTACACTTCTGCTGATTCCGTGCTTCAGATCTGCGGAAATGAAGAGACATTTGGACTCGATGAGTTGTACCGGTGCTGTGAGATTGCCCGGAGCTGACAATGAAAGATGAGTGGAAGGTAGGTCGTGTGATTGCAAGGCCGTATGTAGGCAGAAAAGAAAGGGGAGTTCAAACGGACCTCTAACCGCCATGATTATGCGTTAAAGCCTTACGGAGAAACCGCTCTGGATGCCTTAAAAGAGGCAGCAGGCTATGATGTGATAAGCATTGGCAAGATTAAAGATATATTTGACGGCGAGGGATTACGGAGGCTTATAAGTCGAAGAGCAGCGTCCATGGTATGGAGCAGACCATCGAAGTCATGGATAAGGATTTTCACGGGCTGTGCTTTGTAAACCTGGTGGATTTCGATGCGCTGTGGGGACATCGCCGTGACCCGATTGGTTACGGGAAAGAGATTGAGCGGTTTGACGAGAAGCTGGGAATCGTTCTGAGTAAGTTAAAGAGAATGATTTGCTGATTTTAACGGCTGACCATGGAAACGATCCAACGTATACGGGGACGGACCATACGAAAGAGAAAGTGCCGTTTCTGGCGTATTCGCCATCCATGAGTGGGGGCGGAAGAATCCCCTCAGAAGATACTTTTGCTGTAATTGGAGCTACGATCGCGGATAATTTTGGAGTTACAATGCCGAAAGGAACAATTGGAAAATCGATGCTTAATGAATTAAAATAAGAGGTTACACGATGATTTGTAACCAGGTGTAAGAACAAAACTGAATGAATGATGTAAAATGTGCGCCGGAAATGCTTAAGGAGACTGTGATCTCCCGGTATTTCCGGCGTTTTTTGCGTTTGCGGACCTCGGTTTAAAAACTATTTTTATGATTACGGTCACACATTACAAACAATTTTAATTAATTTTCAAAAAAACTCAAAATGTAACCAATTTGTAACCGATATGGTATATACTGGTTACAGACACTGGGTGAAACTATATTTTTTTGAAGAAAATGTAATGAAAATAGATAACGTAAAGGCTCTAAACTAAGGAGAAAGAAAAAGTTATGACGATAGCAAAGATGAGTATGAACCGCAACTCTTACCGTTACTTCAGGATATCGGTAAATGGATTTTGAGAATGGTTGTTTGAGCGGTATCATTTATCATGAAGGAGCAAAGCACCGGGGATCCGGTTCAGGAATTTCCTGGAGATGATGCTTCACATGAACCGGATATTTGATGAATTGGCATATCCGAAGAGAACGATGGATTACCGGAAGTTTGGCGGAACGAAGTTACCCAGACCACCCGTCCAGGAATATGATCAGCTGGAAAACGGTACTCTGGCCACATTTAATCTTAATGTAAAGTTCAGATACAATGCAAGCTGGCAGGGAGAGATCTTCTGGCTGGAAGGACAGGAAAAACAGGAATTTGAGAGCTTTCTGCAGATGACCTACTGGATTGAGCGGGTATTAAACGGACCGGTCGAACGACAGCAGTTACAAAAGAGCTCCAATATCTGCCAGATCGCGGTAGATTCTTTCGAAGGCGGATTGCTGACAGGAAGCGTTCAGAACGCATTTCTCAATTATCTGGAAGATTTTACGGGAACCATAGCCCTGGCCGATGCCATGGGGCACTTTATCGGACTTGGAAGTCTGAAGGAGGACGATTCCGGAGGACAGGGCGATGATATCAGGATCATACCGGATAAGATGTGGTCCGTATACCGGGAAGGCGGGAAAGAAGCCACCTTTCTGATAAAAATCCTGTTCAGGGAGCATTCAACCTGGCAGGGTGTCATACGCTGGAGAGAAACCGGTGAAAAACAGGCGTTCCGAAGTTTTATGGAACTGGTTCTCCTGATGGCCTCCCGCACTGGAAGGCAGTGACGGACGAATTTTATATGAAGAACGATATTTAAATAATTATAGAGAGAGTGCCCTAATGGAAGGGTAAGAGAGGGGAAACTATGAAAGGGTTAAAGAAAAAGTTTAGAAGAGGTCTGGCAGGATTTCTGTCATTTGTTCTTACAATGACTTCTTTTAACATGGTATCATGGGCGGATGTGGCGTCTGCTTTTGAGAAAGAGAATGCCACATTTGTGATGAGCGGGGAAGATTTGAGGATTCCGCTCAGGCAGCCATTGACAATGGCGATGAATTTAATTTGAGGATCTCGGTGTGGATACGTCCGACCGAAGCCTTGCAAAGGAATACCAGAGACTGTTTGAAACAGGTTCTGTGTTTGAGTTTGCACCGGCTTATGATATGGATGAGGAGGAATATGCAGATGGAGCAGAACTGCGTATGTTTATCCGTATCAATGGAGATCCGGAAGGATATCAGATTACAGGCGATGAGGATATCATTTTCCTGTATATCAATGATTCCAGTGCGAGAGTGACCTTCCGCTCCAGAATTGACGGTTATACGACACAGAAGGTTACAGTAAAGGGGAATTCCACTTTATTAGAAGCAGCTGGACCGACCGTGCCTTCAGATGGCGCAGGAGCAGCTGGTGGTGCCGGCGCAGGTACTAACGGCGCAGCAGGCGGCGAAGTACAGAACCCGAATGAGAATGCAGGCGGGGAAAATGGAACCGTTGAAGGAAATGTACAGAATCCGGACAGCGATGCTGCGGATGGAAGCGTACAGAATCCGGACGCAAATGCAGGCGAAGGAAACGGAACGACTGACGGAACCGTGGAAAATCCAGATGCCGGCGTAAATGACGGAACTGACAATGGCACAACCAAGTAATATTCAGAATCCGGCAGGGAATGCAGATGAAGGTAACGGAACTGCTGGTGAAACAGCAGGAAATCCGGAGATTAATGGAAATAATGGCAGCTGGTACGGCTGGAAGTGATATCCAGAATCCGGATGCCAATGCGGACAGCGATAAGAATGCAAATACAGGAAAAGATGAGCAGATCCAGAATCCGGCTGATCATTCTGGTTCATCCGATAATGGACAGAACTCTGAGAACGGCAAGACCGAAGAAGGCCAGAAATCAGAAGCCGGAGCAGATAAGCAGTCTTCAAATGATGACAAGGGCGGTTCCAATGCGTCTTCTGACGAAGGGAATGCTGGAAGCGGGGCATCTGACAGTGGATCTTCCGACAGTGGGTCATCTGACAGTGGAGCCTCCAGTAGTGGAGACGCTGTAGTTTCTGCGGCTTCCGTTATCCGTAATTATACTCATATTCTGACAACCTCTGTGAACAATGAGGCGGGAAGTGATGAGAAAGCATCTTCTGATGAGAAAAATGAAGAGAAAGAAGTTGTTTCGGCTGATTCGGTGATTCCAAAGAGAAGGCGGATGCCGGAGAAAAGAAGGATGCAGAAGAGGTTAAAGCAGATACTGAAGACAGCAACAGCAGTGACAATGATAATAAGGAAGCAGTGGCGGCTCCGGCTGATGATGTAGATAAGGCAGACGCTGTGATACCGGCCGATGGAGAAGAACAGAATTCTTCTGACGATCAGACGGATGGCCAGGGCGAAGTTACTGCACCGGCTGATAATCAAGATAACGCGGTAATCGATGATAACGTCAAAGATGACGCAGATAAGAACTCGGCAGCGGACAGCAAAGCAGACGATACAAATGCAGCTGGAAATGATCATGGAGTAAACGCAGACGGCGGAAAGAATGATAATACTCTGGCAGTAGAGCCTGAAGATGAGGAAGAAAAAGAAGAAGTATCCAAAACAGGAACCACCAGCGGCAAGACATATGGTCAGATAGTATTAGATGAGTCTTATTATGCGAAGGCTTATGTTACCACTTTAAAATAAGTTTGCATGTTGATGTGTCCAAAGAAGGCTACGCTGTTACTTATACGGTTACACCGGTTGGTACGGCTGCTGTAAAGGGCGCTAAGAATGTAGAAGCAGGAAAAAGATTTAACATTTACAGTAAAGCCTCAGGTTGGCTATGTGATTGACAGCGTAACTGCAAACGGGGAGAGCCTGAAGCAGTTGAAGAGGATGCAACGGATTCTAATGCAGAGACAGGCGTGAAACGGTTTGTTGTTCGGAAGTTGAGGAAGAGCAGGAAATCGTTGTGACTATGGCGGAGACCGGGGAGCATCCGGAATTCCATGGAAAAGTAACAATTAATGGTGTTACGATTTCTGCTGACGCTGAAGAAGAATTCTTCCGGCAGAACAACACTTTTCTGTAAGCGAAGTTACTGAACAGGTTGAACAGATTGTTAAAGAAAAATAGAAGCTACAGACAGTACAACTGTTACTTCTGTACTGGCATATGATATTAACTTAATGCTTGATGGAAAGAAACTTGATAATAGCTGGGGCTGGAGATGGCTATGTAACAATTAAGTTTTTTGGAGAAAAGGATTAAAGAAAACAGTAAAGAGGCTGATGAACTGGAAATTCTTCATTTATTAACACCAACAGAGATTGTGGAGGGACCGAAGGCAGTGAAGCAGAAATCCTGTATTAGATAATTTGAAATGAGGATAACGTTGAAGTTGATTCGGAAGGCAGAGATGTAATTGATGTATCAGGAGAAGGGGCTACTTCCCGAACTGGAATTTATTACAGATCATTTTTCTATTTATACGATAGTAGGAAAATCACAGAATACAATTCAAAACGTGGACAATGACCAAGGGGATACACTTCAAATAAAATCTACAATAGATGATGGCTGGCATACATGGTCTACGAGTAATAATAAGATTGTTAAAATCACTAAGTCTAGTGGAAATACAGCAACAGTACAGGCAGTCGGGAATCCGGGAACAACAGCTACAATTACGCATTCCTATATGGAAAAAGGATAGTTTTGTCATTAATATTGTTCAAAGAAATACGATTACATTTGATGCCAATGGAGGTGTTGGTAAGGTTCTGATAATATTGAAGCTAGCGAGGATCGACGATAAAAGATGCCGGAGGCAAACTTAACAAATGGTAATGAAGTTTTTGTAGGCTGGAGTACAAATCAAACTGCAAACAATAGCGGAGATAAAATTATACATCAGCCATTTATGAAACAGGTTCTGAATATACAATGCCTGATAATAGTGTAATGATGTATGCTGTATGGGGACTTCCAAATATTAATGCACAATTCTATAAGGTTTGATGGGGACATACCCGATGAACCATCGGGTCATGGTACTAACTTATATACTTCAGCTATTACCAAAAACAAATGCTATAAAAGTAGCGAAGTTTGTTGCGGATAACACAGGGGAGAGTGTTTTAGAAAATCTCAATGAAAGTGCATTGCCAACTGATTCAGAAATAAAAGCGAAAAATGGTGAAACAGGTATAGGAACAGATGGAAAAACCTACAGATTTAATTATAATCCCGAAACAGATTATATATTATGGTACGTTATTAAGAATGAGAGTCCTTGGCATGTAGACGGTGTATTGTGTAAAAAGGAACTTGTTAATTTAACCTATAAGTTTAACTGTCCTCAGAATGAGCGGGTGGGAAATGTTCCTGCAGGCAGTATACCGTAGGGACTATGGTTACAGTAGCGAGTGATGACGACTTCTCAAGGAATGGTTATATTTTTTATAGGCTGGAATACAAAAGAAGACGGTTCTGGTAGTTCCTTTTTAGTCCCAATAGCAAAATTGAGTTGGATGAATCGACAACGTTATATGCGCAGTGGGAAGCTAAAGACGGGATACCATATACTATTGAATATTATTTGCAAAACAGGACTGGAGGTTATCCTGTAACTGCAAGTGAGACTGACCATAAAAACGGAAAGACGGGCGCATTAGTAAATGCAGGGAACCGGATGTTTGATGGATATACGTATGATGCTGAAAAACGCCAAAAATGTTCAAGATGGGTTATTACTGGTGATGAAAGCTCGTATTAAAGCGATATTATGAATTAAATAGCTATACAGTAATATATCAGCCAGGAGAGCATGGTACGTTTGAGAAACAAGAAACTTCAAATTTACATTATGGAGATTTTACACCCAAAGGGCCGGATAGCAAATAATCATGATGTGGGGTGGAGTTTTACTGGTTGGGCCCCGTTAGTAGAGTCCATGGTGAGAGGAGATGCGACCTATGTAGCACAGTGGAGCCAGAATGAATACACGGTAACGTATCAGCCGGGAGCCCACGGAACATTTGACGAAGTGTCCACGTCAGGCCTTCATTATGGAGATACAACGCCGGAAGGACCGATGCGGCAGGAAACCACGAGAATGGCTGGAGCTTTGCAGGCTGGGATCCAGAAGTAGAAGAAACCGTAAGTGGAAATGCAGTATACGAAGCGCAGTGGAGCCAGAATGAATATACGGTAACGTATCAGCCGGGAGCCCATGGAACATTTGACGAAACGACCACGTCAGGCCTTCATTATGGAGACCCAACACCGAAGGGGCCAGATGCAGCGGAAAACCATGAACGGGGTGGAGCTTCACAGGCTGGGAGCCAACAGTAGAAGGAACAGTAAGCGGAAACGCAGTATATGCGCAGCGCAGTGGAGCCGCAACGAGTACACCGTGGAATATCTGCCGGGAGGGCATGGAACCTTCGAGCGGAGAACATCGGGGTTACATTATGGAGATGCAACACCAGAAGGACCGGATGGTGAATAACCACGAGGCAGGCTGAGTTTCGCAGGCTGGAGTCCATCATGGGAAGCATCTGTCACAGGAAATGCAGTATATATCGCGACCTGGAACCGGAATGAGTATACGGTAACGTATCAGCCGGGAGAGCATGGAACCTTTGAAGAGCAGAGTACGTCAGGGCTGCACTATGGAGACGCAACGCCGGAAGCACCAGATGCAAAACAGGAAATCATGAGAATGGCTGGAGTTTTACAGGCTGGAGTCCGTCGGTAGGAGACACGGTAAGCGGAAGCGCAGTATATATAGCACAGTGGAGCCGGATGAATACACGGTAACGTATCAGCCGGGAGAGCATGGAACTTTTTGAAGAACAGAGCACGACAGGCCTTCATTATGGAGAGATACAACGCCGGAAGGACCGGATGCGGCAAACAGGCATGAGAATGGCTGGACGTTCTTAGGCTGGAGCCCGGCGGTTAGAACAGAAGTAACAGGAACTATCACCTATGTAGCATTGTGGAATCAGGATGATTATGCAGTTGTATATCAGCCGGGCGAGCATGGGACGTTTGAAGAGCGCAGCGTACATCAGGTCTGCATTATGGAGATGCAACACCGGAAGAACCGGATGGATACAGAAACCATCATGAGGCGGGCTGGAGCTTTTAACGGGCTGGACGCCGTCAGTTGAGGAAACGGTAAACGGAAAATGCAGTGTATACAGCACAGTGGAGCCGTGATGAGTACAGCGTGACGTATCAGCCAGGAGAGCATGGAACGTTTGAAGAAGTAGCTGTCCCAGGTCTTCATTATGGGGGACGCAACACCAGAGGAAACCAGATGCAGGGAATAATCACGAAGCAGGCTGGAAATTTATTGGCTGAGTCCAGAAGTAGAAGCGACTGTAAGCAAAACAGTCACCTATGTAGCGCAGTGGGAGCAGAAGCCTATACAGTTATCTATCTTCCAGGAAGACACGGAACATTTGAAACAACAGCAGTAAGAGATCTGCACTATGGAGATACAACCCAGGAGGCGCGGATGCTATGAATCAGCATGAAGCAGGCTGGAGCTTTGCAGGCTGGGATCCAATGCCGGAAAGCACAGTAAGCGGAAATGCAACCTATATAGCACAGTGGAGCCAGGATGAATACACGGTAATATATCAGCCAGGAGAACATGGAACGTTTGAAGAAGCGTCCACCCCAGGCCTTCATTACGGAGATATAACGCCGGAAGGACCGAATGCAAAGAGAAAACCATGAGAATGGGTGGAGCTTTACAGGCTGGGCACCAAAGGTAGAAGATACCGTGAGCGGAAGTGCAACCTATGTAGCGCAGTGGAGCCAGGATGAATATACGGTAACGTATCAGCCAGGAGAGCATGGAACATTTGAAGAAGCGTCTACCCTGGTCTTCATTATGGAGATACAACGCCGGAAGGACCGAATGCAGCAGAAAACCATGAGAGAATGGGTGGAGCTTTTACAGGCTGGACACCAATGGTAGAAGATACCGTGAGCGGAAGTGCAACCTATGTAGCGCAGTGGAGCCAGGATGAATATACGGTAACGTATCAGCCAGGGAGAGCATGGTAGGTTTGAAAAAAGAGCGTTGCAGGCCTTCATTATGGAGATACAACGCCGGAAGGACCGAATGCGAGAGAAAACCATGAGAATGGGTGGAGTTTCGCCAGGCTGGGCGCCAATGGTAGAAGATACCGTGAGCGGAAATGCAATCTACACGTAGCGCAGTGGAGTCAGGATGAATATACGGTAACGTATCAGCCAGGAGAGCATGGAACGGTTTGAAGAAGCATCTACGCGGAACTCCATTACGGAGATACAACACCGGAAGGGCCGAATGCGGCAGAAAACCATGAGCCGGGTGGAGCTTTACAGGCTGGACACCAATGGTAGAAGATACCGTGAGCGGAAATGCAACCTACGTAGCGCAGTGGAGCCAGGAATACACGGTAACGTATCAGCCAGGAGCGCATGGAACATTTGAAGAAGCGTCTATCCTGGTCTTCATTATGGAGATACAACACCGGAAGGGCCGAATGCGACAGAAAACCATGAGAATGGCTGGAGCTTCACAGGCTGGGCACCATCGGTAGAGGCCACAGTAAGCGGAAGTGTAGTATACGTAGCGCAGTGGAGTCGGATGAATATACGGTAACATATCAGCCGGGGAGAACATGGAACGTTTGAAGAAACATCTATGCGGGGGCCTTCACTACGGAGATACAACACCGGAAGGACCGAATGCAAAGAGAAAACCATGAGAATGGGGTGGAGTTTTACAGGCTGGGCACCAAAGCGTAGAAGATACCGTGAGCGGAAGTGCAACCTATATAGCGCAGTGGAGCCAGGATGAATATACGGTAACGTATCAGCCAGGAGAGCATGGAACGTTTGAAGAAGCATCTACCGCGGGACTCCATTACGGAGATGCAACACCGGAAGGGCCGAATGCGGCAGAAAACCATGAGCCAGGGGTGGAGCTTTACAGGCTGGACACCAATGGTAGAAGATACCGTGAGCGGAAGTGCAACCTATGTAGCGCAGTGGAGCCAGGCTGAATATACGGTAACGTATCAGCCGGGGAGAACATGGAACGTTTGCGGAAGCATCTACGTCAGGTCTTCATTATGGGGACACAACACCGAAGGGGCCAGATGCAGCGGAAAACCATGAACGGGGTGGAGCTTCACAGGCTGGGAGCCAACAGTAGAAGGAACAGTAAGCGGAAACGCAGTATATGCGCTGCAGTGGAGCGCAACGAGTACACCGTGGAATATCTGCCGGGAGGGCATGGAACCTTCGAGCGGGAGAGAGAACATCAGGGGTTACATTATGGAGATGCAACACCAGAAGGACCGGATGCGGTGAATAACCACGAGGCAGGCTGGAGTTTCGCAGGCTGGAGTCCATCATGGGAAGCATCTGTCACAGGAAATGCAGTATATATCGCGACCTGGAACCGGAATGAGTATACGGTAACGTATCAGCCGGGAGAGCATGGAACCTTTGAAGAGCAGAGTACGTCAGGGCCGCACTATGGAGACGCAACGCCGGAAGCACCAGATGCAAAAGAGGAAATCATGAGAATGGCTGGAGTTTTACAGGCTGGAGTCCGTCGGTAGGAGACACGGTAAGCGGAAGCGCAGTCTATATAGCACAGTGGAGCCAGGATGAATACACGGTAACGTATCAGCCGGGGAGAGCATGGAACTTTTTGAAGAACAGAGCACGACAGGCCTTCATTATGGAGATGCAACACCGGAAGGGCCGGATGCGTCAAACGAGCATGACAATGGCTGGACGTTCTTAGGCTGGAGTCCGGCGGTTAGTACAGAAGTAACAGGAACCATCACCTATGTAGCATTGTGGAATCAGGATGATTATGCAGTTGTATATCAGCCAGGAGCCCATGGAACGTTTGAAGAGCAAAGGTACGTCGGGTCTGCATTACGGAGATGCGACACCAGAGGGACCGGATGCAGCAAGCCATCATGAGTCAGGCTGGAGCTTTGCGGGCTGGACACCTGCCGTTGAGGAAACAGTAAACGGAAATGCAGTGTATATAGCACAGTGGAGCCGTGATGAGTACAGTGTGACGTATCAGCCGGGAGCCCATGGAACGTTTGAAGAAGTAGCAGCTGCGGGCCTTCATTATGGGGATGCAACGCCAGAAGAACCAGATGCAGCGAATAATCATGAAGCAGGCTGGAGATTTACTGGCTGGAGTCCAGAGGTAGAAGCGACTGTAAGTAAAACAGTCACCTATGTAGCGCAGTGGGAACAGGAAGCCTCATACAGTGATCTATCTCCCCAGGAAGACACGGAACATTTGGAACAACAACAGTAAGAGATCTGCACTATGGAGATAGAACCCCGGAAGCGCCAGATGCGATAAATCAGCATGAGTCGGGCTGGAGCTTTGCAGGCTGGGATCCAGCAGTAGAAGAAACTGTAAGTGGAAATGCAGTATACGAAGCACAGTGGAGCCAGAATGAATATACGGTAACGTATCAGCCGGGAGCCCATGGAACATTTGGAAGAAGCGACCACGTCAGGCCTTCATTATGGAGATACAACGCCGGAAGGACCGGATGCGGCAGAAAACCGCGAGAATGGCTGGAGCTTTGCAGGCTGGGATCCAGCAGCAGAAGAAACCGTAAGTGGAAATGCAGTATACGAAGCACAGTGGAGCCAGAATGAATATACGCCGGTAACGTATCAGCCGGGAGCCCATGGAACATTTGAAGAAGCGACCACGTCAGGCCTTCATTATGGGGATGCAACGCCGGAAGGACCGGATGCGGCAGAAAACCATGAGAATGGCTGGGCTTTGCGGGCTGGGATCCAGCAGTAGAAGAAACTGTAAGTGGAAATGCAGTATACGAAGCACAGTGGAGCCGTGATGAGTACAGTGTGAATATCAGCCAGGAGCCATGGAACATTTGAAGAAGCGACCACGTCAGGCCTTCATGGGAGATACAACGCCGGAAGGACCCGGATGCGGCAGAAAACCCATGAGAATGGCTGGAGCTTTGCAGGCTGGGATCCAGCAGTAGAAGAAACTGTAAGTGGAAATGCAGTATACGAAGCACAGTGGAGCCAGAATGAGTACACCGTGGAATATCTGCCGGGAGGGCATGGAACCTTTGAACGGGAGAGTACGCGGGGGTTACATTATGGAGACGCAACGCCGGGAAGGACCGGATGCGGAGAATAACCACATGAGGCAGGCTGGAGTTTTGCAGGCTGGAGTCCATCATGGGAAGGATCTGTCACGGGAAATGCAGTATATATCGCGACCTGGAACCGGAATGAGTATACGGTAACGTATCAGCCGGGAGCGCATGGAACCTTTTGAAGAGCAGAGTACGTCAGGGCCGCACTATGGAGACGCAACGCCGGAAGCACCAGATGCGGCAGGAAACCATGAGAATGGCTGGAGTTTTGCAGGCTGGAGTCCATCGGTAGAAGAAACGGTAAGAGGAAGTGCAGTATATGTAGCGCAGTGGAGCCAGGAAGAATATACGGTAACATATCAGCCGGGAGCCCATGGAACGTTTGAAGAACAGAGCACATCAGGTCTCCACTATGGAGATGCAACACCGGAAGGGCCGGATGGCGTCAACGAGCATGACAATGGCTGGACGTTCTTAGGCTGGAGTCCGGCGGTTAGTACAGAAGTAACAGGAACCATCACCTATGTAGCATTGTGGAACCAGGAAGATTATGCAGTTGTATATCAGCCGGGAGCCCATGGAACGTTTGAAGAAGACGTACGTCGGGTCTGCATTACGGAGATGCGACACCAGAGGGACCGGATGCTGACAAGCCATCATGAGTCAGGCTGGAGCTTTGCGGGCTGGACACCTGCCGTTGAGGAAACAGTAAAACGGAAATGCAGTGTATATAGCACAGTGGAGCCGTGATGAGTACAGTGTGACATATCAGCCGGGAGCCCATGGAACGTTTGAAGAAGTAGCAGCTGCGGGCCTTCATTATGGGGATGCAACGCCAGAAGAACCAGATGCAGCTGAATAATCATGAAGCAGGCTGAGATTTACTGGCTGGAGTCCAGAGGTAGAAGCGACTGTAAGTAAAACAGTCACCTATGTAGCGCAGTGGGAACAGGAAGCCTATACAGTGATCTATCTCCCCAGGAAGACACGGAACATTTGGAACAACAACAGTAAGAGATCTGCACTATGGAGATAGAACCCCGGAAGCGCCAGATGCGATAAATCAGCATGAGTCGGGCTGGAGCTTTGCAGGCTGGGATCCAGCAGTAGAAGAAACTGTAAGTGGAAATGCAGTATACGAAGCACAGTGGAGCCGTGATGAGTACAGTGTGACGTATCAGCCGGGGAGCCCATGGAACATTTGAAGAAGCGACCACGTCAGGCCTTCATTATGGAGATACAACGCCGGAAGGACCGGATGCGGCAGAAAACCATGAGAATGGCTGGAGCTTACAGGCTGGAGTCCATCGGTAGAAATCACAGTGAACGGAAGTGCAATTTATGTAGCGCAGTGACGGGATAAGCAGTGACATACCGTCCGGGAGATTATGGAACATTTGAAGAACAGACGACCGTAGGCTTACATTATGGAGATATAATGCTAGAAAGCCCGAATGCTGCTGATAATCATGTAGAAGGTTGAGCTTCACCGGTTGGAGTCCATCACCTGAATTAACAGTTACAGGTAATGTGGTTTATGTAGCCCAATATCAGATTAATAATCATACAGTAACCTATATGGTTGATGGACAAAATTATGGTGAAGTAGAGACCTATCAATACGGAGTAGACGTAATGATTAAAGAAGATCCAACTAAAGAAGGGAGTACATTCAGCGGTTGGAGTGTAAAGAATCCTTTAAGATGCCTGATTATGATATAATTATACAAGGTACCTTTAAGGCAAACAGCTATATAGTTACCTACATGGTAGATGAGAGCCCATACGGTAATGCAGTTAACACAATCGAACGAAGCCAC
>VOFH01002501.1_pt1 | contig 45215 bp, 60 predicted proteins | sample 5384091 | NCBI WGS metagenome assembly VOFH01 (sample SAMN12384727, study PRJNA508395) | human gut metagenome | isolation source: healthy gut G | host: Homo sapiens
AGGAGCCACCAGCAAAGTTGTACCAATAAAGGGACCAGTGAACCTCCTAAATTGCCTCCTACCTGAAATAACGATTGTGCCAGTCCCCCGTTTTCCACCCGAGGCAAGAAAGTGATAGTGATGCCTCCGATGCAAGACGGAAGAACCGATTCCGATCAGAAAAACAGAGATCAGCATCCAATAAAGATTGTTGGAGAATGCCAGATTGATCATTCCTATCATTGTAAAGCTCATTCCGATAGGTAGTGACCAGGCAACGGGATGTTTATCGAAGATGATTCCGGTGATTGGCTGGAATACCGAAGCCGAGAGTTGATAAACCAGTGTGATAAGGCCGATCTGTGCAAAGTTGAGTCCCAAATCGTCTTTGAATAATGGATAGGCTGCCGATATAACGGACTGCAAAAAGATCATTGAGACAATGCGAAAGGCTTAGTGCGATGAGGATAGAAAATGTAATTCTTCCTACGGGTTGTTCCTGATTCTGTACCATAATACCTATTCTTTGAAATGTTCCTGAAAAAATGACTGCAAAGGTACGTAAACTTCCCGTTTCTCAATATATTTGTCACAATTAAATCTATAAGTAATGAAGAAAGTAGTATTAGCGATGGATTCTTTCAAAGGGTGTCTTTCCTCATCAGAGGCGGAAAAGGCGGCGGAAGAAGGCATAAAGCTGGTTTGTCCGGATTGTGAAGTCATTCGTTTTCCGATAGCCGACGGAGGTGAGGGAATATTGACTGTCTTGGTAGAAGCAACACGAGGCACTTATCAGAAGATCATAGCGAATGATCCTTTGATGCGTCCGATAGAAACCACTTATGGAGTTTCGGGCGACAAATGCATTGCTTTTATTGAGATGGCCACCGTGAATGGTCTGCCGCTATTATCAGAAACGGAACGAAATCCGATGCTGACCACTACTTATGGAACCGGTGAATTGATATTGCACGCTATTGAACAGGGATATCGGGAATTTGTCATTGGTATCGGAGGAAGTGCTACGAATGATGCCGGAGTAGGTCTGTTACAAGCATTAGGAGCCCGATTTCTCAATAAGGATGGAGCAGTCTTGGGAGAAGGAGGCGAAATCCTGCATCGAATTGCCGCTATTGATTTTCTTCCGTTCACCCTGCACTTGAAGATACTGCGTTTCACGATAGCCTGTGATGTACGAAATCCCTTTTGTGGTCCGGAAGGCGCTGTGCATGTTTTTGCCCGACAGAAGGGGCGGATGATGCAATGATAGAGAAATTAGATGTGGGTATGCAGTCTTTTTTCCCGATTGATCCATTCAACTACCGGAAGAGAAATCACTCACGTTCCCGGAGCAGGAGCTGCCGGAGGCTTGGGAGGTGCTCTTTCTTGCTTTTCTGAATGCTGAACTAAAGCCCGGCATTGATTTACTGCTCCAAACATTGAAATTTAGTGAGAAAATGAAAGGTGCTGATCTGATCATAACCGGTGAGGGAGAACAGACCGTCAATCTTTAATGGGAAAATACGGAAATTCTGAATCAGGCAGGTTTTCAAGGTGTCTTTTCTATCATTCCTTCGCCCATGTCTTTGGAAACAGCCATGAAGCCAGGAAGTTGCTAAGAAAACATTTGCCGGACTGTTGCCCAAATTATCTCTTTTAGTGAATTTATAATGGCGTTTGGAGTGTAAATTGTCGTTAATTCAATTTTGACTAACTGAACTATTCGCCGTACTTGATGTTGTTAAATAAAAAAGGAGGATAAAATGGGTTTTATTTGGTATATTATTATTGGTATTGTGGCTGGCTTTCTCGCAGGTAAGGTAATGCGTGGCGGAGGCTTTGGCCTTATTATAAATTTATTACTTGGTATTCTCGGAGGAGTACTGGGCGGTTGGGTGTTTGCCCTTTTCGGACTGGCAGCTTCGGGACTGATCGGAAGTTTGATAACTTCCACCGTAGGAGCTATCCTTGTATTGTGGATTGCTTCCTTATTCTCGAAATCTAAATAAAGATTTTATATAATTTATTTTTAATCTAAAAGGAGAACTTAATTATGGAATGTAGACATGGAAATTTCTGGATTGGACTCGGAATTGGGTCAATCCTCGGCGCAGTAGCTTATCGTCTTTCACGTACAGCAAAAGCTCAAACAGTTGGAGAGCGAAATTTATAATGCTATCCATCGTATCGGCCGCGATGCTGAAATAGCAGCTGCTCATGTTGAAAGAAAAGCAATGAATCTTGGCTTAAAAGCTGTTGAAACAGGAGCTAAGGTCGCAGATAAAGTAGCTGAAGAGGCTGATAAAGCAGTTGGAAAAGCAAAAGAAAAATGGGAGAAATAATCATCCTTGAAAGTGGTAATCAGGTTTAAAATAACTGGTTACTTTTCTTTTGTACTTATATTCCTTCTTGAAAATTACCTTAACCGGATACTGTCACTATCCCTCATATCTGTTTATGCATAGAATAATCAGTGTGTGCCCGTACACATTTTACCTTTTACATCCCTTTTTTTGTTCTTTTCACAGATAAAAAGCTTTTCTGTCATGGTGTTTATCCTCCCAAACGAATATTTGATGGCTTTTTCCACTCTTTTTCTTATGTTTAACAACATGTATATACTTGTTCTTTCTTTGTTAAATATCTGAATATCATATTTTATAGTTTCTATAATAGAATGTGTGTGCGCACACACTATTGCTTAATTCAATAATTCATTTTACATTTGCCGATCGAAAAACAAGATACTTATCAGTATATGGATAAAGAGTTTTCAAATATTCGGATTGTAGACATTGCCAAGATGGCAGGAGTCTCTGTTGGCACGGTAGATCGTGTAATACATAATCGTGGCAGGGTATCTGAAGAAAACAGGAAAAAGTACAGGCGATTCTGGAGATGGTACATTACCAACCCAATCTGATGGCACGTTCATTAGCATCAAAAAACAATATCATATCCTGGCAATAACCCTTCTTTTGCGCAAGGGGAGTATTGGGAAGCTATTTCTGAGGGTATAGATAAAGCGGCTTCAGAGATGGAATCATATAATATCACCATTACCAAACTCTTCTTCGATCAATATAATAATAAGACTTTTGATGATATCATCCGAAACCTGCTGAATGAGAAAGTGGATGGTGTATTGATTGCGACTTTGTTTACAGACTCTGTTATACGGCTTTCGCAAGAGCTTGACAGGAATGAAATACCATATGTGTATGTTGACTCCAATATTGAAGGGCAACATCAGCTGGCTTATTTCGGAACGGAGTCTTATGATGCCGGAGTGATTGCTGCGCGATTGTTGACAGACAAGATTTCTTCGTCTTCGGATATATTGATGGCGCGAATTATTCATAGTGGGAAGAACGACTCTAATCAAGGAAAGAACCGGAGAAGGCTTTTGTCATTATCTGAAAGAAACAGGATTTACCGGAAATTTGCATGAAGTAGAATTGAAAATCAATGATTCGGTTTACAATTTTATCAAGCTGGACGAAATCTTTGAAGCGAATGCAACTATAGAAGGAGGCAATCATCTTTAATTCAACTTGCTACATCTTAGGAAACTACCTGAAAGCAAGAGGAATGCAAAAAGTAAAATTGGTTGGCTACGATCTTATTGAAAGGAATACTCAACTGCTCTCCGATGGCGTTATCACTGCATTAGTTGCACAGCGTCCCGAACGACAAGGATATGATGGCATCAAATCATTGTGTAATCATCTGCTGTTCAAGCAGAACCCCGAAAAGGTGAACCTGATGCCTATCGATATTCTTCTCAAAGAGAATCTGAAATATTATCTGAACAATAAATTATAAACCATATAAATGTAAGAACCATGAATGAATTATTTAACGTAAAAGGCAAAGTAGTTGTTATCACCGGCGGAGCTGGTATTTTAGGTAAGGGTATCGCTGCGTATCTAGCTAAGGAAGGAGCTAAAGTGGTTGTGCTCGACAGAAGTGAAGAAGCTGGAAAAGCATTGGTAGAAAGTATCAAAGCCGAAGGAAATGAAGCAATGTTCCTGTACACTGACGTGATGGATAAGGAAGTGCTGGAAGGTAACAAAGTGGAGATAATGAAGGCCTATGGCCGTATTGATGTTTTGTTGAACGCTGCTGGAGGTAACATGGCAGGTGCAACTATCGCTCCGGACAAAACGTTCTTCGATTTACAGATTGACGCTTTAAGAAAGTGGTGGATTTGAACCTTTTCGGTACCGTATTGCCTACGATGGTATTTGCTGAAATTATGGTAGAACAGAAGAAAGGTTCTATTGTAAACTTCTGCTCTGAATCGGCTCTTCGTCCATTGACCCGTGTGGTAGGTTATGGTGCGGCAAAAGCAGCTATTGCCAACTTTACTAAATATATGGCTGGCGAACTGGCTTTGAAATTCGGTAACGGTCTGCGTGTAAATGCCATCGCTCCGGGATTTTTCCTGACAGAACAAAACCGTGCGTTATTGACTAATCCGGATGGCTCTCTGACCGATCGTTCAAAAACCATTCTCGCTCATACTCCATTCAACCGTTTCGGTGAACCGGAAGACCTTTATGGAACAATCCATTATTTGATTAGTGATGCTTCTAACTTCGTAACAGGTACAGTAGCTGTTATCGATGGAGGTTTTCGACGCATTCTCTATCTAATTTATTTCAATCATTAGTAATCTATAAATAACAGCTATATATGTATTTATGTGAACAAACTTGGCGCTGGTATGGTCCTAATGACCCAGTAAGCTTGTGGGATATTAAACAAGCAGGCGCTACCGGTATAGTAAACGCGCTTCATCACATTCCGAACGGCGAAGTGTGGACAGTAGAAGAAATCATGAAGCGTAAGCAAATGATTGAAGAGGTAGGCCTGACTTGGTCTGTTGTAGAAAGTGTACCTGTGCACGAACATATCAAGACACAGACAGGCGACTTCATGAAATATATCGAGAACTATAAGGAAAGTATCCGTAACCTGGCAAAATGTGGCGTAATGGTAGTTACTTACAACTTTATGCCTGTATTGGACTGGACACGTACTGATCTTGCCTATACACTGCCCGACGGCTCTAAAGCGCTTCGTTTTGAAAAAGCGGCTTTTCGTAGCTTTCGACCTTTTCATCTTGAAACGTCCGAACGCAGAAAAAGACTATACTCCTGAAGAAATAGCCAAAGCGAAAGCTCGCTTTGAACAGATGAGCGAAGACGATAAGAATCTCTTGGTTCGCAACATGATTGCCGGACTTCCGGGCTCTGAAGAAAGTTTCACAGTAGAACAATTTCAGGAAGCGCTCGACCGTTACAATGACATTGACGCTGAAAAACTTCGTTCCAACCTGATTTTCTTCCTGAAAGAAATTGCTCCCGTTGCCGATGAAGTAGGAGTGAAGCTGGTGATTCACCCGGATGACCCTCCTTATACAATCTTAGGTCTGCCGCGTATCCTGAGTACGGAAGAAGACTTCAAAAAACTGATTGAAGCCGTACCTAACGAATCCAATGGTCTTTGCCTGTGTACAGGCTCTTTCGGTGTACGTGCTGATAATGACCTTGCCGGTATGATGGAACGTTTCGGTGACCGTGTAAACTTTGTACATTTGCGTAGTACACAACGTGATGAAGAAGGCAATTTCTACGAAGCAAACCATTTGGAAGGAAACGTAGATATGTACAATGTAATGAAAGCTCTTATTCTTCTGCAACAACGTCGCAAATGCTCTATCGCTATGCGTCCCGACCACGGGCATCAGATGATTGATGATTTGAAGAAGAAGACAAATCCGGGGTATTCTTGTTTAGGACGTCTTCGCGGATTGGCAGAACTTCGCGGTTTGGAAATGGGCATCGCTAAGTCTATCCTTTAATTTGAGTACATAATTAGCATTTTATTATAGAAGCACTACGGCTATTATTGATTGAGATAATAGTTGTAGTGTTTTTTATTTGGTCTTTTTCACTGTTACCGTTTGAGGAATGAGTGAATCGAATAAATCTCCGACGTGTGTATCTTTATTTGCTTTTTTTGCTGGCTTCGCTTTCTTCGGTTCAGGAATAATTAGTAATGCAATTTGGGCGCAGGCTTCTGCGTCAGCAAGTGCGTGGTGGTGATTCTTCAAGTTATATCCGCATCGTTCTGCTACTGTATGCAACTGATGATTGGGCAGATCCTTTCCGAACACTTTCCTCGAAGTACGGCAGGTACAATAAAACTTGTAATTAGGATAAGTCATACCATATAATTCGTGAACAGCACGGAGGCAACCTTCATCAAAAGGACTATTGTGAGCTACAAGCGGAAGTCCTTCCAGCAACGGCTTGATTTCCGCCCATACTTCAGGAAAATCATCCGCTTCCATAGTGTCATCGTAGGTAAGTCCGTGGATAGCTGTTGTCCATTGAGTATAATAGTTGGGTGCAGGACGAATCAGACGATAGTTTTATTCACAATCCTACCGCTTTTTACGATGACAATACCGACACTGCATACACTGGTACGCTTGCCATTGGCAGTTTCAAAGTCGATTGCTGCAAAGTCTTTCATTAGTCCGTTGTTTTTGAATACAAATGTATTGAATTAGAATTTATTCTCTCTATATTTGCCTGTAAAATATATCAATGTATACAGAATATCAGCCTTCTCATTTGCTTGCTCCCTATATTGACAACTATTGGGAATTTAAAGGTAACCCGGAATATGGTATGCGCATCCATATTCTGCCGGATGGTTGTACCGATTTTATTTTTACGCTTGGAGAAGTCGCAGATACAGTGGAGGAAGAAAGCTTGATTATGCAACCTTATCGTTCGTACTTTGTGGGGCCGATGACGAAATATTCCGAACTGATTACATATTCCGAATCGGTTCATATGTTTGGTGTTCGTTTTTTGCCTTGCGGATTGTCCTGTTTTACAAAGTTGCCTTTACATGAATTTGTAAATGATAGAATCAGTACAAGGGAAATGAAAGCAGTTTTTGATGATACTTTTGTTGAAAGGCTATGCGAGCAAGAACATATAGGCGACCGGATACGGATAGTAGAAGAATATTTGTTGTCGTATCTGTCTCGTCATTATGAGTCTGCCGATTCTCATATTGTTGTGGCGGTGGATATAATCAATCAGTTCGGAGGAAAACGTCCTGTTCGTAGTTTGATCGATGAGGTCTGTTTGTGTCAGCGCCATTTTGAACGGAAGTTCAAGTATTATACCGGATTCACTCCGAAAGAATACAGCCGGATTGTCAAATTCAAGAATGCCGTAGAATTGTTAAGGAATACAACATCTCCCAATTTATTGACTACGGCAGTGAATGCGGGATATTATGACTTGGCGCATTTCTCAAAAGAGATCAAGACATTATCGGGCAGCACTCCTGCCTCATTTCTTTCGATTACAATACCGGATGATACGACGTTGACCTATATCGAACCGCAAAAGTAGGTTTGTAAAAGTCGATTTTTTACAATAGAACAGAGGTTTATGCCATTATCTTTGCAGGTATAATATAAATCCAATAAGATTATGTCAACAAAAACAATGAAAGAGAAAGCAACCGAGTTGTTGCAGAGATGTGAAGTTGTAGTGCTTGCTTCTGTAAACAAAGAGGGATATCCCCGTCCTGTGCCGATGAGCAAGATTGCAACAGAGGGAATTTCTACTATTTGGATGTCTACCGGAGCGGACTCATTAAAGACTATCGACTTTCGTAAGAACCCGAAAGCCGGATTATGCTTTCAGGATAAGGGAGACAGCGTAGCCTTAACGGGAACTGTAGAAGTGGTAACGGACGAGAAAATGAAAAAGGAACTTTGGCAGGACTGGTTTATCGAGCATTTCCCCGGTGGCCCTACCGACCCGGGCTATGTACTGCTGAAATTTGAATCGAATCACGCGACTTATTGGATTGAAGGGACATTTATTCATAAGAAACTGGACTAGTCCTTCATACATTCTTATTCCCGTGGGATATGGAAATATAAAAAGAGAGAAACATTCTTTCCTTCCGAAGAAGAATGTCTCTCTTTCTGATGATAGTTGGATAGATAGTATATCTATTCTCCGTGTTTCATTTAGAATTGAACTTCTCCAGTTTCATTTCAGCTAATTCCTGAATGATACCTACATATTTGCCGAAATGCGGAGACTTCTCGTGAGCTGCCAATACCTCAGCATTCTGCCATGTTTCACAAATCATGAAAACATCGTGACGGGTACTGTTCTTTTTCGAAATATAAAAAGAATGCATCCTTCTTGTAGTTCTCTACTTGAACCGGTTTTTCATTTTATCAATTTTATTATTCACTGCATCGTTTTTTAAGACGAGTGCAATTTGGTATTCAGGCTTTTAGTCAGACTTTATGACGGTTCGAAAGCTGTGGGTACATTGAGAATGAATGGAAAATTTCGTAAGAAATAGTAAGCTGAACATAGAAAAGAAATTAAAAGGATTGAGCAACAGCCGATTGCCCCTCTTGAGCGGATAAAGCAGATAATAGATGTCATACAGACATCACTTACTTTGCTGAAAAGGGCAGTTGCCGAATATCAATTTCAGAACCCTGAAGAAGAAATTCAGTTCTTTAAAGTCTGAAACCGCAGATTTCCGGCTTGCTGATATTTTATATCCGTTTATATCAGATTGAAAAGAACCGTGTCGGCAAATCCCTGTCGGCTCAATGCAAATATTTAAAGATGGAGCTGGAAAATATACAGAAGTCATTTTTGAATAATAGCTTCTATGATTATTATCGTGCCGGTCAGACTGAACTTGATAACCAATATTTTATCCGTGCGAATTATGATATTCTTTCCGATGTTTCATTGTCATTTGCTGGACAGGGACCCTTCTTTTTACCACCTTGCACACGATTCAAGCGTTGCAATGATTCTGGCGAATAGTCATTTGATAGAATATGTATCGACGAGATCGATTCGCTGTCAGACAAACTGCATCTTAAATTCACCTCCATAGTAGACAGTAAGTTGTTGCAATGGACGGATAGTAAAGTCGCCTTGGTTGAATTCATCTATGCGATCTATGCGGGCAAATGCTTTAATAATGGAAATACCAGTCTGAAAGACATCGCTTTTTGTTGCGAGGTACTTTTCAATATCGAGATTGGAGACTTTTATCGTATCTTCTTGGAAATTAGGAATAGGAAGAAGAGCAGGACACAATTTCTTGATAAGTTGAAAGAAAAAATACAGAAGATGATGGATGAACTCGACAGATAAATTTCATACCATCTTGTGACATCTTGTGAATTTTACATATGGCTTATATCCAACTTTGCTTTATGGATACAACATTTACATGGGAGATAAAGGCAAAAGAATTCTCCTTTATTAATTAAGAAATGCAGTCATTGCGATAGTGACCGGTTTTACTGCAGTGATAAGTTTAGAATGAATGCGCAGAAAAAGAACATCGATGTCTGGCTGATATATCGGTGTGTGAAATGCGATAATACGTGCAACATTACTTTGCTGTCACGTACCAAACCGGATTTGATAGATAAAGTCCTGTTTCATAGCTTTTCCATGAACGATCGGAAAGCAGCCTGGAAATATGCTTTTTCTGCCGAACTTGCCGGCAGAATCATTTGAAAACGGATTATGATAGTGTAGAATATGAGGTTACGGATAACTTCTGAAAGAAGACATTCTCCATGTGCCCGATGCAACCATAAAGATTCAAATCAAATATGAGTTTGAATTTAATCTGAAATTGTCGTCTTTATTAAAAAAGGAATTTTCTTCTTTCCAGCACTCAGCTAAGGCGTCTGTTTGAACAGGAGTGATTTCGCTACTTTCCGGTAAAGAGCCGCGGAAATATAAAAGTAAAGGGACGGAGATATCCTGTTGATAGATAAAGAACATTTGCTTGTTATGATGGACTTTGTGGATAGCTTTATGGTAAAAAAGGCATTGATTGATTTTTTATTACTACATTTGTCTGATATGGGACAGGGAATTCAGAAACTAAGTACTATTATAAATTCAGAGATGTATGAGAAAGTTGTTTTTATTAGCTATTGTTTTATGTGTATGGAGTGTCGTTGCCGATGCTCAGGAGAGTGAGGGAAGATATATTGAGGTGACCGGTTCTTCTGAAATAGAAGTTGTGCCGGATGAGATTCATCTTTTGATTCAGATAAAGGAATATTGGAAAGAGAATTTGTGCCGAAGTCCAAGCCGGAAGATTATAAAACGAAAGTTCCGTTGGAATGGATTGAAAAAGATTTGCGTCGGGTGCTAAGTAGAGCAGGAATTTCGGATGAGGCTATTCGTGTGCAGGAAATCGGGGACTATTGGCGTCAGAAAGGAAAAGAATTTCTGATAGGTAAGCAACTGGACATCCGGTTTACTGACTTCGAAAAGATAAATGCTGTTATTAAGAAGATTGATACGAAAGGCATCGAGTCCATGCGTATCGGGGAGCTGAAGCACAAGGATTTGCCGAACTATCGGAAACAAGGTAAGATAGAAGCATTGAAAAGCAGCACGTGAAAAGGCATCTTATCTTGTGGAAGCTATGGGACAAAAAACTGGGTGAGGTCATTCGTATTGTCGAACCGGCTTCGAGCTATGTAAGTCCTTATTCTCTTTATCAGGCACAGAGTAATGTCAGTATGGGGACAGCTGCCACTGAGCAATATCGCGTTATTAAATTGCGGTATGAGATGACGGCGCGTTTTGCTATTGAATAATTTTTTCTTGCTAAGAATTACAGTTCGCATTACATAAAACTGTACACCTTTGTATGCGATGAGCTATTCGTCTGACAGCTGTTGAACTTTCGTCTGACAACTGTTATCTTTTTCGTCTAACAACTGTCAGACGAAAAAAACAGTTGTCAGACGATTATTTTTATGCTAAACTAAAGTTAAGGTTTAGTATAAGAGGACTGAAATGTTAGCGAATAAACTGATAGACACATAAACAACTAATAAAAAAATATACTAATGAGTGCATTTGCTAGATTTGTGAGACTCCTGGACCCTAATGATACAGGGAGAAACAACCCCTTCATGCCCGCATTGTTTCGAGTGGAACTTATTCGAAAAAAGATTTTATAGAACGCGTATCCCGTCACCAACCTTTTCCGCACAATATAATTGAAGGAGTACTTGGCGCTGTAGTTGATGAACTGGTCGAAGCCTTGGCGGATGGATACATCGTGGAACTGGGCGAACTTGGACATTTCAGCATTTCGTTGAAGTGTACCCATAAAGTGATGACTAAGAAAGAAATGCCGAGTCTATCCGTTTTGACAATGTTCATTTACGTACTTCCAAAGAGTTTAAAAAGAAAATAAAGCGGGAGATAGAACTTGAACGAGTTGAGAACTCCAAAGTAAAAACTCACGATACTAAAATATCCATTGAAGACCGTCTCCAAATGTTGCAGGAATTTCTGAAGAAGAACGGAGGAATCACGCGTATAGAATATAGCAGACTGACCGGACTCCCCGGATTGAAAGCAATTGATTGATTTTGAATACTTTCATCAAGGAGGGAACTCTTCGCAAGAGGGGAGCAGGAAGAATACGTAATGAACTATTGCAGTCACTTAAAATACAAATATGAAAAAACAAAGAAATTATTAGGAATATTTTTCTATTCCTTTGCACAATTACCCTTGTAAGTTGTGGAGACGATGAAAAGCAAGAAATATATTCTCTGTCATTTTGAGAAAGGATATTATGAGCGTCCTTTGTTGGGAGCAAAAAATATCCCCGTCAGAGGTGGTAATAGAGACTATACCGTAACCGTTCAAAAATACAGATGTTTTAAGCATAGATATTGATTTATCAAGTCCGATAGATATGGGTAATTTAGTTGTGAAACCCAAACAAAAAGGAGAAACCACCATTACTGTCAAGGATAATGTAACTAACGAAACGGTTGATTTAAAAATAAAAATAGTCGATAGTTATTTGAACCTGAAAGTTGCACATCCTGCACAAGTACCCTACACCGGAGGTGAAAATCTATTTTTATAAATAATTCAGATAGGGATTTTTATCTTTTCGATGAAAAAATGGAAAAGAAAGAATGTACGGGAAATTACCAGTTTCTTATTAAAAACAGTACTTGTTATATGATATTGAATTTTGATAAGGAGCTGAACGATAAAAAAGAACCTATGAATACAATATATCTAATACATCAGAACGTATGTTTACTCTTATAGAAATATTGTTAGGTATTGACTGGAATATGAAAGCTGATTTAATTAATAGATCAACAAGGTCAGCATCTCCTGTGACAATGAATGCGGTAGATACAGAAACAAATATAATTCAGTATTTTGTGGCAGGCTCAAACGATATACCTGAAAATATATTGGATTAGAATCGGTTATTACTATTCTTTTAATAACACATATTAAGTCAGATAATTTGCGCCTGTCTGTTTCATACGAGTATCTTTGCCTCACTATTCTGTTAAAACGATAGGGAGAATGTATCACAAAGAGAAAAATAAGAGCATACATAGCATGGATGTTATTCATGACATTCATTCCCTTCTTTGTAGTGAAAACCTTTCACTATCATGGAAGTGAAGATGAAACGTCATGCTCTCATGCCGAACATTCGGAGTCATGCCGAGGATTGTGCCATATGTAAATACTCCCTTTCTCTCTTTACAGAACCTCAGTCGGTAGAATTTCACTGTATATTGACGCTCGTTCCTTACGAGCCGATTACTTATCAGGATAAGGTTGTCTGCAAACGAACTTATTCGCATCACCTACGAGCGCCTCCTGCCGCATAATTACATATTCATATTTTCTAGGAAGACAGGTTCATTGTAACTTGTCCTCACATTCATTTACACATTATATAAAAAAGATTGTAATTGATGCGTATCGGAATTATTTCGGGCGTAATAGGGTTGTTTTGTAACCTTACCCGTCCACGCACAGAAGTCCGATTCAATCAAGAGTATGCTTTGCCTGATGTTGTTGTGACCGAGTCGTACCAACAGCGTCAAGCCAAGAAGTCTGCACTTACGGTTGAAGTGATAGAACAGGATTTTTTTCTGCGCAAACATTTTACGGAAACTTCATGCAGGCAATGGAGAACATTCCCGGAGTACAAGCTATGGACATAGGTTCCGGCTTCTCCAAACCGATGATTCGGGGATGGGATTCAACCGGATAGCCGTATTGGAAAACGGAATCAAGCAGGAAGGCCAGCAATGGGGAGCCGACCACGGACTGGAACTGGATGCCTTTAATATCGAGACAGTCAATGTATTGAAAGGTCCTTCCTCACTGCTTTACGGCAGTGATGCCATGGGCGGAGTGATTGATATAGCCTCTCCTCCCATACCTTCTGCGAATATGCTCTTCGGCGATGTCACCCTATTGGGCAAATCCGTCAACGGAACACTGGCAGGTTCGCTGATGCTGGGACTTAAAAGAATGCCTGGTATGCGCAAATCCGTTATTCCGAACAGCACTTCGGTGATTACCGCATCCCTACGGATACCATTGTCTACCTGACTCAGAAAATGCCCGTCTATGGACGTAAACTGAAAAAAATACGGCAGGAGTGGAACGCAATATCGGCCTTTTCACCCAATATCAGCGAAAAGGCTATAAAGCAGACTATTCCATCAGTAATGTCTATCAGAAGACGGGGGTTCTTTCCGGGCGCACACGGTGTCCCCGACGCATCGCGCGTAGAAGATGACGGAGACAGCCGGAATATCGAACTGCCTTACAGCAAGGTAAATCATCTGAAAGTAACCACACATCAGCAATATGCTTGGGAGAAACTGATCCTGTTCGGTGATTTGGGATTTCAGAATAACCATCGGGAGGAATGGAGTGCTTTTCATACTCATTACGGCTCCCAGCCTGCGCCGGAGAAGGACCCGGATAAAGAACTGGCTTTCGATCTGAACACATACAGTGCTTCGGTAAAAGCCCGCTTTATTGGCTCTTCTTCATGGGAGCATACGTTGGGGTGGGATGGGCAGCATCAGCAGAACGACATTTCCGGCTATTCATTTTTGTTGCCGGAGTACCATCGTTCTACTACCGGATTGCTCTGGCTTACGACGTATAAGCCTAATAACATTCTCTCTGTCAGTGGAGGCGTGCGATATGATTATGGTTATATTGGCATCTCTCCGCACGAGGACGTTTATCTGGCGGATTACCTTCGGAGGCAAGGATATGATGATGAACAAGTAGAGTCCTATAAATGGAACAGTCATGCCGTCCGAAAGCATTTCGGTGACTATTCCTTTTCTTTGGGACTGGTATGGACACCCTCCGTTCAGCACATGGTGAAAGTGAACATCGGACGTAGCTTCCGCCTCCCCGAGCCAATGAACTGGCTGCTAACGGTGTACATCACGGCACTTTCCGTCACGAGCAGGGGAGATGCTTCTCTGAAATCCGAGCAAGGATGGCAGATGGATGCTTCCTACAACCTGCGATATCACGGATTTTCCGTTTCCGTGTCTCCTTTTGTCAGTTGGTTCAGTAACTACATCTTTCTGCGTCCCACAGGCGAATGGTCAGTTCTGCCGCATGCCGGACAGATTTACCGCTACACGGGAGCCGAAGCACTGTTTGCCGGAACGGAGGCTACGATAGACATTAACTTTCTGCGTCACTTCAATTACCGTATCTCCGGAGAATACGTTTACACCTACAACTGTGACGAGCATATTCCGTTAAGTTTTTCTCCGCCGTTCGGTATGCGGAATACGTTGACATGGCAAAGAAAACACTATATGCTTTATGCGGAGTGGCAACTTATTGCCCGTCAGAACCGTGTAGACCGTAATGAGGACCGTACACCGGGGCTAACCTGTTTCATTTGGGTGGCTCGCTGAATATTCCGGTTGGCAGGACTAACGAGATAGAAATAACCCTGACCGCCCGTAATATCTTCAATACCAGATATTACAATCATCTTAGTTTTTACAGGAAAGTAGAAATTCCGGAACCGGACGAAACTTCCAATTATTAATCAAAATTCCATTTAAAAAATTACTGTAATGAAAACAAAACTTTACCTCCCGATCATCAGCCTTCTGGCAATGTCTGTATTTGCATTTATTTCTTGTGACGATTCGGATAGCGATACCACCAAACCGGTGATTGAACTAAGTGAACCGGAAGAAGGGCAAGAACTGAAAATTGGCGACGAGCACGGAGTACATTTTGAAATGGATCTGTCGGACGACGTCATGTTAAAGTCATATATGATTGAAATACATATAATTTCGACCAACATTCGCATGGAAAGAGCAGGGCTGCCGCTACGGGCGAAGCCACTGTCGATTTCAGTTTCAACAGGTCTTATGATATCTCCGAAAGAAAACGGCGCATATCCATCACCACGATATTGTAATTCCGGCCAATGCTACTCGGGCGATTATCATCTGATGGTTTATTGCACGGATGCCGCAGGAAACGAAACCTACATTGCGCGCAATATTGTACTGAGCACTACCGCCGAAAGGGACGATCATCATCACGATGAATAAATAAAATAGCCAGCCTGCCATGCAAAACGGGGGGCGGGATAGAGTATCTTTTTTTCTCTTATTAATCAGTGTTCGTATAATTTTTCTTTAAAAAGGTGTAATAGTTATTACACCTTTTGTGTTTCCAAAGCTTTTTACTTTTGTGAAAAATACTTTTTCACTATGATGAAGTTACCATTTATAAACCGAATTTTTCCTTCGTACAGATCGAAGATAATAGCCGTTATCATTGGCGGTATTATTGTAGGCGGAGGAGCTTTATTTATGTACATGCTTCGGGCACATACGTATCTGGGCGATGATCCGGCAGCGTGTGTGAATTGTCACATCATGTCTCCTTATTATGCCATGGTTTCACAGTTCACATGCACGGATGCCACCTGTAACGATTGTCATGTTCCTCACGAGAACATTGTAAAGAAATGGACATTCAAAGGAATGGATGGTATGAAAGCTTATGTCGCAGCTTTACCAAAAAAGTGAGCCACAAGTGATAGAGCCCACGAGGCCAGTTCGCAGGTGATTATGAACAATTGTATTCGTTGCCATACACAACTGAATACGGAGTTTGTAAAAACAGGAAAGATAGATTATATGATGTCTATGGTGGGAGAAGGAAAGGCTTGCTGGGACTGTCATCGGGATGTACCTCATGGTGGTAAGAATTCGCTGTCCGCTACTCCGGCAGCTATCGTCCCTCTTCCCGAATCGCCTGTACCGGAATGGCTTCGGAAGATGGTTAATAATAAGGAATAAGCATATGCATAACTACGTAATAAAATAATAAAACCGATATACAATGGAAAAGAAATTAAAATCATGGCAAGGATGGCTGTTGTTCGGAGGTTCAATGGTCGTTGTTTTTGTTTTAGGATTATGTGTTTCTGCGTTGATGGAGAGGAGGGCGGAAGTCGCCAGTATCTTAATAACCGCAAAACTGTCATTTAAAGGTATTGAAGCACGCAACGAACTGTTTAAAAGATGATTTTCCCGCGAATATCAGACTTGGACGGAAACGGCAAAGACTGATTTTGAAAGCGAAGTTTAATGGCAAATGCGCTGAAATTACTTTGGAAAACGTCCGAAATGGTTATTCTGTGGGCAGGATATGCATTTTCAAAAGCAACTATTCGACTCCGCGTGGCCATATGCATGCTATCGAGGATATTACGGCGTCACTTCGTACCGGTTTCTCCTGCAGGTCCGCAACGATGGCCCTCAGCCTTCTACTTGCTGGACTTGTAAAGAGTCGGATGTTCCCCATGATGGAAGCATTGGGGTCGATTCTTTCTATAATAACAAATGGGCTTGCCTTTGGTGATGAAATCGTGAATCCGATCAGCTGTTCAAACTGCCACGATCCGAAACAATGAATCTTCATATCAGCCGTCCGGCATTGATTGAAGCTTTCCAGCGTCAGGAAAAGATCTAAGCTTCCTCCACAGAATGCGTTCAGTGCGCAGTGCCACGTAAGAATATTACTTTAAGGGTGACGGTAAATATTTGACTTTCCCGTGGGATAAAGGTTTCACTGTAGAACATGGAAGCATATTATGATGAGGCAGGTTTCTATGATTACATTCATAAGTTAAAGCCGTACTCCGATCTTGAAAGCCCAGCATCCCGACTATGAAATAAGCTCAGATGGGGTATTTCACGGTCAAAGGGGCGTTTCTTGTGCCGATTGTCCATATGCCTTATAAAGTGAAGGGGCGTGAAATTCAGTGACCATCACATTCAGAGCCCATTGGCAATGATTGACCGCACCTGTCAGACTTGTCATCGTGAGAGTGAAGAAACATTACGTAACAATGTGTACGAGCGTCAGCGCAAGGGGCAAATGAAATCCGTCTGGAACAGGAACTGGCAAAGGCGCATATCGAAGCAAAATTTTGCCTGGGATAAGGGTGCTACAGAAGATCAGATGAAAGATGTGCTTGCATTGATTCGTCAGGCACAATGGCGTTGGGACTTCGGTGTGGCATCACATGGAGGTTCTTTCCATGCACCGCAGGAGATTCAGAGAATTCTTTTTTTCTCATGGTCTGGACCGTGCTTTGCAGGCTCGTCTGGCTGTATCAAAGTTTTAGCGAAGCATGGGTATACGGAAGACGTTCCGATGCCGGACATTTCAACGAAGGCCAAAGCACAGGAGTATATCGGTCTTGATATGGATGCTGAAAGAGCTGCTAAGGAGAAATTCTGAAAACGACCGTTCCGGCATGGCTGGAGAAGGCAAAGGCAAACGGACGTCTGGCACAAAAGTAAAATAGGGATATATGTGGAGCAAACCGTGGAGTTATAAAGAAGGGCTGGTGATTGGTGCGGGATTACTGGTGATAGGTATTTTGTTGCAAATGGCAGTGGGGAGCCATCAACTGGAGCCTGTTTGCCTGTCCGGTCAATGTGATTGTGTTAGTGGTTTATATCATAGCGCTGGTAGCCATGCACCTTCTTCGTAAACGTGTGTATCTGTTTGGATGGTTGAGCCATTATTCCGCTGCCGTTTCTTCCTTGATATGGGTAGTCGGCATGACGGTGATAATGGGACTTATCCGGCAGGCTCCTTCCGGTCATGCTTCCAATGATATACTGGGATTTTCGCAGATGATTTCGTCTGGCCTTTCGTCCTGCTTTACTTTTGGATGGTCACTGCATTTGGGACTGACCATACTCCGTGCCAGCTTTCCATTCAGGATTGGCAGACTATCCTTTCTTCTCTCAATCACGTAGAGTTGTTCGTGGCATTGATTACGGCTTTGGGAAATGCTGATATGCAACGCTTGAAGATGACTACCCGAATGGGAAAACGCAGAATGGAGGGCTACCGATGATAAAGGAAAATTGATAGAACTTCCGTTGGCTATCGAACTGAAGGATTTTACGATTGATGAATATCCTCCGAAACTGATGCTGATTGACAATGAAACGGGGGAGTACTTCCCGAAAAGTCTCCTGTGCATTTCCTGCTTGAAGACGGAGTTTCCGAGGGCAGTCTGCTGGATTGGGACTTGTTTGTCGAACAATCTATTCCGATGGCTGCCTCCGTAGCTACAGAAAACACACTGAAATTTACAGATTTCCATTCGATGGGAGCGACATATGCAGTGTATCTGAAGGCCGTCAACCGAAAAAGAACCAACAGGCGAAAGAAGGCTGGGTGAGCTGTGGTAGTTTTCTCTTTCCTTATAAGGCATTGCGTCTCGACTCTCTGACGAGTCTGGTGATGCCGGAACGGGAACCGCAACGTTTTGCTTCGGAAGTAAAAAGTCTACACACAGGAAGGAACGATAACGGAGAGTACGATTGAAGTAAATCGTCCGATGGAGATAGCAGGATGGAAAATTTATCAGCTTAGCTATGATGAGTCGAAAGGTCGCTGGAGCGATATCAGTGTCTTTGAGCTGGTTCGCGATCCGTGGTTGCCTGTAGTATATGCAGGGATTATCATGATGATGCTCGGAGCAATTTGTCTGTTTGTCAATGCACAAAAGAGGAAAGAGGAGGACAAAGGAATGAGTTGGGAACATTTTATATGGTTTGCGATAGCTGCATTGATTTGCTGGAGCTTGGGCGCGTTTGCTGCCTGGAAAGGAAAGAAGCCGGTATGGACCTATGGATTTACCTTGTTGGGGCTGGTCATCTTTTCAGTTTATCTTCGGTATGGATTTCTCTGGAACGTCCTCCGATGCGGACGATGGGAGAGACACGTCTGTGGTATTCTTTCTTCCTTCCATTGGCAGGGTTTGATAACGTACGTGCGTTGGAAATATAAATGGATTTTTAGTTTCAGTTGCATTCTCTCACTGGTATTTATCTGTATTAATATCTTTAAACCGGAGATTCACAATAAAACGCTGATGCCTGCTTTGCAAAGTCCGTGGTTTGCCCCTCATGTCATAGTGTATATGTTTGCTTATGCGATGTTGGGAGCTGCGGTGGTCATGGCTGTCTATCTGCTTTGGTTCAAAAAGAAGGATATTGAACGGAAGAGATGGACTTATGCGATAACCTGACTTATGTGGGCTTGGCATTTATGACATTGGGAATGCTGACGGGAGCTATCTGGGCGAAAGAAGCGTGGGGGCACTACTGGGCTTGGGAAAGAAAGACATGGGCGGCAGCTACTTGGTTCTCCTATCTGGTATATATCCATTTCAGGCTGGGCAGACCGTTGAAGAGTCGTCCGGCATTAGTCATTCTGTTAGTATCATTTGTCTTATTACAAATGTGTTGGTATGGAATCAATTACCTTCCATCGGCACAAGGAGTTAGTGTACATACTTATAACTTAAATTGAAATATCAATGAAAACATTTTATTGGTCATTCGTTCTTATGCTATTGCCAAGCATGGCATACACACAAACTACGGAGAAGGAAAATGAATTTTCGATGTCTATGCAAATCAGACCTCGTGCGGAGTATCGAAACGGTGCTTTAGTCCCTCGCAATGAAGGGCAGAAGGCTGCATCATTCATTAATAACCGTGCCCGTTTGTCACTGGACTACAAGCGTTCGGACCTTGAAATCAAGATGTCGGCACAGCATGTCGGAGTATGGGGCAAGATCCGCAGATTGACAAGAATGGTCGCTTTATCTTGAATGAGGCATGGGCAAAAGCTGGATTTTGGAAAAGGCTTCTTTGCACAGTTAGGTCGTCAGACGTTAGTTTATGATGATGAACGTATTTTGGGCGGACTGGACTGGAATGTGGCAGGCCGTTATCATGATGCGTTGAAACTGGGATATGCCAATAAGAATAATGAAATACATGCTATTCTGGCTTTCAACAAGAAGGTGAATTCTAAGTCCTCTCCAAACAATATCTATAAAATCTTACCCAAGTTTACGAACATTAACGTATCCTTGGGTAAGTTTGTATATAGACATACCTACTCTTCAGAAGTGTATAGCTACTTCCTAAACCTAAGATATTTTCGAAGTTAAGGACCTTTTTATTATACGGCTAATGTTACAAATGGAGTCTGCCTTCGTATCACAGCAAAAGACCTTGCTATGATTTTGGCTCTTACAGCATTGATTACAGATGCTTTATGTTTCCCCTCTGCTATTTTCCTTTTATAGTATGCTTTCATCTGCGGATCCCAAGAGATGGCAGTAATAGCTGCCCGGGTAAGGTATACTTTTACTTCTTTGTTAGCCAATGAAGAAGTCTGCGTTTTTCCCCGTATGGAAATACCTGAAGTATGTTCAAATGGGGCGACCCCACAATAGCAGGCAAATTTCCTCGGGTTGTCAAATCTTTGAAAATTGTCAGTAACACACAGTAATACAATGGCATTGATAATTCCTATTCCTTTTATACTTCTTAATAGCAAGTAGTTTGTGTAAAGCGATGTACTGGCGGCTATTAGTTGCTCCATATCCTCTTCCACCTCCAGGATTCTTTCTTATCGACTTGAGCTGCTCTTCCAAAAAAGAAATGGATTCTGTCACATCAGCCAACTTAGCCATCCAGGAGAATGTTTCCAATAACTTTATGCTTGATACTTTTTTGCTTAACCAAATTGTCACGTATAATAATCCATCCCCGCAGTCTCACCAAGTCTTTGTCAGGCAATTTGTATAACTCCAGTTTTCGATAGTGTAATACCGCATAGTTCGCTATTCTTTTGGCATCAATGCGGTCATTTTTGCCTCGTTGCAAGCCTATGGACTTCTTGATGGTCAACGGGCAAACCAAAGCCAGGGAAAATCCCATGGAGACACTGGAAACAGATAACTCTGTGACATAACTTCCCATGTTTTCAGCACAGAACAAGAGTTTGGATAAAGAGAGATGATAACCAGCTATCCAATCCAATAAAGATTGGATCCCAGTTGGAGTGTTATCAAAAGACTTGTGAGACAACTCTTTTTCGTCTGCGGACATTAATGATGCATCGAAAGTTTTTTTTCCTACATCAAGACCTACAAAATGAGAATAATTCATAACTTTGTATTTACAGTATTAAACATGAAGGAGAAACAGCTAATACATTTATTAGGTCGTGAGCCTACAATTCTAACTGGCTAGGTTCTCCTATTAAGAGAGTTGCAGTCTGATTCAGCCTATAGTCATTTAAGACTAGTGTCAAAGTTAGTTCACTGCAACTCTACTTTTCAAATATACACTTATATTTTGTTGCGATATTTAATACTGCAAACTTCACCGGCAGAGGCTGCCAGGAAATAGATACCGGTTGTAAGAAGGAATGTCCGGTTGGCAACTGAAGTACATTGCCTTTGCAAGTCAAACCATTGGCAATTTCTTTTCTCTCCCAAGCGGAAAGGAATGCCTTCAGCTTTCAGGATGGAGTCGGGGAGAAGTTCTGCTGCATAGCTGTTGCCCGATTCGAAGTTTCCTTCTTTGCGGAAAGCATTCCAGCTGAAACATCTGCGATCATAGTCCAAAGGCAGATAAGCGTATGCCGGAGCTTGAAGATCAGCTTTTTTCTTCAGCTTCACTTTAAATGTCTGTATGCTGTAGGAGCGATGGATACATTCAGCTGGTTCTTGTTGAAGTCAGCGCTGCCGATCTCTTTTTCCGTACCGTCTGCAAGTACTGCCTTCTCTATTTCACCGGCGAAGGTGATGGCTGCCTGTTGCGGAGCTGCGCCTCCTGTTTCATATACACGTACTACATATTCATCGGATACTTCCGCTTTTTCAGAAGAGTGACTCTCCATAACGTTTCTCGATGCAGAGTGACTTGCGCAGCTCACCATCCTCCACCAGTGTCATCTTCACATCCTCTGTGATGGAAACCGGTTCCCGGTCTATAGTCTCCTTCAAGATCTCCCAAGCAGGCCACATGTAGGACTTGTTCTGCGTGAAGAGTGCCAGACGAATGGATTTACCGGGTTTCACCAGCTCCTTGCCGTTCTTCTTGTCAAACAACGAAACGATATCACCCTTTGTATCCAGCGTTATCTTATAAATGGAATTCTCCAATGCATTGGAATCCACAGATACCCGGGTGTCAGCCGACGGACCAGAAGTACGGACATCATATACCGCATAACCGGTAGCGGGCACAATAGCCTCTATCAAGAGTCTGGCTTTACCGTCAGCATAGGACAGCAATTGGGCGGCCACTTTCCGGCCATTCATATCATATACGGTAATCCCTTTCGGTTTCTTTGGCAAGGCAAGTTCTACCTCTGCCACATCGGAAACCTGGAATCCAAGCGCATTGTAAAGCACCACCGGTATCCCTTTCACCCTGGTATCCATCTTTCTTGCCACAGCGTCAATGGAGGAAGTAAGAATACCGGAGAACTGCTTGAGGGAAATCAACTCGTCATTCCATGAGAATTCATAAGCCCGCGGTATACTTGTTCCCGTAAGGTCATCATGGAACTGATGGAAAATGAAACGCTGCCAGTTCTCAGTCAATGCAGCTCCGGGATAGGAAGCCTGGTTCAGCCATTCGGCTACAACGGAAGAGCGTTCCGCTGCATCCCCCAAAAGCTCATTCTGACGGTTGTACAGCTTCATGGCAGCCTGGGAAGTATAACATCCGGTACCGTGAACATCCATCAACAGTTCACCGTTGAACTTGGGCAGTTCCGGATGGCTTGCGTAAGGCTGGAAGTCTTTATATATCCGGTCACTCGTGGCACTGACAATCTGCAACGGACCATTGCCTTGCAAGCCTTTCTCTACGGCACGTACAGACTCCAATGTAGGTGAACCGCCTATGTCTCCCGTACCGTAATAGCGGTAGACCATGTGAAGCGGAGAGTGGCCGGTCAATTCCAACAAGTCCTTGTTTTCCGACAGGTCCCCGTCCTCAAAACGTTGGTTATAATCATATCCATGGGTCATCATGATGGTAGAGCCGTCTATACCTTGCCATAAGCCGACAGTGAAAGGATATTTGTCGTTACCGTAGAACGGTTTGTTGCGCCACTGCAACTTCTGGGAGGAGAAGCCGATCAGTCCGCAATGGGACGCAATGGCAGGAAGTGTCCAGCCAAAACCGAAACAGTCTGGCAAGAAAATGTCCGTGCTCTCCACACCGAATTCCTTCCGGTAATAATCCTGGCCGAGCATGATGTTACGAATCGCAGACTCTATGGAAGGAACCAGCGTATCAGTGGCATCCCAGCTATATAGAATCCTCCATAGAGGTATACAAGGGGCTAATCTTAAGAAGTCTGCTTTTTGTACATTGTGATAGAATGCATTATAGGCTTCGATGTATTCAGGTAAATCTTGATTTAATATATCCTGTGCATCATCCTTATTATATAGGCGGATATTCCAGTCCGGATGATTGACTTGTATTTCTTGTTTGCATTTCTCGAATAGTTCGGGGAACGGTTCATCTTTGCGTAGAAAGATAAGGTGTATATTCTTAGGGATCATTATTTATTTTATTTTTAAGGTTACTTACCAAACCAGGTACCAAAGAAATAGTGTATGGCATGAGCCTGATTGATACGCTCTTCCATTTCTTTAGGAATCTGGTTGTTTTTTATTTCTCTACCTCCCATTGTCCGATAGGATATATTGTCTTTGATTCGAGGATACGTATGTCTTCTTTATGTGGAAATGCGTTGAATGCATGCGTTAGCAAGAAAGGGCCTGTGGAATCCAGTATATCAAATCCGTTATTAACAACTTTCCCTCCGGAATGATTGATTAACCTTTGGCATACAAAGTTGATAAAATCATTATCGGGTGTTGAGGCCATGAAAGCGTTGCAAATGATATATTCAAAACCAAAGCGTTTAGCATGCCAGTCGGGTTCCTTACCTACGATAAAATCCGATCCTTCTAGTAAAAACTCAATATTTTCGAGGCACTCGAAATCCATGTCTACGTACAATCCTCCATAAACTTTCAAGAGAAGATAGCGTATAGCGTCTGCTCTTTGTATGTTACAAGGATATGCATCATACTTCTCCAAAAAATCAGGGAAATGTTTGTGGACAAATTCCCTGTTCATTTCATCTGTCCATAGGACATATTCCCAATTCGGAAGATATTCTTTCCATGTTTGTGGTAGTTGGTCAAGAGGAAAAGGTATATCTTTTTCTTTTCCATGTTTGGTGGATAATTCGTGGGATTCTTAAATAGTTCTCCATAGTCTTTATTGTTGAAATATTTTCTTCTCTTTTAATATTTTCTCTTCTATATCGAATGAGGGTTTCATTGCTCTTCAACATGTCTGGGGTATAGATTTGTGGTTGATAATATGCCTCTTCCAGTTTTTTAAACTTTCCATCCGGCATTATCTGATATTTAGTATCTATACGTTGCCCTTTCAGGTTATCGAGGTGTATAAAATTTCTCTTTATACTATCGAACTGAATGATGTAATTATTATCAGGAAAGTTCAACTGTTGAACATTCACCGTAAAATCTTTATTGATTTGTGCTTCCATGGTTCTAGCTTTGCTGCATGTTCCAGGCCATTCACAAATGGGAATGTAGTCAATGATTGCTCCTGCAAAATTGAATGTAACTAACCAATGTTTATCCATATCGTGAAAGAGCTGACCAAGTTCTGACTATTCCCATGATATATTTTCCATTAGTATCTTCAATGAGAGAAAGAACTGTTTCAATGGGAGGTCTCTTGTCTCTTTTGTCAAGATTAGCATAGAATGGAGAATTGCTTATTCTATAAGATGTACCTTGAGTTACTGCTCTCGTATGTTCAAAATCATCACGAGAGATACTGTTGTTGTCTTGGTAAACAAAGAATGAAATATCATAATTGATGGGTAGCTTTAGGAACTCATTTTTTGAAAAAACATAGAATACACGTTGCAAGTTCTTTTCTTTTTATATCCGATAGCTTCACTAAAGAAGTGACTTTGTAGCTGTTTTGGCCATACATAGATAGTCCGCTTGCCATTATTAATATAATTAAAATTGCTACTTTTTTCATGGTTGATTATTATTTATAGATGATGATAGAGTCCACGGTAAAAGTGGACTCTATCGTTTCGTTCTAGGTTATACATTTTTATATTATAAAGATGTTGTATCATATTTCCCACCGTCGTTGGGTCTTACTTGAGTTACAGTATAATATCTGTTAGCAACCTTTGTGCTTCCCTCTAGCTTTAAATTTTCAGTTTTGTAGTAAAGGCGATTAATGTTGCTACATCCATCATCAGAGTTGGAAGTTGCATTATCCATAAATGTATAGTAATACTGTTGTCGTGAAGTATCATATCCTCTTCCTGTAACTACAATAAAATGGTCTGTACCGTCGATGTTTGGATTTAAATCGAGATCATAATCCACTCCTACTATGATAACTCGTTTTGCATTGAGATGTTTATCGATACATTCAATTGCATTTTTGTAGTTTTGAGCTGGATCATTTCCCCAGTTTGTTAATAATCCATTTGCAGAATCAACTAGCTTAAAACATTTAAGCTACTTCCGTAATTGGATAATCCATATTTTTTTAGTGTTTCTTTGCAAAGACTTAAGCAATTAGCTCCTTCTCTCCAACCAACAAACCTACTTTTGTCCATTAATTCTATTGGATCTTTGGGAACGGGTTTGTCTCCACCTCCAGGTTTCGGACCATCACCGCTCAGTTCCTCCACCGCTAGTTCCTCCACCACTAGTTCAACCACCAGTCCACCCGCTACCACTTCCCCAATCTCCACTTCCCCAGTGTCCGCTTCCCCAATACTCGCCAGAACCACTACCGCTGCCGGAACCATTACCGGAACCGAAACCTGATCCGCTACCGTAGATAGTTACGTCCGGTGTCATCCATCCAATGCCACATACATAGACGGTGGTATCTAAGGCTCCTTGGGCATTAAGCCGTTGATAAACTTCTTCTGTCATGCAATCATTGGGACCTGTACCTGCCCCTGAATTGTAACTGGAGATCAATATGGTTTGGTTGATCCTCTTAATTTTAATTTCTCCGCTTTACTTTTCTTTTCCATAATACATGATAATTTTAGTGTTTATAAATAAAGTCGTTTCTTTTGGATGCATAGATAAGTTTATACACTTGTTTAAGTTGAAATCAATTGATACATATCACCCCATGATAAAGAAGATATTCTACTTCCGTCAGAATTAATTTGTAAGTTTGTTCTTTATCTTTGCTGATTTCAGATGAAAAACAAGGTAAGCAATTCGTTGAACAGACATTCAAATGTCTTCTCTTCTTCTATGAGAATCAGAATATTATAACATAAATCGTTAATAAGCACTTCTTTAAAACCCTCATATAGCAGACATGGAATGCATACTATATCAAAAGTGGTCTGAATGGCACTCTTTGTTTATACGTTCTTTAAGCAGTTTTTTTTGCTTCTGTCGGCCAGGGTTCCGGAATTTCGTAAATGGATAGGTAGGGATTTCTATTAATAGTAAATATGGCTTGTTCCTCTTTTCCGGCATTTAGAAACATGAAATAGGAAGATGAGCATTTCTCCCAATCATACAGATCGGTATAAGATAGCTTTTCCCATTTTTGGACAAAAGAATGAAGATAATCTTGATAGGATGCAATACACATTTGTACACTCAAATCGGGGAAGGTAGTATTTTTAGCCTTGTTTTGCATTCGCTTATGATTATTCGCGAACAATTCTACTACTCTATTGTAATAGTCAGGATATTTATTTAATAGAGTTTTGCTAAGTAAATCACAAATCCGTTGGTTCTTTTTATGTCCGCCGATGATATGTAATAGTTTGGCTTTGTCGTATAGATAAAAATTACAGAAATCATCATAAATGTATCCATTGTCACGAACGCTGTGATCAAGGACTGTTGCCACAGGTTTGTTATAACTGTTTGACTGGGCATAAAACAATATTTGTTCAAAAGAGGATATTGTTATTTATGTGAATATCTTTGCTGTTTATATCATTTAAATGGTTTGATTCGATAAAGTTAAATGCAGTCCGGCAGTATTCAGCTATAAACTCCAAGTCATTTCCTCCGATAATTCCTGCATTATATGACATGATAGAGTCTTTTCTAATTCTTTTTTAGGAAGGATGGCATTAATAAATCTTTTTGTAGAATATGATTCATCATACTTTTTTTATAATAACTGCTTCCTATTTCTTTGTTCTGAGCAATCAATTCACTCATCTCTATGGTGTTGTCTTCCATCGGGCGGAAGAACGGTTCATCGAGACGGGTGATGAAACGGGTCGGGTCATTGGCGTCGAAGAGGGCTTGTCCGGCAGCGTAAACATTGGCGGTATAGCGTTTGTCACCTCTTCCTGAATGGTTCTTACCATTATAAAGAAGGACAATTCCTTTCGGAGTGTAGATAGCTGGAGGTCCACATTCGGTGAGGTGACTGTCGAAGTAGCCGTCGCGGGGGGAGAATAACTTCTTTAGGGAACCGTCAATGTTGACAATCGGTGTCCAGTGGATTAAATCATCGGAAGTAGCTGCGAATACATGCTCCTCTCCCCAGTACATAAAGTATTTCCCGTTGACTTTCTTGATGAGCTGTTTCCCTTTAACAACTTCGGTCAGGATAGAGCCGGACTTACAACCCAAGTTGAAGAACTTTCCATCAAATGCTTTGACAAAAGCGGGACCGTGTTTTGTCCAGTCTTTTAGGTTACGGGAAGTCGCTACTGCCAGGCGAGGTACATGGCGATTCCATTGGGTGTAGGTCATTACATACAGTCCTTCAGCGGTTACTGCAACACGTGGATCTTCGCAGCCACCGGGCCATTCCAACTCTTTCTGTGAATCATTGTCGGGATAGAATACAGGAGTCTTTTCTCGTTGGAAATGTGTGCCGTCGGTAGAAGTGGCATAGCCGAGACGGGAAGTACGGTGACCGATACCGACTCCGGATTTGTCCTCTGCACGGTATAATACGACAATCTCACCATTGTAGAGTGTAGCAGCCGGATTGAATGTATCGTTCGATTCCCACGCAATAGAATCTTTGGTCAATGGACAGTAAAACTTAGTGTTTTCAATAGGGGAGATTACCGGATTGACATTCTTTGGGCGTTCGAAACCACCGAAAGCCCAGTCGGGTAACTGTTTCTTTATGATTGGAAGACTGTCCGTAGGCAGTACAGGTCATCATGGTTGTAGTAAGTAGGAATAAAAAAGTTGATTTCATATTGTTCATATTATATGGGTCATTTATTTTTTAGTCATATACTCCTTCTACATATAAATTGGAAAATAAATAAAATGCTGTCATCTGTCACCTGATTGGGCATAAATGATTGATTATAAATATACTGCAGTGTGACAGCATGATGTGACGATTATGACTGTCAACTTTTTCTGTCACTTTTCTGTGAAAGCAAGGATTTTATTGTTTCTCGAAATGCTATGTGGGATACTTATTTCTCTATCCGGAAGCGGTATTCATAGGATTATCAGACTATTACAGAAAGAGTTTCGTACTTGAAACTAAAGTTCTATTGCCTTGAAACTTTTGTTTCAAGAACTTGGGTTTCATCGGTGAGAAACTAGTTTCGTCAGTGAAAGTAGCAGGACCGTATCCATCAGCATTTTGATACAAATCTTTATCTCCTCATCATTCTGGCTGGTGAATGCCTTCATCATGATACTCATAGGCCATACCATATCATAACCAATGTGCGGACCTCCGATACCTTCACCGGCTTTACCTTTAAAAAAGTAAGGGTTGCTGCCACTCCACACAAAGCGGCGTGTATTCTGATAGATAGGATCGTTTACGTCCACATCACCCAAATAAGGCATAGCAAGAAGGCTGGGTACATTGGCATCGTCCATTAACAGATGATTGCCGAATCCATCTACTTCAAATGCATAGATTGTCCCAAACTCAGGATGATTGTAAGTGGCATATTTCTTCAGGGCTGCCTCCACTTCGGCTGCCAAATCGGTGCATTCTTTGGCCAAGGATGTTTCCTTGTTTACTTCCGTCAGAATTTCAGCAGCCTTTCTCAGAGAAGAGACAGCGAAAAAGTTGGAAGGGACCAGGTACTGAAGCGTAGTGGCATCGTCCGATGGGCGGAAAGCGGAAACAATCAGTCCCACCGGTTTGACCGGAGCACCCAAGCCGTCGTTATTCAGCGTATCCAGAGCACGTTCCGTCTTACGTTGGAAACGGTAAGGGCCTACACCGTCCTTACGCTGCTGTTCCTATGGACAAACAAAAGGCTTTAGTTATATTCATGGTAATAGTCTTTTTTTGTTGATTAGTATTGATTATGAAAGTGTTGCGGAGAAGAAGTGTTAAATCTCTGCAAAAATTCAATAAGACAGGCATTGTCTAGCAACCATTTATACGGCTCTTCTTTATGCCCCGACCAATCTCTTCCTAATAGTCCGTTTTCATCCCGATAGTTTTCCCAAGCATGAAGTACATTTTCCACCATCGCATTGACATAGGCGGGATTCTTGTCAATCTTATACAGAGCTTTCAGTCCTCTGAATAAGATCACGTTAAACCAGGCCATGTCTTTATGCACTTTGACAGTCGGATCTTTCTTGTCAGCTTTTGTGCGGAAAAAGGCATCTGTTCCTGCAGCCGTCTGCTGAGCGTCGTGCAAGTACTGCTCGTCTCCCGTTTCCTCATAGAGCAATACACCCGCCTGAATCATCTGCCCGCTGTTGTACGCATACTTCTCTTTGGCGAAACTTTCCCTTTCAGGTTGATGTTATCCCAATAGAGATGATCGGTAGGGTCGCACAGATTTCTTTCGTCCAAGCATAAGTCTCTTTTGCTTTTTCGAGGTATTTGGCATCCTTCGTCAGCCGGTACAACTTGACACCGAGCACAGTAGACGGTGCATTGGAACAAGTGTGCTTCGCCTCCTTCTGCTGTTCACACCAAAAGATTCCACCACCCAGTCTCATCGCTCCATCCGCTGTAGATATATTGATACAATGCAACGGCTTTTTCCAAAGATGCAGGCTTGTGAGTCAGTTGGTAATAATCGCAGTAGTCCAGTGCAATCCAGATGTTATCATCATAATAGCGTCCGTGCTGTCCGTACTTGGTGGGATATGACTGATAACAAGCCGGCAAGCGGCTGTCGTCCCAATACTGCTTCATTCCTGCGAGAATTCTTTTCTCGAGAATCTTCTTGTACTTCTTGTTTCCGGTGGCTTTGTATAAAGCCACACAACCCGACATCATCCCGGAATACGGCCATAGAAAAGAAGCCTTCAGCGTTCCGTTCTGCTGCGTTCCGCCCGCCAGATAAGTAATTTTTTGGTCGGGATTGACAGGATACGTTTCTGTTAGTAGTCCGTCATTCGTCTGATAGAGATTCAATACATTAGATAGAATCGAGTCGGCAATAGAAAGATAGCGATTATTCTTCGGTGTCTTTCCCACTGCGGAGGCAAGGCTGAACAACATACATACGAGGATACATATATTTCTCATGCGAATATCAGGTTGTGTGGTGAAACTTTCAGGTTATAACTAGATACAAAGATTATTTCTGCCGATGCTGGTCGAACTCCAGTTCTACCTTTACAGGGAAATGGTCAGAGGGAGTGCGAGCTTGATAAACTTTGATGTCGATTTCTTCCGGGCAGTCATTGGCTGCTTCTTTTCTCCATTGCCTACGATACTCCGGTAAGTATCCGTCAGTACACCATATCTTTTCACTTGGAAAGAAGGAGAAACGAATACATGGTCGATACGGCTTTCTGTAAAGCTGTTCGGATCGAAATCATTGAATGTTCCGTTGGTCGCATAACGGAAGCCGGCCTTCTCGTATGAGTCGCACAATACACCTTTGCTTACGAAAGCGTCGTATGACTGATGAGTTTGGTCGACGTTGAAATCACCCGTCAGGATTGCCGGAAGCTTTTTACCTTTACCGAGTTCCTTCATCTTGTCTTGCACAAGATAAGCACTTTCTACGCGGGCTTTCTTACCGATGTGGTCCATGTGCAGGTTGAAGAATAGAAATTCAAAGCCCGTATCTTTACATTTGAAGTGTCCCCAACTGCAAATGCGGGGCAGGACTGCATCCCAGCCTTTACTCGGCACGTCCGGAGTCTCCGACAACCAAGAAATCGCCTTTCTCTATCACATCAAACTTGTCTGTGCGGTAGAAGATAGCAGAGTGTTCCCCCTTCTCTTTGCCATCATCGCGGCCTACGCCTATATAGTCATAACCGGGTAATGCCTCTTTTATGTCTTTCAATTGGTGGAGAAAGCACTCCTGTGTCCCGAAAATATCGAAATCGTGGTATTGCACCATTTTGGCGATGACCGGGTAACGTTGCCCCCAACCGTTTCCACGGGCGGAATCGCCACCGTTGGCATTTCTCAGGTTGTAGGAGGCAACGGTGATAGAAGTAGGCTGATAGTTACTTTGACAACCGCAAAAGACGATCGCAACAAGGACAATTAGTAAAAGATTTTTAAGTTTCATGTTTTTATGGTTTGTATGGTAGATAATTCATTGATCTCCAAAAATACGATATTTTATTCAAACGAAAGAGAGTAAGGCACGTCTTTTTCTGTAATTCCCCGTTGTTTATTGGGTACGGGGCTCATTTGGAATTGAATATTGGCACCTTTCATCAGCTGGGCATGTGTAAGATAATTACGGGAGTGTGATTTTCCGTTTATTTTCATTTCCTTGATGTAGCAATTGTCGGCTTGATTGTTTTCCGCCTTGATTGTTATTGTCTTCCCGTTTTCCAGATGTAACTTCGCTGATTTGAAGAGCGGAGTCCCTATGATATATTCATCCGTTCCCGGGCAAACAGGGTAGAAACCTAGTGCGGAGAATACGTACCAAGCGGAAGTCTGACCGTTATCTTCGTCGCCACAATAACCGTCGGGGCCGGCAGTATATAGTTTGTTCATAATCTCACGTATCCAGTATTGAGCTTTCCAGGGCTCGCTCGAATAGTTGTAGAGATATACCATGTGTTGAATCGGTTGGTTACCGTGCGCATATTGCCCCATGTTCATTACTTGCATTTCACGCATTTCGTGAATCATGCCGCGACTCTCCATTCCCAGTTTACCCGGGATCACAAAGACGGAATCCATCATCGTGTTGAATTCTTTCTTGCCGCCCATCAAGTTAATAAGTCCTTGTGGGTCGTGGAATACGCAGAAGCTCCAATGCCAGCTATTCCCCTCGCAGAATTCACCACTCCAGTCCACCGCATCGAAATTCGATTGAATACACCTTTGTCGTCTTTGCCAACCATCAGTTTGCGTTCCGGGTGATAAACATTTCTTATAGTTCAAGGCGCGTTTCTTGTAAATGTCGATTTCGCCGGCCGGTTTCCCTAGCTTCTTACCTAATGTATAAATTGCCCAGTCGTTATATGCATACTCCAGTGTACGTGCTACGTTTTGTCCGATCCTATGTTATTGGCTACATATCCTAGCTGGTTGTAAGACTCGTAACCGAGACGCCCCGAAGCAGTACCTTGAAGATGTGCATTTGCTCCATGCTTCAATGCTTCCCAAAGAGTTTCGATGTCATACCCGCGCAACCCTTTGATGTAAGCATCGGCTACTACAGAAGCCGAGTTGTTGCCTACCATACAATCCCGATGACCGGGCTAGCCCATTCCGGCAGGAAGCCGCTCTCCTTGTAAGTGTTCACTAGACCCTCCTGCATCTTTTGATTCATCGACGGATACATTAGGTTGAGGAAAGGAAACAGCAACGGAACGTGTCCCAGAAACCGGTGTCGGTGAACATATAGCCGGGAAGCACTTCGCCATTGTAGGGACTGTAATGCATCACTTGCCCCTTAGCATCTATCTCGTAGAAACTGCGTGGAAAAAGCATGGAACGGTATAAACAAGAATAGAAGGTGCGCAGGTTATCGATATTGTCGTCCTCCACCTCTATCTTACTCATCTCACGGTTCCACACGTCTCTTCCGTTCGCTACCAATTGGTCGAAACTGTTTTGCCCAGCTCTTGAGATTTAACTCCGCCTGTTCGGGCTGATAAAGGAGGAGGCTACACGGGCATGTACTATTTCACCTTTTTTTGTGGCAAATCCGATCAGGCCCCTGTGTGGTTTCCTTTTGCTTCCGTTTCATTCGGAAGAATATTATTTTCGGAAACTGCGGAAACGAATGTGAACGGTTTGTCGAAGTAAATGACAAAGTAGTTCTTGAAGTTTTCCGGTACACCGCCACTATTCTTTGTCGAATAGCCGATAATTTTGTTTTCTTTCGGAATTACTTTCACATAAGAACCTTTGTCGAAAGCGTCTACAATCACGTAGGCATTCTTTGTCTCCGGATACGTGAAACGGAACATCACGGCGCGCTCTGTAGGGGCAAGCTCGGTGGTCACGTCATGATCGGCCAGATACACCTTATAATAATAAGGTCTGCTCACCTCCGCTTTGTGCGAGAACCAACTGGCACGTCGGTCTTGATCGAATACCAGTCCGCCGGTGATAGGCATGATGGCAAACTGCCCGTAGTCATTCATCCAGGGGCTGGGTTGGTGGGTTTGCTTGAAGCCCCGAATTTTGTCGGCATTGTACGTATATGCCCAACCGTCTCCCATTTTACCGGTTTGCGGTGTCCAGAAGTTCATTCCCCACGGCAATGCTGTAGCCGGATACGTGTTCCCGGTAGACAATTCAAACTTGGATTGAGTACCTACCAGAGTACTGACATAATCTACCGGGTTCTTTACGGCAGAAGATTGCAGGCTGTATAGTACGGCACTTCCAAGAAATAGCAAGTGTTTAAATGAAAAATGTGTTTTCATGAACAAATGAATTTATAGATTTGAAAATAATTTCTACGACGAAAATAGGGAGAAAAGAGATGTGCTTCTAGTAATAGAGAAGTTAAATCGTCTCTTGTCGCTAAAATGAACTACTCTGGCACGGAGCTTTACTTATATTCTTGCCAAAAAAGAGCTCGGAATGATTTTTTTGTTTACCTTTGTCATATAGCAAACCCAAGAATAATGCACTATGAGAAGACAGTCCGTTTATATCTATTATGTATTCTTAATCTGTTGATACATAACGCTTATGCTTATAATTTGAAGCAAGTTGCAGATAAAGAGTATATGTCTAACAGCTCGATTACATCTCTGTGCCAGGATGAACGCGGATTGATGTGGATCGGCACTTGCGACGGGCTGAACATTTATGATGGACAGGAGATTGAGGAATTTAAAATCGTGACAAGGAGGATTACTTGTCTGGTAATCTGATTGACAATATTGTGTATACGGGTGAAGATATTTACTGGATTCAAACCTACTATGGGCTGAACCGTTTGGATCGGAAGAACCAATACTATCACGCACTATAATGAATTTCAGAAACTTTTTCTTTATGAATAAGGATAGTAACGGTAATCTGTTCATTATCCAGGATAGTAACTGCATCTATTACTATCACAAAAAAGAGGGTGTTTTTAGAAAAATCAATATTACGGGAATCCCTATTTCCGACATTGTGGACTTCTTTATTGACGCCACTAATCGGATGTGGGTAGTAATGAAAGGATACAATCGCTGTTATGACATACAGCAGGAAGCCTACTTCGGGGGATATCACCCTATTGCCTCAGAAGACCGGACTGATTTATCGCACTTCGTTGATTTATTGTTTTAATGATGCGGAATCTCTTTATTATATTGATAAGGATTATAACTTTTATGCTTTCCATATTCCGACCCAGAAGAATGAATTTATTGCCAATCTAGGTAAAGAAATACAGGAACGTGGCAAAATTTCGTCCATTGTTCATTATCATAACAGCTATTTTGTGGGCTTTTTGATGGATGGTATTCTCCTGTTGGAGAAACAGAAGGAGACGAATCATTATCAAATTCAGTCGTTACCTATCAACAGCGGTGTGTTCTGTCTCAAGAAAGACCGTTTTCAGGATATTGTTTGGATCGGTACCGACGGGCAAGGTGTATATCTTTATTCGAATCCCCTCTATTCTATTAAATCAGTGGTGCTTGGTAATTACACCGAAGAAAATAGAACGCCCCGTGCGTGCCATCTATCTTGATGATGAATGTACTTTCTGGGTGGGAACCAAAGGCAACGGTATTCTTAAAATCTATGATTACGAATTCGATAAAAACATATCCGATTGCCGGGCTGAGGTTTTGACTACCTCCAATAGTGCTTTGAGTAGTAATGCCGTTTATTGTTTTGCTAAGAGCCACCGGAATTTGCTTTGGATAGGAGACGAAGAAGGATTAACTTATTATTCATATCGGGAAAAACGTATCAAGAGTATACCAATACGGATCGGTAACGAAGAGTTCAAGTACATACATGATATTTACGAAACGGCAGACTCCGAACTCTGGCTGGCAAGTGTCGGGATGGGAGTTGTAAGAGCTCGTATTGCCGGAACGCCGGACAATCCGGTGATTGTGGATGCGCAACGTTACATCATCAATGACGGCGAACTGGGATCGAACTATTTCTTTACTATTTATGCGGAGAATGAAGCCAACCTGTTGTTTGGCAATAAAGGATATGGGGTATTCCGCTATAACGAAACGACGAATGGCCTGGAACCGGTGTCTACTCACAAATACGAAAACATGACCCTGAATAATATTCTCGCTATCAGTAAAGACAGCAGCAATAACTATCTTTTCGGAACGAGCTACGGATTGATAAAGTACACATCGGAAACCTCTTATCAGCTCTTCAATGCCAAGAATGGTTTCCTGAATAATACCATTCATGCAATTCTTAGAAACTCGTCCGACGACTTCTGGTTGAGCACCAATCTCGGATTAATCAATTTCGATACGAAAAGGAATGTCTTTCGTTCATACGGTTTTTGGAGATGGTTTAAAGGTGGTAGAGTTTAGTGACGGAGCCGCTTTTCGGGATTCCCAGACTGGTACTCTGTTCTTTGGCGGAATCAATGGAGTCGTAGCTATCCGGGCGGATGGCCGTCCGGAGCAGCTTTATATGCCTCCGGTTTATTTCGATAAGTTGTCAATCTTTGGTAAACAATACAATCTGGGAGAATTCCTTACTCGGAAAGAAGAAACTGAGGTGTTGAATTTGCAATATGATCAGAATTTCTTCTCTGTTTCGTTCGCTTCTGTGGATTATCTGAATGGTAATAACTGCACCTATTTTTATAAATTGAAAGGGCTGAGCGACCAATGGGTGAATAATGGTTCGGAAAGTGCTGTATCCTTTACCAATATGGCTCCCGGCGAATATACGCTGTTAGTGAAATATTATAATAGCGTTTTTGATAAGGAAAGCGATGTTTACTCTTTGGTTATCCGTATAGGTGATCCCTGGTATGCTTCCTGGTGGGCTTACTTAATTTATGCCCTGTGTCTGCTTTTACTGGCAGCCTTGCTGATACGTTCCTTTATCCTGCGCTCCAAACGTAAAAAGCAGGAATTGCTGAATGAAATAGAGAAACGCCATCAGAAGAATGTATTTGAATCCAAGCTCCGTTTCTTTACTAATATAGCGCATGAGTTCTGTACACCATTGACTTTGATTTATGGTCCTTGTGGACGAATTCTTTCATCAAAAGGACTTAGTAAATTTGTGGCTGATTACGTACAGATGATTCAGACGAATGCCGAACGTCTCAATAATCTGATTCACGAACTGATTGAATTCCGTCGTATTGAAACTGGTAACAGGGAAGTGCGTGTGGAGTCACTGAATGTATCCTCTATTATGAAAGGAATAGCCAAAACTTTTGTGGAGATGGCTAAATCCAGAAATATTACTTTCTTGAGCAAGATACCCGAACAAGTGATGTGGAACTCTGATAAAGGCTTCCTGAATACTATTATCATAAATCTGATTTCGAATGCGTTTAAATATACTCCCGACGGACAAAGTATCAAGATTGAAGTGGATACGAGCCGGGGAAAACATGCTGACTCTTCGTGTGGCGAATGAGGGGAGTAGCATTAAGGAGAAGGACTTCCAGTATATCTTCAACCGGTATGCTATTTTAGATAATTTCGAAAATCAGGATGAAAGGAATTTCTCGCGCAACGGATTGGGGCTGGCCATCTCTTATAATATGGCAAAGTTGCTGAATGGTACATTGAAAGTGGAAAATACTTCTGACGGATGGGTGATGTTTACATTAACCTTGCCGGTCGTGGAACTGACTACCGGAGTGGTGGAAACCAAGCGGCTCACAGCGGAATACATCCCTAAGATAGATACTCAATCGATACTGAAACTTCCCCAGTATGAGTTTGATAAGATGCGTCCTACGCTTTTGGTTGTCGATGATGAAATCGAAATGCTATGGTTTATTGGAGAAATCTTCTCGGCTGACTTCAATGTGGTAACCTTTGCAAGATCCTGAACGGCTGGATCAGGTGATGAATGAGGTTTATCCGAATGTGATTATCTGTGATGTCATGATGCCGGGAATGGGTGGCATTGAACTGACCAGGCGGATTAAATCGGTGAAAGAGACAGCGCATATTCCTATTATTGTGGTTTCCGGACGACACGAGATGGAACAACAGATGGAAGCTCTTTCTGCCGGTGCGGAAATGTATATCACAGAAACCGTTTAGTGCGGAGTACCTTCGTATTTCTGTCTGTCAGGTGATGGAACGGAAAGAGGTGTTGAAGAATTATTTCAGTTCGCCGATCAGTTCTTTTGAAAAGTCGGACGGGAAGTTGACGCATAAAGAGTCGAAGAAGTTCCTTCAGTCGGTTTTGAAGATTATCAATGATAATATAACGAACAAAGATTTGACTCCACGTTATATCGCCGATCGGCTGGCAATCAGTCCCCGGAGTCTTTATCGGAAGATGGAAGAGATAGGAGAGGATAGCCCGACCGATCTGATTAAGGAATGTCGTTTGCACATAGCGAAAGATTTATTGCTGACCACTAAAAAGACGATTGATGAAATTGTATTCGATTCGGGATTCTCGAATAAGGTTACTTTCTTTAAGGTGTTCCGTGAAAAGTATGAGTGCACGCCAAAAGAGTTTCGGATGAAACATTTGGAAGAGGTTCAGCAGTAGCCTGTGGCGGGAATTTTTAAAGAAAAAGAAGAAGTAAATATCCGTGTTAATATAGTAAATATCCGTGCCAAAAGGTAAAAAAGGATAGTTAATTTTCTTTTGGTAGAGTTTAGTGATTTTATCTTTGTCTCATCGAAGTTTTTGAGTAGATAAACTTGAAAAGTATTAATTTATTAATCTTTAATCTAATGAAAAGGAAACTTAGTTTTTTATTTCTTTCAGCATTGACCATTCCATTTTTTTATGGTATCGTGCAGTGATGATAAAGAAGAACAGGAAGTGAAACCGGCAACAGATCTGGTTGTCGATAATAATTCGGTGACACTACTACAAGGAGACGAAATTACGGTGAGTATCACCTCCGGTAATGGCGATTATTATGTGAAGCCATTTGATGAAAACGTGGCGACGGCTACAATCAATGGTAATAAGGTGACTATTAAAGCTACCGAAAATAGCCAGTTGGAAGAAAATAACCGTACGGAAACCACTATATTAATAGTAGATGGACGTAAGAAAGTGGCTAGAGTGCTGGTTCGGGTAGCAAAACTCTGGGAATTTGACGGTAGATGCACCGGAAGAAGGTTTTGACCTTTTATCGGTGAAAAGAGACTGGTGAAGATTTTGACCGGTAACGGAGATTATCAGATTTCCATACCGGAAGGTGCTGATAAGTTTTTGGAAGTGGGTGAACTATCCGGACAAGTTATTCCGTTGACTGCCAAGTTCGAGACTGGAGCCGATCCGGTAAATGTTACGATAACAGATAAGAAAGGTAAGACAATCACTATTCCTGTGGTAGTGAACATCGTGGATCTGACACTGAAAAGTGATGAAGCCACTTTTGCCGAACCGGATGCCGAATCTCAATATATCTCTATTGAGAGAGGTAATGGCGGATATAGTTTCGCTTATCAGGTGGGAGACGGCGAGCCTACTACGGATGCAACGATTGTGGAAGCTACTGAAAAAGAGAACCTGATTACCTTGAAACCCAAAGCTAGAGGTGATGTGAAAGTGATTGTGACAGATCAGAAAGGTTCTGTGGAGGAGATTCGGTGAAAGTGAATCCATATAACCTTAAACTGGAAAATGAAGCAACTTCTTTAATCATCGGTGGTTATGAGGCATCTACAGAAATAGCTATTACCAGAGGAAATGGTGATTATAAGTTGGCACGACTCACGGATGATAATAAAACCTATTTGAAAACCGCTGAATTGATTACGGAAGACGGGGCTACCAAGTTAAAACTAACAGGAAAGAAGCTCGGGACTACCACACTGGAACTGTCTGATGCGGCAGGTCAGAAATTGACGTTACCAGTTTATGTGAATCCGGTATGTTATCGTATGGAATATGACGTATGCTTTAAAATTGATATTAAAAAGTATGCCGAATCACATTCAGAGGTGAAAAGTATGAATCAGCTTACTTTTGAGGTTGTGTTCTACCCGACTTATACTCGTTCTATGCAATCGTTTATAGGTTTGGAAAGTGTATTCCTGCTTCGTGCAGAAGCTAAGGATGTGAATCCGCGTTTTGAAATAGCCACTAAAATTAATGGTAAGAGTGATCCCCGTTTCCGTAGTCAGCAAACTATTTATTGCGATGATTCGGAAGGTGGACGTAAGACTCGGGTAAATGGTATCATATAGCCATTGTATATGATGGAACGAAATCAAGTACTAAAGAGGCTTATAAAATGTATATAAACGGAGTGAGAGAAACGTTGACTCCTGCAGATAACTCTTATGAGGATTGTGCCCCTAATTCATCTCTCAATCTGACAGATGTAGGTGGAAATGATAAAGCGCTGTTGATTGGACGTTCCGGAGATTCATATCGGGTAGGATATTGCAAAGTTTATCAGGCACGGATGTGGAAGAGAGCGTTGGCCGAAAGTGAAATTAAAGCGAATATGTGCAAAATCCTTAATGCAGAAGAACACTCTGACTTGATGGGATATTGGGTATTCTCGAAAGGTGTCGGAGGTACTACAGTTTTTGAAAATTGGGGAAATGGCGGCAACGGATTGGATGCGCAAGTTTGTTTGCAGAATATAAGCGAAAATAAACCTGCCTGGGGAGCGGAACTTCCTGCAACTTATAATGGAGATAAGAGCCGCTTTGAACCAATTGAATGTCCTCATTCATACTAAAACTAGGAATATAATAATATGAGAAACAATATGATAACAAAAAAACTAATCAAATTTGCCCTGCTGTTTTTTCTTATCGGACTGACGGCTTGTGACAATAAACTGAATCCGGGATTTGATCCGGATGATTATGAACCGATTGTTCCGCCTGAACCTGTTAGAACCATGGATGCAATGGCTAGTGGCGAGCGAGTAGTACTTTCGGGTGCTTCGTTGACGGATATTGTTCTGAAATGGACGCCTACCGAGAAACACGGAAATACAGTATATCGTTATGAAGTATTGATTGATACGATCGGGGGAGACTTTACCAAACCGGTAGAAACGATCTTTTCTGACAATAACGGTTTGGAATCACAGTTGACTTTAACCCATTATCAGGCAAACACAATAGGTAAACTGGCTAAATTCCGTTGCAATACCAACGGCACACTGCGTTGGAAGGTGCGTGCTTATTGCGGATTGGATCAGGCTCTTAGTAGTCTGGAAGGTTATTTCGTAATTTTATGATGGACGGCATTGATGATATGCCTTCTGAAAACGAGCCGGTTTATATCACTGGCGTGGGTACGGAAGATGATGGTGATGAAGCGGAAGCACAACAAATGCTCCGTCAGAATGAAGGAATCTATCAGACTTTCACTCAATTGAAAGCCGACCAGCCATTTATATTTATGTCTACTGTAGAAGGTCGCAAATGCTATTATTATGTAGACGACAACGGAGTGTTGCGTGAGCGTAATGATGGTGAAGACTATACAGTTACGGTTCCTCAATCAGGCATCTACCGGATTACCATTAATATGGGTGAACAAACGATCAGTTACGATGAAATAGGAGCTGTATATCTTTATAACCATTCGGGTGGGTATAGACAGGATTTCAACTATCTGGGATATGGCAAATGGGGTGTGAAGAATTATACTGCCCGGAAACAAACGGAAAGTTGGGCAGGAAGCGGTGAAACCCGTCATAGCTTTAAGATGGAAATCAACGGAACAACCTACCGTTGGGGACATAAGGAGAAAGATAAAGGGCAACCGAATCTGACTACCGACAACAGCTATTATAATTTATATCAACTGGCATTGGGCACAGATCCATGGGATTACAGTTTCCGTTTCTGCGACGAATTACTGCAATGGGGCGAAAAGCAGGGAAATGTCTATTATGCTACGGTGAAAACCGATGTAACCCTCTATTTCAATGCAGAGTTTGGAACGTACACCCACCGTTGGGTAGCTTCGGAAACGAATGAAGATTAAAACTGAATAATAATATGAAGAACTATATAGTATCATTATCAAAAAAGAGCTTTGTTGTTAAGCGGTGCACTGGCAATATTTACAGCTTGTGACGACGGCGATCTGGGAGACATCTACAAAGGTAATTCATCCGGTGAATATGTGTCGGATGTGAACTGGACAGATGCAGCCGACAAAAGTACGGGAACTTATATCAAATATTTCTATGAGAATGCCAGCGGACGGGATACCTTTTGCGGAAGCATTTACTGGGAAAAACCGAATACACCGGAAACCGGAGAACCGGCAAGCACGGGCGGTAGCGGCGGATGGTCGCAGGGACATGCATTGGACATCGTGATCGATGCTTATATCCGTCACGCAAACAATCCCGAATATCAAGCTCATTTGTATGAAAACATCATGAAACCTTTCCTGCCGGCTTTTGATGACTGGAATGAACATTGCGGTTATGGTGGCAAAGACTTCTGGAATAACTTCTATGATGATATGGAATGGATGGCACTGTCTTGTCTGCGGGTTTATGAATTGACTGGCGATCAGGATTACTACAGTGCGTTGATGAAGATGTGGAACCATATCAAGGGAGCGAAGAATGACTATAAAGGGGTAGGAGGAATGGCATGGAAAACGGATGCGCCGGCTTCACGTATGTCTTGTTCCAATGGTCCCGGTTGCCTTCTGGCTATGAAATTGTATCAACTTACCGTTAAGGAGGCTAAAGACGGCTGGGAAGAGCAGGCTGCTTATTACCTGAACTTCGCCAAAGAGGTATACAACTGGATGACGGCTTATCTGTGTGATATTTCCACCGGACAGGTATATGATAATCTTAGTATTAAAGATGACGGAACACCGGGAGATCCTGATAAAGTAGCCTTGTCTTATAATCAGGGAACATTTATGGCGGCTGCCCTGGAGCTGTACAACGCTACAGGTGAGGATGAATATCTTCGTAATGCGGTTGCTTTCGGCTCTTACCAAGTGAATAAGAAGATGGATTCCAACTATCCGGTATTCAGTGGTGAAGGAAATTCGGGAGATAATCTTTTATTCCGTGGAATATTTGTCCGTTACTTCCTGGATATGGTGAAACAGCCGACTAACAGCCTTTATCCGGAAAAGACCAAGAATAAGTTTATCGCTGCATTGCGCAGCTGTTCTGATGTGCTTTGGACGTTGGCTCATCGAAGGCTATTATGTGTGGGAGTACGACTGGGCAAAAGCACCGACCTTCGGTAATCGTGACAACAGGGAAGATCGCCTGACAATCTCCTTGAATGCGGAAGTCCCGGGAGCAACAATGATTGAAATCCGTGCTCGTTATGAAGACTGGGTGCAAGGTAAAGCAACGGAAAAGGCCAACTGGGTCGGACCGGATTTCGGTAAGAAAGCAGAGGAATAAGATTGATTTATTACACATAGAAAATCGAAAAGAAAGATGATACATATAAAAAGAAATATTTGTCTGGTGGCTGTTTCTTGCACTCTTCTTGCAGGTATACCTTTGCAGGGTGTGGCGCAAACGGGAAGAACGGCAAAGGTGCAGGCCACACAAAACCATAAAATAACAGTGTCGGGTACGGTATTGGACAAGACGACAAATGATCCGTTGATCGGTGTGTCTGTTGTCGTGAAAGGAGTAGCCAATGCAGGTACGATTACCGATATGGATGGTAAGTTTACATTGAAGCTGCCTTATGCGGAAGCTCCGTTGGTGTTTTCTTACCTGGGTTACCAGCCACAGGAAATTGTTCCCGGTGCAAAGAAGGAACTGACTGTCTTATTGCAGGAAGATACGAAAGCCTTGCAGGAAGTGGTTGTGGTAGGTTATACCAAACAACGTAAAGAAACGATGATCGGTTCTGTTGCTACCATCACGACGAAAGATCTGACGCAAAGTCCTACTGCCAATATCAACAATGCGCTTGCCGGACGTCTGCCGGGGTTGATTGTAAACCAGTATGCGGGTGGTGAACCGGGTGTGGATCAAAGTGAATTGTTTATCCGTGGTAAGGCAACTTACGGTAACCAGAGTGCCATTGTCATTGTCGATGGAATCGAACGTGACATGAGTTACCTCGCACCGGATGAAATTGAAACATTCACTATCCTGAAAGATGCTTCCGCCACTGCCGCTTATGGTATCCGTGGTGCAAATGGTGTAATCGTTATTACTACCAAACGTGGTAAGGCAGCGGAAAAGGCAACCGTGAACCTGAAAGCCTCTATCGGTATTAACCAGCCGATCGGTTTCCCCGAATATTTAGGCTCTGCCGATTATGCAACTTTATATAATGAAGCCAGATTGAACGATGCCAAGATGACGGGCGCAGACATCAGCAGTTTGAACCTTTTCTCTCAACAGGCGATTGACAATTTCCGCCGTGCGAAAGGAGACAACTCCGATGGTTTGGGATATGACTGGGATTATTATGATTTTGCCTTCAAACCCGGTTTGCAGGAAGATGTCAGCCTCTCCATTCGTGGAGGTACGGACAAGGTACGTTATTATGTATTGGCCAATTACTTTTCACAAGGCGGTAACTACAAATATTCGAATGCCGGTGAATATGACTCGCAAACCAAGTTCACCCGTTACAACTTCCGTTCGAACATCGATATCAACATTAATCGTTATTTGAGTACTCGTTTGGATTTGGGGGCCCGTATTACCGACCGTAATGCACCGGGTACAACAGCCGGTCGCCTGATGACCATCTGTGCTACCCAGCCTCCATATCTGCCCATCCTGGTGGAAGAAAATGCGCATCCGCAGAATGAGGAATACATTCAGCAAAATCCTCGTGGAATGCTTTATGGTGACAATATCTACCGTTACAATCTTCTGGGTGAATTGAGCCGTACCGGTTATCTGAATGAAAAGAACACGTATCTGAATGGTAGTTTTGCCATGAATCTGGATATGGAATTTCTGACGAAAGGATTAAAAGCGGAAGTGATGTTCTCTTATGATGCTTCTGAAGGACGCTGGATTAATCGCAAACTGGATACTTACAAAGACGGTTATCGTGAATATCCGAAATATGCGACGTTTATGCCGATCGAAGGTTCGGATGCTTATATGGCAGGCGGACACTATACGGGTGCTTACAAAACGGGTAACAAATATGATATTGACCAGACTATTGGCAACGGATTCAGTCATAACGCTTCTGACGGACGTACTTTATATACAGGCACGTTTGGATTACAACCGTTTGTTTAGCAACCGCCACGAAGTGACCGCCATGTTATTGGCAAACCGTGGTAACCGTACTGTTAACAATGAACTGGCTTATCATAGCCAGGGTATCACCGGACGCTT